>Ga0179591_1282276_pt1 | contig 13292 bp, 15 predicted proteins | sample CZOMad2_1_08_16f_FD_182891 | JGI IMG/M metagenome (GOLD analysis project Ga0179591, IMG submission 182891) | Vadose zone soil fungal communities from Angelo Coast Range Reserve, California, USA - CZOMad2_1_08_16fungal (PacBio error correction) | ecosystem: Environmental > Terrestrial > Soil >...
AGATGAGTCGGACTTCATCAAAGACCGATCAACGACACAAAAGGGAAATGACGAGAAGGAAGCAGGAAGCGGGAAAAGGGAGTTGGAAACGAAAGACCGAAAGACAGGAAGAATGTCTGGGAAGAAAAAAACAAATGGGGGGAGTAAAAAAAGCGTTCGGCCTAGGGGGTCCGTTGAAAAAAAAGTCAGGGTTGAAGGCACCGTCCGCAGGGAGCAAAGCAGCGATCAGGGTCGTCCGGTGGGAAGTTGTGGCGAGACCAACTTGAACAAAAAACCGGCACAGTTGATAAGGGGAGGGCGAGGAAAAAAAAAAAAAACATCCCCAGTTGTTCTCACCTGGCGAACCACCGGGGAAGATGAGCAGGACCAGCGCCAGAAAAGGGGGGGGGGGAGTTAGCTGGCCTGGAGGAATGGAAACTGCAAAGGCGGACGAAGATAACAAGACGGGGGGGGGGTTGGGACCTAGGCAGAGGCAGAGGTTTGCGAGCAATGAAAAAGCGATGTCGAGAAGCTGTGGAAAAAGTAGACGCAGCACGATACGGGAAGGGGTGGGAAGCAAGAATCGGGGGCAAAAAATCCTACGGGGGAAAAAAGAGAAAAAGAATTGTTGACGCAAAAAAAAAAAAAAACCACTTGGGGAAGAAAGTGGTCCCGTCTGCCAAGTTGACAGGGGAACTTCAAATCAAGGGATAATAGCCTCAGAAAAAAATTTAAGACAGAAAGACCAACTCGAACCGGGGCAAAACGCCGGGGGAAAATCGTCAAAACGGAACGTTCAAAGGGTTGGGGTTTTGGGCAACAATGGGAAAAAAAATGTCACATTAACTCCTTGGGAGACGAAAAATGCAAAACGCAGACTTAAAAGACTTGGGCGGGGGACAAAAGAAAAGTCTGTAGCCGTTATCCGAGGATGAAACGCCTAGGATGCCCAGGACAGAGTGAAAGAAAGCAAGCACAAAAGGCGTGGAAAGCTTTTTTGGGGGGGCGAAACGCGGAGTTCATCGAAAAGAAAAAAAAAAAGTAAAAGAGGAGAGGGGGAAAATTTGGGTCGTACTTGATGGGGGGGGGTTCGGGGTGATCTTCGGGACGGGGGTCACTTTTCGTATCAAAAGAGCGGAGGGTGAGCAACGGGGGGGAAAGGGTCGTGTTTTCGACACAAGAAAAGGGTAAAAAACCACAACCATTTAATCCCTGTCCGCAGGGGGAGAGTAATCCTAGTGTAAGGACGACAAGGGGGGGGGCAAGGCCGCATAGGCAATTGGTCCGGGTTTTTTCGGTGGGGTGACGCTAGGGGAGGGAACGCGGGGTTTGGGAAAAAAAAAAAAACGGATCAAATGACGGCCGAATGAACGTTACTCAGGTTTTTGAAGACAGAAAGCAAACAGGTCAATCAAAGAAAAAGAACAATTCTGACGGACCCTCATAAAAGAGCCAAGGGGGGGAGGAGGGAATGAAAAATTACAAAAACAATAACCAGCCAAACAAAATCGAAAGAGGGAGAAGTAATCTGGTTAAATGACATCACAAACAACCAAAGGAGGGAAAAATCAAGATAAAGCTATGTCCTAGGCCACCCCCTCGCCCGCCTGAAGCAATCACAGTGCGAAGAAGAGCGGAAGGGCAAGGAGCAAGTCGAAAGAAAAAAAAATGGTCGGAGGAATGAGCATGAAACTGATCGGAAAAAAGGACAAAAGAAGAAAGGAGCTAGGGAAAAAAGTGGAGAGGGAGGACAAAAAAAGCGATCTGACGCTGCCCGCCACCTAACCGAAAAAAAATCGCACTGACAAATTTAAGGGGAAAAAAAAAAAGTGAAACCAAGAACAAAAGCGCAAGGGTTCAACGAGGGAAAAGCGACGGATGAACATGGCTCAAAAGACTTCAACCCTGCATTAGGGGGGGGGGTCTCCTCTGTGAGAGGGGAAAAGACGAAAAGGGAAAGAAAAGGAGCAGCCGAAAAGGGAACTCAGAAAGTACGAAACGGGCACTCCCAAGGACAGGCACTCTCTGACTTACAAAAAAAAAAACGACACACAACAAACAAAAAAAAGGCGGGCAACGGGGGCGGGGGGAGACGCCAAGCCCGATGAGCACGCCACGGGACATCGGGGCGCTATTAAGACAACCGAACTAGGAGGGAATGAACAGAAACGAGGGAAGGTACCAGGGGCGCGGAAAAAAGGGGAAAGGGGCCGTGTGTAAAGGAAAGCTGAAGGGTTTAAAGAAAAGGCGAGACTTGACGAGATTTCCCGATCAACCTACCAAAAACGATGGAGTGACTACAAAGGGACAAATTGACAAGGAGGCTGGCAGCAACTTGACACTCCTTCAATTAAGGTGGAATGGGTCCCGTGATGAAAAGGTGACGGCAAAAGGACGCCGAAGAAAAGAAAGGAATCAACAGCAAAAAAAGCGGAGTCCGAATTAATCGCCAAGCGACTGGGCGGGAAGGGCAAGACTGAAAACTCAAAAACTGCAGCTATGCGCAGGGCCGGGAAACCCCCAGATACGACCGATGGTCTCTTCAAAGAACCCGGAAAACAGGGGGGGTGGAAAACCACGTCAGAAAAAAAACAACCTCCAAGGAACTACGAAGGACACAGTAACGGAAAAACGGCGGCACGCGATCCGATCTAAGAGGATTAACTGGTGAAAAATCCCTGTGATATGGGGGGGGGGGGAAAAAACCAAGGTAAGTCGGTGCGGTCGTTTTCGGGGAATCGCAACCCGGAAAAAAACCGACACAAATGGACACTAGCGAATTAAACAAAAAACCAGAAAAAAAACTATCAACCAAAGTGAGCGGGGAACAAGGGGAACCCGCACACCATAAAAATCCCTGAATGGTAGGGTCCACAGAAACGTGCCGCGGAGAGACGATGGGGCGAGGAAAAGTCACGGAAAGGGGTCAGGGGGACGTCTGCAGTCAGTCCGATCGTGGAGGAGGGGGTTTTCGGAACAAGAAAAATGAACCGAAAACCGGAGGTCAAAATAGAACCCCTTTCACAGAGGGACAACACGGGAAGGCCATTATGATCAACCCTGCAGTGTCAAAAAAAAGATGAGGAACCAGAAAAAGTGTGAAAAAAAACGCAAAGGAACAGCGAAAAGGTAAATTGGTGAGGAAAGAAAAATTTGGGTACCTCACAGGAGTGCCGCGGAGTATCGGAAAAAAAACGGGAGGAGGAGGGGGGAAATCAGCCCCAGGCGAAATCTAAGGTAGAGAAACAAGAATTCACCATGGCAGGGGTGGGAAGGTGGAGAAAGTGAAAAAGTTGGGACCGGTCAAAGGGGAAATCAAGACTGGGAGGAACTGACCAAAGTGTGAACAGAGGGGTGTGATTGGAGACAAAAGGCGGTACCGGGGAGGGCCATGAGAAACGAAGCAGGGGAGGGGCGGCCGGGGGAGATTCAACTTATCACGCAGGGTAGAATGAGTGAAAAGAGAACCTAAATCCAGACCACAAAATTGGGGGGGACGCGGCCGGGCCATCCCTATCGGCAGGAAGAGAGGTTGACTGGGAAAGGAACGGAAGTAATAAAACAGAAACCGGGAAGGAAGGGACCAGGGAAAACTGTCAAAAAAACTGGCCCGGGGGGGGAGGTCCGACTGGCGAAGACTGCTCAACCTTCAAAAAACCCACAAAAATTGGAAAAAAAAAGTGCGGAGTTTTCAACCGAAAATACAACTTGCAAAAGGGGGCAATTAGGACCAAAAAAGTGGGTAATACGATGTCAATCGCTACAATACTGTAACGAAATACAGGACCAGGTGAGAACGGAAAGAAGATGACGAATGCCGAACTGAGAAAAGGCTCGACCAGCCGCGCAAACGCGGGAGAGTGGCAGGGGCGGAGGGGGAAGGACTTAAGGAAGGAATTCAAAAGGCCCGGAATACAAGGCGCACGGGGAAGGGTGGGGGAACGAGCTGCGAAGTTTTCTCAGTGAAGACCGCGCTTGACCGGGGAAAAAAAAAAAACAAAAAAAACACGAGTAGGGACAGAAGTGGAAAGAGGAAAAAATCAATCCTACTTTGTCACCGAAGGAGAGAAAAAGGGAATGGGGAAGGGCCAAATAAGGAATGGGGGGGGGCAAAACGGTCCGTCTTAGGTCAATTCCCATAACGATGCAATCACCAGATTCCGAGAAAGGGGGAGAGACCAAAGGGCCAGGGAGGGGGGAAAAATGGGCAACAAAGCGATAACAAACCGCGAGCCTTTTCTTGAAAAGCAGTCTGGGGGTCCATTTGGGGAAAGGGGGGACACCAAGAAAAAAAGAAAAAAAAAAAAAAGGAAAAAAACAGAACTTGGAGGGGTTCCGAGGTCTATTGGGAGAAGCACGAAGGTGGAGGGCCGGGAGGGAAAAATAAAACGGTCAGGCATAAAACGTAGCACCACTCGTTGAAACATTGTTGGGTGGGGAAAAACCAAGGGGGGGTGTCATGAACGGGGGACAAGGTCACCAAAAGGCCGGGGGCGAATGGGAGGGGTAAAGGAAATGTGCAAAAAAGAATTTGACTTTGGGGTTCCCTTGGGGCGCGTCACCTTTACCTAAGAGAGAGGGCTGCATAGGGAAAGGGCCGTGGGTTGGGAAAAAAAGTGGTAAATGACAAAAAGATCGGGTTCGGGGCAAAGTTACTTTGGGGGGAGGAAAAAAAGAAAGAGGAAAAAAAAAAAAGAGAGATGTTAGCCGGTGTTTGGGTGGGGACGGGGAAAGGACACACGCCTCCGCGAAAGGGCGCCACGGTCAAAAAAAGAGAAAAAGAAAAAAAGGAAAAAAGGCCCCCCAGAGGGGGAAAAAGTCGAAAAGTTGACATTCATCGGCGCAAAAGGGGGACGTGGGGGGCAGCGAGAAAAAAGCGAGAATCTTCGGGATCTCGTACATTTCTGTTCAAAGGGGGGGAGGAAAAAAACACAAGGGGGGAAAGAAGGGTGTCCGCTCGGAGTACAAGTGGACGGAATCAGCCGGAAGGGCATATATGAGAATCTGGACAACAAACGTAGGGTCAAGAGGCGAAAGAGGGGTGACAAAAACCGTCCTCGAGAGAACAGGACGAAGGTGCAAATCAAAACACGGCACGAGCGGACGGAGGCAGGGGCCACCACAAGAAGGGAAAAAGCCCGTAGTAAAGCCGGGGCCGGCAGCGCGACATATCAAGGGGGAAAAACCTGAAATAAGGGCACCAGAGGGGAGGGGGGCGGGCAAAACGAAAAAGGGGAAAAACCCAAAAAGGATTCAAAAAAATACGCATGCAGCAAACAATACTCGTCAAAGACCGATATCTCAAGGCGAATGAAAAAAGACTATGGAAATGAAAATAAAAAAACAGGGGGAAACACACACGGTACAAAGGACGTCAGGGAGTGTCCGCAAGTTCTCAACCTGCAAAGAGACCTCATAGGGAGAAAAATGGGGGGGGAATTGTACCAACCGCAAAAAGAAGGAGGGGGAAAATGTAACCAAGACTGACAGGAGACTTCAATGCATTGCATAGAAACCAAAAGAAGGCGTCAACGAGGGGAAAAAAAAAACGGGAGAACCAGAAAACGAAGAAAGGCAAGACGGCCAGAGCGTTTGCATAGGGAGGCCAACGGGGCAATAAACGAAAGCAAAATGTTCACAGGGGGACGGTAAAAGTTGAAAAAAAAAAAGGGTTTATGAACAACAGGGGTAGAAAAGGGAAGAGATGGCACGTGATCCCGAAAGGAACCGCACCGGGCCCCGGGCTAGTGCATCAAGGGGTGAAAAAGGGAAAAGTAGGAGAGAAGGCATCCAAAAGGGGGCAACCAGGGGGGGCAAAGGGATGGATCGGGGGGCCCTTGAGGGGAAAATTTTAAATAATTTGCGGGAAGAGGGACAGGCACCGAAAACAAGGGGGATCCAAAAGGTCACGGAAACCCACGCGTAACTTCGTCTCCCGTACATAGCGTGGAGGGAGGCCACAAAAGCAACATTGGCAACTCGAGGAAAAAAAGGGAAAAATCAGAAAACGACCCAAACAGAACGGGAAAAGTAAAAAAGAGAAAAAAGTCAGTGCAGAGACCTCAACTCACGTAACCTCCAGGGGCGGGGTCCCGGCATGAAGGAGACCAAAAAGGCGGGAAGAAAAAGAAACCTACATACAGTCGACTGGGGTGGAAAGGGGAATGGCTAGTTTGGAAAGGAAAGTCCCTCTTCAAACCTTGATCTGGTTCGAAGGGAAATTGGAAAGGTGTGGGTTTGAACGCTAACAAGCACTCAGGGGGGGGTTTGGGTTGTTTTTTGTTTGTTGGGGGGTTTGGTTTAAAAAAACCTCAAAAAAAAATGAGAATAGGGCAGGCGAAGGATTACCGAAACAGGGACAACAAAGTGAAGTGACCGGGGAAACAACAGAAATAAAAAAAAAGTTATCAGGGGGACGGAGTCAAACAAAACGAAAAAGATGGACGGGGGTTAACCATCGCCGGCAAGCCAGGGGTGAAGGCTCTACAGCACTATAAAGGGAGAAGGGGTGGAAGGGAAGGTGAAAAAAATTCAAGTCCGACTCAGGCCACAACCGCCGGCGGGGGACAGAAATTCCGACTGTCCAGACTGGCACAGCAGCTGATCACGGGAAAAAAACGTGGAAAAGGGAGATGTGAAAAAAAAAGATTAAAAGACAAAGCGAAAAAACGGAAACCCTCGAAAAAAATGAGTGAAGTCAGGTACTCTAAACTTCGGGGAGGAGCAGGGGAGCCTAACCAACAACAAGGAGGGAAATAGAGAACACCGCTGAGGCGGGACCTCAAAGGAGAGTAATGCGGGATAGAAAAGGAGAGGGGGGGGTTTGAACGGGGGGGAAGGGAAAACGTAATGGAAAAGCAGAGAACGTTGGATGGAAAATTGATGAATCGGTCGCGTCGAGGGGCCGCCGACAGCATCATGAATCTGTTGTCAAGGACAAGGAGAACGGAAACGAGGAAAATTGGAAAAAGGTTGCAAAAGACCTCCAACAAAACGGATAAGCTTCCATGCCGATGAAAAGAATTGCAAGGGCCGCCAGAACATAAGGCTACCGACATCGCCACGTAACAACACAAGTTCTAAGAGGCTGGGAGGAACAGGGAATCGGAAATTAACGTCAAAAAAGCGCTTGAGAAAGGTAAGGGAGGAACGGGGCCTAACTCTATCAGGGGGGAAGGGGAAGGAAAAAATCGGGGGCATGAAAAGTGTGCGAGGTAAACGAAAGACGAAAAAAACACACGGGCACAAATGGGAACTTCAAGAAAGATCAAGGGGGCAGGAAACAAGAACACAAAGAAACGTACGAAAAACACAACGTTCGATCTGCAGCGTGTAAGCAGTGGGAACAGTGGAAGAAAAAAGAGTCAAGGCCAAAAGAAAAAAACATAAGCCGGGAGAAAAAAGGTGGGGCCAGGGGAGCAGGGCTGGAAGCCGGGCAAAAATGCGTATGGTGGGGGGGAAGAGGGCAGGAGGAGGAGTTGAAGGGAGGAGGAAAAGTTCACCATGGACGACAAGCACTCTAGGAGGGAGGAGGGGCAAACGAGCCGGTGGAAAGTGGTGGAAGGAAAAACGAACGAATTTAATTGACACCGCAAAAAGTGCCCATACATACTCTTCAGGGGGATAACATAATACTGCAAGGGCACGCATGAACTCCAGTGTATTAAAATAGACAATACTCCGGATGAGGCCGGGAAGGGAATCTGATCGGAACTGGTCGATCGCAAAATTGTTTTTTATGGCGGGGTGGAAAAAGGACAAACAAAAGGAAAAAAAAGGGGGGGGTCAGAGCAACACACTGCGGACACTTGGGGGAGGAGGGGCGAATCCGTGGGTCCAAACGTGAAATCACGATGAAAAAAGAAGGGGAAGTACGGGCAAAGGGACTCAACCAGTTGAAAAAAGGGGGGGGGGTGGTGGGGAGAAGCGGTGCGTGGTCAGTGAAGGAAGAGAAGCGCAATTTCAACCTGAGTGTCCCATTTTCGAGTTGCCAAATAGTGGATCGATAGGGGTATCAGTGGGGAAAGCCGTGAAACAAAAGCGGAGGGAATAAGAAAGGAGTTTCGGTGTGGGGGTACAGAAGTTCCGGGTCGGGAACAGTTGACGCTCGAGGGGGGGGGGGAAAAGGGGGGCAAAAAGAATCGGGGGGTAGCAGAACGCAAAAAGGGAAGGGGTGGTTTGTTTTTAGTTTCGGTCGTGCGGAGGAAATCGAGGGGGGGAAAGACTCCCTTGAGGAGGGAGAGAACTCACGGAAGCGAGGGTGGGGGGCGGAGGCTCCTCGGGGTTGCGCCACGAGTTGAACGGAGGGAATCAGGGATAAGTGGGCAACGGCGCTGGGAAGGGGAACAAAACAGTCGAGGATGCTTAGCGGGAAGACGGCGGGGAGGACAATCCGGGGGGACAACAAAAAAAAAGAAAGGAAAGACAAAAAGGTGACAGAACGAAAGAAAGACGTCCAGAAAATCCCAAGAACTGTTTGCGCAACCTCACGCAGTGAGGAAGAAAGGCGAAATCACTAGAACATTCGAAAAAGCCGAGAAGAAAAAGAGGAACATACAAACTTGAAAGGGAGCGAGAAAAAAAAAGAATAGAAGAGAGGAAGACCGCCAGACAAAACAAAAGTAATAAATAGCTTCTGAAACAGATTTACGACGGGGGGAAACCACAAGGACGAAGACGAAAGAAGTTGAGGAGAAGCAAGAGGGGCTGACACTGGGGACAAAAAACCCACAGCGGGTTCACAAGCGAATTCTTCATATTCTAAAAGAATTATACCCTTGCATTCGACAATTGGGGACCTCGAGGGAAAAAGAAAACGCCTACGAACAGGGGAAAGCTCGGTATTTCCGAGGAAATCTACTCAACAGGATCAAAACCTGAAAAAAAAGGCTTCAACGTAACGGAGAGCAATGGAATGACGGCAAAGTTAGGAGGGGGGGAAGGAAGAGGGAAGGGAACAAGATCAAAAGGATAAGCAAATGGCAGGGCTTTCGAATGTAAAAAGTAGTAATATCAGGAAAAAAAAAAAAAATGGCCCAAAAGTCGACGAGAGGGCACAGAGAAGTAAAGGGGGGGCCGGTGGACTCAGGGTAGAACTGCGTCAGATAACGTTGCGGGTTGCAGAAGTTGGGAATGCCAAAAAAAGGGGAAGGCAAGAGGGGTTGCAGGGAGAAAATCGAGGCGTAGGGACATCACCTAAAAAAAGGATGCAAAGGGGGGGGGGGGGGATAGGGGGGAGAGCTAACGGTAAATCGCGTCGGTATGAAACTGGGAAGGCGCTACGAAAAGGCCTGGTGAAAGCGAGACTGCCTGAGAAGGAAAACCCAAAAACGAAGTAAAAACCTAATTTCGTAGCAAGGACAGAAACCTGGAGCAATACCACCTCAGCCTCAACCCCCTGATCTCAAAGTGCTGCCGCAATCCGGGAAAAAAGGCGGTCAGGAAAAGAAGCAGAGAAAACGGTGGAAAAAGGGAGTGCGTGGAAGCATCTGGGAAAAGAAACAGCTAAAATGGGCGGAAAAAAAAAAAAAGGGGGGGGGGAAGGGGAAAAAAAAAAAAAAAAAGTCCGGTTAAAATCGGACACAGGCCGCAAAGGCGCTTCGAAATGAAGAGGGATCAGTCAAAGGCATGCCGGGGGGGGAATAAGAAGAGGGGAAGGGGACGACCGGAAAAAAAGTGGGGTAAAGTCGAAATGGAGAGATAGGTCACAACTCGCGGGCTCGAAATGGTCGGGGCACGGAATGTGTGGGACCACGGGACGGGGGTCTGACAGGAAGGAAGAAAAAAAAAGATCCGAATGGGAAAAAGCGGTGAGGAAGGAAGGGCAAAAGAATGGAGGGAGAGAGGGGGGACCTACAACCCAGTGAGTTTTCGGAACCTAACAAACAACTCGCCAAGGGACGCGAACCGGGAGGAAAAAGGAACGTAACAAACGTAGGGGGTCCCCGAAGGTGGAAAGACCCAGAGCGCACACCAAAGTAATGTAGAATTGGAAGATTTAAGCTCCAAGGCGGGGCTCTCATGCAAAAAAAACAAAAAAAAAACAACAAAAGAGGGAATAAAGAGAGATCCCCGCAGAGGAGCGAATCTGCGAAGGAGAGGGGTAAACAATTAATTACGATGTGGGGGGGGGAGGGGTGAGGGGGCGAAAAACGGTAAAAAAGGGAGGGGGGAATTCACATAAGGAAAGGGACTCAATCCGGTGGATGTGAGGCTGGGTACATCCCAGAGATTTCAAAGGAAAAGAGCAACGGGTTAGGGCCCGAGCGAAAAAAGGTGGTGTGGGGAAAAACGGGAAAGGGCAGCAGCCACGGAAAAAAAGAAGGCTTCAGAAAACGAGAAAAAGGGCCGGAAAAAGCGACCAGAAACCTAAAAAAAATAGGAGCGTGGACCAAATACATAGAAAGGAGCGGTTGAGGGAAGGAAAAAAAAGGATGCGGCGGAAGAAAAAAAAAACGGAGGAGAAGGGTAACACACCTCCGGGTTACGACCTGCGGGATCAACATATTCCGAAAAAACGGGGTGCGGAAGGGGAAAAATGGTGAAAAAACGAACCAATTGGCACCCCAAGGTTTAAGCTCAAGGTGGGAGGAAAAAGGCAAGATAACCAGGCAGGCAAAACACGCAAAGGCCGGGGCGAATCATGCCGAAATTGGGAAAAGGGGGGGAGACCATTGAGAGAAGAGCGACCTCAGATGGAGCAAAAAAGGTGAGGGTGGAGGGGGAAAGCGAGGGCAGGGCATAATGAAGCGGGAAAACGAAAAAGGGGAAAGGAAAAAGAGGAATAGTGGTTGACGAGAAAGGGGGGCAGCGAAGGGACTCAGGCATTAAACAGTCTAATACCAAGTCTGAGACGAAAGGTTACGAGGAAACAGAAAGCGGTAAGTGGACGGGGACGAAGAAAAGGGAGGGTAGCCCCAAGCGGTGGCCCAATCCAAACGGGTGCACCCAATTTACTAATGCACAGGGGAAAAAAACGCATTGAGCCCAGGGGGGGAACACAGGGGAGCACGGAAAAAGCTCAATTGAGGGGGTAAAACAGGGGGGAAAATCAGAGCGGCCGACCAATATAAATCCTTTGTGGATGGGGCAAAAGGGCTGCATGGGAAAAAAAAAGGGGACCGTTGGGGGAAAAAGAAAGCGCTAAAGCAACCTACATGGGACAGATGGGGGGGGGACTCTAAGATGGCGGTGGGGGAAAAAAAAGGAAAAAGAGAAGGAAAGGAGGAAGGGGGAAAATCTTGTGCTTAAATAGTGGAAAAACTCATAGGACAACGACGGAAGCCCGGTTTTTTGTTGGTCGGGGTTGTCACCCAACCCCCCCCAAAAAAAGAGGGGAGGAGATGGGAACGAACAGGGAGAGCGCGAATGTAAAAGGTAGGAGGGGCCGTATTAGGGGAGGGGTGCCCAAGCCGTGAGCTCTGCTTGTAGTATAGAAGGAAGCGGACGACAAAGGCGATTGAAGCACCGAAAGTAAATTGGCAGAATGGTCATCAGTGGCGGACAAACTTTGGTTTGACTATTCTTGGGGGGACGGGGAGGGGGAGAATCGGGGGTCAAAAAAGAAAAAAAAAAGAGGGCGAAAAATCAAAAGGGGTGGGGGGGTTCGGGTGAAAAGGGAGCGGAGGAGGGACAAGTTGTCAGCCTCGCACCGCTGTAATGAAGGAGAAAACGAGGGAAAAGGCTTGGGAAGAAACGCAAGTGGTTTTAGCTCGGCCCTGCAACATGAAGGAGGAGAGGGGGAAAAATAACTGCATGCGAGTGCACACGTCAAAAAGCTTAGCAAACTGGAGTTGCAAGAGAAAGGGAATAATATAGAAAAAACGGATATTGAGGAAAAAAAGAGAGAAATGGTTACAAAATTGTGCACCGCACTTCCGTCGAAAACTCCCGAACTGTTCGAGAAGCGCCTCAAAAAAAAGAAAGGGGCTAAAGGAATTGGCGGAGACGCTCGAAAAAAAAAAAATCAATGGTTCCAAAAAAAAAACGGGAAAGCACCCGGCATCAGCAGACTCTTCAGCCCCTGAAGCAAGGCAAACTCGACGAGGAAAAAAAGCTAAGAAAAAAAAGATTCACAGGCAACCCGGGATACACGATGATGCCTCGTAAAAAAGGGAGAAGCAGGAAAGGACGTTTTAACTTGGGGCGAAAAAGAATACGGGAGACTCAGAACTTCCCTCGAAGAAAAAGTCAAACTAGAAAAAAGGAACGAAAACTCGGGCAAAAGAAAAGGGCCAGGAAGCGAGCACGGGGCAAAAAGTAACGAAAAGCCTAACGACATGAGCGCTAGATGACATCTCGAAAAAGGGAGAAAAGGAAAGAACAAAAAAAGGGGGTCACAACGAGGGAACAGCTAGAAAAACCAACGCTGAGCAACGCACGACGCCGCGAGTAATCGAGTCCCCAAAAAGGTGAGACAGGCAGGGGGGAAAGGGGGAACAAACGCAGGAAAAAGTTGGAAAAAGGAAGGGTGAAAAGGAAGGGGCAGGGTTAACACGAAAAGGAAAAAATTTAAGTTATTGCACGAAGAACTAACTTCTAAGAGAGGGGGCACTCTAAACTGGGGGGGAATAAGCGGGGGACAAGGGGGAGGAACAGGAACCAAAGTAATGGATGGGAAATGTCCGGGCGGGGATGGCCCAAAGTTTTTAAATTCTAAAAAATGAAGACTAGCAGAAAAAGCAGACCGGCGGCGGAAATAAAGGGACGGGAAAAAATCTCACACGGAGAGAATTGGAGCCAGGGTAGGGTGTGCAATCCAGCATCAAGCTCAACCGCAATCGGCACGAAAAAGGGGAAGGGATAACTAAGAAGGGCAAAAAGAAAAGAGCAACCAAAGACGCAGGAAAGAAACCAACAAACAAAAACACCAACCCCCCAATTCCGGGAGGCTCGAGTCAAAACTCAGATGCGGAAGAAAAAAAGGCAAAGATGACTAGGAAATGGGGGAAGGGGGAGGGGGGGGGGGGGGAATCGGAAAAAAGTCCGAAAAAACCTAACAAAAAGTGAGAGGGAGGGCCAAGGTGCAAGTTGCGGTCGGTTCTTGGGGAAAAAACTCAAACAAGGGGAAAGAGCAAAAAAGGAAAAGGGCGAGCAAATGAAAAAGGTCAATCGTCAAACGACCGGGACAGAACGATTGGAGATCGATACCGAAACCAGAAATCGGGAAGTATCGGAGGGGAATCCAAGAGACAGAGATAGGGGATGGGAGCAGAACACGGAACGTCGGGAGAGGCCAAATGTACCGAATGGTGCCATCAGGGGTGAAGGGATCAGTTTCGACGGACTAAAACCAAAGAGGTGTAAAAAAAACG
>Ga0179591_1369458_pt1 | contig 13292 bp, 16 predicted proteins | sample CZOMad2_1_08_16f_FD_182891 | JGI IMG/M metagenome (GOLD analysis project Ga0179591, IMG submission 182891) | Vadose zone soil fungal communities from Angelo Coast Range Reserve, California, USA - CZOMad2_1_08_16fungal (PacBio error correction) | ecosystem: Environmental > Terrestrial > Soil >...
CTGACGCCTGGGGAGGGGTTTTCAACGAAAACCCCGGGACCATTGGGGGAGCGATCACCGACCGTCCAGAGGTGATCACTAAGGCAACGCGCAGGCTGGGGCAAAGAGGCGGGCCAAGGTTGGGGGAGATGCTCCGGGGGAAGGTCCTTGCGAGTGCAAGTGGTGCGATTTGGTACACCAAATCGGACGGGTCAGGGGCCCAAAGCCGCGCAGCAAAAAAACGGATAAAGTTGTACAAGAGGTAAAGCGATTCAGCAGACGAAAAGGTCGAAAGGGGAATAATTGCGGGACCGGCGCGCCTTGAAACGGCGGTGTGGGGGGGGGGGGCAAGCGTCACAAAAAGAAATGAAAAAATGGGGAATGGATGGCGCAACGGTGGGCTTATTCATTGAACGGCACTTTCCAGGCTGAGATCGGTGGTAAATACCAACGACGCATGGAGTAGAAAGAACGGACGAAAAGAGCCCACCACCCCACAACTGAAAAGAACGTTACGGGCCCAAGAACCGCTCACCTAAAATCAACAAGGAAGAAAAGGACCCGCGGGGCGACTATGAAAAAAGAAAACCCGGACGACGATCGTGCCAGGAAGACCGGGAAAAACCCGAGGGTGACAAGGCACGAGCAGGATCCCGTGCGCACGCCGCGCGCAAGGGGGAAGGGGGCGGCTGGTCAATTCAAATCCGACGAGCGAACGCTCCAGATTCAGGATCCAAAAGAAAAAAAAGTCCGTTCTAAAAAGGGGGGTCTAGCCCGGCAAAGCTGAAGCAGGTGGGACACAGGTGGGGGCTGGGGAGTGGCAGAAAGAACACTCTTTGACTGGGGTAAAGCGCCTAACAGAGGCAAAGGAAAAATGGCAACACGTGGAATCGACCAGACTCCGGACAGAGGATGTGCGCCCCAATCGCAGAAACGCCTGGGGGCCCAGTCGGGGAGACCTGGCGGGACCCCAGCGCACTGTCACTCAGGAGGGGGTAGGGGCCTTGGGGTCCAGGTCAAATGGGGCAAGGGAAGGATTGCGAAAACAAAAAAAGGAGAGTGTGCATGCGCAAACGTACGCAAAATTGGGGCCGAGGGAAGGGGGGGGGGGGGTGGCGGCAAAAAACAGGTCAACGAAGAAAAACAAAATTCACAAGACAGAAAAGACACTGTCAGGGGCTGACCGGGGCGAGCAATCTCCTATCAGGGGGGGGTGAGGATTAAGCCGGGGGAATCGAGGTCGATACAGCGGAAGGGAATTGAAAAATAAAAGGCAACGGATTAGACGAATGGAACGTGTGAGTTGAGTGCTTGGGTCGCCAAAACTGGGGGGGAACTGGCCTGGCTAGCATGGGGAAAATGGCAAATGGTCATGGAAAAAGCCACGACCCTAGAACCAACGGGGGGGGAAGGGGGACCTTGTTCTGATCCGGGGCTCACTGTGCAAAATCCAGTAGGGGTTGGTAGAGCAAAAACAGGGAAAAAAAACATTCACGAGCAAAGACGTGAACGCGCTTGAAAAAAAAACTAGGGGGAATCAAGCCGGAAAAACGTGAATGGGTTTGGGTGAGACAGCGTACGGGAAGGCTGGGGACCTTACCACACCGGCAGGTGCGCCGACTTGCAAGCCCTGGGGGAACGGAACAAAGTACCCAAAATCAAAAAAAAAATACCGGGCAGAAAAAGAGGGGATTCAACGATTAAGGACGCTTGCCGCATCCCAAATCAACTGAGCAGGCAGAAACAAAGGGAAGCAGGAGAGTCGAGACTTTGGTCAATCGGCCACTGGGATAGAAGGCAACCATGAATGAGCCGACTGGTTCGAACACAAAGACCTGGCCAATGAAGGACAAACTCTTAAAGAAGTGGGGGGGGGGGGGCGGGGGCCTTTTGCAGAACGAGGCGTCTGTGACTGAACGCCGATTGGCAAATTGAACGAGGAGCACTTGAGAACCTGGAACCAACAAAAAAACACGAAATTACCAGTCCTTGAGGATCCCAATCCATGGGGGGGGGGGGGGTGCGGATGCCGCTGGCCCAGAGACAAATAGGCGAGATAAATAGGCGGCTGATGACATGGTTGCTAGCACGTCAACGGTTTGGGGGTTTCCGGAGCGCGATATAACGCATACACGAAGTAAAGTTATTGGAGAGAAAATCGACCTGCACAACGGTCGCTGAAGCGCAACAAAAAAAACGTTCCTTATGCCGGTCTTAAAAACGTAAGGGCCAAAGATATTTACGACAGACCAAACACAACCGACAGGAACCATCTCACAGACCAAAACAACCGGCCATATCGCTGTGTGGGAAGAGGGTGAAGGCCCGGTGGAAGGTTCGGAAATAACACCGCAGTAGCAAGGGTATAAAAAGTGGGGCTTCGGGAAAAAAACGTTCCTTTGTTTGGCAAAAGACGTGGGAAACATCAATAACGCAAACAAGACCCTTTGGTCTTTAAACCTATAAACATGGACCAGTGTCAAAAGGGAAAGGGTCCGTAATTGGAAAGGAATGTGGGCCTCTCATAGACCGATCGGAAAAACAAAAGAGGGGAGGGAAAAAAAATACGGTTAACGGATTGCAAAACAAAAGGCACACAAGGGTATACGCCAACGATTCAAGGGAAAAAAAATCAGGCAAGCGAAACTACCGTGGTTTGGGTGTCGCTAGCTTAGACAAAGAAACGGGTTGCGCCCACGAAGAAGGACTTGTAAGCACGGAGGGAACACGTGTCCCCGCTCCTTCAAACTCTCAAAGTACGAGGTCAGGTGAAAAAGCAAAAAAAGCAAGGGGGGAGAAGGGTGAAGATGGGGAAGAACAACGGCGCACGGGCAGGAAAGCGCCATAAACGGGATTAAGCCTGCAGGAAGTGGGGGGACAAACGCACGACCTGTGTGGTTAAAGGCAGGTCGCTATGAGCGAAAACACCTTGGTTAAAACCATTGGTTGTACGTGGGTGAGGGGTTGAAACACTACGCCAAAAAAAAGCAAGAAAAATACACGAAATGGGGCGTGACAGGGCAAAAGGGGGTTCAAAGCCGCGGGGATACCGCAAAACTATGCTGCGTGACATGGGACAAAAGCTCGGGGTCACGAATTCAAAAGGGAACAAAAAAAATCCTCAAGGGACGCGGTGCAGGCGCCCGGGCGCAAGGATCACAAACAAGCAAGCCGGCACGATCAAGAAGTGAGCCTTAAGCGAAACATCCTTCAATATCACGGAAGGAAAAAAAAAGGGTCACGCGGAGGCCCAATGAGGAGACACGTCGGGTGAAAAGTGACCAAGGGACGAAAAAAAGCTAAGAGAAGTCATGGAGAAGCCGCAAGTGGTCCAGGATGATGGCGCAAAAATAAAGGCAATCGGGGAGACGATGTAAGGAACGCAGTGTGGGATTTCACAGGGATGTCCGGGGCTTAAGGAAAAAAAAAAAGGCACCTGACGTGGCCGTAGGGGGGGGGGGAGACCAACGCTTGGCTGTGGCAAACGCACGGGTTTCAATCGGAAAAAAGAAGGGTTTTTTCGGAAAAGAGCAGTCAAGGGAAGAGACTGAAAAGGGGAGTTTTGGTGGGAGACGCGACTTTCCGAGGAATCGATGTTTTGGGAAAGGGGGGGGGGGGGGGGGGGGGGGGGAACCAAAATGGACGAAAAGGATCAAAGTCGATCGCAAAACGAGGGTTAAATCACCGGGGGCAATGAAAGGGGAAGTGCAAAACAATGGGAAGGGCGAGAAAGGAAATAAAAAAATCCGGGCGCAACCAGGTGCGGCGAAGAAAAAAAATAAACTCACCAACCGAAAAATATATCAACGGCTTTGAGATCACGTCAAAAAAACAGGGTCAAAAAAAAAAAACGCTTCGAGAACCAAAAATAAACAATCAAAGATCTTTCTCTGCGGCACCATAAAAAAAGTGTCGAAAAAAAATAAGGTGGAAGGGAGGCGGGAAGGGGCAACACACACACATCCTCGACCACTCCGGGTCTTACGCGAAAAATGGGCCAGCCCGGCAACGGAATTTTTCAGAAAATGGATGAACATGTAAATATTACATGCAGCGTACTCAATCGGCCAAGTGTCATGGGTTCGGGGTAAGATGAAACTGAAAAGAGGGCAAACGAGGGGTTGCCACGAAACGAGGTCATAGGGTGATGGAAAAAGCTCAACAACCCGGTTGCCGAGACTAAACGGCAGCATGGAACACGGCAAAATGGGGGCGTGATGGTGAGTCGTCTGAGTCTTGGGGAACAAATAACGCATGTAAAGGGGGGGGTGAAAAAAACCGCATCCAAAAACTCACCGCAAAAGGGAAAACTGCGCAAAAAAAAACGACACCAAAGCTTCACGTCGACACCATGGCCAGGGGGGGGCTCAGGAAAACGAAAAAACTACATAAGCTTCATCAAGGTGGGGAAGGCGCCTCCCAAAGAAAGTTTAAAAATTAACCGGCGGGGGGGGGGGAAAAGCGACGCGGGAACGGCAGTCCAGTTAGGAAGGTCCTCCGGACACAGCTGCGTAAACACCAAAAAATGAAGAGGAGAAAAAACGTCCCAGGTGTTGGCAGCAGCATTCCTGGGACGCCACTCCTGGGTGGGAAAATGAAAGCGTTTCGATGATCTCTGAAAAAAGCCCGCGAAAAGGGAAGGGAGAAAAGCGCTTCGACGTCAAGGAAAATATATCGAAAGGGGCGGGACAAGACCAAAAAGGCCCATACAAAGTAGCTGCACAACCCAAGAAAAGCAACACTCCTCACAAAAACAAGGGATAAAACGGGGAAAAGGTGGGGGAACGCCAACGAAATTCCCGGAACGCACAATATCCGAACGACCTCGAGGCGACGAAGGGGTCAAGCGGGCATTCTGGTACCCAAATATCGCTCATGGCACGTGGGGGCGGTTTCTGCCTTCACAGGAAGCTATTGCAGACAGAAATCAAGAACTAAAAAAACCGCCAGGCGAGACGCGAAGCCAAAAGAAACCTTGGCCCTGAAAATAGTAAAGCCCCTTCGCGGGGGAAGGATCAAAGGGCTGAGGTAGGGGGTTGGGGAATCGGAGGAAAAAGGGGAAAAACTTTTTTCGTAAGAATCACAAAAACTACACGCATCTACTCGGCTAAAGGGGTGCGACAACAACAACCGGAGGGAGGGAGAGAGAGTCGTCGATCGGCAAGGGGAACGTTCAAATTGGGTGTGAAACTTTCTAAAAACCGCGAAAGCGGGAATGCTCCGATATTTGGGCTTCAAGGGAAAAACCGCGAAAGTTGGAGAACATAATCCGCGAAAAAAGGGTCTGCCCCTTGCGGGGGGCCCAAGTTCGGGGCTCGAACAAAACGGCGCGGGGGCTGGGAGGGCGAGGGGGTCTGAAAACCCCGGTGAAAGGTGAAGAACCGAACGCGGCAAAAAAGTGAAGGGAAAAATGGGGCCAAAAACAGATAGCACACAGAAAGTAAACGCAAAGACGCGCAGATTGGGGTGCGCGTGCGGAAAAACTGAACCAGCGTGGCCGCAGGCACCGAAGAATGGATCCAAGGGGGTGAGTCGGCGAAAGAAGGGAACGGGTACGAGGAGGGGGAAAAAAAAGCGGCCTTGTCGATGCGGGGCGGTGTGGTCAAAAACCGCGACAAATGGGATAGGGCCGTGGGGAAAACGGGAGGAAGGCGGCGCGAAATCATAAAACTTCAGCGCTAAAAGAAGGAAAACTCGAAGACAAAATCTAGGCCCATAGCCGGGAATGTGGGCCCAGGCCCTGAAATGAAAAACACGTCCTCACCCTAAAAGTGAAACTACAAAATGTTTATACTTGAGGAAGAGGATGGGGAAAGTCATGGGTTTGGAGGGGGGGTTCATCTCAGCGCCGCCCTGCTTTGGTAACCAGTCCTAGCCTGGCAGGAATTAAACTTCGGGGATGGGGGGAAAGGGAAAAGTGGGCATCAAACAGTGATGTTCCCTGGAGCAAGAAAGGACTCAATGTGTGGGGAAAGCCATCAGAGCGTGGAACCCTTAAGCAAAGCGGCCTCAGCGGGGAGGATGGGCAAAAAAAAACGCCGATCGGTCTTGGCAAAAAAAAAAGCAGCCTAGCTCGGCAAGAAAAAAGGTGGAAAATGAAAAAATGGAAGCCTAATACCAAAAGGGGGGCACGATGGAATGAATAGAAATGGAAACCGGCAACGAAACTTTCCGTTAACTCCATGGACAAGGGCCAGAAAGGGAAAACGGAAACCGGGACCAGCCGGGACGCCCACCATGAAACCTCCTACTGGATGTTATTAGACCATATCCAAATGGCCTGACGTAAACCAAACAAAAAGGGGGGGGGAAGCCAGGTGGCACCGGAAAGTCAGAACTTTGAACTAATTGATTGGTTTGGCCCTTCCAAACAAATCCATTGAAAAGAGGAGATGAACGACAAATTCGGTCTCTTCAGTGAGATCCATTCAAACGAGTATCGACTGAGCAAGGCGTAAAAAAGAAAAAAAGAGAGGGGAAAAGAGGGGGACGTTCTTGAAAAGCAAAAAAGCCGAGTAAAATAACAAATCGTATCCAATGTAATATTAACGGCCGAGGAGGGGGGGTTGGGATCTTTTTGGCTTGGCCGGGACAAAACATCAACACTGGTGGCCAGGCCTGTACGTCATAAAGACGGACGGGGAGAGGAAGGGACAGGACCCGAAAAAAGAGCTGGAAGCTTACATGCAAATGCTAACAGTAAAATTACAGTGGAAAAAAATCGCACTGGGAGGGGGGAAGGGGGGGCAAGCGCGGGGCAGGGGAAAAAAAAAACTTTTCAAAACGCACGACGCTAGGGGAGCTTGGGAGAAGGCCTCGGGGCCGAAGCAGAAAAGGGATGGGTCAAACAAACAAAAAGCCCGGAGCGGCGCTGGTTGGCTCTACACGCAAACGACATAAAAAAGGGGTTCGACCGAAGGGGAGAAAGGAAATCCGGGAACCAAAGGAACCAGAAAGCAAGCAAACAACGATAGATTTTAACACAGCGAGGAACAAGATCCGGTATCGTCAGTGGACCGACAAGCGGGGGAAACCTTGAAAAGTTGCGACGTATGAACTGCCGTCGAGTGGGCACACACCAGTGGTCACGAAACCAATGCTTTCGAACGTGACAGAGGAAATCGAAACTCAGGGGGCAACCATCCAGCAAGGAAGAAAGTGGGAAGGATTGGCAGGGATTTGGGGGTACAAGCGACTACTTGCTCAGGGGAAAAACTGGGCCCGCATTGGAGGGTGATACTGTTGGGGAAAAGGAAAAAAAACCGCCAAGGGCAGGACATCTTTAGAAAAAACTGAAAACGGGGGAGAGGAGGAAAAAAAAACGGCCCCGGAACAGAAGTCAGATTAGGCAAAGATCACAGTGCAGTCACTGGGAAGGGGTGGGGGGGAACTTTGGCGGATGGGAACAGGTGCAAAAAATTCGTGGTGTGCGCGTGCGCGGCTCACGCAAAAAAGGGGAAATAATGTTGGAGATAGATCCTACATGTGTCAAACCGACCTCGGGTCCACGAGGCAGGCCAGAAAAAGGTCTCAAACTATCAATGGCCTTATGAGGGGGGGGAATAAAAAAAAAGCACGGATAAAAAGGGGGCCATACAAAAGTACCCCTCTTCAAAAATCCCAGAGGAAGGGGGGCCAAGAGCGCTGACTCGTGGGAAGTGGGGTTAATACTCTGGTTTGAAACTTTGGAAATGAAATCAGGGGGTCAAGTTACAGGACCGTCGGGGGAAGACCGTAAGACCCCAGTTCGACCAGGACTCCGCCAGAAAACCCTTGGAGTGCATTGGGGAAGGGAAGGAAAAAAGGGCCGGGGGTAATCGTGGCCGTAAATGTGAAGGAAAGGGGCACTCTTGCAGAACGGAACCTATCCAAACAACCAACGAAAGGGAAGGTAGAAGGGGAAGAATCCGTGGGTTAGCGGAAAAAGGAGGAAGCCCGTCAATTCCAGATGACCCACGGAAGAAACGGCCAAGAGGCAGAACTGGTTCTGGGGAGGAGATCGGAAGGCGGGTTTTACACGCCAGAGAAGGAGAGGGGAAAGCAAGGAAGGATATTTCGTACTATTCCACACTAAAAGGGGACCTGAAATAAAAGAGCCATTGGCATTGGCCAAAACCGTGACTGTTGAGGGGGGTAAGAATAAACGGCCGATGCAGTGGGGGCAGGGGGAGGCCCCTAAAGAAAATTTCGGGGAGGGCTGGGAGGGAAGGGGGGACGCAAGGGCGAAAAAGTGTAAACGGGGGGGAAGCGTCCAGCGCCCCCTAAATTTTCAGTGGGGCGATTAGAGCCGGCAGACGCATCAAAAAAGAAAAGGGGGAAAACCTTTGACGGGAACCTCCAAGTCAGAGGAGCAGAGGGGATGAGAAATTCGACAAAAAAAAAAAAAAAAAACAAAAAACACACTCCAACACCACACACGGGGGGTCTGTTCAGGGTGCAAGCAAAAAAAAAGGAATTGCCAGGGAAGGTCACAGAGCCATTCAGCCTAAACAAGGATGCGCGGGGTGACACGGAAATAAAAATTATCGCGCGCTATCACAATTGGATCAAACGCGTGAGGGAAGGAAAAAAGGGGCCCCGGCACAAGCCAAGATACGACTTAAGAAGGGACAATGGTTCATCAAAATGCCTATGGAGGCAACCGGTGCGAAGAAGGGAAAACAGGGGGGGACTCGAAGAGAATGAAATGGAGGTGAACATCAAGTTTCACGCTGGATGTCGGCAAATCAACTGGAACGGGGGGGGGTACGATTGCAGCGAGATGACGGTGGTTATGGTTCAGCCTTTGGAAAACATTGCTTTATACATCTGGGAAACCTGTGAGGAAGGGGAGCAAAAAAAGCGGCCAGCGTAGGAGAGTGGGGGGATCAGCAAACGGGGTTCATCGAGAAGAGGGGGGGGGGGGGGGCGGGGACCAAAGCGGCGGAAAGGAGCCTGGGGGGGTGAGGGGTGAAAATTTAAAAATAAAAAGCGCAGGGGTTGGAAGCCAAGAAAAGGGGGTGAAAAGGAAAAGCACAAAAGACGAAAAAAGGAAGAAGGCGTCAAAGAACGCTCTTGCAACAAGGGGGGGGGGCCGGTGAAAAGTTAACTTGGGGGGGGGGCAAGGGCGAACCACAGGAACAAAAGGAAGGGAACCGTGCCCAAAAGAAAATAAAAAACGGCGGTCCCTAATTATCAACAAAAAAGGGTAGATCGAAAGAGAACGTAAAACCAGCGGGAAAAGAGAGGTCGCAAGAGAGCAAGAAACAACAGAGGGGAGCGACGGATTATTCTCCTCCGTCAAAAAAGAAAGTGGACCATCCTCTGGAATTGAGGAGTAGTTAAAACCAAAAATCCATGTCGGGGGCAAGCCGGGGCAAACGGGGTTTCAAGTAAAACCTCACTGGCAAACGGCGGGGACGGGGGGGGACAGAAATGGACTGATAAACAGAATACGCAAACGGCCGTACCTGGGAGATGGGGCACGGGGAGGTCCCTGACCGATGGCCCGAGGCACCGATTCTATTCTGGGAACGAAGGATGGGGGGGGGGCGGGGGGGACATCATCTGCCTCGAAGGGAAACGCATTTGAAACAACAGGGGCCAATGGGGGGGTCTGCGATCTTCTACGGTTGGGGCACAAGAAAAGGAAAGTGGTCGGAGTTTTTGGACAGATCAACATCCTCAGGTCTGAACCGCCGTAATTAAGAGAAACTGGTAAAAAAGAGATAAAGTATGTGGCTCGGAAAAGAGCGCGGTCCAAATCGTCATCACTTGGGGGAATGTTAGTAAAAAAAAAGAAGGGGCCATTCCGTGGGGGGGGACCAAAGGAGGCGCCGAAAAAAACTGTTCAAAATGGACGCGCTGTCCATAGGAAGGGGCATGTCACCTCACGAAGAATGGAAGGAAGCTCCAAGTCAAGGGTAGGAACACCGCATTACGGCACCCGGGCTCGATGTGATTAAACCGTCTGGAGGGGAAGAGAGGAAAGCCGAGAAAGATCCTACGGGAGCCGCGGGCACCTTCGAAGCAAGGCAGAGTCCAGTGGAAGGGGGAGTAAACACGAAAGCGATCGAAAGCAAGGCGCCTGGAAGTGCTCACCCATCGCCCGCGCCACACTAACATCAGGGGTGGGAGCAATTGCTTCGTGGGACGAGACACAAAGCACGTCAAAAAGCAGGGGGGGACAAAAGCAATAACCTGGCCGTCGATGGCAGAAATGGGCACAGCAGAAGCAGGGGTACCACACACAATAAGAGACCAAAAGTCAAAAAAAGTGTAACGCTTATGAAGCCTTACAAACAGAAAAGAGGGGGAAGGAAAGGAAGCAAGGCACTTCCGCAGTAAACGTGGAACAGCGAAGCAAAAAGAGAAAAACACGACCGGTACCTTAAAAATGGTGGGGGGGGCGCAAGGGGGAAAGAAAAAGTTAGAGACGGTCAGGGGGGGACGAGCAAAAAATAGAGGGAGTATTAAAGACTTTCCTCGCTGTTAAAACAATACGCAAACAGACTAAGAGGAAGATCGGTCAACTCCAAACGAGGAGGATGAAAGAGAAGGGGATTAGAAAATCTGCTCTTGGGGCCAGTTGTTTGCGCGAAAAAAGAGAGGGGTGAACCAATATATTGACAGCGAGACACAGAACCGTTCCAGGGCATAAAGGGGGGGCCTAATCCCGGTTTTCACTACCAGACGTGGGCAGGGGAGGAGAGAAGGTAACGAGTAAAAAGGGGGACAGGGGTCGAGTGTCCTTTGATTCATTGTCTTAAAGAATTCGGGTGAGGCACATCGAGGGGGAACAACGATGAGGAATAAGGTACCCAGGGGGAAAAACAGCAAACTGATTTCTGCAACCTGAAAGGCGGTTCAGAAGGAAGGCGGAGGGGAAGCAGGGAAACACGCGGGGTGTTGATCAATGTCAACTAAAAAGTAAGGGCCACCTTATGTCGGGGGAAAGGAAGGGGGGAAAGCCAGTGGCGGGAGCGCAAAAGGAAACGGCTTAACGTGGGGGTATCAGCCGGCCATGGATAGTCCTTGAAAAAGTGCTAAGTCTCTAACGCCTCCCTATAAAAAGAACGAGGTGACCAGAAGGGAATAAAAACGACCATCTACATTCTCAATGGAAAGCACGGACCAGGAAAAATTCGAGGGGGGGTAAATATTAAACTGCGCCTCTATGTGCCGTCTTTCTTGTGAATCCTGCAGTGATAAAACAGGAAAAGGGCAAGATTCCAGGTTTCGCCTCAAAAACCGACCCTTTCCGACTTAAAAATGGAGGAGGGGGGTTGCCGAAAAATTCAAACGGGGGATGTGGTGCCGCTGGACATGCGGGAAAGTGCGTCATTCTTCTAGTGAAGGAATATGAGAGAAGGGATGAAGGCGGGATGGGGGGGAAGGGCACATCGAAGTCTTTTCCGAAGAAACACATCCGGACATCCGGACTACTTAAGCAAGACGAAAAAACGAGGGGGGGGAGGGATGCAAACGGGCAAACACAACCCCTTGTCAGGAAGAGTGGGCAAATCCGAACCTTACCCTCGAAGGCACGAAAAGTTGGCCCAGGGAAATGCGGCAACCTATAAGAACCAGTGCGGGTCTAACGAGGAGGGTGAGCCTCATCTTCAAAAAGCCGTGAGACACTAAAACTCCCCTGACGTAACGGAACGTCCTATGCAAACCGTGAAAAGAAAACGGCCAAAATTACCTGGCGGGAGGGAATCGAATATGAATGGCATGACGCCAAAAGTTGGACAGGGAAAAGGGGGAGGGAAAAGGTACGCACGGTGCACGAAGATGGGGGAATGTGTGTCGCAAAAGGTGAAAAAAAGCCCCTCCAACAGGTCAAAACGCGAGGGCGACACTTGCTGAAGGGGGAGTGATGAGGCCAAACGGGACGTTTACATAATCCTACAATGAGCTCGAGATAAGCGGTCGAACAGCATGGACAACGAGGGGAAAGGGGGAGAAAGGAATCCGGCGAATATAGTAGGGGAAAGGAACAGCGTGTTTCGTGGCTCCAGCCGTCCTGTGCTCCGTGCCCGGGAGAAGGGGGGGAGGTACGCCGTGCCATGGGGCAAAAGGTAAGTAAGGCCGGCCAAAACCCTTGAACCATGAAGGAAAAGGGGAGGGGTAGTCTTCACCAGGTGTCAATGACATGGAAAAAAAAGGAAAATCCTTAAGGGGGATGGGGTCGAGACAAACTCGTAAATTAAAAACTTCAACTCGGCCTGTGAACGAGTCAACTGGTGGGGTCCTGGAAAATCGCCCGATCGAACTGAAAAAAAAGTGGGGAGGTGGTTTTCGCAACAAAAAGCAACAGGAGAAGAGCAAAAATTGGCCGAGGCGCTGTGAAAAACTACACCCAGCAAAAGGAACGTCATTTCCACACCGACTGAGAAAGAGTTAAGGGACTCAAGTCCAGAAAAAGTCATCAACCAAGAAAATCGGTTCCGCCAAGTGGCAACAACGATAGATGATGTTATTCTGGGGGGGTTAAACGGTCAGCAAAACCACTGAACAACTTAGGGCCGAGCACGAAAAGCTGTTCGAGCAAAAACGCCGGGGTTCAAATCCAACACTAGTCGAGTCGGCATAAGAGGGAAAGGGAGGTTCGAACACCTGGGGGGGACCTAAACCCCCTCAGATCACTTGAGACTGGCAGGCTTTCACGCAACGAACGCGTAGCTAAATTAACTGGTCCTCTTGGCAGGGATAATGTTCGGAGAAGAATTAGGCCCACCATAAATTGAGAGCCTGACGTAAAAAGGGTGGGGGGGCCAGGAATTCCTCGCGCCCAGAAGCAAGCGAAGCTATCACTAAAAGGCGTGGGGCTGATTGGGGGAGGGGGGGAGTGTCAACGCATAATGCAAAACAAAAGTTTCGTTGGTTTGATAGACGCCTTAATCTCAAGCCGGGAGAGCGAACCACGGCGAAACGTAACAGAATGTTTGGAAGAAAATCGCCGATCGAGGGGTCACAGCCAAAACGGTTTCGAAGCGGACGCCAACCCAGCAGGAAACGAGGGGGGAAGGTAGGTCCAAAAAAACGCACGCCTCACGAAGGTCCTTTATGAGGTAACGTCCCCAAGCTAAAAAGATCCCCAACGCCAGGGACCATATCGCCAGGAATGGGATCTTTGATGCCGCGGTTCAAAAGGTTAACAATTTGCCTAAAAAAGCAACCGGTAATGGGACAACAGGGAAAACGTTCTTGGGGGGGACCGAAGAAGCAGCACAAAACCAAGTGCGGTGCAAAGTGGGGGGGGGGGGTGACCGGAGTGGCAACGGAGGGGTACTGCCGAAGTACGATTTGAAGCAGGCAAAGAGCCAACGGGG
>Ga0179591_1402261_pt1 | contig 13292 bp, 21 predicted proteins | sample CZOMad2_1_08_16f_FD_182891 | JGI IMG/M metagenome (GOLD analysis project Ga0179591, IMG submission 182891) | Vadose zone soil fungal communities from Angelo Coast Range Reserve, California, USA - CZOMad2_1_08_16fungal (PacBio error correction) | ecosystem: Environmental > Terrestrial > Soil >...
ACGTGCTCTTCTATTCGGAGAGAAAACCTCGGGCCATCTCTTCCTACTCAAAGAAGGGCTGACAAAAATCGGCGGTCAGGAGAGAGGAGGGAGAGAGGAACGCGCATTTTCGTAGGAAAGGAAAAAGCGCCGATTTGCCATAAGAATGGGGGTGAAATCCATCTCGGAAGGGGAGCAGAGGGCAAGTCTCGCCCGGGGGAAGGAAGGAAAACCGCTTTTTTCGCAACATCTAAAGGGATAGGAGGACCAGATCTATGTAAGGATGGCAGAGCGGAAAATTTAGCCTACGAAGAAACATGCAAAGTTCTCCTACTGGAGGGGGAAGAAAAAAGAAAAATCCACGATAGGGAAAAATAAGAGAGAGGTCCTTCTCGAGAGGGAAGAGAAAAAGAGTGTAAACTAAGAAAGGAGAGCTTATCTCTATTACTAGGAAGGTCTGAACCTTGGGGGGTAAAAACCTTCAAATCGAGAGAACGAACTTGACGAAAGGCTTTCCGCGTTTTTGAGGAAAATGGACGGAAAAAGCCCGCTCCTTGGGGGGGGGGGGAAAGTAGAATGAGGATTAGACCCTGCGTCAGGGGGGGGGGGGTTGATGCAGGATAGGTGCGTCAGGGAACTGCGCGAAAAATGGATGGTGCCGTCCACCTGGGAGAAAAAACAGTATCTTCCGGTCAGTAAGTCAAAAATGCTCTTCTAGAGGGTGAGTAGGAATTCAAGTAAGGAGAAGGGTAAGCGCAATTCGCGGAAAAGAAAGTCAGACGGCTCAATCCACCGAAAGAGAGGCTTATTACTCATGAGAGGTGCCTAGCTGAAAACTTAGGGAGGAATTACCTGAATTGGAAAAGAACCTGATCGGGAATAGAGACTAGGAGAGGCCAAAAGATCCATGTACATTAAGGAGGGTGCAAGGACTCGGCTTCTCGCCGAGATGAAACATACTGGAGAGACCAGGCTATTGCTGGGAGGAGAAAAGAGTCTAAGAGGACAGGGAATCTGCACGTGGGCGAGAAAAAGACCGATGGGGGGAAAAAGTCGTTGTTCGAAAAATCGAAAAGCAGGGATTTATGTACCGGTACAAGAACAGTGGGGGAACCAAATGCCCGTCCGTTATCGAAAACGAAATGGGAAGCGAGGAGTGAAACTGGAGCGCCGTCGCCTTCTTGAGGGGGGGGAACGGTAATCTGTTTTGGAAAATAAAAGGAACTTCAGCGCTTTGAGAGGGGGTAAAACCACATTCCAGTGGTAACATATCTTTCGGTAAAACGTGACACGTCTTCCCGGGAGAACTCCTTGCCTTGGGGAAAGGGACCGCAAGATATTCCAATAAGGAGAGGATACAGGACCGTAAATATGGAAAAATAACGAGAATATCAAGCCCCCTGCTTGAGTTCTGGATCCCGCAAAGAGGAGGCTAAAAGGTGAGTCACGACAAAAAAAGTGACTTTGAAAAAGGGGCACTCACGCTTGAGAGAAAGGGACTTGTTTCAAAAACCGGTGGGATGGGTAAGGGGTCAATCAACACGACCACTCGGAGAAGAGAATTTCTAGCGGCAAGAAAGGGGGGAGCACCTCTCTTTGCAAGGACCCTAGATCGAAAACGGGAGGAATGTTATTTTGCCGCTAAGAGAGGGATACTTTTTACGAACAAAGGACTGGTGGGGGAGCCCTTTCGAAAATGGGGATGGAACTGGTTCACCAAAACGCCGCTTCTACAGAGAAGGGGGGTTAGGACATATACGGACAAAAACTCCTATCACCAGTGCCAAAAGACGAAAAAGGAAGTCACAACCCGCAGATCTCGTAATTGATATAGTCTAGTAATTCAGGGGGGGTGAATTAAATTCCATAAGGGGGACAAGGGGCGCTTACCAGAGGGAAAAAAAAAAGAAAAAGAAGGGAATCTTCTATAAAAGTAAGTATTGAGAACCTCGAAAAGGGAAATATCCTCTCCGCAAAGAAGAGAGGAAATAATAGCAGAGGTCAAGAAGAAGGTTTATTACCGTAAGGAGAAAAAAGCGCGGCCGGTCTAGCACTGGGGAATAGGTCCAATCTTCAAGAGGGGGGGAAAAGGAAATTTTGGACAGCGTACAGCGCACTCATCCTGCAAAAAGAGAAGAGGGGAGTATAAGCCCTCATCGCAATCCGAGGGCTGGCCTGTTGAAAGAGAGCGGTATCAGCCCTTCATCAGGGAAGGTAGCCACTCTCTCAACAAGAAGGCGAGAAATCCGGTTTCTCTCGAGTGGAGGAAGGGGAAAAAAAAGTCAGGTACGGGGATGTTGAATAAAGATCGACGCGGAACAAGGAGTCATGCCTGCTCTAAGAATGAAGATCTTGTTCACCTCATGGGGGGGCGCTGATCGGAGCTTGGAAATAAGACCGTGCCTCAGGAGGGGAGGGTTCTTCTATCACCGACCAGAAGGGAGGAAGAGAGCCTTTGGCTAGAAAGAAATCGACCGACTAAAGGGGCAAGGGGTATTTCAGGCTTTCACCTAAACAGGAGATCTCGACGGTCCCGAGAAGACAACGCTTCTCGGGAAGGTGAGAGGACCTTTTTACTCTTTAGTAAAAAAAAAAAGAAGCTCTCAAATGAAACGGCATTGTGGAAGAGAAGGGGAAGGTCTTGCTCGAATCAAGTCTTCTTCTCCAAAGGGTGCTGACTCGAAACTCAAACAGAAGTACTGAGGGGGGGGACCAGAAAGGCGGGGTATAGAAAACGCTTTTGAAACGGGGGGATAAGGACAAGTAAATTTGTCACCTTTAGCGAGAGTATATACTGAGCCAATAAGGGGGGTGCCTACGAGATCTTCGACAGCGGGGTTGCCAATACAATTTTCCACATACAAAGAAAAAGAGGTGGTCCCCGGTTCTTTTCAAGACAGCTGGTATTCCGAGGAAAAGGCCCTTCGTCTTCCGGAGAGCTTTGTTCTTCGGGAGGGAAGGGTGTTATGGCTCCAGGGGAATGCTTGGAAGGTCCGTATTTTTGTGGAGGAAGAAAGAAGTAGTAAGCTTCTCCAGAGGGAATCAAGACACAAAGAGGAGGGAAGAGGGAAAGAGAGGGCCCAATTTCATGGCCGGGGGGAGGATCAAATCAGGAACTTATAAACAGAATTGGGGTGTGAAAGTCCGGATATGAAACTATCCTGGGGGAAGAAAACGGGGTTTCTGACCGCGGGGGGGGACCCAAACTTGAATGCAGGCGATTTATAGAGACTTCTTTTTAATAAAGTAGTTCAGAAGATCCTCCTTATTTGGAGGAAAGATAAGAACTAAATACAATGGATTCTTATGAGGGGGGTGGGACGAGGGGCGAAAGCCCGGGTTAACAAACTTATCATTCATAAGAAGAGGAAAGAACTAGCCTTCTATTATAGCCAGGGGAAAGGACCGGGCAAAGTACTGAAGAGGAAAAGCGATGCAGATGCGCCAAAAAAAAAAACGGGCGTCCTCTTCAAGACGTGGTGAAAGAAGGAAACATCTGGACAAAAAAATTATACGCTGGCCAGAAAAAAAGGAGAAGAGTTTAAGGTTGGGTGAAAAGACACCGTATGAGGAAAGGACTGCCTTCTTCCAGAGGGAAAGAGGGGTAACCCTCTTCGGCAGGAACAGGAGAAGAAAGGATACATTATCTAAGAAGAAGAGGGGAAGGGGACATTGGTTGGGGAGGGAAAAAAGGAGGTTCGCTTGTTTGTAGAAAAAGGTGGTCCCACAATCTTGGCAAGAGGCTGGGGGGGAGGGGGGGGGTATTGTTTGCGAAAAGGGAAAGGCAGAGATTTTTTCCTAAACGAAATGATGACGACAACAAAGCGAGGGGTAAAAAAAAAAGGGGAGACGGCATGCCCCTTGAACTAGAAGGGAGAAGAGCTTCCCTGAACTGCGACGCAAAAACACGGAGGTGAAACTAAGTCAGGGGAAGCGCGGATCCAAATGTCGATGGAGGTTTGCTGCCGAGAGGTCGCCTACCAGAAGAGGGGGGGGGGGAAAGAAGTAGTAAGATAGAGGAATTAGGAAACATCTCAGGAGAGGAGGGGGAGAGGAGCCCCCAATCCAAAAAAGAGGGGTGGCATCTCTTGGGGAAAGGTCCTAACGGCAACCGAGGGGCGATGCAAGAAACCACTTCTGCCGCGAGGGGGGGGAGTAGTGTATTCTCCTTCTGTAAGCGCCTGCATTTTCTTCAGAATCGGTTACAAAACTCGTGTTTTTCTCCCTCTGATGAAGAAGGGGGGTATCAGCATACGTTTTGTTAGTAGGGCAAAGTTTTACCACCAGAAAGTCGGGGGGGGGATGAGAAAGCTGAGGAAAGGGCAAGCTTTAAATTCTTCATAAAAAAGTCTTTCAGAGGAAAAGAAAGGGGGTAATATTTGAGGGGGGGTTCGTGCAATGAAAAGAAGACTGACGTATTTGGGGAATGTTATCCCTTGCTATAAGAGAGGATAGAGAGGGATTTTTCATGATCAGGGTATTGGAGGACAACGATTTGCGATCTCCCTGTCAACAAGCAAAATAATCAAGGAGGCGGTATCCCGTTTATTCGGGAAAAGAAGGGGAGAAAAAGGGTCAAGTTGGGGAAAGAAAAGAAAAGAGGCATTCTTCAAGTTACAAAGGGAAAAATCTCCACTCGTTGAGAAAACCCGTTATCCCCCCTTTAGAGAAGGGGGGGCAGGATTACCAATACCTAACGAGGGTTTAAAGGAAAGAGGGAAGCCAGGGACCATTCCTGGGAAAGAGGAAAGAGAAAGGAAGCTTGTCTTTGATGGGGGAAAAAAGGGGTCACGGCTAAGACGAGTTGTAAATGGACCACACAATCCGTAACCTGACAAGGCATCGGAAAAACGGCACCTGCGAAACTTAATCCAACTACCCTGAGGGGGGGTGGACTATGGCCGACTCAATTGGCTAGAAAAAAAGAGGTACAAATTACAGAAAAAGAAATCTGTTGTGATTTTGTATGGGGGGAAAGGGGGGGAAACAATATGCTTTTCTCTCCTCGTCAGTAGAGAAGAAAACGTGTTTGTCAATTGGCTTAAAAAAATCCCTAATCAATCCGGAAAAAGAAAAAGGGACTTTTTATGCAGAAGCGGTAAAGGATTTCAGTCCTAATTAAAGGTGTCGAGTCAGCAACTTCTAAGGGGGGGAAGAAAAAAGGGAGCGTTGGAAGCAAGACCAGCTTAGGTCAAGGCGTTTCCCTTCTCGACGGGGATAAACATAACTCTCCACATGCCGAACGGGAACGAAAAGAATTCTATACGCAGGAAGCTTGGCGTGTCTTCTTTAGAAAGGTCAGCGGCGTTTCTTGGGGGGGGAGGAAAACTACCTGTTCCACCAAGGAAAGGGAGAAGGGCGAAACGTCTTTGGGATGAGGGAGGTGCCGAAACCTATAGAGAAAAGAGGACGTAATTCACAATCCGAAAAGGCCCAAGGTCGTTAAAAAGAGGTTCCCCCAAGGCATCGGGGAAAGATGACCCCTTTGGACGAGGAGGAAGGAATACGCCTGCGAAAGAAGAACGCACGTTATCACTTTAAAATAAAATAGAGACCTTATGAGAGGAGGGGGGGGTCATGCTATTTGATCGGAGGCAATAGGGTCAGTAGCAGGGAAATACGATCGCTGGGGCAAAAAACAAACCTGGGGCGTATTGGAGAGGGGAGCCATCTTCGGTCAATCGGGGAGACGCTGCGCTTACTGTGGGGGGGAGTAGTAAACGCTTGGAAAAAAGAACTCTGACATCTGGAGGGGCACTCTTCCTAAAAGGAGGAAAGGGGGGACGTAGTATCGGAAAGGGGGGGAAAAAAGAAAATAACATAACTATAGGGGGAGCCACGGAAGGAAATTATTTTCTTTGCGGGGGGGGGAAAGGCGGCAAGGTCTTGCTTATAGGACTCAGGGGGAGGGCGTCCTCTGTTCAGAGGAAAGAGAAAAGAGAAACGGGCCTACTACCAGTGTTACAGGCAAGGGAGGAACCTTCGTATCTTCGGTCGAGGAGAGATCAGAGACGTCTGCCGGAGGGGCTGCGGATTTTTGCAGAGAAAGTCGACGGGAAAAGTTTTCCGAGCATCGTTCGGGGGGTGGGGGGGGGCTTTCCCTCGGGAAAAGGGCCAGCCCATAACGAATGATCTGCGAGACGTCGTTCGCAGGTCGAGTATATCTACAGCCCTTTCTTAAAGAAAATCAAACAGGTCTATCTAGGGAAAAGAAAATAGAAGTCCCTGCATTCTTCCGAAAGAATGAGGGGAGTTTTTTAGAAGAAAAGCCCAATGTTTTTAACAAAAAAGTGCTCTCACGCGTGAGAATAGAAGAAAAATCAAAACAACAAAATTGAGGGAAAAAAAATAAAACCACAAACCGTGAAACACACACGCGAGCTAATAAATGGAAAAGTGATCCATCAATAAAACCTGAAAAAGAAGGAGATATTTCCGCAGAAGAAGTTCCATTATTTAAGTAAGGATCGATTTAGATGTTGGAAGAAAAATTTTCGGGAAGGAAACCGGTTGCCTCATGGGGGGAAAGCCGACCCGACCTATAGGACAAAAGGAAAAGGGGGGTACTAGAAAAAGGGGACGGCGAATCCCTCAGAAGGAAGGGGAATGGACACAAAAAATCCTTGCGGAGAAGAGAAAAAGACGCGAGAGTCGCTCAGGAAAAGAAAATGCGCTGCGTATCAATCAGGGAAGGGAGAGGAAAAAAGGATCTATCGGGAAAAAAAAACGAGAACTGTCTGCTACCGGAAAGAATGATTCGCGGTATAAAAGGAAAACAGAAGTCGGACCACCACATGCCGAAGAGGTTCGAGAACGTCAGATCGCAGGGAAGGGGGGACGACGAAAACAGGAGGAGAAATTGGCCGAACACTAAGCCGGGAGACGAAAGTCTGGGGAAAGTTGTTCGGGCGAGAAAGAAGAAAATTGACAAACTAAGGAGGGTTACCACGTCTCCAGAAACAGAGAAAAGTGGATCCTTCTGTCCGAAGGGGGGAGGCTCACCTAAAGAGGGAGCGAGCATTAGAGTCATCGGACGCCGTCCTTGTAGGGGAGCCTGAGCCTTTCATCGGAAAGAAGTGCGCGGACCCTTGGAATAATCCTCTCATACACTCTAGAAAGAGGGAGGGGAAAGGCGTTCCTTCAACGAAGGGAAGGAAGTGGCCGGGAAAATCCAAGCGGAGGACACTGCTTGGGAAAAAAAGGCTACCATATCGTACCAGGGGGGGAAAGCCCTTTTAGAGGGGAAAAAGGAGGTGTCGGTTTAGAGGGAGGAAAAACGCGGCAAAGAGGGTCTCAATCGAGGTCGGAGGAGGCAAAGATCCTTGAGTCCGGGCAAGGGCATTCGAATTTCCTGACTGTAGGAGAGAAACTAGGTCACCGCCGTAAAATTCAGGTGGAAGGGAAATCCCTGACCCCATCTGATTTGAGAGACTTGGCTTTTTGCAGGAGAAAGAAAGGAGGAACTTGCGCTGAGGGGGGGAGGGAAAGCCAGTTAAACCTCGCAAAAAAAAAAGAGAGTCTTTTACCGAATCTATCATGGGAGTGACAAAAACCGCTGTATTCGACTGCATAGAACGGCGAGATATGGCACGATGAGGAAAAAAGACGACACGCGTCTGCGGAACAAGAGGGAACGGGGTTCTCGCAAAAGCAAAAGGCGAACACTTCGCGTCCTCTCCATTCGCCGAAATCAGAAAGAAGGGGAAAAAAATGTCCCTTGCTCTAGTGGAAAGAGGGAGTGTGTCGCGTAGAAATCGCCGGGAAGATCAAACAAACAAAAAAGCTTATTATTAAAGAGAGAGAGAAAGGGAAGGAAGTGGAGGGAAAGCGACAAACTCTTTCAATCGGGGGAGAGAGCAAGGACATGTGAATGAAAAGGTGGGAGCGCGGTCGATGGAAAGGGAATTGGTCTTCCTTCCCCGACTGGGGGGAAGGATTGAATACCCTCACGGCTGGGGGAAAAAGAAAAAGAAGGGAGCTTTCGCGAGGTGCGTTGGACTCTCTCAGAAAGAGGAACTTTTTCCTATGCGAGCAATAAGTTGAGGCACCTCTAAAAGGATAGATTTCTAACCAGAATGGAAAGGAGGGGAAGGGAGGAGAAGGGAGGAAGTCGTCCCAGACAAAAAGAAGTTTCTAAGAGGTAGGGCGAAATGCAAAAGACGAAACGAAGCTAACACTAATTTTAAGTAAGTACGAGATCTCCATGGAGAAAAGTTCAGGCGTTGATTACCTGAGGCAGGAGAACTCGATTACTAATTTCGAAATTTTCCGAAAAATCGTATCGAAGAAAGGTCAGATGGAGAAAAAAGGGCTTGTTCCGCGTGTGGAAAAAAGAGGTTACATTAAAAAAAGCCGGGGTTTTCCGGCACCAAGCGGGAATGTACATTATACCAGAGGGGGTCTAATTTATAGTCACATGGCCCTGAATTCGCTAGTAGATGGGGGTACGGCCACTGGCTTCAAAAGCCCGGCCTAGTAAAAGAAGGGTTCTCTACTTACGATTCGTCGGCAACTGGGGAAGAGAAAAGCGGCCCTCTACAGTCGCAGAGGGAAAAATGACCCGGAAAAGAGAGGAGATAATCCTGGGAAAAAGAAGGAGATTTGCTTTGCGAAGAGAAGGTCTTCTACCAGAAGATCTTAATATAGGGAGTAGGGAGAAAAAGGGACAAAAAAGCCGTTTTAGGGGGGGTGCAAGGAATCTTGCTGGCGAAAAAACGCGAAAGCTTAAAACTACGGGAGGAAATCAATAACGGGGGCGCACGTCGGGTAAGAGAGTGCCGACAGAAAAGTATCTTCTGCACGTGGAGAAGAGGGAAGAATGTGGTGGTAGAGGGGGGGGGGGGAAAAGTCTTATACCTACAGGTCGGTTTCGCTTTAGCAGAAGGTCGTTTTCCACTGTTCAAGAAAATTCCCTGATCGAGAGGAGTCAGATAAAACCATAGTCGCTGGGAAAGAGGAAGTTTGCTGCACACAGGGAAGACGATCGCATAAGAATTTCTTTGTTCCTGATGAAGGGTCATTGTTGGAGAAGTCAGATCGGAAAGGGCTTCTCGCTGTGGAGAAGGAGTACCAACGCACTCTCGGAAAGGAGGGTATCATAATCTGTGGTTAGAAGCTCGCCCACAGGGAACACCGGCCTTTCACCGAGGAGTAAACACATGTTTCTCAGAACAGGCCATCGGCCGGAAACGAGCCAGTGACAGTACTCCTGGGGACCTCGGGCGGCACGGCCCAGGTTTTCCTTCTGGCGGAAAACGCACCGAGGGGGAGGGGAAAACTTGACCGCGTCGTGTGGGGAGGGAGGAGGGTAACTAACTACATGTCTGAGAAAGATGAAGGGGTTTTCAAAACCTTGGGGGGATGCGCTGGGATCCATCAAAAACCAAAAAAGGACGGGATGCTTCAATGCGGAGGAAACCGTTAAAGGGGTGGAAGGGACCGGTCTCTCTGAACGGAAGGCACGTTACTGTTTCCAAAAGGCTTTTGAGAGATACGGGGACGAAACCCGCTAAAGAAAAAAGACCGGGAAGGTCCCCGTTGAGGGGGGGAAGGTACCTACCTTCTCCTGGAGAGAAGAGAACAGGATTCGGAAAGCGACGTTGAGAAACCAAAGCAGCCAGTTGCGGCAAGAATGCGAGAAGGCTGCCGTCAGAAGAAAATCCGCTAGGGAGGGAAGCCACAGAACACCGGGAGGTTTTTCAGTCACTGAATAAGGGACGCATGGGCAAGGCATGACCATCGGAAGAACGGAAAAGGGGCAAAAACACCTTGCGCCCTTCTGAGCAACCGAAAACTTAGAAAAAATGTCCCGCCCAGAAGAGGAACTCCAAGTAGTCGGCTCTTGCATGGGTAGGAAGGGAGACAGGCTCTACAAAGAGAGCAAAAGGTTCTGCAGCGGTCACCAAGGAGGGCCCGATCTGCAAGGCTTTGAGGGGGGACGTTACTTCAAAAAAGGAAGAAGTGAGGCAGGGAAATTTAAACTCAGGGGAAGCTATCGCCAATCCCCCCAGGGAGGGAAGGGGAAAGGGGAAGAAAGGTCTCCCTGCTCTGACGAAGAAAGCCGGCAGTACACTCTCTCAAAAAAGCAAGGAGAAGAAGGTTTCTCTATGGGGGAAGGAAGAACAGTCATTAAGAAGGGAAACCGCGTATGCAGACTTAGAGAGGCCAAAACGGCTTCAGCCTGGACGCAAGGGACGATGACGTAGTTTTAACCGGGGGGAAGAATTGTTTCTCTGAGAGGAGGAAAGTGAAACGAAAATGATGGAGAGAGATCGGTTGCAGGGGGAACAAGAAAAGAAATTTCTACAAAAGAGAAGCACGATGAGAAAGAAGGGGGGGGAAAGGGAGGGGAGTCCAAAGAAAAGGCTTCTCGTGGAAACTCCAAGCGTGAAAGGAGGAGAGTTGGAATGTATCTGTGGAAGCTGCGGTGGGATTCGTTATGATTACAAAAAGAAAGGGTCAGTAATGCATGGGGAAAGGGGGAGAGAGTATATGGAAGTATGATGCTCTCAATAGGAAGAGGAAAAGAAAAGGTAGATGCTTGGAAATCGAAAACAGGAAAGAAAGAATGTAACCCCGTCTTTCTCAGAACAGGGGAAAAAAGAGGAGGGTGAATGAGTCATGAACAAGGGAGGGGAAAAGGGAAGGGGGAACGAAGACGTTAAGAATTTCAAAAAAAAGAGGAAAGGAAGAACGAAAAGCATTATTGGGGGTTGAAAGAAAAATAAAGAGAAACCCTCTTGTAATTGGGGGAAGTAGGGGAATTGTATACAGAGGAGGAAAACTTCCCGTGTAAATCAAAGCAAGGAAAAGTCAAAGATGTTGGGAGGGGAAGGGGTGGCCGTTATTGCGAAGAGGAATGGTTCAGTTTCTCTTATTGTGGGGAAAGAAACGGGTATTACCGTCCGGGATACAGAAGGGCAAAAGAAAAGACACATCATGCGGTAAGGAAAGGGCCCATGGAATGGCAAATGGTAGGGAAAGGGGGCAATTTCAGAAAAAAGGTAAAAGGTGGAGTTGGGGGAGAAGGATCTTTTCATAAGTGGAAAAAGAGGGGGGATAAAGGGTTCTGACCGCTTTGAGGGGGGAACAACACTTTCATGTAACTGTGGGGAAGAAATGAAAAGTAGAGAGAAATGAGGGTTGGAGAAAATGGGTAGAATCGCCCTAATTAGGGAAAAAGAGACGAGTAACTCACCCAGGGAGGGGGTGAACGTAGTGATCTCGCGAAAGGGGGGAAAAAAATAACCGATTCGGGGGGAGACGAGCCGTCTCTTTATCGAAGGGGGGGGGGGGGAAGAAAAAAAAGGTAAAGTGCCGTATGTAAAGCGATGAGCACGAAAAAACCCAAAAAGAAAAAGGCGTAATGAATAGTGGAAGAAGCGGGCATACCACATGATACGCGATCAAAGGTAGACTGAGGGGTAAAGGGGGGGGGGGCACTACTTCAAAGTGATATGACAAGCGAAAAAAAAAAAGCTGTCACATATTCTGAAAGAGAATGGCGCTAAAGAAGTCTCCATTGCTCTACGCGCAAGGGGGGGCAGCCATTGTGGTTTTTATGGGAAAGGAAAATGATTGTTAAATTTGGAAACAAGATTGCCATCTCGCGCGGGGGGGGGTACTTTTTTTGCGAAAGAAAGCAGCATACATGCTCTTTTTGGAGAGAGGAACATGAGGAAGACGCAAGAAAAGACGCAAGCGAGTGGGCTGCCCTCTCTTACAATGGGCGTAGAGAGAAAAAAAGGGGAGGCGGACACGATATATATAGCAAAGGGGGGGGCGGAGCCCATGGCGATTTTGAAGGTTTTGTTCGGGGAGGATTTCTCCTACCCATAAGATGGTGTGTGAGGGGCCAGATTATCTCTTTATTAAGGAAGAAGGGATGGGGGGGACTTCCAAACAAGGAAAAGCATGAATGCATCTCTGTTGTACGGGGGGGGACAAAATGTCTACAATCCTAGAAATATTTGTGGGGAGAATCAATGGGATGCCGAGAGTTACTTAAAGCTTATACTCTGTAGAGGAAGAAGGGCAGGTTCAGACTCTTGAAAAAAGAGAGGGGGGAAAAAAACCTCTTAGAAAGAAAAAAAAAAAGCATACGGGTGTGGGTCTGAAAAAGGGGTGAACCTCCTTCTACCATTGAAAAAAAAGAGGGTGAGGAATCTTTCCCTTCGCAAAGAAAAGGTAGAGGGGAAAAGAAGCGTTTTAGAGTGGAGGGGTGGAGGTCAGAAAGGAGGCGGCCGACCACTGACGTAATTGCCAAAAGGTCCATGTCTCTAATAGACGGCTCGAAGTTGTCCTTTATGAATGAGAAGGGGGAGAGGTCCCCAGGATGGGAGAAGGAAAAAATCAAATAATCCAGGGGTGAGAAAAAGGGAGTGATTTTCTAAAGATGAAAAAGGAAAGGAAAAAGTTTCCAGGGGGTTAAAGCATTTCTCGAAAAGGGAGTCTTCACAGTTTAAAGGAAGGGGGGGACAAGACTAAAGCTTGGGAAGAAAAGTTATACCCCCTTTCTAGTTGAAAGGAGAAAAAGAGAAGGGACAAATCCACTACCTTTGAAGGGACGGATTCCTTTGCAATACCAGGCAAGGGAAGGGAAAGAGCAATATCTACCGAATCGGGGAGGGAAAAACCACAGGCTGTATCACGGCTTGGAATAAAAGGGACGAGAGCTCCACACTCGCCAAGAGGGGATCCCTAACGGCACAAGGCTAAAAGGAAGGAGGCGGGTTTATTGCCTTACGAAGGCGCGACACAGGAGGGCCTACGCCTTAGGAAGAAAAGGGGAGAAGGGCCAATACAAGGTTGTTGGGGAGGGGGGTACCAATTATTGGACAATAAGAAGACGTCTTCCTTCTGCACAAAGTTTTGGTAAAGGGGAAAAAAGGGCAAAAAGGGTCAACTTGGAAAAAAAAAAAAAGAACCGTTCAAAAAAAAAAAAAATAAACTGTTTCTGAGAGAAAAAATTCTTTCTCTCAGTCTGGGGGGGAGGGGGGGGGGGGGGGGGGGAGGGGGGGGGGGGTAGGTGCAGAAAAGTTGGAAGAATAGAAGAAAGGGAAATAGGAAAATAAAATCTTATAAGAAAGGGGGGACTGATCGAAGGAGGGAAGTAAAATCCCTAGAGGATCACATTCAAAGGAAAATAAGAGGGTACTCTGGGAGAAGGAAGATCGAGAATGAGAGGGAGGGGTGTGAAGACCTGCATACCTTGTCAAAAGGGAAAAGTAGGTTCTAATTTCTCAACTCTTTGGGGGGAGGAAGGGGGGGGGGTCTGGTAGTTTGCCGGAAAATAAATGAGCCGTCAGAAAAAA
>Ga0179591_1334738_pt1 | contig 13291 bp, 9 predicted proteins | sample CZOMad2_1_08_16f_FD_182891 | JGI IMG/M metagenome (GOLD analysis project Ga0179591, IMG submission 182891) | Vadose zone soil fungal communities from Angelo Coast Range Reserve, California, USA - CZOMad2_1_08_16fungal (PacBio error correction) | ecosystem: Environmental > Terrestrial > Soil >...
AGTGTTATGAGGAAAAAAGAGAGATCGTCCTCAAGTACTAAACCGACCAAAATGAACGACCGGCGCGGAATAGAAGTAGGGAAAGTCTCCGTACAAGGGCTACGGGGGGGAAAGCACATCATACAAAAAAATATCGTCACTCTAGGGCCATTCCAAGCAAAGAAGTATGGGCAGATCAACGGGGGGAGGGGGGAGGCGCCCTATGGAGTTCTCGTTTAGCTAGGCCGCAAAGCGGGAAATTTTTTACAGAAGAAGTTAAAAGCTCGAACGTGCGCGAACATACTAGCCTACGTCACGGAAGTCAACCTTTCACGGGGGGAGAGTAGGTCGCAGAAAATTAAGAGGGAGAAACGGAGTTAAGACCAGTAAGAACCCGCTAAGACTGCTTCAGAAGGGAAATGGCTGAAGGAATTCAAAAAGAGGGAGACTTGTCATAGCGAGCTGCAAGTACTAGCTTACGCAGATGGCAGGGAGGGCGCTACGCGTCTTAGAGAGTCGCAGAAGTCTGCGACATATCAAGTCAGAACTCGTCAGAGGGATTCGGAAAGGAGAAGAGAGGAATTCGACGGCTCCTTCGCGTCAACGTCAAAGAGAACGGTGCGGTGAAGAAAATCATCCCCCTCGTCGCCGCCGAAAAAGCTTCAGGCGAAGCATCAGTGAGGAGAGGGGAGGACTTGAAAGAAAAGTCTCCGTCTACGGAAAGGGTCCACAAGGTTAGACGACGCAGCAACCGGTCAAGTAAACGAGGCCTGTCGAGGGGAATTCGCCCTTGAAAGTGCTTCGGGGGCGCTTCTCGAATTCGCTTCTCACCTAAAGAAATCCTCGAGCAACGGAGTTCCGGGATTCAACGCTGGGATACAAAAAAAAAACTCAGGAGCAAAGGCCAGCATAAAGTCCTAATTGCCTTGCATATCGATGAGCTCCTCGGCCTGTGTGGAGCTGATATCATCTCTTCGCGGGGGTAGCAATCTCAATCGTCAAGAGATGCATAGACTTGAACAGCTCTCGGTCGACTTCTCAGAAGAAAGGCTAAAAAGAGCGTGGCAAAAAGGGCGCAGGTGGTCTGGCAGGCGCAAGTCAAAAAAAACGGAAAGGGGACACGTCGTGGGTGCGTACGAGCTGAACGCTCGATAGAAAGAGGACCGCTCGGCTCCTTCCGCAGAAGATTAAAGTGGCGCCGGCTCTAGACGGGGCGAACTTTTGAAAACACGAGGACAGGCAAAAACAGCTTTATCTCGTAGAGATCCCGTGATCATCTAAAGAGGCTGAGGTACTTCAATTTCGTAAACGTGATCAGCGCCGGGGAAAAAAAACTATAGGGCTTATCTAGGGGAACATTCTGAGGGCTCCAATGTTGGGCTGACATTTCTCGGAGACCCCCATATTCTACCTCAGGAAAAAAAAAAAATTTATGGGGGAGCCAGTCGCCGGCGACGTCTCTCATGGGAAACGAGAAGGCCAAGTTCGGAGAACAAGTTCATCAGAAGAAAGAAATAAAAAAATTAGCCTCGGGCTGCTGAAGGAAGGGGGGTGCATTTTAGGAGTCCCCAGGGCGTCTTCTGATTTGACTCGACTCGCTGAACTCTTGAGGAGGTCTGATGCCAGATCTTCTCAGGAATAAGGGCTCAGGCCCTTGGGAGACCCCGGGGGCTAGAAGACTCCTCAAAATTACGTACCGCTCTAGGGGTAATTCAGCTGAAAGGAGAGACGTCACTTCAACTTCTACGACCTTAGGTTATCCTTTCGAAAAAATCTCCGGGATGAGATGGCGAATGATCTCGGCTTACAGTGGAGTAACGTTATTAAAAAAAGGAAGGCTCCTGAGGTGATCTACCTGGAGGAGTTAGGATCTCTGGGAGGAGTCGAAAAACTCAGCGAGGAGATGAGATTTAGGATTAGTAAGAACCTCTTCGGGTGCTGAATCCTTTTACACTTCAGACGATGCTGAACGAAAGCGGGCTTAGGAATCGATTAGCCGCATTGCAGACGAAGGGACTATACGAACCCTCATGCTTGGCTGGCGGGATGGGCGGGAGAAAAAGGAGGAAGTCTAAGAAAACTACGTAAGCGAGGGTGATATGTTGGGAGAACCCTAATACGCTGAGGAAGGGCAGAGAAAGCCCTTTAGATTGACTGGTAAACTATGGGGGGACGCATCGTCAGAAGGGGGCCTCTTCCACTGTCCCCGAAGAAGAGAACCACTGTTTACGGGGAAAAAAAAGGGGAGAACATCTTTTAAGAAATTGTCTGATTTAGAGTGGGCACGGCAGGTAGGGGAGACGGGGAGAGTTGTCCGCGACGTAGCGGGAAAAGGGGGGAAATCTACCCCTTTACGATTGAGAGAGATAAGAAGGTAGAGGAGTTGGAACCCCGCTGGCTACTTTCGGTCCGAATTAAAACGGGGGTAACCCAAAGATTTATACTGTCGTTATCCGGAAGGGGGGAGCGCTTGCTGGGGAATCAAGTCTTCTAAATCATCCTTCAGAAGGGTATCTCTAGACAACAGACGGAGTAGTTGAAAGGAGACACGGGTAGGGCCGACGAGATTCCGGAAAGGGAGAAAAAAAATCGAGGCGGCCATAAGGAGCTATTGTAAAAAGGGCCTCGGGCTTCAGCATTCCTGTCGGTAAGAAGGGCATGGGGCAAAAGCCGGAAAATGCAAAAGACGCAGGCCCAACGGAATCTCCTGGACGTAGAGGAGCAATTAAAGAGAGCCTGGTTGCGGAAGGGTGCTGGGGTCAGAGAAAAGGACACGGGAACTACGACCTGGCCTGGGGACGTCGTCGACGCAGAAGGAAACGCTGGGCCGCAACCCATGGGAGAGTCTTCAGGAAAGTTTTATAGTACGCCTCGAGAAGGGGAGGGTATGCTCTTCTGATACTTTTTATCGAGAGGGGTAATCACACGGTAACAAGGGAAAAGAATATTCCTCTAGGACGGTATGCTGAGAGGGGGGGCCCAGTCCGAGATATTGAAAGAGGTTCTTAATAGGGGAAAAAGGATGTTCCATTCTGTAGGTCTACTTTCAAAATTCAACCGCCCACACATCGCAAGAAGAGGTGAGTATCGGAAAGACCACGATGCGATGCTACCCTTATCAAGCTAATTGTAATCCTTCAGGAGAGGTAGCACGAGTCTAGGAAAGTCACTAACTTAGGGTGATAATAGAATTCATAGGGCTGATCGCAACTCTGCTGGGGGGAGACGGAAGGAGGCGAAGAACGAATGACCTCTTCAAAGCGGAGGGAGAACTACACCTGAACCGTGATTAAAGCTAGATAGAGGGATGGCGAGTGAGCAGAATCCTGGATCCAGGATAGGGGGAAGGACTGACCTTGAGACGTAGAAGGCGCGCGTCGCCCCTTGTGCGAAGACTTCTATCGGAGTCCTTATAGTGATAGTCTCTTTCAATCGAAGGGGTTTAAGGGACGGGCTATCGTATTTTGCTCACCGTTACTAGTAGAATCTCGGGATAATTCCGAAGACAGCAGCTGCTCTTGAGACTAGAACTTAAAACTAAGTGACGGCCTGAAGGATGAAAAAGGAATCCTTGATAAAAAAAGACGAAAAAAAAGGGGACTATGAGGGAAGAAGGTAGTAACTCTTCTAAAGGGAAAGGAAGGACCCAAAAGAGTTCGAAATAGTGGCAAGCGCATAAAAAATTGGGTGTGGGGATCCGGATGCCTAGGGGAATTATCGGGAGGGGAGATGTCGCAGGGGACTTATTACGAACAGTCGAATGACCGGGGAAAAGTCCTAATAGAGATGCCCGAAAGGGGGGGAAAATCGGTAAAAAAGGAAGGGCCTGTCATCTGCGATGGGGGTTGAACCCCACCGGTCAACAAGAGAAAAAAGTTGAATTCTGAACGAATCAGAGGGTGGTGGAAGGGAAGCACGAAAGTATTATCAGGGAAAAAGAAAATCGATACGCAAGTGGGATATTTTCCGAAGCTCTCAAGAAGAAAGTTCTCATGAGCTAGAAGAGGAGTTAATTCGCGAGAATGTGAGGAATCGACCGTAAGCGACTGTCTGTAAGCAAAACGTGTAAATGACGTGGAAAAGGGCCGGTTCCCTGCACGCGCAGAACCGGGCGTGCACACAGAGGAGGCCCGATCTTAAGCCTCGGGGCGAGACTTGAGGATTGAAAGAGCGGAGTAAAAGGACATAGGGAAGTCGATGGACAAGGGGGCAGGGAAGGGGCGCGAAAAAAAAAGAGAAAGGAAGTCTATGGGGGAACGCTGACCACATTCGAGGGGGAGAGTGAGATTAAGGATCGAGGACAGAACTTGGCCGGTCGCTTCTGTTGGGGCCTCCAATCTTGGGGTCGAACCAGGAAAGGAAAATCATGAAGGAATTCATATAGCGCGGAGGCTACTTATATCTGATGTGCGGTAAGATGACAGCGGGATAGAGAACCCTCAAGTTTGCAACCTCTAATAGTAACAGGGTACTAACTCTTGGGGAAGTGAATCGTTATCTATAATAGTTAACTTACCCTTGACCACGAGATAGAAGCGGTAACGGGGACTATGAAGAGAAACTCCACTTCTTACCTGGGGGGAGTTAAGAACTAAGGGAAAGGGGTCTCGATCTGAGAAAAAAAAGGGAAGGATGGTTATGGTTATAATCCCGCAGAAAGTTTGCTTTACTTAAAAGCTAGCTTTCTGGAAAAGGGAGAATCAGAAGAGGGGAAGTAAGAACTATACGAGAAAATTGAGGGAAAAGAAGATAGCTACGATAATGCGACTAGCACAGAGGAAAAAAGGAGGATCTAGTCCCTTGACGGAAAGGGAAGGAAAAAAACTAGGGGAGAGATCTGCTTTATTTTCAAAGCGGAATTTGAAAAAATCGGACTAGTGAGGTGGACACGTAGAACAGCGCCGTTGTTATTAGGAGAAAAAAACGAGTATAAAAAGACCGAGAACTCGTTCGATGAAAACGGAGTCGAAGCCGGAAGCTGATCACGACTCAGGAGAGTGTTGTAAAAAGGTATCCCATTGCAAATCTCAAAACTCAGAACGGGAAATACTCTTTACTAAAAGTAAGAGCTGATTGCAGCCAAGAAAGACTTTACGGTGCCGACTTTGGCGATCGGGCGCAGGCTTTAAGGATTTAGAAGGGATTCCCAAGCCGGGAGAAAGAAAAGGGGAGACGTCAATCTCCTTTAGAATTGGGGGCACCGGATTCGGTTCGGGTAAGGAAATTGAGTAGGATCAAAAACAACGGAATGGGGAGAGCTACCATAAGGGCTAAATCACTACCTCGCCAATGGACTAGCTAATAGGGAGAAGGTACGAAAGCCGTCTGGACTACCTTCCTGTCGCCGATCGGAAAAAGGAAAGTCACGGCACGAAGAGTGGGTCTAGCCTCGTTAGGAAAAGTTTCTTGCTTGAGTGAGGAAGTCATCCCGGGCTGGGTACAGAACTATCAGAACTTTCAGACTGCTTGCCGTCAGTCTAGTCGCAAAAGGGGGCGAGTAAAAAGAAGTCCAAGCAGAAGGGAAACGGAGTCTACTAAACAGGGACGAGGGAGACCTGGGCTAGACTAGAAAGATGGTTCTTCAGACGTGAAAAGAGGGAAGGAAGTAAACTGAAGAGGAGAGAGACTCAAAGAATGGATTCTACGCTACAATGGAGAGCAAGCATCTGCATGCACCTAGGGAGGATCGGAGTCGACTGAATACTGACTACCGCTCAGGGGGGCCGGGGTCAACCGAGGGTCAGGGAGGGCCTAGACTATGCGGAACTAAGGAAAAGTCCTGGCAGGTTTCAAAAACGAGCGGGGATGGCTTGCCGAAGGAGTCATCCTAACCGGACTCCTCGCTAACGTCGTCGGAGGAAAGGGGAAGTGAAGGGAAGGGAAGTCGGAAAGATGAGAAAGCCGTGGGGGAAAGTTCAAGCTTACCACACGGGGTAGTACAGAGAACTAGGGGTCACCCTTTCACCGGGAAGGAAAAAGGATTAGACCTCGTGAAAGGGAGTGTAATCACAGTAATCAGTGCAACTCTCATCGGAGAGGGCAGATGGGGCGGAGGGCTACTTAGGGCAGGGGTCAGGCTTAAGCTTGGGTAGAAAACAACTGAGGGAGCAAGTCGAAACAAGTGGCTGACTGATTCATATAGAAGAAAAAGGTTTCTGCGATATCCGGTATAAAAAAAAAAACGCGCGGTCGCGCTACGGCGAACGGGCCTTAGAAAATACTAGGAAGGAGGCTGGAAAGGGAGCACTAACAGATCAGGTCCAACAAAAAGACATAACACCTATGTGCGAGGAGCGCGGGAAAAGAAGACGCGGCGCTGTCTGTGGAAGAAAGAAATCGTTGCAAACGGGACAGGACACTTAAGGAGGGTGAGAAGAAATTCGCAGGGGAAGAAAGGAATACTCGCGCGATGAAAAATTCTCGGAAAGTAGAAACCTTCTAGAAGGAAGAGGGGAAGGGCTAGGAGGGTTTCCGAAATGAAGACGTCGATTCAGATCTTCCTCGCTCCCGAGGGGAACTAAATAGTCTCTGGAGAGGGAAAAGGGAGAGGTGGCCTTTATCATGTGATGCACCACTCCAATCCAATCGGGAAATTGATTATAGAAGAGAGATTGGAAACACAAATGATGGAAGGTCGCATTTGCACTGTAGACATGGAATCTAAGCCAGAAAGAAAGACAAACTATCATAAGGAAGTAATCAAGGGGGAAACCATTGATTATTCGGAAAAATGAAGAAACGATAAACTTCAAGATGTGGGAAAAAGTAAACACCGCTACGCCGATCGGAAATACCCGAGTCAGAGGCCCTCGGGACGGAGGTGGGAGGACGAAGTCAAGGGATGTCACGTGGGGGGTATCGGAAATCCAATCTCACCATAGATGGGGAGTAGGCGGAGAAGAATTTGGCCTGCCGCGGGACTATGAAGGGGGGGAAAATCTTACCCTCTCAAGCAGCGAGCAAGGCTCGGAACCTCTCGATCTCCCCTCTGCAACAGTCCGTCCATCTCATGCGCTCGAAGACTCCTCAAGCTCTACTAGGTCCTCACGGAAGACTCCTTCGGAGTTCACCATGGAGGAGAAGTCTAAATCTCTTCTTTAACATCACTTATCACCGATCACTTAGGGGGGCCTGGGGGAATCCGAATCTAAAACTTAAGCTATGAAATTACTTCATAAAGTCAGCTCTCGTGAGGGAGAACCAATGCTTTCTCTCGGAGGTCTGCAGAAAGCATCCTCTTCAAGAGGAGTGAACCTGACGAGATTTACAGGTTAAAACCTCGGAAAGCGTTAAAACTCAGGGAGTTTGAAAAGGAGCATCGCACTCTCGGTCTCTCAGCCTAACGAGCGCACGAGGCAGTAGGGGATTGAAGCGGGGTACTGCACCGCGAACATCTATACGAGTAAAAAAAGGGGAGCGACTGTAAACTCTGTCATATGGACGAAGGTGAATAGGAAAATACCCTCTCGGGCATGTACGAGTCACTGGGGGGGGGCCCCGGGGAGATAAAGCTTTCAGAGTCTCAGACTATCAATCGGCCTCGGCCGCATCGAGCGTCAGATAGACCCTTGTCTACGAAAAGGCCGCACGCGGGTACCTAACGTTTCGATTTCTAAGTCTAAGAAGAAATTAGAGTGATCCGTGATGTGGCTGAAATGTTATCTGCGTGAAAGTGGGAAGGGAAAACTTACTATTAGAAGACCTAAGGCGAGGAAGGGGGCTAACAATTGCTAAGGGAATGGAGGGCGTCATTACTAAGGTTTAAAAACGATACTTCGATGGCCGAGTCCAGGGGGGAGACGCCTCAAACTTCGAGCCGCGCTCCGATTAGAAGAGCCCGATCCTGGAGAGACGGCACCAATAACTTATTATGGAAAAAGAGAGAATCCACTTGCGTAGGGGCAAGAGAAAGATAGGGCTCCGTCTTCAATTGAAAAAAGGAAGGGACAACGCTCGGGGAACAGAAAGGATGGTCAGGTTAAAAAATCATCCGCCCTAAAAGAAGTGTTTTCTCCCATCATCTCCTTCAGAACGCTCATGTACCGGGGGGAGAGAGAGAACGTTCACACTTGCAAACTCACCAAGAAAGAAACGCAAGGGTAAAAAAGGTCGCTGGGGACGTCACCCAACACGGCGCAGGCGCAACCTGAGGCGGTGTATTCAGACCCGGTAGAAAAAGCGCTCTGCGGGAACAAGGTACGAGAATATGCTACCGGGGCAAGCGGTGTACGTCAAAGGGGTTACCGGAATCGTTCCGAGCTGATTCTTCTTCGGTTAGCTGACCTCCCGAGAGCTTCTCGGAAGCGGACTCCTTCGAAAAAAAACAACACTGTGTAAGGAAGGGAGAAGATCGCTGTAAATTGAAATAGCCGAAGAAGGAGGGGGAGGGCGGCGTCTGAAAGAATGATAGGCGATTAAGAGGGGAAATGTCAAAAGACGTTCCAGCTGGGGGAGGGGGTTTTCCAATTAACGATATTGAACAAAAAATATACCCTAGGGGGCGGATTAGGGGTAGTAGAAAAAAGTCTTCTCATAATGCCGCCTATGATGGGGAGGGACCTTACGCTCTAGCGTAAGGGGTCTAGAAGATCACCGGACGATTAGAACTTTCAACGGCCGTAAAGGGTGAGGTCAGGCCAGACGAGCCTTCTCTTAGGGATATTCTCGCGAAGTGGGCTCCACTGGGTGGAAGCGCTCTGAGGGAACGTCGATAAGCTAACCGTCAGGAGATTTGCTATCGAGGGAATTCTCTAAGGGAAAGAATCTTCCTGAGAGAGGGTTGAACAGGGCCGGGAGCTTAAGGCTTAAAGGAAACGGTAACGGGGATCGAGCTCATGTCACTTCAAGATGAAGGAGCAACAGAGCTAAACCCGATGTGACAGCACGAGGATCAGTAACGAATAAAGCCTTGCGTCACGGAAGGGGGAAAATCACGAGCGATGCTCTGGGGATCGTTATCTTCGGGAGAGAGGAAAGAAGGGGTGGTCTAAAAGCTGGACGGTCGCAATCAGGGCGAAGGGAAGCTCAAAAAAAAGTTTGTGGGGAAGCCTATGCTCGGGAGGATGGGTGGAGTATTGTTTAAAAAAGGGGGAGCACGGGGGTCATGGGAAAAAAACTAGGACAGGCGATGGTCCCCCACTTGGGACACGAAAGCGGATCCCAAGGGAACAAGAAGGGGGAGGATCTCTAGGAAAAACCCACGGAGATACTTTCTCCACGGCAGGGAGGGAATCAGGTATTCTCCATCATGGTGCAAGAAAGCTGATAAGTCAGGGGGATTCTGCGTTGATCTGGGGAGGAAAAGCGCTCAGAGAACTTCGGGCTAGGATTATCCTATGAAAGGCTGTAATCTCGCTAGAGGTCGTGAATGCGCCGACCAGGACATCGACTTTTGGGAACTCCCCTCCGGAAGGGTGGGCCGAATAGGGGGGTCCTTTAACTGACCACCGTATTCCGGCTACCGAAGGGGGAGGAATGTTAGGTGCCAGAACATCAAAACTTTGTGTCAGTCTTTGCCGTCTGATGGATGAGGACGAAAAGGAGTCGCTGAGAAAAAGTCACTTACAGGATGCGCCCGAGAGAACCTGCATCCGGACTAAGTGCTGAATCGTAAAGGAAACTCGCACCACAGTCAGGGTCCATTTCCATGCATGGGAAGCTTCAGCCACTGGGGCCTTGCAGGGCGACACCAGTTCGGGGGGTTCGACCAGGAAAAAGCATTCATGAAGGCCGAGCTGGAGCCGCGACGGGGCGGTGGGAGAGGAGATTAGATACCGCTTGACTAGACAAATGACACCGAGCTCCTAAAGGAATTACATGACCGCGTGAAGGAGGAAAGCATCTTTTGCAGTCTTAGAAATCGGGGGGACAAGTGACCAGATGGAAGAGAAAATCGGGGAAAAACACTTATTCAGCGGAAAAGGCACGAGGCTTTAATTGGGGGATAAGTCGTAGCCTTAAGCGGCCGTAGAAGGACGGTGAGGGGGTAAGTACCCGCGAAGACACGCAAGTTAGAGTACTTTTCAAAAGTCGGCAGGGGGTTAGAGACCTCAAGAGGCTAGGGGGCCAGCCTCTAACTATTCGAGAGGGGGAAGATTATTCATAACTACGAATAAGGAAAAGCGTCATGCCAAGGGGCGTGCTGGAAATCGAGGCCCTTTCAAGGGGGGATAAATACGACAGCATGGGAAGAGTGGAACTTTTGAGTTCACATACTAAACCCGTCTGCCCAGCAGAATGTGGGGGGAGCCGCCTCAGGGGGAGACAAAGGCGTCACTTGAATTCGAGATGTCCGTAGGCTCCGAGAGGGGAAATTCCGGGGGGGTCGTTCCCAAGTACGCGGGGGGAAATTCTATGCAGATCTAATGGGGCTTCTGGGTTTAACAGTGCGCCCGGCTGCAGAGGAGGACAACGATAAATAGTTTAGCCTCAGACTCCTCTGGACCACCACTCAAGGAGGGTTGGGGTTGTCGTGAGGGGAGTCCGATCTTTCTCCTGTCAGCAAGCCGAGGGTTCGGCTAAAGGATTTCTTATCGGTCAGCTTCCACTGGTCCGAGGGGGGACTTTGAGGTGATTTGAAGGGAGTTATAGCGAAAAGAAAACGCATTATTACTAGAGGGAAATCCTTCAAGTCATCCACCGCACTCGGCTCCGCGTCCAGAGAAGGGTAGAAAAAATTCCCGGCTCAGACCTCGTTCTAAGCAAAAAAGCCAGGAAGCATTTAACGACCTTAGACAAGATCGTCCACGCCCCTTCAACGTCCGGCACAAGGGGAAGGGTGGGGGGAAGGGGAGCCACGCGAGGGGGTAGAACCGTGGGGAAGTTAGGTTTTCATATCCAAAAAGTCTGAAGTGGTACAAAAAAACTCTTTCTTCGCGATAGGCTTGGCAGAATATTCGACGCCGGTTTCGGAGACTTCAAGAAGGTTCCAAAAAGGACAGCCGCGTTCCGAAGAAAGAGGGGGGGACCCTCAACTAGGGCTCTGTCTGAAAAACGACGATCTGCTTCAGAAGGGGGGAGCGCCGGAAAGGACAAAGAGAGGTCTACCGGGAGGAGGAGAACGATTCAAAACGGTACTCATTCTTTGCATGCGGCTCGAAAAGAACTTAGAAGCTTAGGGGGGAGGGATCTTACGGGAGAAGAAATAATCTGACTAATCTTAGGTAGTTCCTCTCTAGCATGGCAAAACGCGACTCCTTACAGGCGGGAAACGAACTATAAAGCTTACTTTCTCGCCTTCCTCCTCACCATCGGGTGGTGCGTCCTACGGCAGAAAGGGCTTGTCTTAAAAGGGGAATCAAGAAGAGTGCGGTACCAATTTAAATAGGGCTAGGGGTCGGCGAGGCAAAGGGCTTCACACTGTCTCGACGGAAAGCTTAGTCAACCTGAGTAGGCCTGTTCCGAATTCTGTCGGACCTTGAAGGCTACGCGCACTAATCGAACTAGAATCTCGCTGATCAACACGCGGCGACTCGCCTCAACACTGCTTGCGATGGGAACTGGTAAAAAAAAAGCTTGGCAGGGAGAAGGCCAAGACTACTTCCTGGGGCCGATCGCGTCAGGGAAAGAAAGCAAGAAGGTGCTAACTGGTGTCTCGATGAAGCTCTCCTCATCACGCCTCGCACTCTCTTCAAACCCAGGAAAATCTCGGCATCGGAGGAGAACGCGGAGCTCGTTCAAGAAAAACTAATCAAGACCGATTTTCTGAAATCGGGGGCGCCGACGTTCAAGGACGAGGGGAGGGGGCAGGGCCCTTCGGTAAAAGGAGGCACGAGTTTCAGTGCGGAATGTCGGTCTTAATGGCGCCAACCGCTCGCTCTTCGCAGAACAAAGCTCATGAAAAAAGCCGCCGTCTAGACTGAGGTAGATCGAAGCTCAAAAAGGGACCGATCACACGCAAGGAAAATAGATCATCGTCTAGTCATCAGTTCGCTAAGCGGGTGGGTTGAAGGAAGTTGGAAAGTGGGGGACGGCATCGTCGAAATAAAAGGAAAAAAGGTCAGGGATAGATGGAAGAGGGGGTAACAAGGAGGTGACGGGCTACAAGGGAAGCGGTACGACAGTCGACGAAACGCTACGAAAAGATCAGCACTTCCCGAAAAGGTAGAACACACCCCTGGTGGGCAGCCCTTCCACAAATGCGAAACGGGTCGAGGAGGTGGTAGAACATCCGTCGTTTAAGGGGCGGGGAACGTTCTATACCCGAGATCGCATTGATCAAAGGGATGGTTCACGAGGGAGTCGCGTTGGCGGGCTTGAAAGACTCAAGGTGCGTAGGCAAGGGAGATCTTAGGAGAACGATGCGTATATCTGGGAGCGAACACGAAACCGGGAGAGATCAGCTCTCAGAACGGACCCTACTCTCAAAGACGCTAAAGGGGGAAACTCGATTGCGCTCTAAAAAGTGGAACAAAAAAAATATCTCTCACGAAAAGGATAGCTCCCGGGGTCGGAGAATTGCTCCCATCTCGCGCATAAAAGGAGGCAAACGCTGAGCTAAGAAAAGCAAAAGGTCGGTCACTAACGAAATCCGTCGGAGGGCCTAGGCGGTAAGAAGCGGTTTAAGGATCCTGAACCCACGGAAGCAGACGAGTCGGCTAGAGCCTCTGGATAGGACCTGAAGGCGTTTACGCGACGACCTCTACTTGAAAGCGCGGTTCATCTGCGTAGAATAGCCGATCTCATCGTGCACGCGCCGCCCTGAGTAAGGTCAGGGGGTGGGCGGGGGGGGAAAAAGCCTGGTAAAAGGGAGAGGACTTCTGGAAACGTACTCTAATCGGGATCATGTGGGGGGGGTTGGTGGGGGGTGTCTGGGGGGTTGTTGGGGGGGTTGTGTGGTGTATTTGTGGGGGTATTGTTCGTGTCGTATTTGGGGGGGGTGTTTGGGGGACGTGGGGGTTTTGGGGGGGGGGGGGTGTGTGGGGGGGTTTGTGCCCGTAAAGAAGCCGCGTACCTCAAAGGTCCCCTTGTTCCCGTTTGGGAACGAGTTGACTAAAACTGAGATAAGGGGACGGGCACATAGTATGATCAAGTGGACGAAACACATGCTCACCTCAGACCTTCGTTTCTCAACCGTTGCCAGGCTAAGCAGACAAGTACTTTAGGTGGTCCGCGACGCTGGGGGGGGAAAGGGAAAGAGTCCACGTTAGAGAAAATAATCTCGAATAAAGGCATATTGGGTCAAAGCTAAGGCTTTAAGGGGGAATTAAGAATTGTACCCTTACGTGAGAACTCTAAACGATTCCGTCGACTAGAAGTGGGTTTCCGCCTCATAGAGAGGCCTCTCCAATCACGTCGGAAGGAAACGGGGGGG
>Ga0179591_1361944_pt1 | contig 13291 bp, 6 predicted proteins | sample CZOMad2_1_08_16f_FD_182891 | JGI IMG/M metagenome (GOLD analysis project Ga0179591, IMG submission 182891) | Vadose zone soil fungal communities from Angelo Coast Range Reserve, California, USA - CZOMad2_1_08_16fungal (PacBio error correction) | ecosystem: Environmental > Terrestrial > Soil >...
TCGGAAATGATCCGATGGGACTTTTAAACTAACACTGGGCCGCAACTCTTTATCTCGTTGTGTAGGCCGTGATTAGTCAATCGAGGAAATGTACTATAGCTCGTAGGTGCTAAAAAGAAGCCTCGCAGGCAATTGACACTAGCGGCCGGATCTCCCAAAAGAGAACAGTCAAGTCGTTAAGGGCTCTAAGTCCGGGAGACGCGCTACGAGCAAATTTCATCCAAGGAGGAATGAAGACCAACAGTGATCAGCTCGGAAACTTGAGGAGACTATATGTGAGCTTCTAGGCCTCTCAATAAAGAGAACCGCTTCTGCAGGAGAAGGACAAATTCCTGTAGCTTCGTCACTAATAAAGGGTGGGAGAAACTCCGCAAGAAGGGGAGAGATCGGCTTTTAAGGCGCAGGGAGAGGGGGCTCGACGTGTAAGGGGGTACTCGGGGATTAAACCTCGGGACTGGGGGGAGCCTTCACTTCTCCTGAAATTCATATCTATCCTCGAGGGCTGGGGGGGCCATTTAAGGTTTAATCTCAGCTCGATTCTTCAAGGACTCGGATACCGGCAAAAAACAGTCCAGCATCTCTACTCATAAAACAAGCGCTCGACCCAACGGATCAGAATCCTTCGAGCGGGAGGGAAGGGACTTTCGTCCTTATTAACGCAATCCTCCAAGAGGGGTCTACAACAAGTTCACGCTAACTCTTCTGCTCCGGGCGCGCTTCCAGGAAAGGGAAAGGAATGAATGGATCTATTTTCAAAAGGTTACGATCATGGAACAAAAGCTCCGTGTTCGACATCGGGCTGAGGGAAGTAGGGGGGGACTGGACCGCTGAAGACAAGCTATTCGTTTCATGAAGGGGGCGGGGGGGGTACGATCCGCCAGCAACGAAAAAGATAGTAGGTGATCAGAAGCCTCCCGGCTAAATAGTTACTGTTCTTCTTCTGGGGAGAGGGGGGGCGGTGCATATCTGCGAGAGGGAAAAGAAATCGGGGTCTTTACCGCCTTTCATGCGGCGCTATAGAACGGGGAAAAAAGCTAACTGCGAGTCAGAGAACGAAGAAAGGCGATATTCAAGCGAAAAAGGGATGGGCGGTCCAGGACGACGTGAAAGGCTCAGATAGTCTCGCGTTCAAGGGGGAACAAAGGTCCTCGACAGTAAGATTCAGGCCTCAAGAGGAAGACCAATAATAAGGGCGGAAAAAAAATGCGGCACTGCTCTGGCGCGAAAGGGGGAAGCGACCCTGAAAGGGAGTTGACACTGGTATAAGGCACGACAGACCGGAAGAACAACGATGAGGCAGAGGAAATGGTCTCGCTAAAAAAAATGAAGCGATTTTCGACTGGAAGTCCCGGGGCAAGGGGGAAAAGTCAAATCGTATGAATCTGAACGAGGAAGGAAGCTCGTTTCTTCTCTCGGACGCGAGGGATGGACTGTGATCAGGGGATCCAATCTCAACCGACACTCCTCGTTCCAGGCTCGTGACGCCATGAAAACTCATCTCGCGAGCACATTAATTATCCATGACGACTCGCTGGCCTAGCAGGGGGAAAAAATGCGCGGGCCCATGCGAACGGGGGGAAGTCTCCCTGGTCGTCGAGGGTAACTGGTTGTTCTCGTACATTTGGGCAAAGACTGACTCAACTCAACCGAATTTGTAGAGAAAAATAGAAATAGGGGATCTGAGGGAGAGCACGATAATGATCTACTAAAGACCAGAGCAGTTCGTGAAGCTGGCGAGGTCGGGAAAGTACTACGGAGAGGCCTGACCTGTCTTAATGAGCAATTTCTAGCCTTGAATCACTTTAGAACGAAAGTAATCCTAGGAAACGAGGGACGTTATACGATCCAGTCGTATCCGTCAATCCGTAGTCAGTAAACATGAGTCGAAGACTAAGAAGTAAAGAAAGAAAGACGGTTGTCCATAGTCCACCGGTGGAACTTCTGACAGCACGCAAAGTTGGGTATCAGGGAGACAAACGGAACGTCGCTAAGAGCGGCGGTAGCCAAGTCATAACGGGATGCAGAAATTTAGGGGAAGCGTCCTGACAGGGGGGGGTCCAACGCCCCACCTCATTCCGGGGACGGGCGCACCGATACATCCTTATGAAGGGAAGACATCGTACATGGTTTAAAATTTTCTGTCCTGACTTGGGGGATGCAAAAAACTTGCGAGTATGAAACAATTTAGCCTAGGGCCCCGCGAACTTAACAGCTCTGAAAGTAAAAAGTAGGAATTCGCGGGGAGAGTTGGTTGACAAAGCTCCCATCGACTTCAGCTGAAACTTATCGTAAAAGGCGGTGGAGCGCAGGCGCTATCATGTAGTGACGGGAATGTCCAAAGAAACGGAAGGGGGTTACGCCTTCTACTGTAAAATCGCGGTACAGAGAGCGAAACCATACACGGGCTCCATCCTCATCACATAGTCCTCTACATTTGCTTGTCTAAGGAAACCCAACTTCTGGCGGCGGGGATCATCGGGGGAGAGGCAAAAAGGAACTCCTCTTTTCTAGCCAAGGGAGAGAGAAAAAGCTCAAGAACACCGCTAACACGCTGTCCGAACTACGGAGTCGGGAAGAATAAAGGTTTTTCTCTCACCACTTCCAAGGGGGGGCAAATCGACCGAAAGACACTGCCACGCTCGATAACGCGAGGCTTGAACAAGGGGCGTCCGAGAAGAGTCCCACTTAGGCTTTCCGACACGAAGCGATCGAGGGCCGTAAGCAATGCCACCGAATAAAGGAGCGCTGAATGAGAGATGGAAAAGTAATTCGCAGCGATCGTGGGAAGCCTCCGCTGAGGAACAACTCTTGAAGGGTATGACCGAAAGTATGCGAGAGCGATATCGAAGCAGACGGGCCTTAAATCTTAAACTTACCCGAGGCATTCCGGAGGAAGGGCTCCAATAGGGAATGGATAATCAATCCAGATATCACCTGGCCTGATAACCTCAAAAAAAAGCCCGTAGTCGACAAGGGTCTAAAGCATTGACTGCAAGGTTGGAATCCGATGTAACGCTCTCAAACAATTCATGTGAGCTCTAGAAAAGACGAAGCTGTTCAGCAATTCCGGGGGCAATTCAAAAAATCGCGTCTACCTGTGGATGCATACGGACACGAGACGGTTTAATCGGACATCAGGATTTGGGGAAAGCGGGAACAAACGCCGATCTTAGATAGCGCTCTCGGAAGCAACAAAGAAAGAGAGGGAAAGACTAACTATTTCTATCCTTGAGGAAAAAAAGTAGAAACGGGGGAAATAAAGTTCAAATGACTATAGGAGAGCACCTAGACTATACTCTTGGGGGAAGAAGGGGGGCGGTGATTATCTAATAAGCTTCAAACCTTCACGAAAAAAAAGAGACGAAGCGCATCGGGGGGGAGAACCGTTAACAACGGAGAGGTCAGGGAGGGGGAGAGCTCCGAGGGAAGCTCATTATCAGAAGGCTCTGCAGTGATGCGATGAAGGAAAAAAGCTAGGGGCAGCCCTAGTCCGACTCTGGAGGGGGATCCGAGAGTCAAACTAGCGGACGGGGAATACGTTTGACGCCTTTCTTGCAGAAATAACTCCGCCAGATAACTAACATCTCGGAAGGGGTCATTTATCTATAACACCCACTACTCCATGAAAGGGTCTGTTCACGGCAGGAAAAGAGGAGATTCGCTCTAAGTCTATCCTGCTACATTAGTTACTGTATTTACTCTCCTAAGACGCAGGCGGGAAAGAAACAACTATCCATTGCGGGAAAAGCACTTCCCTTCTATTGGAGACACTATACGGAAAGAAATGACCCAGCGTCACAAACCTCAGTCAGGGGGGCATTTCAACGAAAATCCCTTTTTTTAGTCGGAACCCGGAGCAGGCCAGCTTGTGGAGCTCCGTTGGGAAGTCATAGTTGCGACTACCAGCAAAGGGTGTGCTTGGCTTCAAGAGCAGGGCGGGTATCGAGTTCATATAGTCAAAAACCTTGCGCACACCGGGAATATAGCACTGTCAGGAGCCTCAAGGTGGCCCGGACGAGAGGCTCTTCACGACGCCTCCCGCTTTGCAGACGCGATACCTAGGCGGAGGGCAAGGTGCCTTCGGGGAACAAAGGCCAGAATGGCGCAGTGAAGCGAATAAGAAGGGGCTACATGGACAGGGAATTTGAAAAATTCAGTAGCGACATCGGAAGGAGGCCAACGGCTAAAAACGTAATATCTCTCGGAGGAAGGGAAAATCGACAAAAAGGTCAGAGAAATACTTAAAACCAGACTGTCAGGCCTTACGGATAGATCTCAAGAACCATTTTCAATATTTGTACTGATGCGGTCCTTCTATCCACCAACAAATCTGCCTCAAAAGAATGAGAGGTGGATGCGTTCACTTTGAACTGTGATTCTTCTAAGCAGTTAAGTTCTCGACCGGAGGGAAGAAGAGAAGGATATAAGGAATACCGTGTTTCCTGACCGAGGGGGATCCTCACTCACTCGGTAGGAAGAGGTTTAGGTTTAATCAGATTAAGTTGGTGAAAATTATCCGGGAAATTTGAGACCGAGAGAAAAATCTGTGATCAAAAAAACGATAAAATGATAGTATGGAGGAAATATTGAGCCAAGTGTCATCAAAACGGAAACGACATCGCGAAAAAAAGAACTCCTAGGCTATGAGACGAGGATTGAGCGACCACAAAAGGTCCGCATACGTGCATCATAAGAACGGAGACCCGGGAGAGGGGGACTACCGGAACGGCGTAGCCTAAGAAAAATGGCTACAACGGCAAATGCTCAAAAACGCAAGAAAGAGCATGACGCTCAGGAAGTATCGAGTCGAGAGGGGAGAAACCGGGGGGGGAAACAGGTGAAAGGGGTGTCGGGGAGCTCCTGTAAGAAGGGAATTTCTCGGACATTCAGGAGGCCTATCATCTCTCTATAGGCGGGAAGAGGACAAGGGGAAAAAATAGCACTTTTGGCCGCGTGCGTCATCGGTCTCTTATGACAAGACACTTCTATGTCAGGGCGAAGCGAGCGGCGCAAACGAACCCCGATCGAGGACGGGGATGCGAAGGGATTCCATAAAACCATAAAAAGAGGGGTTGGATAGGCGGTGCATCCGGGGGCGCGAGGCAAGCGACTCAGCAGAAAATCGCGGGCGGCCTAGCGACAAGGAGTTGATTTCGGTTTGAGACGGACGGAACAGCTGGGGGAAATCTAACCGCACAGTAGGGAGAGGGACCAAGCGGGGGTTGCGTCGACAAGATTCTAAACATCTCTCACCCCGGGAGTGTAGTAAGTCTTCCTCACAAAAAAAAGAGTTATGTGGTCGGGGGAAGTAGCAAAGTTCGCTCGATCAGGTTCTAGGCGTCTGGGTTCTAATAAGAGGACAGTACTAAAGGACGTCCTTTAAGTTACGGATCGCCGAATCCAGCTCTCCCTTTCTTATTAAGTGGTCTCAGAGACTAACACCGATTGGGCCATTAGGGGCTCTTACCTCTAAGGGGAAGAAAACTTATTCAGGTCTTTCGGTGTGATCGGGGGGAAATTCGAAGGATGGTCTGGATCGGGGGCGAACGAGACCTTCTACCTACAACTCGGTCCAGCTAGGGCAACCGGGAACGCTCTAACGCACTGAGAACTCTCCTATATGAAGTTTGGTATAGTTGACATTTCATCAATTAAAGGAACTCTACTAGTATTGGAGATATCTCGAGATGTTCTATAAGAGGGAACGCATGAAAAAGCCCTTTGCTTCCCGATGAAACGCTTCAGCGACGGAGAGTATTTCCAAATGATTTGGAACTCTGGCCTTCGGCGATGAGGCTAACCCTGAAGCAATAAAATCTTCGTTACTAAGTCTCCCCGAACGTTCCTGCGTCCCTGAGGCCTGACCAACGTCCAGTCGGGAGGAGCTGGCACCTGTATAGTCGTAAAACGGGCGCTAACAGGTCCGAGAGGGGCGCAATCAGAAAGAATAAGCAAAGGGGGTTCTCCCTTGAAAAAACGTCCTTTTAAGGAGAGGAGAAAAGTATCAGGCCTGTAAGAAGGACCATGAGAGAACTTCTAGTAAACAGGGCTCGCGGTAGAATTCTACATCTTCATTAAAGTAGCGGCAGACCTGGTGCCTTACATCTGTAGAAATCCTCCTCTGGGGCTTTGGAATCGAAACGGGGACTTCAGTACTTCAAAAAGGGGGGGAAGTTCCACAAGCAAAAAAGCCTCTTAGCGACCTCCACTCCCGGCTCCTAGGCGTCAGAGTCTCCAATGCCAGCCTTCGCTCGTTCCATCTTACACTACTACAGAAAAGATTATTTCCTCAGCGGGGCAACCCATCGCGGTGCGAACCTGAAGTAGCTTAGCCTGCGAGGGGGGAAGGGAAGATGGGCAGGGTTCAAAAGTTGGAAACGAAAAAGGTGCTGCCGGACGGCCCCGCACTCGAGTTCTACTCCAGAGAAAGGGGCGGGGGAATACTCTCGCTGCATTCTTCCAGTAGTCGCGCGTCCAAAGAGGCACTTTCAAGCGCTCGCGATAGTGGGCATACGTGTGTACTAAAAAAGCAATTACCGAGATCGACGCGAATCTCTATTTACGCGGTTGGGAAAGGGAGCTTGAAGTTCTCAGGAAAAGGCTAGTTAAAGAGTAGAGGGGGTCGGGGAGAATTCCGGAAAACTAACGCCACGAAAAAAAAAAGTCGGTCTGTCCGAGACAGTCGGAAGGTTGGACTGTTTGCGTCGGCTGGGGGCTACGTTTCGGGGTAAGGGTCTTCTGACCGCAGAACTCACCAAGCAGGGTCACCAGCAAATGCTGCTTCGGTAGTGCTGCCTCCTCTCAAACTGCGCCCTTCTGGATCTATGCTCGCCAGTCATCTACAGTAGGAAGCTTTAACACAAGGGGCTCAAAGGACAGACCCACCCCCCAGCTTCAGGAAGAGCTCGGTTATTGGTCAATCAGGCGCACAAGGGGTTCACTCTCCGTCTTTTAAACAAGGAACTACTATACGAACTCAATCAACTGAAGGGCTTGCGCCTAAAAAAAGGGCTCTACCATTAGAACGGACCCCGTCCCGGAATGGACGAAAAAGGCCTGCAACGAAGAAATGGCAGGCAACGCTAGGGTCAGAAAAGGTTAGTTTGTCGAAAAAAGATACGACGCTTCGAACTCAAACGGGATCGGGGGGATTAATAAGAGTATCCTTTCAAGACAAGCCTAAACGAACTACTGCTTGAAAAAAAACGTCTCGGGGCTTAATCTTCTCTGACATCCGGGCATGAAGACTGAGACCGCACCATCAGTCCCGGCTCCTCTCGGGTCCTAGTGGAAGAAAAGGTATAGAGAAGCACCTGGATGTTCAATAAAAAAAAAGACCTGCTCATCTCCGGAAAGTACGTTGTGCACGAGTCCCCCGGCGACGTCCAAGACAGGTCTCTCGGCCCGTTGACACGAGCTCTCCTATTGGCGAGAGCTCAAAAAAACAACGGGGAAGAAAAAGAGATATGGGAAGCGCGATAACTTTGCGCTCTACTCAGTCCATCGTCAAAGCTTTCCGCCGCACTTACATCAGCGCTGCGAAAGGGTGGTATCTGAATGCGACAGCAGTAGAAGCGAGTTAGCAAACACTCTTAAAGAACAGAAAGACCCGAGGATGTGAGGCGTAGGGGGAAGTCTGCACTTCATAAAGAAGATCTATGAATCATCTATTATTACTTACCTACGGGAGCATCCTGAAGTAAGCGAGGGAAAGGTTATAGGAAAAACCAGCCGCGCATTTCTCCTAGAAAACCTAGGGACAATATCTGTCGACGAAGGCATACGCCCGGAAGAAAAATGCGCCGTTACGTTGTGGGGACGCCACCGTCTCACATAACTGGGGTCCATAACTCTGAAGGTTTGAGGGTACGAATAGAAGGATTGCAGCCTCTTATATTGGTCGAAAACTGACTGTGTTTCGCAATGAACCGACGGCAAGGCCTCTTCCTTCTCTCTGCCCCTCAACGTACGCAGTTGACTCGCCCATCGAGACGGAGATAGACTGGAGAACCGGACTAGGTGTAAAACAATCATAGCTGGTTGAGGTCGTTACACGCAAAAGCCCCTGTGGGCAAGACAGTCATTCATTCAAAAGCGCGAACCCACCGAACTCAAGAAAAACCAGTAATCGAAGGTGGGTGAACTTGCGAGATAAAAAACAAAGCGGGGTCGTTCTGAGGCGGATCATTACGCACTGCCGAAAAGTGAACTTACCAGAGCGGGGAAACAACGAAAAAGGCAAAGCTCACCTCGCCTGGGAGGAACGATAGGAGCTTCGAGCCATGTTCAGAAAGGTCCCCACCTATCAACTAAGGACTCTAGATCCTCGGCCAACAGATGAGAGACATACGCTAGGTGTCTCCATCGCTCAAAGTATTCTGCGTCGAAAACGAAGGCAGCTCACCGCGGGAACCATCCTCAGGACGCAAATCGACAAATTCCAGCCGCGCTAAAAAAGGGAGTCTCAGATCCTGTCCGGGAATCGCTGTCGGGGGAAAAAATCTAGAAAGGAGAGGTGGTACGCGGTAGTAAATCATATGTCGTAAAAAAATGATTTCCTGCTAGCGTCATTTATCGACGAAGCGGGGATATGGCTGGCAGGGACTATCTTCGCAGGTTAGACTCAGAGGACTAGCTCACCGTCCTATGAAATGTACAGTCAAAGCAAATCGGGAAAAGGCGGGGCGAGCCGATGGGCACTGAAAATTAAGTACTATGGGAGAAAGACTCTCACGGCCCGGTAGCTCGAATCTCAAGCGGTGTCGTAGAACTAAGCGGCCTGATCACGGCGCCAATCTAGTACGTACCATTGTAAGGGGAATCTGGGGGGAGACATGAAAGACCCAGGGGAGGGCTCAATCTTCTTGAATGTCTCAGGAAGGCAGGACATCCAGGAGAAGGTAAGTAGCGGAACCTCAACGGAGAGTCTTCAATCGCTCCTAAGGAACTTTCACCGCTTCTATCGGATCAAAGTAATCTCGTGCAAGTGCTTTCAGAGATTAAGGTCAAGGCAAGACAAAATGCACTAAAATAGCGTCAATAGTGCTCGTTAAGACTATGCTGCTGTCGTTCTAATTTGGAGAGGATGCTCATAATTAGTTGCAGGAGAGTCTCGTTTAATATAATTCGTTGGGGATGCTCTGGGGGGGGAGCAGATGGTGAAGAGGGGCTTTCGCGCGCGAATAGCCGACTACCAGGGAGCCATTCTACTGGACGGGTGCTATCCGTTGGGATAGTCGGTCAGCCAACGTCGTCCGCCCAAGGAGAACCTAATGATTTGAAAACATTGCTCGGAGCCCGAAAAAAACGACTCTCAGGCAAGTTTTCGGTGCTTTAGCCAAGGGCGTGGTCTCGTTTAATCATCTATCGAAACGTTCCGTTGAAAGTCCAGCGTTCGGCGTCTTATAATGAAGGACTCCAGCCGAGAAGACGTCAACGAAGGAGGAACGGCACCTTTGTCGGGAATGGGCTAGACATACTCTAGCCGCCCCGTGGTACCCTGGCATAACCTGTCGACGTAAAGTTGCAAATTGGGAAGCCTAAAAAGTGGTGTGTCGGGGATAAGAGAAACACATTCGGAATTCTCGGACAATTAACCGTTGCATACCACTGCTTCTTTCCCTGAGCAGGGTGAGGAATCGGCAAAATAGAGGTCATCTATCACAGCAACCGACAAGAGACATGCAGCAGCTTGTCACTGAGTAAGTAAAAAAGACCGACAAAAGGCCATTCAAGGGGAAAACCTATGCACACAAGGTCGTCCAAACATGATGCCCTTCCGGAGAAGCATCGGGGGTCTTCTCAGTCGCCGAAGGCGAGAGAAAATGGGGATCCGAGAGCAACTCATTGAAAACGGAAACGTGAAAAAATGTCCTCAAGTCTGACTGAATGGAAAAACTACTCATTTCATCTGTCACCGAGATCGGAGCAGTCCGCTCCAACACCATTTCAGAGAATAGTTACATACGTCGCCAGAGCGCATCAGCTCAGTCGCGTGGTGAGAAGTTTCCTATTTTATACGAAGGCGAGTCTTCACCGGGGATTGCCGAAAAAAAGAGGGGAATATTACCTGTGATACGGTTTCTGACAGGATTACCTCATCACGCTCTTCAAAGAAAAAAGCTATCCCCAAAGAAGTGACGAGGCATGGGATGGTGACGGAAGAATGCGCCGGGGAAAAAAGAGAACATCTCTCTCAAAAAAAAAACGGGGAATGATTCCGGGGAGAACGGGCATTCCAACCAAGAAGAGCTAAAAACACTCCAGGAAAGACGTCGAGGAAGAACAAGCGTGATGGGAGCTCCATCACCGCATCCGTACCAGGGGATCAGGTGTCTAGCCCTCGTGAAGGGCATCCCTAAGCGTAGCCGACCCGCTTCAACCTCTGCAAAGGGATACACGCGTGATGCGAACGGGCAAGGAGTGATCTGCCGGAGCTGCGCAAGCAAAGGAAGAACATTTTCGGGCGATAACCATCCCTTACGGTGAGATGGATGAGGACCGTCGTCGGAGGACCGTCGGAAAAACTCGAGAATCGGGACAGTCGAAACGGTTTGCTGCCGATCTGACGTCGGGGGAAAGACATGTCCCCCCAAAAACCAACAACCCTGGCGCAGTGAGCGAGGAGCTGACAGACAGAAAGGCGCGAGTGAGACGAAGGGGGGAATCGGCTTTCTCCTCCTAAAACTGGTGAGGGTGAGACGTGAAGGGGGTCGTCAAAGTACCGCTTCAACGTTAACATGGTGGGCGCCGCCGCCGCAAGGATGAGGGGGGTATCGCGAAGAAACAGAGTCCACTCTATCACCGACTCTCTTATCTACCGAAGAAGGGAAAGTGAGAGAACCGTCGCGCATCGGGAGAACTGAGTGGATCAGGGGTGGAGAGACAACAAGCAGTGGGGTGGGGAAACCTGTGCGAGCAGAGATTATGACTTAAACTGGGGAAGCTCTAAGGGAAACTCACCGTCGAAGGGGCAAAGGGGAAACCCTTTGGGAGCTCGAAGAGAAAAAAAGGAACTGCTCCCGCGTAGGCTTTCGTCGTAAGAGTTCGTCCTCAGGGAGCCTCTGCGAAAGAAGACGAGGGGAAGAAAAAGGGGGATTCAGGAGACGATACATTACCGCACTATTCGTTATCTGGGGTAGGCAAGACCTCTCTCTTCCCAATGAGAGGCAAAATCTCTCGACTGAGCGGAGAAAACGAGTCCGGCGATGCGGGCTCCGCTTTTGACAGCAGCGATCCCGCACCGACGCTCGAATAAGAGTGATGCAGCGCGCTATGAAGATATCTCGGTGGCGTCAAGCCACGAGGACCGCTCGTCTCTTGATATGGTCTTGTCTTTCCGGAAGCCTTCGAAAAAGACTCTTATAAAAGCGCTCTCGGGCTCAAGGAGGATAGGGCTGGAATCCGAAACGAGGTCAAGTCGGGCAAAGATGGGGAGACTTCGCTTCTCTCTCGAGCGAAGGGGGGGTAGCTCGTCGCTTCAGGTCAAAAAGAAAGTAGAAGAGAACTCTTGCATTAGCCGAGATGAAGGGCGGAAAAGGGGAGGGACCGGGGGGATAGCCCTCTTAGACGAGGAACCAGCAAGGGATTCACATTCGAGCTATCGTCACTAAGCGGCAAAGTTTGCAAGTCGGGTTCAGACCGACGACGATGAGATGGGTACGGAGAGGGAGCTAAAGATCGTCTACTAGGAGTAAGAAAAAAAAAAAGAGAACGTCGAAAAAAGGCATAGGGGCGCTCAGGAGATCTTCATCTTACTAGGGCTTAGTACTCGAAGGGTTTCTGCTGACGTCCGACATGGAAATACGCGACGTTCAGGTTAATTCTGGAAACAAACCCAAAAAAACCGAACCTGATTCGCTTCTCCGGAGGGCAACGCTGTAAAAAGGGGTTGCGTCCTGAAAGGAGGGCGGTGGAAAGCATCGGGGTCGACGCAAGACGAAGAGAACCAGGGAGACAAGGCCTACTCTAGGGCGACGGCAAAAAAGTGGGCAAGGCTGGATCTAGTGTCAGCGAAACAAAGAGCACAACGAGGCCGCCCGCGGCTACACGGGCGTTGAGCGGGGAACGCAGAATGGGGCGCTCTGACAGGGACTAAAAGCATGGTCCAGTTCGCAGCGATTCCCCGCCGCGCAAAGGCAAGGCGAACGCAACAAGTTCCCACCAACTCTCTCCGGTTACTGGGGTCTTCTAGGAGTGGGGTGGAAAGCTCGAGAACCTCCCCTCTGGGGACCCGGGGCGGCACCCGGAGCCACAGAAAAAACCGCTAGCTCCTATCACCGGCAAGAGCACCTAATGAACTCTTCGAGGTCACCACGGCGAAGGCTACTTACCTCAGAGAGGAAAGGGCTCGTAGGCCAAAAAGGAAGCATTCTGAAAATGCTTTGAACCGGGCGCCGGTAGCGACTCGGGGAAAAGAAAAACAGACGTATTGCGCAGAAGTCCGGTGCTCGAAACTAAGCTGGACAAACCTCGGCCTGGGGACTGCCCGCAATGGGGAACAGAAGCTCATAACGTTGTTCCGATCGACATCTATCTGAGAGATCACACGATTGCAACGGTATGAATCGAGCGCCGTAACAACCTTAGTGCAAAGGAGTTTTGGAGGATTCGATTCCCAGACCCCTCCCTCTGCCGCTCGGTGAAGCTCAATCGCAGAGAAAAGGAGGGAAACGTAAATAAAAGGCGCAGCGCCGAGTACGGGGAGCGCCCTCGGAAGGTCCTTCGAAAATGGTGCGAAAGTCGTGGCGCGCTTGTCAATCAAGATCAGAGAACAACAACGAGTATGAAAAGCGAGAGATGGGGGTTGAATCGTTATATCACAGACGAAAGTCGAATGAAAAAGGCGCCGAAGCGCCAGTCTCGCTACCTCCATGGCAAGCAAAGTGGCGAAGAGCTTGAGGCACGTGCGGAACTATGTCCTAAAGTCATATGTGGGAGGTAAGGACATAACAAGGGAACAGCGCCGGACGCAGTCACGAGGAGGACGGCCGGAGTTCTACACTCAGTTGCCATCGCTGCCCGGTTAAGGGAGCCTCCTAGGGGGGAATAAAAAAGGAACAGGAAGAGAGGAGGGTCCTAACGGTCGTTTCCTGTCAGAAATGTGCTGACCAAGGGAAGGGGGGTTAACTGAAAATGGCCATCTTCCACTATGGGAGTACCAGGAATCCGGGTTCATTTTAAATGGACGTGGAAAAGGAGGAAGCCACGTCTAAGTGGGCGGAAACGTTGTTTCCTTCTTCCACGAAGGGACTTAAAGGAGAGGTCAGGGAGAGTCACTTCTTTGTGACCT
>Ga0179591_1363189_pt1 | contig 13291 bp, 7 predicted proteins | sample CZOMad2_1_08_16f_FD_182891 | JGI IMG/M metagenome (GOLD analysis project Ga0179591, IMG submission 182891) | Vadose zone soil fungal communities from Angelo Coast Range Reserve, California, USA - CZOMad2_1_08_16fungal (PacBio error correction) | ecosystem: Environmental > Terrestrial > Soil >...
AGCCCAGCTATAAAGAGAAGGACCCAGCTTTGTCATGGATTCGGAGCGGAATTCTAGTAAACAGGGAGAGGGTAGGAAAGCTTTTGAATAAACGAACACAGACGAAATCAAAAAATGCGTTTTACAAGCGAAAATCCTTAAACTAAACCTTGCGGCGGTACTCCATTTCGGTGGGGTCCTAAAGAAGTAGCTCTTCAGTGTTACGTGAGGATTCAGGGGGCACCGGCCGAAAGGACTCTCTCAGGACAAAGATTAGAGAAGAGTTTCCTCGGTGAATTTAAAAGGAGAGAGGTACCAGGAAGAGAGGGCTTTGGGTATAAGAAATGGAGGGGCAAGCCGTCGAGTCGTCTCGAGTGCTGGAAAGGGGCTTGAGAGCGATGGGGGGGGGTGGAGCTTTCTTCTGTTTACCTGAGAAGAAAACGGTAGCTACGGGGCTGACTTGTAGAGGGTATCTACTAGCTCTTGGGAGCCCCGCGGCAGCTTGGAGGATGAGCTGATTTCGTCGCGCGCCCTTGTCAGGGAGGGGATCAGGGAATATCGCGGCCAGAGTTCAAGCGGAGGCGCCACTAATCCCTGGGGAGGTTACCCATGAGGAACCGAACTCTCCTTGTCTAAAAATTGGATCTTAATTCCACTCCCAGGAAAGGGGGAAGCATCCCACCTTGAAATCCTGAAACGCCCCCTCTATGAGTTAGCTTTGCACGCGTGCCACCATCCGGAAGTCACGTCCTGTTCGAGAACCTCACGGTATTCGTTGATCGCCAACGGCTTTCCTGTTTAGGTCGCAGGAGACAAAAGATTAAAGAATCTACGTTCGCCGAAGGCTGACCTTGGTAAAATAAGCTTTTTTCGGGCCGAGATCAAGATGGGAAGGGTGGAGAGTGTGCATGATCGGGGGAAGAGCGTAGAGGAAGGGGACATCAGTCCGTCGGTAAAGAAGGCGCTTGGCACGGTTATCTTGTGAGAAATCTGGGCTTCGGTCGGGGGCGCTGACGTGACGCTATAGGGGGCCACGGTGGGGCGGGAAAGTATTAAGGGAGGCTGGACGCGCCTGTGGAATCTCGGAGTGAAGAGCGACTCGACATGATGGATGGGATAGGGGGGGGGGGAGGAGTTGGTGACGCGGCGCGTAAGGGGTGGTGGGGGTTGGGAGGGGGCGTGGGGAGGGTGTTCAGAGTTGGCGTGGGGAGGGGGGGTGGGTTGCGGTGGGGGCGGGGAGGGGTTGAGGGGCAGGGGGGTGGTGAGTGAGAATCGAGGGGGTGGGTGGGCGAGATAGGCTGGGTGGGGGAGAGATGTGGCTTGAGGAGCGAGCGGGGTGTGTGGGCGGCCGCAGGGGGCGGGGGTGGCGCGAGTGAAGGGGAGGCGTGGCCGGGAGTGTGAACCGGTGGGGGTGCGGAAAGGCAGGGTTGGGGGTGGGGGCGGCCATTAGGGGCCCCAGGGGGGGGATGGGGGCCTGTAAAAATAAGGGAGGTTGGGGGGAGGGGGAATAGGAATAGGCGGAGGGGTGAGCGGGAGCGGGGGTTTCGGGTTGGGTAGCGAGAAGTGGGTGCGTTTCGGGGGGGTTGGTGGTTCTCGGGCGGTCTACACCGAGGATCAGCTCCAGAATACGAATATAAGGGAAAGGGGTCTGAAAAGAAGTCGGGGGAAAAGGAGAGCGTCGTCCTGCTTTGAGGTTAGGACGTGTTCGAGATGGGACAGGTGTAACGTCTAAAGCAAGAGACGTTACTTGGAAGGAACCCGGGGAAAGAGTCACAAGGATGATTGTCATCAGACGCATGGCGGGGGAAAAAAAATGTGGGGATCCTCAAGAGTAAAAAAGGGGTAAAGGCTATTACATGGTCTATAGCGGAAGACAGGGGGGTAAGCGTTATTTTACTACAGGGGAATTGATACGCCGTCTCCACCGGGGAAGGTAGATGGGGCATCTGACTCCTTCTTCGGGACGAGGAGAGGTTGAGAAAGAATAGTTCCATAATCATTCTCAGGAAAAAAAAAGCAGTAGAAGGGCTGAAGGGAAACATTTTCTTCCGTCTGAAATTTTCCTCTAATTTTGAATAAATTCGGATAAAAGGTCTTCCAGGTGGGAGGGGGCTTAGGGAGGGGGAACTTTAGAGTAAAACTCTTCCTCCTGCTCCGGAGTTCGAAGACGACTCAGACCGGGCAGAAACCAGGAGAAAAGGAGAGAAAATGGTTTTGTACAAGAAAAAGGAATAAAAAAAAGGGAGGGAGGAAGTCATTATTTCCAAAAGCTTGAGATCCTCCCAGTCTTAAGAGCAGCTCTGGGGGAGGGTCCTGTACGACGTCAGGGGGAGGAAATAGAAACTAACTTAAAAGGCCCTGAAACCAAAACAGCATTAAATCAGGACACCCCAGTAGGACCAAGAAGGACATCCGTTCCAGGCGTAAAGGGGGGCCAATTTTTCTTAGGGATCATGCAAGTTTGCCGGGCTTCGGATAAAGGGGCAAGTGTTATCATTGCTTTAGTTACGTTAAAGGTTGACAGGGGGGAAAATGTTTCTTTAAACGTCGTCCAATGAGTAGAGGAGAGAATGTCGGCATGGAGCCAGCAGGCAGGAGGGACTACAGGGGAGGAGCTGGCCAATAATTTCGAAGACTGCAGGGGAATGTTTCTTGCAAAAAAACCCCGTCGTAAAAAGGGCCACATAGGGACAACCGCGCATTAGGGAAGGCGTCGGCGGCAAGAAGTGTAAAATGGAAGGGAGGAGAACATAAATATATGGCATTTCAGGATTACCACTTATCCTTCATAAAGGGAACCTTTTGGGGACTACTAAGTCCAGCCGAGCGCCAAGAACCAGGAAGAGTCGAACGGGAGAGGACGTCATGGGGGGGGGGAATTCGAAAAAAGACTCGGGGTCCATAAGTAATAGGTGACGGTCCAGAAAGAGAAAAACAGGACACGGGTCCTAGTGGGAGAAAAGTATCCCAAAAGCTCGATTCTGGGAAGGGAGGACAGAGCAAAGAAAATAGTCGTCCGAAATTCTCAGTACCGTGCAAACCGACTGACGTGGTACGTGTCAGGATCTAAACTACAAAAGAAAGGGGTTGGCCAGGGAGGAAGAGAGAAATCGGGAAAACATTCCCTGCTGATGGTTTTTGCCAAGGGGAAATGGGAGAGAGAGAATAGATACTTACGCCCAACCATGCGTTGCGCTGGACGTACCTGGCCACAAAAAGCTAAACAAGAGGTTTCAAGGACCTGAAAGGAGAAGAGGAGAGGGAGATTTAGAAAAAAAGACCTCTTTTACGGATTTGATCGAGGACATGTTGGAAAGGTCGAAAAAAAAGAGAAGACCCAAAAACGGAGGAGGAGGAAAGTATTCCAGCCATGGCCCTTGAGGACAGGCCCATGTCATGATAACCCGGGACTCGTAAATAAAGTTGAAAGAAGAAACCGCCTTGAACTCGAAACGGATCTCCTGGAAGGGAAACCTTCCTTAGAAGTTTGGCTGTACAGCGGGTAGCGCGGGCCAGAGGCTGACTGTCTGACAATTAGCGGGGGGAGGAGAGGAGGGGAGGAAGGCCACCTATCCTGGAAGGGGGCCAGATTTAAGTCTCGCCTGGCCCGCTCGGCTGGTAGGAGGATGAGCAGGTTGCCTACAGAAGAGGGGGCCCTGTACGGGAAAAGTGGCGTCCTATTATGGGGCTTCGGTCCATAAAAAGGCAAGGGATCGTGGAGACACCGATTGGACCTCAAAACACGAAAAAGATTATGGTGCGGAGGTCCCTTTGGGACGGGGCTCCACATCTTCCTACAGCCCGAAAGCTTTAACAGGGTCTGTTGGGCAGGGAAAAATTTGACCACAGTAATTCCTGGGATGCGTTGGCAGCATCCACAATAGACGGTGGCGTCATTCTTCACGGGTTCGGGAGGGGGCGTATAAATCACTACCAGTTCGTGGGAGGGAGAGGAAGGGATTATTCCAATCGCCGAGAGACATCAATACTACGGGGATTGGTGACCTTTATGTTCATTCCGCGAATTCCAAGAAATAGCGCGTGGCTCTTCCCCTAATTAGGTATCAATGGATACGGCTCACCACGCCATCTACAGCTACCAGCAGATCAAAAGGGGTTAAGAGAGCCTTCAAGGGTTAGCACCTGAAGTCTTGCGAGAGCGGCAAAGAAAGAGAAACTGCCTCAAGCCTCCTGTGCTAAAAGGATTTCAAAAGATAGCCTTATCTAGTGGAGGTACCAGTGCCAAGGTACCCGGACAGCCCCAGGACTATCACTTACGCAACCTTTAGCTTTGTTAACAACGTGGAAAAAAGTGGCATCTTGGAGGGGAAAACGGGGGGGTTATAAGTGTGCTTTTGTTGCAGGGATTCTTTGGTGACCGCCCCCGCCCGATTAGGAAAAATGGGGTCGTCTCCGATAGGGCTGGGCGCCGAGACCGTCTTATAAGCCTTCGGACTGAAGTTCCAAGAGTATACCCTGGCTGACTTTTACCCGCCCTGGGATAGGATTTGGTCCATAGTGCTGGAGGTATGAGAAGTATGAAGGGAAGAGCCTGAAGGTCCTGCATGCTACTGTGTTCTTCTGGCCATCCACCTTCATAGCTCTGCCCACCCGCCAGCCCGAGAAGAGCTTATAGGCCTCATTGCGGCCTGCCCCAACTGCCTTCTAAAAGACTGCATAGGGACCCCTAAGACTTCCTAAAACTCCTGGCCTTAGGGAAGCCGCCTGAGGCGTCTACTTGCTTGCCGTTCTTTCGCCCTGAATACCGTGCGCTTATCCCTCCGGACGCGAACCAGTTAGTAGGACCCAAGCCCTTCTATTGAGTCAAAAATTTCTCTGTCACTACGATCGCTGGATCGACAAGTTAGGGCAAGAGAGTATTTTAAAAAAGGACCGGACAGCCTGTTTTCATGCATTCTATCACGGGGGGTCAAGCCGGCCTCATGCTGAAAACGAAATACGGGGGAAGGGTGATAACATGTAGTGAGACGAAGAAATTAGAACACTTCGAGAAATTATCATAGAAGAACCTCCATCGCCAGGACATGCGGTAAGTACGGTATCGGGAAGATTACCGGACCGAGGCTTCATGTGGGGTGGCCGAAGGCTCTTTCCGGAGACCCTTTAGGGGAATGAAAAGAATTATTACTCTCCGCCGGCACCGACCGTTCAAGGAAATCAACGGATCGTCTAAGGGTAACGCCAAAAAAGGGCTCCCTAAAACGAATAAAATCTTCATTAGAGTCCCCGTGTCACGGCCTTCAGCGTGCAGAGGCGAAAACCCGGGTTCTTACCGTACAGGGGACCTAGCGAGGGAAAAACTTCGAAAGCATAGGGGCCTAGGGAACACCAAAGGAACGCTCACCTTGCTGCGCTTGCCCAAGCATTAAAGGGAAGCTCATATGAGCCGTCACGAAAAAAAAAAGCCTTCGAGTTATAGGACGACAATTCCATGCTCGGTCAGACGGGCGCTTAAGACTCGTTTTGTACTTGGTGGACTCTCAGGAAAAGCCTGGGAGACGAGGATTCTCAGAGCTCCATCGAGCCGAGATCTGCGGCAACGAGCTGACCACTGGCCCAGAAGACCTTGGAGGGGGGGGGGGGACCGAGAGAAACAGCTCCCTCAGGGCGCCGGCCACAATAGGCGACTCGAAAGTCGAGAAACGGGAGTCGGATGAAACTTTGGGGGACAAAAACAACTGACATTACTCAAAGGATGGGTACGAAAGGGAGGAAAGACGTCCGCAAAAGTCCGCAAGCTTTTCCTACAAACTCGCTCTAAGTGTAAAGGGATCCTGGACCAGCAATGCAGCAAATAATCTCGATCAACACAACAAAGGGGGAGGGGTAGAGTGCCCGGCCGGAAGTTAACCTGGAAGAGACAATACACTGCAGAGTGGGGGAAGAAGAAATGGCGGGCCGTCCAATGTCTTTCAAGCTTAAAAGAATTGCAGGGGGAGTGGTCTGGCTGTTTCTGTGTAGAGACATTACACTCCCCTCGACTTGATGTAGACGCCCTTACCTTACGGGGGGAAACTAGACCTGAGCTGGATTTGCGTTCTCGCCTACTGGTCAGCACGGGCCCTGTGCAATCTTTTCCTAACATGGTGGGCGAATCTCATCAGCAAAATTGACGAAAAAGCAGCAAGGGTCTATCCAGTGGGGATGACCCGGAGAGGACTCCAACGCAATGCCGAAGTTAAGCGACACTGACCGCTCAAGAAAAAGCCGTGGGCAGAACTCTAGGGGCGTGAGTGAAGAAAAAAAAGAAAATGAGAAGGCGTCATCCTGAGCCACTTAAGTCACTTTTAGTTGCGTTCCCCCCCAGGAGATCACCGGACAGGGGACGGCTGAACAAAAAAAAGACGTGAACCCTCTACTGGAGACCGCGCTCGGAGACCCAGCATGCACTCAGAGTCTCCAGCTCGTCAAATGATTGTCGCGGTTAAGAGTCTATGATAATGTGAATGCGTGTCTATGAAGGACGAAGGCTGCGGACCCTTCGCCGCGGTTAAAAAAAAACACAAAAAAAAGAGAAACGAAGCTCACAAGGTCAATACTCAGCCAAGCAGGGCAACAGAGTCGGGCGGCGACCTGTAGACAGGGGCCATGCAGGCACAAAGCGGAGGAACGGGCAGGGGAGAAGGACAAGGGGGGGGAGAGCGGAAGAGAGTTAAAGCTTGTTCAGTAAAGAATCATGTCTTCTGTAAATACAATACCGGTAGGAACCGGAAGCACCAAAAAATCCATATTATTGAATGGTCTTCCTCTCGTTTGACGCGGTACTACCGCATTGTCCAAGAGAGTTAGGAAAGGTCTAGGGCCTTATCTAAACTCTATGCGACGTGAATCATAGGATTCCAAGACCTATTCACGGGAGCGGTCAGCGAATGGACGCGACTTGATGGCATGCACGGACAAAGCTAGCTGACAGAAGTAGTACATCCGAGGAAGGAAAAGAACTCTCTCTACAGGACGATCTTGAGGGACGACGAGGTAGTGGATCACTCCGCCGGGACAATGTCCTCAATACGCGCTTTTAAGCTCGCAAATGCTTTTACGCCGCCAGCGGGAGCGGTGGCAAATCGAGGGGTGGGGGTGAAGGACATGATACTTGACAATAATGCGCATCTTACTTCCATTTTCTTCCTGTATGAAGTGGGCTCGTGAAGGGGGATATTCACTTCTGCGGCCTCTACTTGCGGGATAGCATCTTACGCGCGTTTTGAAGTCTGCATTTTAGTCCCCTCTTCTCGCGTAAATTCCGGGTTCCCGGGCCGGACTCCCATTTTATCCCAGGACCCCGAATAGAAACTTTATTCTGGGGTACCGTTAACAAGGGGCAGGATAAGCAAATTTCAGGTATCCTAAATCAGACCGGTCCATCTAAGTCTCCGGAAACTCATCGCTGACTGTCCAGGGGGGTCTCCTACTCCATTTAACGAACAGCGAAAGGGAAGTTCTCAGGGGGAAAACTGTAGCCTCCAAAGAGGCAGCCGGGACACGGTAGCCCGGGTGGCCGTGGTCGTACGTTATCCACTGAGTGGACGGTTGGCTGCTGGTATGTCAGGACTCACGGTATAAGGTTACGTTTGGTGCCTTTCGTTGGGTTTCTGCTTCAGTCTTGAGGACCTGCTGCGGCTGGCGGCTCAAGCATTCGAGCTACATACTTAGGTGTCGGTTACTGCTGAGGTCAGTCCGGGTGCTCGCTACAACCGGGAAAATTCAAGGAACAGCCCTGGCGTTCAAGAGCAAGCGGAAAGTAGGGAAGTGAAGTCCGTCTAAAATGGGACCATCCCTGTCTTCGAGCTCTAGAGAGCGGATCATCTGCAGTTAACACTTATCCGAAGTACCGGATATCGCTGAGGTAGATACTACTGTCCAGAACCGTGACGGAACCATTGGGGTGGGCGGAGAACTCGAAAGAATTACTGGTTCGTGGGCAAGTAGAGTATTAGAGAGGGGAAGATTAGCTGAAGAGATGGCGTATCCCAACTGACCAAATCGAGATCCGGGGTCGTTGCAGTCTTCCCTCTTGGCCATCGTGCCTCTGGAGGTCTTAACCGAGCCTATCATCAAGTCCATCGCCACTCCCAGCTACCAGACCCGGCTTCGTGAGTTTCGTTCGTCAATCTAAACTTTATTGGGGGAATAAGGGGCCCGTATATATCCACTTCAACGGCGTCTGTGTGTGTTTCCATTTACACTAACTAGATAAAGACGTTAGATTTAGACAGTCCACCAGCGGGGAGGAGGGGGGAACCACCAGCTTTACCTTTCAAAAAAGACATCTCAAGGCCTACGACCTTTTCAATGAACGGCTAAAAAAAAAAAAAAAAAAGGTATTTCAGAATGCTGAAGTTAGATGCCAACGACGGGGAGGGGAAGGAAGCACTTGTCAATGGTTTCATAAAGACATTGGCTTATCTCTCTCAACAACAAGGTATTAAAAGAAAAAGCCCTTGGGGCGACAAAGAATAGTATCAACAATTTCCAAGATGCAGGCGGCCCTAAACTCAAGCTTCCGCGAAGAGAGCCTGGAACAGGTCGCTCTTAGGGAGATGGTGGTGCTTTGGTGGATCAGGCTAAGCGGGGTAAATCGACCGCATGTGTCCAAACTGGGCGGAGTCAGGAGGGAAGAGTTGTACATGGCCATGCAAAAGGCCGCCGGGGAATGTGCCACTCGGTCGACAGTCTCCCTGCCTCATACTTAGGAATGCGCCCGGGACCCCTGAAAGACAAAAAGTCGGTGTCCGGGATTAGGAGTTATCGGCGAGGTACACGAAAAGGCACGCTTAGAAATCACTAGGTCTCGAAACCCGCCGAGGAGGTTGCTATGGTCCAAGGGGCGACAAATCTTCTTAATTCAAGCCTAAAATGACCCCGCGAAGAAAAAGAAGGATTTTGGGAGAAACACACCGTGCTTGATCGCTTGCCGGACCCTGGTCTTTTTTGCGTCCAGTGGAGGTCGTAGTTACGATTGGCTATATCATGAGCTCACATGTTAAGGAACTGCCATAGGGAAAGGTTCATCTCTCCGGCACATGTTTTGACCTGATCCGGGAATCCTCAGTACCTTCATATAGCTGACTCTTAAAAAACGGTCTTTTATCCCTGGGGAGGTCTAGGGATCGGGCTACCAGCAGGCGAATAAGTAGGTCCGTCGGTGTATCTCCTCCTGCTGGACCCCGCGCCAGTCGAATCGCAATAGTTTCCTCTACAGTAAGCAACCAAAAAGTATAAACTACCGCCCTTAAAGATGATTGACCTGAAGGTTCCTGCCCAAACAGTTCCCTCAAAGGAACGATCATACTAGCCGGGCCCAACGTCCTTTTGACGCAGAAAGGAGCTTTGCGGACGAAACGTGTTCCGGACGTTCGTGGCACGGGACGTTCGCCTCCCGCCCTGCGGAAAGGACGCGGCGAGGCTGCCCGAAGACCTATTGCCGTCTATAGCTTATGCTGATACTTCAACTTGCGGCTCTGCTGGTTTTCTTACAGGGTACCAATCCGGTTTGATTAGAGTCCGGGGTCCAAGATCCTAGACCTCTTTTCCTCAGGCCGGCTTAGTTCCCACCGCCAACCGCCAACTAGCCCACTGATCGCCGCCGGGGGGAAAGCCGCATTGGACAAAGACACCTTAGATTGCAACCTTCAGAACCGGCAAGTGCAGGCCGACTGCTGAGTCCGCCTTCTGTCCGGGGCCGAGGATAGTCGATTGGGCAACACCGGTTAACCGAGAGGGGGAAGGGTCCCAGCTGCGGCGATGAGCCCCGCGCGGTCGTCTTGGACGGCGGGTTTTTGTACCCTTTAATACCACCTTTCACGGAACCGAGCTAGAGCTACCCATGAGGGACGGAAGATGTACTGAGGTGGGTCTTCACGAAAGTTTAAAAAGTTCGGGGGGAGCCATTGGTGGGTCACAGCCGGAATTCTGGCTCACGTTAATGGGAATTTGTAATTCAATCAGGTGAGGGGAAAAAGAACCGTGGCGGCGTATAATTGAAAGGCGAATTCAAATGAAAAGCTCCTCCGACAGTCCCGTAAACATGCTGTAGGGGTGCCCCGACAGGGTGCCGAAAGGCCAAAAGGGGTGGGACAAGCATTGTGTGGCGCGCTAATGGGAGGGAAGAATACCGAGCAATGATCTAAATCCAAGGAAACCAGATTCCCTCCCGGGCCGCCGCTGAAAGTCGAACCTTATTCCAGCTAACACCAACCACTCATTGCTCATTAGAGAAGCAAAACGGACCCTCGCGTGCCGCGCTGGGGGGGAAAAGGAGTGCATGTTCCGACAATTTCCGCACAGAATCGCACTACTCCATCCGGGTTCCCGTGGGAACCAGGCCTTTGTGAAAGGGCTCATCATCCCTGCGTACGTTTCGTTCCATAACGTGGCCTCCATGCAAATGTATGCCGTTTCAGCTGTCCCTCACCAAGGAACCCTGCGGGCCGTATATGCGGGGGCTTGAGGCGGGTCACAGCCGGGCGGCCTTCCTGAGGGGTCACGTTTTATCTCTCACCTGTTGCCATGGATAATCATCGAAGAAGAGGTTCCCAAACGCGATGATGCGTCAACATTTATTTCTTTACCAATATTTTCCGCCGACTACCATTTTCGTCGCGTATCGCGAAACGCAATTAATGTCTCCGACTCTCAAAAATGCATCATGGGCTATTAGGCCAGTTCTATCTGTATTGATAACGGAAAACCATCCTCCAACGAGAATTCAAGGACGCGGCGACGAAGACAGGCCCTTGGACCGCTTTTCACATTTCTTATCCTCCCAAAGACGAATCATGCAGTGTGAGGCAAGGAGCTGCCTGTGGACAAGGCCTTCCTAGGAAATCTCTCAGAAAAAGAGTAAAGTATATTCATGGACCATGGACTGTGCACCATTAAAGCTACACTAAACCAGAGTCTTTGGGAGGGAAGATTGTCGTACCGAAGGTCCAATAAACGGTCGAGTAAGGTTCACCGGAAGTAGTGATTCGATGGGCAGGCGGGATTCTGTTCTACCCGTGGAGATACAGATAAAAGGGTTCCACTTTATAGATCGGACCTACCTTCTTCAGCTGAGGAGGACGCCAGGGCGGTCGTATTGGGCCCCGAACTTGGAGTACGTCAAATGGCACTTGGTCATCTCCATTTCCGCAGATCTCGGAAAGTCCATTGAGGCGATTCGCAGACTCATTCTAAAGCACGGTGACCAGTGGAGAGCTCAAAGGGAGAGGCGACAAATTCAAGGCCAGACATCGCTCGAGAAAAACCACACTCCTCGCCGCCCGCGAGGTCTTTTTTGCGCCCGCTGACCCTTCCCCTGGCGGCAAGGTCCGTTTCCATTTTGGGGTGGCCAAGTCCGCACGGATGAGAGAGTAAATGCTGTGCTGCAAGGCGGACCACACGATGAACGCCGGCTTTCAACCGGCTAGCTTCATGTAACGTGAACCAAAGTTTTGACTCCTCTCTAGACGCGGAATTGTCAAAGGAGCAATGATTTATGTGGATGATGCCTCAGGGCGTGGACCCGGGGTCCTCGGATTCGGAACGGGGTTGCCGGGGAGAGCAGGCTTGTGTCTGGGGACCGGAGATCCGCTCACCCACAGTCATTTTTACCGGGGAACGGAGCCGGGTTGGAAGGATAACAGCAGGTAAGCGCTATGATAGGGTGGACGATAATGGCCTTTATGAACGGTTTAAATAAGAATCTTCACTACGGGGCCATTCCACGGACCGGGCTTTAGAGCCGAATGCTTAGGAAGCCCAACTTTAGGGGCAGCACGCGGATGCTGATAACGTCCCTATTAAATCGGCGAGAGCGACCGATCAGCGGGATGAACAAAAGGGATCAATCCCCGCCCCTCTTCGAAGAATAAGCGCTGGCAATCATCTCCTGGGAAATTTAAATTCAGCTCGCGTCCATCCACAGTAGGAATGCAATGAGGTCCAGCAGGCGGCGAATTCGGACGTCCAGTGGGCTTCCGGTATGTTTCCGGGGGGCCAGTATGAATTAGGCCTTAGCTAACTGTGAATGTTGAGGAATTAGGGGCACTGATTTACGGTCCATCTTATCCGACGGACCAGTCCGGTCCCATGGCTGATATAACTGCAGGCTTTAGACTACGATCAAAGATTCGGGTACGAACTCTGGAAAACGAGTTCCGAAAGGCAGGTATCCAAGCTAGCCGACCCAGGCCATGACTCTCCTCATCATCAGTCGAAATGACGGTCCTAGGTGAGGTTCGGCACCCCGACTCTTTGCCACCAGCCCTCCTACGACACCCCGGGAACCTCCACGAGGCATCCAGATCACGGGAACCTGTGAGGGGGTCCGAGGGTTGCGGCGTCGTCGGCCTGTGGTGGCGGGCTTCTGGCACTCTCGGAGGGAAGGTTACGGAACTTGGCACGCTTGACGGTGACTGTCTACAGGCTTGCCGACCGGACGGCGGGGTCAATTCCTCTGACGGAAGGAGATACAGAGACGTACGGCGGGGTCAATGATCGGCGGGCGCTGGGTCCGGGCTCTCGACGCCCAGGATAAAAAACGGCTTGCAGAGCACAGCGCGTGGAAGGGAAGTTCTAAGAAGGAGCAAGCAAATCCCGTCGTTGGGAAGCAGGCTACGAAAGAAATTGCAGTCAAGTACAATTGCTTCCGTCCTTGGACTAGTCGGACCCAGGGGTCGGGGCGGTTAAGCCGTGAGTCGAGCTTTGAAGGGGGCCCGGAGGGGAGGCGGGACATGTTCCGGTCGGTAGGTTAGGGGTGGGGAGGAGTAGGGGAGGTGAACAAGAGCCTAAACATTCACTTGGGGCGTCGGGGAAAATCAGTACGGGTCGGGTCACTGAACCACCATCACCCCTTCTCGTTCAAGGGGGGCTTAGAATTAGGTGGTCGGACTCCCACTTTACCATCAAGCAACATCCTCCGGGTTCCGCGAGCGTCGTCCCATCTTGTGAGAGTGGGAACTGGAAGGGAGCACGATCATCATCGGCCGACCCCACTGGCTGACCAGTACCGGTCAACCAGAACTGGGAGGGCACCGTGCGCATCTCGACAGACAGGAGTATGGCCGGGGGCTCGCCATCTCAGGTTTGTCATCTTCGTTGGGGGGAAAAAGTTCGAAAACTCCTACTACTCGATCACGGGTCGCCTCAGGGCCACCATGCGGTTCTCGCTAACAGAGGACTTGTCAACCAGAAAACCAAGCCTCATTCCTACGAGTCTTTTGAATCTTAGTATCAGATGTCATGGCTTATCGAGTGAAGAGGGGGATATGTTCAAGGGTTGATAGACATGGGTTGTCCCATGTGTAGT
>Ga0179591_1379499_pt1 | contig 13291 bp, 14 predicted proteins | sample CZOMad2_1_08_16f_FD_182891 | JGI IMG/M metagenome (GOLD analysis project Ga0179591, IMG submission 182891) | Vadose zone soil fungal communities from Angelo Coast Range Reserve, California, USA - CZOMad2_1_08_16fungal (PacBio error correction) | ecosystem: Environmental > Terrestrial > Soil >...
CCTGTAGAATGCCTTTCCATAAAGAGAAATTGGTGATATCTCACACAGACCGCCGAGAAGCAATTGGGGGGTGGGGGGGAATGGACTTGACCAGAATGCTCAGGAGCAGAGTTTACAAGATGTGGTCCATTTCAGGCCGAGAAAGAGGCCGCTTCAACTTCGGGAACAATCTCGAGAAAAAAAACAACGGAGTATTGGAAGGTAAAGATGCCAGCGGCCTGAGGCGGCCTTCGCTGGAGAGCGGAAGGCGACCATACAGCTGTCGAACGAAAATCTGTGCCAGTACGCAGCTTCTCGCTTTCTGGAAAGCTAGATCTCTATCGGCACGGGACAGTAAGTACCGAGCTCGAATACAGGCCGAGAGGGTCAGTTGGAAGGGCATCATCTCGGCATCGAAAGAGCTCTCCAAAGCGTCTTGGCGTGTGCAATGATCTTCGTAAGCTTAGTCGAACTCCTGCGTCCGGACCTCGAATTCATTTAGAGAAGGTCAGAGGACAAAGGGTCAGAAAAAAGAGTCAAATTCTCCGTTGGAATAGAGGAAGGAAGAACAGTCACAGAATAAGGATTGCACGTCGGATCCCGTCTCTTCAAGCTCGCGATCCTAGGGAGGAAGTGCTGAGCTCAAGGGAGAGAGGGAGAAGACCCCATGGAAAAAATCGGTGCGGCGTGGGAAGAGAAGTACAATAAGGGAGACGGGGGACTGACAAGGCCTTGCCTTGAAACGGTTCAAGGTGGCGGAGGATCCTTCGGGGAAGAACCGGGTGGCCGCCGACAAGGTGAAGGCTTTTCCCTGAGCACCGCATTCAGGAAAAGTTGCCCAGAAGCTCGCCGCGGTCGAGACAACAGGAAAGTACAAATCTTCCTCTCAGCAAAAACGAATGGGGCGAATCTTCCTGCTGCCAAAGAAGGGCTTCCAGAAGCTGGGAAATAAAGTCAAGCCCTGTAAATGCGTCGAGAAAGGGGGGGGAGCCTGACAGTGGAATGAAAAAATTCGGGACTCTGTCAGGAGAGGGTTCAATGCGGGACTCATCACCTGCAAATAACAGCGACTTAAGGCGGTACGTTGGCAGGAGTCGACTTGAAGGAGAACTGTCGGAAAAAGACGTCTGGCGACCAGGATGGGGGATGTGGCAGGCCCTAAAGAAAACCCCCGCCTTCGGCGAGACCCAGACGCTTGCTTGTGAAAAAAACCAAAAAAAAAGGGGTGGAGGGAGGGGGAAGGGAAGGCTGTACGGTGAGAGAGGAAAAAACGAAGGTAGCGTGAGCCCAGACATTTTTTTGAGAAAAAAAGATCCAAGAAGGGACTAACGAAAGGGGAGCACATGGAAAAGAAAAGGAAGAATCACGGAGAATAACCTATCCATGGAGCAAATTAAGAGGGACAAACGACTTTGATCAAAGAAGATATTAAGTCGCTTGAAAAAGTTCTCGAGAAGAAGGGGGAGGCAGGAGGGGGGAGAAAGGCGTCAAGGAAAAAGAGTCCATGGGAGAGGGGGTTTGGCCGAAGAGAGGGGAGTTGATAGATATAGAAACAACAGAAGAGGAAAAGAGAGAAATCCTGCACCTCGGAGAAATAACCAGAATGAAAAGAAAACATTTAAGCTAAGAATATCTGTAAAAGGGCAGGCATCACGAACGGAGATGAGCAAAGAAGTCTCAAAAAAGCGATCAAACTACGACGGTTCAAGGGGAGAAGGGAGATGATAAACGGCGCGACGTTTTCCGTAAGACACCGTTACCCTTCAAGGGAAAAGGCGGCAGGCCCTTCCCTACATCCTTTCACGAAGAGGATAACCCACCAGAAAAAAAGCCTTCCAATACCAAAATCGTTCCCTTTAATAAAATAAGGAATTTGGGAGGCAAGGGAAACTACAATACTACGTCCACAAAACAGGACCAGCCAGAGGGGACGAAGCGAAAAAATCACATCAACGCCAGGGAGCTCCAGAAGAGGTGCGGAGAAAAAAGAAAAGTCTGGGCAAAATGTCATTCTCAGGAAAAGGGACTAAAAACTTCGGGAGAAATCAAGATCGGAAACCCGCCTTACACGCAACAAGAACTTCTCCCGAAAGCCTGAAAAAGAAGTCCGGAAAAAGGGTGCAGAAAAATGTTCCCCAACTCTCGAGGCTCGAACTCAATCGCCCGCGGCCTAATCCTACGTGGGAGAAGAGAGAAAGGGGGAATACCAAGGGAGGGGGCTCGTCGGCAGAATCGCTTTCAGATCAGAACCCAAGAAAGAGCCGCGAACGCCCAGGGAACGGTCAAGGCCTGGAAGAATCCAAAAAAAGAAGGGATTTGGAAGGGGAAGAACTCCGCAAAAAGACGAAGACTGAAGGTCTCTTAGAGGGGGGAATTCTCTCAAACATAGGAGGTCACCTTAGGGAAAATTGGAGAAACTAAAAGATCTACAAAGATTGCAGGGTCTCTTGGAAAAAAAATTAAAAAAAAGAAAAACATCCATTGAAATTACAAAGGGGGACTCTGACCGACGGCGTCCGAAGAAGAATCGGCAGACGAAAAAACAGGGGAGAAACGGGGGGAAGAAGGAAAGTGAAACACCGTACTGAACGGAGGGGGTCGAAGATAATGTGGAGAAAAGTCCAGAACGTTGCCAGGGGCGAAAAAAAACTGTAAAGTAAAAAGGCTTCAAGAAGTCCCCTTGCGGACCGCAGAAGAAGGAATAGAATCCGGTCCGGGAGGAACGGGGAAGACTGCGTGGAGGGAATGTCAATCTCAGGCAAACAGGGGGAGACATTCGGCAATCGAGACAAAGGATAAAATAAGGCAGAGAGAGACCTCAAAGAAGGGAGACTTTGAAGACCATAATCGAAAAGGGGAGGCCACGAGGAAAGGGAAAAGGGGGCAAGAAAGAGGTCTGCTGTCTTCAGAATAAGGAAAGGGGGTCTAGGAAAAGGAAGGTGAAAAAAAAAAAGAAGAAAGAAAAAAATAGAAAATACCGTGTTGTTGTTAACGACTACCGAAAAAATCGGAAAAAAAGTAATTCCTTAGTCTGACTGAAGAAGAACAAAATTTGGGAGACGAGTGTTGCCTGCGGTACGGTCCCGAAAAACTCCGAAAATGGAGACCGAGGCAGACAAGTGTACAGACTTTTCCAAAATAAATAGTACGAAGAAATTATCTTGGGGAAGAGGGTTCCCTAAGCTCTGGGGATTGCGGAGAATTCCTGTTGAAAGGGGGAAGTTGAGAAAAGTCAGTAGAAAATGCGAGAATTTTAGGTGCGGGCAATCGAGGAGCTACGAGGGTTTCGAGAGACCGGGGGAACAGCGATTCAATGGGAAGGAAAGTCTGGTAGATGAAATCACAAAGAGGGTGAAACAAGCGACGGGCATGATCTGCGGAAAAAAAAGTTCAGGCTCGGGAGAAAAAGTAGAACAAAACGTCAGAGTCGAACGCGATAAGACCACGAGGACGTCCCGAATCTGTGACACCTTCCAAAGAGGGAAGAAGTGCCGGTCGGGGAAGGCGGTCATGCAAGTTACTTTCTGGGACAGCACCGGCTCATCACCAGGAGGAGCGATTGCGCACAGGTATGGGGAGGGGAAAACCCTGCTGCAAGAAGATGGGCCTTTAAGGGAGAATTCTTGCCAAAGGGGAGGGGGTTGAAAGAAAGAATCTGGCAACTAGTCTGGCAAAAGTTTCTGGAAAAAAGGGCGACGTCCACGGGGGAAAGGCGGAGGAAAGGTCCCGAGGGGGGGGGGAAGACCCAAGGAGTGCGTCAGAGGGGAACTTTCGGTCCGGGAAAAGAGGGTTCAGTCAGAAGGGGATACAGGGGAAGGACCCTTCGGGAAGAGGGGAACATTGAGAGGGCAAACGAGAACTCGATGAAATAAGGATCCAGGGAACGAGAATTTGATGGAAAGCTTCGTCAGACTCGTCCCATGTTTGAAAAAGAGAAGTTTGGCTTGAGGGGGACCGATGAACAACAACTCAGAACCTGAAGAGCTCACCGAAAGGGCTGACTAGAGAAGAATGAACGACGCCTTTCTAAAAGAAAGTGCACATCACCGTCGGAAAAGTCATCGAGGAAAAACAAGTCGGAAAAGAATGAAAGAAAGAGATGTAAAACATGAGGGGAGATCTGGGGAACTTTCGAGGTTTGAAAAAAGAGTCCGGAAAAAAAGGGAAGCCTAGAAAGACGGGTCTCCCAAATCAACCCGGACGAAACCTTCGGAAAGAATCTAAAAAGGAACGCTGTTCGAAAAAAGGAGGGGTTGTGAAAAAGGAGGTTCCGGAAAAAAGCATCAGGGTGAGACTCCTTAGCAAAAAAAGAAATACGGAAGAAGAAAAAGGTCTAAAAAGACTGGAAAGCTGGCGAAAAAGGACTCAATGTAAAAAAAGTGTTCCAAGAAGCAAGTGGACCAAAAGCGTAAGGGGAAAAAGAAAATAACCGAAAGGTCATGCGGGCGGACAGACAAGTAGGTAAGGGTGACCAAAAACAGAAATCGATGGGGGGGCTGCCTTATCTCGAAAGGGACCAAAGAGGCACTGAAAGGGTGGCCAGCTTCGAAAAGAGACTAAATGTTGACCTAGGAAGCTTGCCAGGCAAAAAAAAGGTCGGCTGCTAAAAAGAAAAAAACTAAATTGGACCAAGGTCGTAAAACTTTCTCAAAACCTCGAGAGAAGAGGTGAAGCGAAGGGAGAAAAACGAAAAAGGGGACTGAGAGGAAAAAAAATCGACTTAAAATTCAAAGACTGAACTTAGAAAAAGTGTTAAATCCGTCCTAGGACCGATGAGAAGAAAGCTTCAGGGCGTGGCCTGAAAAGAGCGGAAAAAAGCGTCACGGAAAGACTCGGAAAATGGACTGGCGAAAACTGGAAAAGGAAAAATTGCACACGCAACCTCCGGTCCGACAAACGCAATACCAGGGAGACTCAGGAGCTTGGGGGAAAGGAAAAAGCTGATTCCGTGAAGTGAAACTTAAGGGTCTTCACGAAAGGAGACGAGAGAGAGACTAAAAAAAGTACTGCAAGGAGACTCGGAAGTCAAGATAAGGGGGAGTCTGCCTCGAGTTCTCTAGAGAGAGAAACAAAGGAGTAAAATAGGGGGGGATAAGCGAAGAAAAAGCCCTGGGGGAAAGCGTCAGAGAAAAACCTCTTATTAACACCTTCGTGAAGGAGAGGACTTAGGGGATAGATGAAAGGAAATTACAGGCCGCACGAAGGTGAAAAAAAGAGTGAGCGTACACAGATCTCGGCGGGGGAATAGACAGTAAAAGGATGCAGAGAGAGGGCGTCTTGGAGAGGTGTAAGTTGAAGATAGGGGTGAGGTGGTGGGTGTGGGGTAAAAAAAAAAAATTCTGAAAATTTAAATTCTGGTCGGGGTAATGAGTTCTTCTTAAAGGCTCTACGTGAAAAAAATGAAAGCCGAACTTTGAGAAAGGGTTCGACTGGAAAGAATCACGTAGAATGAAAGTCCGGTCGAGGATCCTGTCTCAGGGAAAATGGAAAAAGTTAAAAAGGAAAGACCGAGGAGGAGTCGAGGGGGCGACGCCTCAGTTTGTTCACAAGTCTTCTGATCGAAGGACACCTCAAGGGGGGGGATTACGAAAAAACAGAAAGGTCCAGCGGTTCGCCAGGAGTTTCGAAAGTCGGAACACCGACCACTGAAGGAACCGCTATCCAAGAAGAAAGAAAAAAAAAATTTGTCCGAGTCTAGGCGGAGGACTCTGCGTCGCTCATCGCGGCGGTTCGAGATCATCGAAATAAGGTCTTGAGGAAAAATGTCAAAAATAGAAGGCAGGTATGGACCAGACATTACAGATGTCGACAATCAGCCTTTGGGCCTCAGCACCATTAGGGAAACGGTCTGAAAGGAAAGGGTGCAAAAAAAAAGAGTAGGTCGAAAATTCTTTCGAAGCGATTTATGAACGTCGGCAAACACAGTAGTTAAAAAGAAGAGAGCTTTCTGGGGAAAAAGCCAGTGCCCGTACGTGTAGAAAGAGTCTCTGTCAGGAAATGCATTTTGGGAAACCGGGACGGGAAAGTGCCGCCGGCATGGCAAAGAGTGAAAGAGAAGAGCCGGGGAAAAGCTCGAAGAGACAAGAAGCTGGAGGAGAGACTGGGGATCAGAAGCGAGAATCCGGGGGAAAAGACGTTTAATGCCTGTCAGTTTGGAAAAAGCGGCAAATTCGCGGAGGAAAAAGCTGCTCCGAGCGAGGGTTCGGGAAGACACCGAGTGAGGGAGAGATCAGGGCTACACCCTCGAAAGAAACAGATAGGCTGTACGACGACGAAAAAGTCATGGCACAGCAAATCTACGGAGGGAGTTCAGCGGCGGCTCAGCGGAACCTAGACGGTCGTGGTCGGTACCAAACAGCGAGCAGGGGAGGACTCTGGTCTCAACTGTCAAAGGCCCGTCAGACTCTGCCCTAAGAAAACACATCAGACCCTTGGAAAGACCTTCGGGGGGAATCTACACGTAAGGCGACGAGCCGGTGTGCTTTAAGAATCAATTATGCCTGAGAGAAAAGTCAGAAACTGAAAGCTCGGGGGACTTCAAAGAGGGGAGGCGTCAGTAAATTACAAAAGAAACGTCCTGCTGAAGAGCGGTGCTTATAAAGAAAAGAACCCAAAAAATACAGAAGGAGAGGTTTTCAGAGCTACTAGGGGAAAAATGTGAACTTTGGGGACTTTACAGCTGTGCGCGGAAGAAACGCGATAAAGAAAAAGAGGAGACTTGGACTACCGCAACGATGGGCACTGGGGGGGCAAGAGAAGAGCAGTACTTCTCGGGAGATCGTTTGAACACCTCAAGGTGAACGACTTTGAACAGAGGATCGATCGGTAAGGAGAATTTCTTGAAAAAGAAAAGCAAAAGTAAACTGCGTCGAATACAGGACTGACAAAAAGACACTTCGCTCAACAGGGCTTGGGAGGAGCCGCAAAGAACCTCATTGGGAAAAGTCATGTAGGAAGAAAAGAAAAGCTAATTTCGGCGGGAGGCAATAGACAGGAGAAATTCATACCTCCGGGGACCTTCTCACACGCGGGGATGAGAAAAATAATTCCGAATCACTAAAGAGGAAGAATTTCTCTATACGCCCGAGGACACCAAGATACGGGGGCGCTCGGTTAAAATTCTTTCCCTGGAAGAGGAAAAAACCGCAGAAGGCGGGACTAAAGGAAGGACGACGGACCTAGACGAAGCCTCCGAATGCAGATCTAGAAGGGATTGATTTGAAATATCTCCTAACGGAGAGAGGGGGAAACGCTGGCGAGCCAGCGTCGGAAGAACTGGCCAGTCAAACTTCTGGGCGAAAAGGAAAAGGGCCGACCGGAGCAAATTCCGAAGGTTTGATCATAATGGGGAAGCGTAGGCATAGCCCGAGAGCCGGCGAAGGGATAAACAGAAGTGTGCCGGGGGAACCCCGGGGAATTTCTACGCCGGAAGGGAACCCAGGGAAGAAGGACCGTGGGAAAAGAGTCCTAGAGAACTCGGGGGAAGGGAAAAAAAAAACTACTTCACACACAAAGTGCTTGGACGTAGAATTTATCGTACTACTCCCCGGGAAAAACTCAGTAAAGACTAGGAAAAAGGTAGACCAGGTGTGAAAAAGGTGGCTGGTGAGGGCCTTAGGTGGATTGAACGGGAGAAAACTGAAAGGTGGGAATCCGCCTAGCAAGCACCAGGTTGCAACGCTTTCGGTCGGACTAACAGATCTTCCCGAAGATCGCAAGAACTCTAAGGGATGCGAAAAAGCTTGGGGGGGGGAATTGCAAAGAAATTTCGTCAGGGGGACGGTCAGACGACTGCTCAAACGCAAGCATTGAAAGGAGGATTTGTCCAAAAAGCTTGAAAGGCGAAAACTTGGGAGGAAGCATGAAAGTGCCGTCTGAAAAAATGAGAAGGGAAAAGGCGACGCGTACAAGGGGATGTTGGAAGATCGCGTCCACACCAACCAAAGAAAACCGAGGGGAGGGGCCCCAGAAGCTTGGGAGGGGCCTGCGGTTCTGGGAAAGGTCTAGGAAGAAGAATGCCGGTTTATGTTGGGAGGGAATTCCGGCCAGGTGCCGCCGTCAAAGAACCTGGAAAACTTGCGGAAAAAAAACCAAAGAGAGGTAGACCCTGTAGCAAAGAAAAGTTGGGCACCGCTGGGAGCAAGCCCTGGCCTCGCGCCGGTTAAATAGAAATTGCGCAGGCCTGGTTTTCCTAAAGGAAGAAAGGACCGTCAAATAGAAAAAGAGGGGGCTTGAAACATTTTCGGGGGGAAAGAAACCTGAGGGGGGGGGGCCGAACCAAAAAAGGCTCGGCGGGCAGACCACTGAGACGAAAGAACTGGACTAGAAAAGGCCTTTGGCGGAAATCTAGAGGAAGAAAACGTCGAGAGGGAGGACATCGAGCTGCGTAAAAAGACGACTAAAGGAATTTGGAGAATCATCGGACGTGACGAAAAAAAACAGGGAAATTCCCGTCCAGAAGATCCCGGGGGCTCACCAACAACAACGAAGGTCCTGGGCCAAAATATAACAGTATCCGGAAACTTACCAAAGGGGAAAGGTTCAAGGGGAAGAAAAATCAGCGTGGTGTAGGCTGCCGAGAAAGAATGAAGTCTTCCTCCAAAATCAGGAGAGGAGTTACACCAGGGAGAAATACCTGAACGGCACTGCGACGACTAATGGGAGGCCTACTGGGAAAGGGGCTAATAAGGAAGTTCTGGAGACAAGAACCAGAAAAAAAAGACAGGGGGCATTAGACATCAGTCGACCGAGATGGTACAAGAGTTAAAAACCTCTTGAAGAGTCCCCGAGAGAAGAGAAAGATACTTCAGGAGGGACTCACCGTGGAAGTCGAAACAATTTAATTGGGACCTGAAGGAGACGCTGAATGAGCTTTTCTTAGGGAAGAAATTATACAAGAAGAGGAGAACGCAAATGGAGGGGTCAAGGGAAGAGGGTCCAGCACCAAAATCCTTTTCCTTATATTGGAGCCGCAACAAGAAAAGCTTTCAAGGGGCCTGCCGGGAGCGGCTTCCCTGGTAAGAAAAAAAAGTGGGTGAGAGGGGAAAAAGAGCTACGGAAGATACTTTGCTGGGACTTCGAACGGCGGAAAGAAGCTCGGGAAAGAAACCGGCAGTGAACGGGCGGGATTACGGTAGACAACGCCGGAGGAATAAAGGCACCAGAAGTAAAGGTCGCTCAGAAGGGAAGGCGCCAGAAAGAGTCTCAACGCAGAGTAGCTGCTCGGGAACGGTCCCGTGGCCGATATCTCGAGGCAGGCATCAAGAAATTTCGAATAAGAGGAATCGGGGATCCCATGGAGCCGAAAGCTAAACCAAAAGTAACTCTTAAACGAACTCTCCAACACCAAACTTATGAGAGACGTGGCAGCGAGGCTGAAAGCTCGCCAGGCGTCGGGGGGGGCGTCTAAATTACTCTTGAATAACTTCTTCCTAGAGGATATAATAAGGAAACATTAATGGATCGGAAGCCGTACCAGGACGCGGAATATAGAGACATGCGGATCTGGTAACAGAGGCTTGCTGCCGTCGAGCAACGCTGTGCCGGAGGACCGCGGTCAGACTCCCTGCCGGTGACATGAACTGGTGATCGTGGACGAAGGGGTGGAAAGATCGAACGGGATGAAGGCTGATAAGGAAGCGGCTCTCAACCAAAACATAAAAAGCTTATTACAACGGGGAAGGAATCGAGGCGACTCGGGAGACAAAAAGAAGTTCTCTCCCAAAGAAAACAAAAAGGGGAAACGGAAAACGCGAGAAAGAGCAGTTTCACGTTCAATGGTCGGAGAAGGATGGTGGGATCCAAGAAGCCTACAAGCAAGGGAGTGCCGGAAGACGTGAGCATGCAAAAGGTTGCCAGGAAAAAAGTCTTCAGGTTTCCGAAAAGCCGAAAAGAATCATAGGAAATCCTGGGACGAAAAAAAAATAAAGCTGGGGGGAAAGTTACCGCTATCAGCGTAAAGGAGAACTCGCAGAGCTTGATTCAAAGAGGGGGTGTGGAGGTCTGAGGTCACAGAAAGGGGGAGAGCGGGTAGAAATCATGCCGGTAAAAGTAGGGAGCCAAGCGTCGAAGACTAGAAAAGTGTGATGAAAGAAATCGAAAAGGGCAACGGCGCCTAGTCCTTTACAAACCTAGTCACGACCGGCGGAGGGAAGACATGTAGAGAGGAAGGGGACGTCTTGGAAGGGAATGTTTGTTAAAAAGAAGGACAGGATTCGGCCGCGAGGTCAGGACCGGTAAGAGGTGCCGAAGATCTTGCTTGAATGTCCGGGCTGGGAAAGTACTTGGAGACTCTAAGGGGGTCGCGCCGGGTGATAAAAATCGTCTGCCCCGTGGAGTGTTCAAGAAAGAAATGGCTAATGAGTCCAGCACTAAAAGAAGGGGGACCTAGCAAGGGGGGAGGTGTAAAACTGAGAGGAGGAAAGAACCTGAATCGAAAAAAAAAATGCGAAAACCCTTATCTTTATGTGAAGAAAAGCTTCCAAGCCTTTCAACAAAATCGAGAGGAGGAACCTGCAGAGGGCTCTTAAGGAAAGCAGAAAAGTTTCACCTACATTCCTAACAGCGCCAAATCATGAAAGAGCGTCAAAAACAGGAGAATTTTCAAAAGGACGCTTCAATTCCCCTACCAGTCTTCGAGCAAGCCCACCGGGAAAAGGGAAAAAATAGACTTCGGTACAATTAAGGGGACTATCGGTCGAAAATAGCTTCTGGGGAATCTTCAAGAAAGCCGGATCGCGAACAGGCCAGGGGGCTGCGGGGAGGCTTCGAAGTAAAATAGGGCTTCTTGGTGAAAGTCAGCAGCAGGAAGGGGAAACTCAATAAGAGGATCTGTGCTCAAAAAAGCCCGCCGAGAAGAAAGCCAGAACGTCGACGAATTTTCCAGATTCTGTTCATGATCCGACTACTCTGAGAGACTGTTGAGGCTGGGGAGAAGTGCTCTGCCTGAATCTACGGAAAAACAAAAACTCTCTCGGGCCAGCTTGTCAAAGGAAAGACTTAAAAAAAAGCGCCGGGAGGCAACCTAAAGAAAACGTGCTTTCAGACACTGGTAGGGGGTATCGGGGAGGGGGGACCTTAATCGCTGGCAGGGACTGGGAAAAACCCAAAATAAGGAAAGGGTAACATTAGGCGAGAAACAAACTACTAGTCGAAAAAAGGGCCTACAAGACCGGTCCACCGATCGAATGAGCCGCTAGAATTCATAAACATAACACGGATGCTGCGGGGACTGCCTCGAAGAGAACGGCGTAAGAAAGATCGGCAGGAACCGTCGAAAAGAAATCAATCCTGACATTCCATTGGGCACACAGTTAGCTAATCCTACAAAAAGGGTGCTTCTAGGAAAATAGAGAAGGGACAACGGAGGGACTTAAGTCTTGCGTAGATAAGAGGCCTTTAAAGATCGTAAGAAGAGAATCCTTCGAGGCTTTGGCTCAAGAGGTTCCCTAAATCAAGCGAAAGAGAACCCTGCGCTCAAAATCTCTCTAAAAATATAGGGGCCTCATCGGGAGGGTCCGATAGGGAAAAAAAGGGGGAGTCCGAAACTTCTGACCAATAAGCGGCGGTCCTCAAAGAAACGGCGTGTCGGGGGGTGTGGGAAAGAAAGACCTGAGCAAAGACCGTCAAGGTGTTGGACGGAGAGGTCATCTAGGAAAATAGAGGCAGAGAAGGTGCCGTACGGGAGTAGGACTAGTGAGCAGAGGGGGGTCCTTCCATTATCATTTGGAAAAATAGCACGACTGTAGCTGCTTCAAGAAGGATCAATGAAAGTCCAGCTGGAGGAACTCTCGGGGGGAGAGGAAAGAGTGAGAGAAATGTGTGATGCCGAGGCGAAGGAATTGGATCGGGAGGGAGGGGGACGCAGGACTTCCGGGGGCGGGGGGGAGCCGAACAATAACGGGGGAGAACCTCGCAAGGTCCAGCTGATTCAAATTAGCCGACCTTCTGTGGAGACGCGACCAGCGCGGCCCGGAAAAGCTGGAAGGGAAGAAAAAAGTTTCACAGGAAGTCTTCGGGGAGAAAAAGACAAGAGAAAAAACATGCCTCGGCTCATCTCGTAAGGAATGCCGGCCGCTTGGGGGGGGGAATCTCGCAAGCGGTCAGCGGAGGAACGCGACCTTAAGTCGACGGTCAAGTTGGTCCTCAGGTCGGCGGCGTGTTTATAAGACTTCTTCACACGCTTCGGGAGTGTCCTAAAGAAGGACAGCCTGGGACTCACCCAAGGAAGGGGCCGGCCAAAAAAAAAACTCGCGCCAGGGAATCTGACCATAGGAGGAAGGTTTTCTGGTGACCACTTTGGTGACGCTCCCGAAAAGGGAAGGGGGATGGCAATTTAAGGTAAGGGATAACTTTTTTGTGAGTTTGAGGTGGGGGGGTTTGTGAGGGGTTAAAGGAAAAAAGGTTGATGCACGGAGAAAAAAAAATTCCCCTGTTCGGACGGGACCTTGCAAGCCTTTGCACAGTCACACAACCTAGAAAAGGGGGAATACTTATTGGGAAAAAACAGCCTCGGAAAAAAACTCCGCGCCGTTGGAAAAAAAAAAATTAATCCGCGCGATTTTTCATTCGACTGGAGAGGATCTGCACGCGGAAATCCTTGAACCGGAGGGGGGAAGAAATCAGAAGGGAAAGGGCACACAACGAGAGAGATCAACAGAAACGGAAAAAACCGCAGACTAAAGACCCCAACTGAAGATCAAGAGGAAACGAGCCTAAAATGTCCACAGGCAAAATGGAAGAGAAGAGGAGCTAACGAATCGATGAGAAAAAAAACGAGGCTAAAAAAAACATCGTTGACGAAGAATACTGCGCGATCGGGGGGAAAAGTCAATGTTACAAAGAGGGCAAGGAAAGCCAGGCCATCTTAAAAAAAAAAAAGGGCTACAATCAAAAAGGACATGGTCCTTGACAAGAAAGAGGAAGTCCCGGGACAATAAATTGGGGAGGATGCAAAAGAAAACGGTGAAAGGAAAAAGAATGCAAGACGACGTATCGACGAGAAAACTAAGACTGTCATGTCTTCGTCTTAACGAGGGGGAGGCTTCGGAGAAGCCGTCAGAAAAAGGCACAAGCTTCGCCGTAAGCTGAGCAACCCAAGACCAGAACGTAAAACGGACAAGGGGCAAGGGAGTCAAGCCGGCTACGATATAGGGAGGGGGGGGGGTTGTAAAAACAGCTTCAGGGAAGGAGTGGAATCGCGCAAAAAAGAAAATCGAAACTCGAGCGCGAGGCACTTACGTGAGAGAGGCGACCAGAACCGAGCCTGCAACTGGCCAAAAAGCATTCTCTAATCTTCATTCAAGTGTTAAGG
>Ga0179591_1445864_pt1 | contig 13291 bp, 14 predicted proteins | sample CZOMad2_1_08_16f_FD_182891 | JGI IMG/M metagenome (GOLD analysis project Ga0179591, IMG submission 182891) | Vadose zone soil fungal communities from Angelo Coast Range Reserve, California, USA - CZOMad2_1_08_16fungal (PacBio error correction) | ecosystem: Environmental > Terrestrial > Soil >...
CTCTTGGGGAAAAAAAAAAAAACAAAATCGGTAGTTTGGGGGGGAGGGAGACATCAAGCCAAGCTAGCTGTGAAAAGAAGCCGTACATTAGAAGCAGACAGTAAAAAAGAGATCTACTCTTGGAAACGAGGCCGAGCTCTGCTGTTTCGGAGAAAAAAGATCAAAGGGAAGTGTTGCGGCTTGTGAACACGGTAAAGGGGGGGCTGCTTCTGGGAGGAAAAACGTTTTCAATTTGCCAAGGAAAGATTTCCGCACGAATTGATTGGGCGATTAAAAGACAAAAACTGAGCTCCCATTTGTCTGAATAAAAAGACAGTAGTCAACAAGGGCAGGGAAAAAGAAAGTCCGTAGTCACCCAACAAAGGGGACAATTTCTTCGCAGCCTGAAACAGATCTAAAACGGATGGAGTAATTAAAGAGATAGAGGGGGCAGTCTTCGACGAATTGGGGGGGGTGTTTTTTTCTACTGATGGGAAGGGAGGAGGGGAAGGCGCCCGTAACATTTGCTGGGAAAAAAATTTTTGTAAGTTGCATTCCTCAGAAAAAAAAAAAGAGGGGATGCTGAGTATAAGCCACCTGATTCTCGTCAGTGGAGGTAAAGAAAAAGAGAGTGTTCCGCGACCGCTGGGGAAAGAAGGGAAGGGAGGGGAAAAGTGCTGAGGGGCTGGTCCTTCGACACAGCAGGGGAAAAGTGCAGACCCGAGTAGATCGCGTTTCTTTAATGGAGGAGGGGCGGCGGACTATGATTCGACCGAGGAAGGGAAATGCAATTGACTCAAAAAAAAGGGGGGAGTCGTGTTGGCGAAGCAGAGGAAGTGGTTCTTTTTCCGAATTAATGGCAATTGATCAGGGGGGGGGGGGGGGGGGGTTTTCGGTTTGAGTGCCGAAGAGGGGCTGTCGGGCGCTTCGGTGGGGGGGAAGACAAGTTTCCTCATAATACAAGAACGTATCCGCCTGGTTTCCAACACAAGGCAAAAAGAGGGTAAGGGCCATATGAGCAAATATTTGGACAAGAAAAAAAGAGTGGTGCAAAACTGAAATCTTCTCGAGAAGAAGGAGAATTCCCGATTTACTTCACTCAGGGAGATTCTGCATCACTCGGTCAATTGACGGTCAAAACATAAAAATCGAAGGTGCGCGATGGCGTGTCGAGAGGAGAGAGGGCGGAACTTCCACTCCTTAGCCGCTTTCAGAAAAAAAAGGAATTACCGACTTCTCCGGTGATATTGATTAGGGGGAAAAAAAAGGAAAATTAATTACTCAAGCATCGGCAACTCAAATGGAGGGGGGCAAGGAATTTGATGAATTACCACAGCCGGAAGTAGGTTGGCTCCTCAACCATCAAATCGCGCGCCAAGGGGGAAAGGGGCGTGCAGCTCCCTTTCGAGAGGGTGATCATATCTTCCCGGTGAGGGGGTAAATGCTTACCCGCTGACTTAGGGTGGGAAGGAAGACACGGCTGCCAATGAGGAGGAAAATATCCTTCATCCTCCTGCAACAGGGAGGAAAGGGGGAGTTTTATTTTCTTTTATACTGAGGTTATTCTCCGATCGCGGGTCTTGTCGGGAGGGAAGAAGTTCAATTGAATAAAAAAAAAGGGGGTGGCCTCACCTTCTTCAAGAGGGTGTTCTCCGTAACATTCGGGAGGAACACCCACCATCTCTTCGACGCTAAGTTTGGCATAATAAGTGGTTCCTTCTAAAGGGATGCCATTTTAATAGGAAGAGGAGGATGTGGGGTGGGGTAGAAGGAGAACTTGATGCAACTAAAAGAGTCGCTTAATGAGGATGAAGTCTCCGCAACAGGAGGGAAGCCTTTGTCACACTGGCAAGGTTGAAACGCCCGGAAAAGGGGGATCGACCGCCTTTCTCGGCGATGGAACAGGGGAGAAAAGGCAAAACACTGTTTTCGTCGCAATTTACAAGAGAAAATCCCTTTCAAATCAGTGGAATATGTTCTGCTTCCGGTAATTTGGCGCCCCTGAGGAGGAGCGCATTCCTCCTTGCAAGGAAGTGCCGCTGTTTAAAGGGGTTTTTCACTGGCTCCATAGAAGTAATCAGGAAGAAGGCAGCAAAAGAAGGGTGCTCAACCTTCATCCGAAAGGGAATTAAGTCACTATTCATTCTCAAAGAAGAAAATCTTCAATAGTGGACCGCGATCCGGAGATCTCCCTGGATGGGGGTTTTACTGGGGGGGGGGCCACGGAGGAGTCCTTCCCAATAAACACTCCGACTCCGGGAAAGGCTTTTTCCATACTCAATGGGGGGAAGACCTGGGAAGAAAGGCTCCTGGTTTCCTTCCGCGTTGGGGGGAAATATGGAGCGAATGGTTACTCCCGAAGGGGGGGGGGGACCAACGCCACCCAATTTTTTCAGACGAAAAGAAAAGGAGCTTCGCTCAACGCTTCGGATGGTCCCGACGTCTTTGGCATGGAGAAAAAGGAAACTAGGAGGAAAAGGGGGAGCCGAAAACAACTCTGGTCGAAAAAGGGGAAAAAAGAAGACGTTACTTCATCACTCTCTGTGAAGAAAAACGAAGCCGTTGTTCTCGGATCTCAAAAAAAGAGAGAGAATCCGATGAACAACTTGTGTCTCGCAAAGGGAAGGAGGAAGCCGGGCCGGGGAAAGTAAGGGAAAAAGACCAAGGGAGAACGATTTTGGTTTTCGCGACAAGAGGGTTCGTTCCCGGTCGCCATTAAAGCCGAGGGGGGGGGAAAAACTGGGTGGCCCGTCATCCCGAAAAAGGAAAAAAGAACTGGCATCGATAGCGACCGTGAGGGTGGAAATGCTTAAATGCCATTCAAGAAAGGGCCCAATATTTCACGTTGAACTCCACAACCACCAATCCGAAAAGTAAACAGAAAAAACTCTCCTCCGGTACTGAAAAGGGCGTCTGTAAAAACAAGGCTAGGAAGGTTGCTCAGATTGGTAGGAAAGAGAAGAGTGGCCATTGAAATCGACAGTTTTAAAAGGGAGCGGGAATCTGCGGCGAGGACCGTCAACTATTGAAAGAGGAGGACGACAATTGGAATGAAATAGGGGTGCCGATTGCGGCTGGCAGCGATTGCCCGCAACTGCGGAACGCTGCATTATATGGCGCCAGGGAAAAAAACCAGCGGCACGTCCCCTTCCCTTGGGAAAAAAGCATATTCACTTCCCTTTTTGCCAGGGAGGACAACCCGACGCAGCCAGAATGGGAAAAAGAAGGGAAACTGCTTTGCCGGGGAGGTGCACCGCAAAACCGGGGAGGAAAAATGTTGTGTAAAAGAAAAGAGCCGAGAAAGGGGTCGAGCCAAAGAGGGAAATTGCCCGTGTGACCAAGGAAAAATGGTTCCGTCGCCCCGGCACCAGGAGGACGTTTGTCGTTCCGGGCATGTGCAGGAAGAAAGCGAGGTTAGTTCTCTATTCCAAAAGAGAATGAACAAACCTTGATACTGCCCAAAAGGGGGAGTGGTGGCCGTGATTTCCGGTAACAAAGGATAGACTGGGGGGGGGGGGGAACAAGAAAATTTTTTTGGGGGGGAAGGGCAACGTTTAAAAAGGGAACCGTCGGCTATGGCACAGAGAGTCCCCCGATCCCCTCGACCTGGGAAGACCGTCTTTCCAAGAGGGGGGGGGAAAGTATAAATGGATGTACTATCCTGGGAGAGTGTTGACTATTTCGTCGTAATTGGAAGGGGGGGGGTTTCCTTACCGCCGATAACAAGTTAAAAATCACCGTCGACTCAAAGAGAAGGAAATTGACGAAAGTTATCTTGAAAAAAAAAAATCGGCGCCTTCGATTTCACAAACGAAACATACCTGGGCAGCCGAAGGGAAACGCTGCCCAAAGGAAAAAAAAAAACCAGTCCGTTCTCGCTGCCGGGGGGGGAAGGGAAAAAGAAAGGAGATAATTAATCTCGTTCGTGCCCAGGAATCATCACTATCACCGTAGAATCTAATGTAAGGAAAAAGGACCAGCGGCTCAGGGCCCTGGTTCCAAAAAACCGATCGAGAAGGGGGGTTTTCCCGCCCTATGATCACCGAGGAGGAGACAGAAATCCGTCGGTCACCGGGGGAAAAGGGGTCAATCGCGTAATTCGCGAAGGGGGGGGAAAGAAGCTTTCCGTTGCACAGAAAAGGAAAAATATTTTCTCACTATCCAGGACGAGAAGAGGGGGGGTTCGAACCAAAAGGAGGGACGTTGAAATTGTATTATGAGGAAGGGGGAAAACTCCAGCATTCCGCTGAGCACAGACTGAGCAAAACGAAAACAAAAACAACCCAAGGAAAAAGAAGTATCGCTTGGACTCGATTCAAAACGACGAAAATAGAAGGCTCACGCCAATCTATGTCGAATCAATGGACAATCCGTAAGGAAAAGGAAGGAACAAATCGATCTAAGGGAAAAGGGACCATCGGCCTTATCGGAGGAAGGGGAAAGGGGGAAAAAAAGAACTTGTGGGCGGCTTGTTGAGACAATCGAGTTGCTTCTGCCGGGAAGCCACAGCAGAGCTCCTGTGGCAGTGGGAAAAAACTACTCAGCATCGATTTGAGGAAATGGGGCGCGGGATGAATTTGCAACTGAAGAGAATTGCTTCAAGTCAATGTGAAATTGGAAAAAAGAAAGTAGTCAACACGGAGGGAGGACCGTAGCACCCAACACAAACTGTCAAGGGGAGAAAAAAAGATCTCTCACAACCACACCTGAGAAAGGGAAGGCGCTGCGACGAAATTTCAATCCTTGCCAGTTGGGGGGTTTTGGGAGGAATTGGCTCAGGAGAAAAAAGGTTCGGTTGTCCTGCGCCCTTAAAAGGAAGATCAGTTTTTGTAAGTTTCCAAGAAGAGGTCGCGCAAATCGATGCGGTGCGAGGGGCCACGGAGCGCGGCTTGGGGGAAAAAAAATCGATTTCCTATACTATGAAAAGGGGACAGTTCTTGCGGCTGGGAATGGGTTAGTGCCAAGTTGCGCCCATTAGAGTCAGGAGGGTTTGGAGGGCTTCTAATGGACGGAGGACATGGCAAAGGCATGCCATTACTCCCCAAAAGGGGACTGCGTGTTGGTGAATCGAGAGGCTTTTTCCGAATATTTAAATGAGAAGGGTTTGTTTTCGGGTTTGAGGAAAAAGAAGCGAATTCTTGTCGGAGGAAGAACAATGCCTTGGGTCCAAGGTCCCTCAATGAAAGGAACTTCTACAAGGAGGGGGTCCGAACACAACGTCTCCAAGGGGGTCGGCTCCGTCAATGTGCTTGTATCCGTGGTGAGAGAAGTTTTAACAGGGGAAAGCTCGATTGACTTCACTTCGGTGACAAAAGGGGGGGAGGACACTCTTCATTGGGGGGCATCTGTCTGTTAAAACAAAATGTTCCTCAAGGGGGAGAAAGGGGAGATGGGTGTGGTGCACCGGAGAAAGTCTTAGCTCTTGTCCCAGCCATTCCATTTATCCGATGGCTAAGGGTGAGGGTCACGTATTGGGGCACTAAACTAGAATTAAGGACAACTCAACTGCCGGGGGATCTGCATTGATGAATGCGAGGTGTTACCACAGGAAAGGAAAGGGGACATGTTTCTTTGGGGGAAAAAGGGAAAGTTCTGGTTGAAGCCGATTTGTGTGAGCTCCCTTTCTCTCAATTGAGGGGATCAGGAGGTGCGTCAAAAGGGAATCTTACCCTCTGAAGTCAGGACATCTCGAAAAAGCCATCTTCCCCAACAAATAGCCTCAAGGAGAGCACCCTCAGGTATATAATGGCCACATTTGGAAGGGGAAAGACTGCGTGCTTCTCAGCAGGCGATCCTTAGGGGAGGGGGACGACGGGCAATGGGCATAAAAAGGGGTCTTAGAAAAAGGAAAAGAAGGGAGAAAAATTTTCGTGGACGGTTGGGGAGAAAAAAGGAATGGCTTGGACCGTAACTCCCGGCGCCAAAGAGAAAAAAGTGGGGCAGTATCCAGGTTTTGGAAATTTTGGTAATCTCGAACTCACCCTCCCATGGCTAGAGAAAAAGTGCAGTCAACGAACGAATCTCGGAGGGGGGGGAAAGGAAGGCTCCGTCAACAGGGGTACAACGGGCAAATTTTAAGCAAAAAGAAAAAGCAAAAAGAGAGGAAAAGAAAAAAAAAAAAAAGAAAGAAAAAAAAGGTTTGGACTGGCTAGACCTGTGCCCTTTGAGAATAGGGTAGTCCATTCACACAACCTTTTCTTAGGGTAGGGGAAAGTTTCAACCCATTCCCTTTTCAAAGAGGTACACCATTCTGTCTCTGTCAAGGTTGAGAGAGTGCAGGCCCCGGAGGGAAAAAAGGGGGTGAATCTGCAGTCACGAAGGGGAGAGGGGCCGTTCCTCTGTGGGGGGGGGTTGACCTGTCGCCATCTAATTCAGAGCAAAGGCCAGCAAAGGAGAAGCAAACGCCGGTGCTAAACATTCAGAAAGGGAGGAGTCCACGATTTCATGAAGAGAAAGAGTCATATTTTACTCGGTCCCGAGAAAGAAGGAACTTTCTCAAATTTTCAAGTCCAACTTAGAGACGCCGTCCTTACCAATAGTAAAAAAAAGAAAAGGGTGCGATCACAAGACGTTTTTTTCAGACTCAATTCAGAAACGTCTCGCACTCGCGCTGTGTTTTCTCTGAAGGAGGGAGGTCAAAGTGAATCTTGGCGCGGGAAGGGGGGGGAGGTTCGCCTGCCAACGCAAGAAAGGGCGGCATTCGCTATCGATTTCCAGGCGCGAAGCCACATTCTTGAAGCTTGGTTCAAAGGAGTTGAGGGGAAACGGGACTAACACTCGGGCATGACGAAAGGGGAGAAACCAACATCGTTCTCGGCCCGAAAAAAGAACGCCGACCGTTTACTTTCACCGAGAGGGCCGAGGACACGAAGCCGTTGTTCTAGTATCTCGAAAAAAAAGGAGAGGAGGAAGGAAAAAAAAAAGCTTCGTGTCCTCGGCCAAAAAGGAAAAAAAGGAGTAGAAGCCGCGTGAAATTAACTGTAGGGAAGAAAGGGTGGTTTTACGCGACAAAGGGAAAAAGACCTGTTTCCGCCATGCCAAAGCCCTTCGGGGAAAACGAAGCGTTTATCGAATCTGCAAAAGTCTGAAAATTGGGTGGCGTTGAAAGATGAATTCCATTAGAAAGGCGAGGACAAGATCCGTTGAAGCTCCACGAAATACCCAAGAAAGAAACCAGGAAGATAAAGTCGAGGGAGAATCCGTACTGAGGGGGGGGGAGAAGGGAGGAGTATCTCACCTTTCAGGAGGTAAGTTCTTCTATTTTTCCTAGAACGGCCTTGAAGGAGGGAAATGGCAGAAAGGTAATCTATCTGAGAGGAGTCGACGCTTTCCCGTTAGGGAATGAATCTTTACTGATCAAGATGGGAATGTTGAGCACCGTGCGTGGGAATGCCAAAGGAAAGGGACCGCTGCATTTAGATGGCAAGGGTGCTACTGTTCTTCACCAGCGGGAAGAAAGGGTTCCTTCCATTCTGAAGGAGGGAAAACCTTTTTTGCCCGCAAAAACCCTGGGCGCCAATGAGGGGAAAAAGAAGGACAGAAATTGTTTACTCTCTTGGGAAAGAGTGTTTTGCAACCAGACATCACAGTGTTTGTGTTGGGCCGTTCCAGACGAAAAAAGGCGGAGAGCAGTCCAAAAAGGAAAATTGCCCTGTTTTACAGGGGAACGAACTGTTGCCTTCGGGAAAAAGTTAATCGACGAGAGTTCTGCGTGTAGAAGGTTCACCGAAAGGGGGAGAGGGTGAGTTCTCTATGAAAAAAAAGAATCAATCTTCCTTCGAGGGATAATTGCCCAACGGGGCTGAAGGGGGGTGGAAAGGAAGGTCCAAGCCAGACTTTACGCCGTCCACTAAAATTTTGCCAAATGATTCAGGTATAAAGAAGGGGAAAGTGCCCCGTCGGCGAATTGCACATCTTCCGCAGAAGGGGTCTCCCCGAAAACTCAAACGCCAAATGTGGGGGGAAAGGGCCCTGTATTCTTAATGATATTGTGGGTAAGATTTAGGAAAGAAAGGGAGAGATGTTCCTGACCCCTCATTAAACGGAAGGAGAAGCCGTCCTACTCACGGGGGGGAGGGATTGATCTAAAGTGAGAGGGGTAGTTTAACACAATCTGAGGAAGACCCCAGACTTGGAGGAGCCACGAAACCATGACCTGGTGTTCACACCGCTGCCAGAGACAGTCCGGGTCTCAGCGCGGAGGGGAGGTGCTTGATATAATTAAGAGAGAGCCCAGCTCTCGATTAAAATTCATCAATATCACCGTAACGGTTGAAGGAGAAGGAAATGAACATCAGGACGAAGATGGAAGGTGGGAAAAAGGACGCTCTCACCGATCGAAAAAAAAAAGTTACGCCCGATTCCCTCGAAGGAAGGCGTCACGTGTTCCAAACCGACTATCGCGCTGAAAAGGATTGAACGCGCGCAGCTCCGGGGGAGAAGGTGCGGAGCCCTGTTCCAATATTGAAAAGAGCGCCGTTGGTGTTGGGGAGCGTATACCGTGTAAAAGGTACATGTTAAAGAGGATGGACCAAGCATTGCTAAAGCGCAAAAAAAAAAACAGACTGGTGGCACTCAACCCGAACAAAAAAAAAGTCGTAAAGTACTCAATGATATCGCTTGGGAAAGATCACCAACACACGAAAAATCGGGGAGGAAAAGACCAAGCTATGTCTACTCAGAAGGCAACATTGGAAGCAATACATGAAAGCAAATCGAGAGAAGAAGGACTACCACCAGCCGGCCGGAGAGAGAGGGAGAACTTGAAAAAGACCGTTTGGTCTCTTGGGATCGTAACATCGATTTTAGGAGGGCAGCACGCCTCTCTCAGGTTGTGCCAAAGGAGGAGAACTACTCAGCATCGATTTGCGAGGCAGGGGGGCGCGATTAATTGAAAAAAAGGGAGGCTCGACCATTTGCTGCCAATGCCCGACAGTTAGTCAACAAGCCGTGCATACGAGAAAGGACACCCAACACAAAAGGAAGAGAAGGTCCTGCAGAAATCGAAAAACAACCTGGAGTATTAGGAAAATCTGTCTACGAAATTGAAATCATTGGGGGTTGGGGAGAGGGGAAAAAGAGTATCCCCCTTCCGTTGGGGGAGGGCTGCTCCCTTAACATTGGGAGGGAGACTCAGTTTTTTTAATTTCCACATCGAGAAGAGGGCGCTCAAGAGATTCTGAGTAGAGGGGGGGGCACTGCCACAGGGGATGAAAGCCAGCCGCATCAACTCTATGGGGGGAAGCCTCACACTTTTCTTTTTGGGGCTGAGGCTGTCTTCGACACGCCTCTCAGACAAAAAAGGGGAGCCCGAGTATATCGATTTGTTCTTGAAGGGGGGGGAGGAACGATTATTCGACATAGAGGGGGGACTCACAACTCCCGTTCGGGGGAGAAGCGCGTCCCAAGCGATACTGACGAAAGGAATTTCCCTGAGCCTTTTGGGGGGGGGGTGAGTGCCACATTCTTTTGGCGAGGGGGGTTTGGCAGCAGTCAATGCCTAAATTTAAGGGGTCACAAACTGATAAAGAGGGAAGACAGCCTTTTTCCTGAACACCAAAAAAGAGGGGACATAGTGAGCAAAATTTTGAGAGGTACTCTCTTTTTTCAAACTAATAATGCAGAAGGGGGCCTTCGAGAATGACTCTATGGAAAGGGGGACCGACATTCCTGGCATCCACGAGGAAAGGAAAAAACTGTTCCTCTGATGTTGCGTTCTGAAGAAAAGGGGGAACGGTCTGAACTTCCACTCTGACCACTTGTTGGCAAGAGAGAAGAGGGTAGACGGTGATATTGATGATGTCACGGAGGGGAAAGAAGAAAAAGAAAGGAAAATTACTCTTCAATGCATCAAAAAAAGAGAACTGCCTTGTTTGGTCGAGGATTGCGCGGTGTTTACAGACCGAGAGGCAATGTTCTTTGGGAAAAAATCCATCTGGGTGAAAAAAAGGGCAATCGGTGGCGGGCAAGGGAAGTCAGAGCGATCCACGTTGCGTCCGACGGCTGATGGGGGGGAAAACGCTGACGGGTCCGTGGGAGGGAGACACGGCTGCCAATTACGACGAAGAAAGATCCTTCAGCCTCCGTCAGCCGGCTATGAAGAAAGGGGGGCGTTTTTATTTCGGTGACGGTGAGTAAAGCCGATCCGGGCTCGATGGGAGGAAAAAAAAGAAAGGGGACAATGGCTCACGTTGCGGAGAAAGGAAGGAAAACGCGGCAAAATTTTCGTGACGGGGGATTGTACCGAACTCCCTTCCCACCAAAAAATCGAAGACCGTTGGGCATTCTGCAAAAAAGGGGGTTTTCCTTCGCCGGCCAGGAGGGGGGTGGAATCGCGACTCACCTCGCGGGAGATGCTGAACGCTGCACCTGAAGCAAATACGGCAAAAAAAAGAAAAAAAAAAGAAAAAAAAAAGAAAAAGTCGCTTAAAGAGGGAGGCGCCTGCAACAGTTGCGGAAAGGGTACACCCGTTCATTTGAGGACTGCTCTACCGCCTTTCTCGGCGATGGCAAATGAGTAATTAAACTGGGGGTCAAAGAAAAAGGGGGCGGGGGGGAAGGAGGGCAATCAGTGAAAAGGCTGGCTGCGTCTGTTTGGAACCCGGCGGGCAACACGGGAGGGAGCCGCCTTGCATGGTCACAAAAGATGTGAACCTGAAAAAAAAAAAAAGAAACACACACACACACCAAAAACAGGGCACGGAGAGGGTCCTGGCGCCATATCATGCCAAAAAAATGGCGTCAATCTTCACGAAGGGAAATCCCTTCCCTCAGTCTTCATTCCAATGTGCGTCAAAAAGGGACAGCGTCAATAGTGGACAGGGGGGGAAAAAGATTCGCTCTCCTTGGGGGGGTCGCATTTCAATGGCCACGTCTGAAAGCCGCTTACCAATCTGGCCAAACACGAAAGGAGAGCAAAAAGTTTTGCCATACGCAATTGCAAAGTGACGCCCTCTCCAAGATTGCAAAGGAAAGGGACAACGTGAATCTTGCGCGAAATGGGGAAGGAAAAGGGAAGGCCTTGCCAACGCACCAATTGGGAGATCGGTTTTCCGCGCTTCGCTCAAAGAAACCAGGCTGGAAGCGTGTGGCAAGAAAAAGGGAAAGGGACGAACACTCCGGCCATGACGCCCTTTGGAGGGCAAGAAAGGACTGTTGCCCACGACTCCGGGAAGAAACAACCGGCTTACTTTGCCGAGGAAAAGAAGTTGGAAAAAGAAAGAAACCAAAGGAGGAGGAGCAATAGAGAGAGAAAAGAGAGAAAGTAAGCCGGTTGTTGGAGAAGCCGCGTTTGAAAGTAACGGTCGGCAGGAAGGGCCTAGAACGATGTTGGTTTTCCGAGGGGCGGAAAGGGGGGTCGCCACGGTCGCCCATGCCAAAGACAGGAAGAAAGGGGGGGTGGTTGCCTCATCCAAATGGCAATCGCTAGCTAATGCCGTTGAGGGGTGGCAAGGCTGAAAATGCCATTCAAAATTCGTGGAGAAGTCGAAGCAGGGGGACGCCACGCCAAAAACCCAGGCGCTATGGGGGAGCCTTTACTTATAGTAGATGGCTGTAGAGAAGGGGGATCGTGCAACAGGGAAGAAAAGTTTTTAATTACTTTCCTAATAAAAGAAAAGTTAAACTTTCATCCATTTATATCTTCGCGACGAGGAAGAAAGATCTGAAGTTCTTTTGACGAAGGAGGGGACTAATCCACTTGCATGGAGAAGAACCTTCTTTTCATATTGCCGAACTGGCATTCTATTCTCATTGAAAAAGGATGCAGAAAGCGGCACGGCCTTGCCATTTGGCCAAACTGCACACGCAGGGGAGACAAAAGTCGTCCACCGGGGCTAACTTTTAAACTGCTTCACGTGAAGGTTTGCAAAAGAAAGGTTCCATTGCGCCGAAAAGGTTTTTTTGAATAATCAGCAGGGAGATCCAGTGCCAAAAACGGGAAAGGGCACGTGTGACCATGCAGGAGGAAGGGATTTTTCCGACGGAAGCCAAACTCCAGTACGCGGGGAAGGAGGGGCGTTTTCGCCGAGGGGAAAAGCCTCTCAAATTTCAGAGGGCTGTTCTCATCAATCTGGCATCAGAACCAAGAAAGGGGAAAACGGTTAGCGGAGCGATAGGGCCGGGAGTTGAAAAGAAAGGATACTTAAGCCCAACGTTTATGGGGACACAGTGATTCCATTGCCCTTCGGCGATGGGGGGCCATCTTTCAAAGTCCTGCGAGAAAAAGTAGACCTACAATAAAACGCACAAATGTGCATATATGGAGGGAAGAAGGGGGGCTGAAGGATATTTGTTGAGGGGGGAGTAATTTTCAAAAGAAATCCTGTACCCACTCAGTAAAAAAGAAACGTCGACGCAACGTTGAAAGATCACGACATTGACGAAATGGAAAAAAGTTTGGAAAAAAGAAGTCGAGGTCACCCATAAGGGGGGAGATCGTATCCAACTAAAACAAAGAAACCTGGAAGGAGGTTGTAACAGGCTGCCGATCATAAAGAAGCGCGTTCTCGCGGGAGGGAGGACGTATGCCTTGATATAATACTCGTAGTTCAAAAAAAGGAAGAGAAGTGACCTCATCAATATCACCGAGAAAAGAAGGGGGGACAATGACAGCGGCTTCAGTATTGGAAAAAAAAAATGCTCGAGACTCCATCGAAAAGGACCGATGCTCTACCGTAAAAAAAGAGAAGTCGGTCACCGTGGTCCTACGGAAAGGGAGGAGGAAACGTAGTTGAACGCTCTCATCTCAAGAAAGTGCCGGAGTCCGTCCAAATTTCTACGGGCAAAGGAAAAGGTGGTGCGGAACCAGGAGAAGGGGGAGCCTTTTAAATTGTGTAGGGAAGAAGTGCTGCTGCCAAAAGCCTGAGCCAACAGACTGGTGGACTAACAAAAAGAAGGGGAAATAAGTCCGGAAAAGACCAAGAAAGAGGGGGAGATTTTCATCACCAACACGACGAAGAGGGAGTAAAGCCACTCTTAATGTCGAATCATCGTAAACTCCAGAGAAGCAAGAAAGAGAACTCGGAACTCGGGGGGGGGGGGAACTACCACCATCTTCCTTATCTGCGGGAATTTGAAAAAGAACGTGTGCGGCTTGTTCAACAAAGGACTAGGAACAATCGAGTTGCCTGAAAAAGGAAATCGCGCTCCGGTTGGCAGAAGAAATAACATCATCATCGATTTGCGCGAAACGCTATTAATTGAAAAGGACAAAATTATCGCAAAAGGGGGAATGAAAAGCAATGTACGACTGGAAAAACAAGGAGGGAAAAAAAACGACGTAGCACCCAACCCCAAACTGGGGGAAGGAATA
>Ga0179591_1284670_pt1 | contig 13290 bp, 21 predicted proteins | sample CZOMad2_1_08_16f_FD_182891 | JGI IMG/M metagenome (GOLD analysis project Ga0179591, IMG submission 182891) | Vadose zone soil fungal communities from Angelo Coast Range Reserve, California, USA - CZOMad2_1_08_16fungal (PacBio error correction) | ecosystem: Environmental > Terrestrial > Soil >...
GACCATCTTCAAGAAAGATTTTATTCTGGGAGGGGGGGAGAGAGAGATTAGGTATACAAGTAACATTTTCGTTAGTGAAGGAAAGAGGATCATGTCAACAGAAGAGAAACCCTCTCATGACGTGCATGACAGCCTATAACTTAAGAAAAACTACCATCGAAGAAAAATGGAACTCTGCTGGATAACGAAGTCCATGACAACGAAAGAGAAGGCTATCAGCAGGATCGAAAAGAAAAAACATACCAGTGCGATGCGCAGTCGGAAGCGCTTAGGGGCCGATAAGGCGACTGGGGTGCCCCTTCGTACGGAAAGGTGACAGAATGAAACCATAGGTCTAGAGTGCGACTTCATCACCGCAAAAGGCACTGAGGAAAAGAGGCTTTCAATCGAAAAAGCCTTACTCAAGTCATGTCAAATCAAGGGAAAGAGGAACACGCCAATTCAAGCTGAGAAAAAAAAAAAACGCCATCGAGCGAGCTTCGTCTTACGAAAAAGAAATAGGCTTTGTCATAGGGGACCTTCGCAAGAGCGGTTCTGTTCAGAAGGCGAAGATAGGCTTTCAAAAGAGTGGCAACGTTAACTACGCTTCCCCGAAGCTTCTACAGGTCGGAAGAAAAAGCGTAAGTGGGAGAAACTTTTAGGGGCAGGATCATTTCTTATTTGAGGCAAAAGGGGCGGGAGAAACGCGTTTTTCTGCAGCAGGGGTCGATAAAATAGCCTCAATCGGGAAAGAAACGGGGAAGTTCAGTGGTTGTGGGGGGGCAAAGATATACGAACTGGACCGGGAAGCCAGGGGACAAATTCGTGGCTGGGAACGTCTTAGGCCATCTGGGCGCATCGAGAGAAATAACTGGCAAAGAGGTCTCTGAAAAGTCTTTCTCTGCGGACTCATTTTCTAAAGGTGCTTCCGCTGACTAGAAGAACATGGGCAACGACAAGCACGGAACCGAAAACTATAACAGCTTCCATACGGTTTCTACGAGGCTTCCCCCCCGGGAAGGGCTCGGCTTGTGTGAAAAAGGAGCGAAATTTGTCAACCTGGGGAATCCTCTCATTCTTTCTGTCCTGTATCAGAAGAGGAACTTTGAGTCATGTGACTCGTGAAGAAACATGTCGGCTTAGTTCAAAAAGAAAACCCCGCAGGTGGCAATAGCCTCACTTGTCAAGGGCTCATATCGGGGGAAAGATTCAAGATACCGTTAGCCGGGGACTTAACTTGTCTGCCATCTAGCTTTCGAAGAGAACCATGGGGGAAACATTTGTCAGGGGGAGCTAAACTTAAGTTCTAATTACAGATCTTACGGGGCTGGAGGTCCCTTCATACAACACGGTCCTGGTCATCTAAGACGCGAAACTCTTTCTTCTATCATAGGAATCTTGGAAGCACATTCGGGGTGGGGGGGGGGCAATTCTAACAGGGAGTAAAAAAGGGCTCATCTTCGATCCTTCCTTAAGAAACATCAAGGGAGGCAGCTTATACTAAAGGGGTGGGGAAACTCGCAAGTGGGGGGGGGGGGGCGCGCAGTCTTTTTTTTTCAAGGATCGCTTCGTTGGGGGGAGGAGGTATTTCTGAAGAGAAAGAAAAGTCTCAACAAGCACCACAAACCCAGCCTGTCTCAGGAATTCTTCAGGGGACTCTTGGGGAAATCTTTAAAGGCTGGGGGGATAGTTGGGTGTCGGTCAATCCTGCACTTCTCTTTGGGGGAAAGGTGCTGAGCAAAAGTAGAGGGGTTCTAAAAAAGGTTTTAGCACAGGGGAAGAAGCATGGGGCTTCCTGACGTGTCTGGCTCTAACATTGTCCGCATGTATTAAAGAGACTCGAACAGGGCGAGCCGTCTGTTATGAGGAGAATGGTTCGGGAGGGATCGGCCGTGCTGACTGGAGATCTTAAGGAAAAGGGTTGGGGTGGAGAGAAAAACTCCTCTCTGGACGAAGGTGAAAAAAAATCCATGCGGGGGGGGGGGGGGGGGGGGGTCTCGAGAAGGTATGCTCAGAGAGGGGAACTGTAAAAAAAAACAAAAAAGTGCACGGATGAAAAGTGCGATACGCAAAAATGCAGTAGTTCGGCGGGCTATGTCTGATTCTCAGGAGGGGTCCGATCTGCTAAAAAGGGTAGGGGGTGTGGAAAAAGGCCATTTCAAGAGGTAGGGGGCTAAAGTTTCGGAAGTTTCAATGCAGGGCCGATGGAGGGAGGGGTGTTTATCAGAAAAAAAAGGGGAAAATACTGGAAAAGAAGATCGGGCAAAAAATGCTCGTCACAATTACCTTGAACATGGCTGCGACCTGTGTTCCTACTTCAATCACCGACATGAGATTCTACACTACGAGAGGGGACAGATAGGGTCGCCCGCGTGATAAGGGGGCAGGGGGGAGGTCGGAGGAATACGGAGAGCTGGACTCGTGCCTCTTAGAAAAAAAAAAAGGAGGGTGGAATGGCAGGCAGGACTTAAAGGGCCCTTTAAGGAGGTGGGGGCTCGGTTTATCTCTCAAAACAGCTAACAAAGGGAGCAGAAAATCGGTAAGCCCCTATAATATGGAGACACAAAACCACCTTCTCTTATTTATAAAACAGTAACTCTCCCATTAGAGGAGGGCACTCCTAAAAAAGGAAGAACTCGTGAAGTCTTGAACCAAAAAGAAATTCTATTTCTTGAAAGAAAACATAAGGGATAAATTTCCAAAGGGATAACATCTTCAGGGAAAAAGTAATTTTCCTTAAAGGAAGGGGAAAAGACCAAAGGGGGGAAAAGGTCTGAGAGGGACCGCGTCGGATGCGTGACTTGCATGGCTTGAACTTTTTTTTCATACTTGGAGGACAGCAATATCGAAACATAAACGGCGGGTGTGTCGCAGGTTCAGAAGGGGGAACACAGGCAAAAAGAAAAGCTCTCATAAGCGCGAGAGAGTGAAACAAAAATTCCTCCATCACCCTTAGGGGGGCACGCTTAAGGAAGGCTCTCTCTGAAAAGGGGCAGAGAAATCTCGAGGAGAAGTTCTGCGAATCAGGCATTTTCTCGGAGAGCATCTTGTTTTGACAACTTTACGGAAAGTAGGAAAAGAAGGGAGGGGAAGGCTGGTACCGAACCGTCGAGTGGCTCGTGGAAACGGGACTGACGTCGGCCTTTCTTCGGAACCAGATTTTATATGACACGAGAGAAACTGGAGAACTACAGAACAGAAAAACTCTACCAGGGCGGAATGGCTGGAGATTTCTTTCTAGAGCAGAGGTTTCTGTCTAGGAGAAAACAAAAATTTCTGGGAAAGGTCGGAAAAAAAAAAGCCTAACACAAATCAACTGCGGGGATAAATAGAATATGATATTTCCTTAAAGCAGAGGATAGCTAGCGTCATAGCGAGTAGGATAAACAATCTCTGAACCGTCTCTAGGGGAACGAGACGAGTGATCTCGTGAAAAAGGTAAAAAAACAGATGTTCTATCAATACTTTAAAAAGATATCGGGAGAAAGAGACTGGGGGGGATGTTCATGACTGAATTCTTCCTCTGCGGTTCAGGAGATGCTCCCGGCCGACAGGGAAGTCTTTCGAGTACAGAATGGGGGTGTCAAAAACTTACAACGTCTTTCCCGGAAAAGGTAAGAACTACGTCTTGTCAGAACACGGTAGGAAAAAAAAAAAACAACCTACGCAAGGAAGAATGCTTTCGTTAGGGTCGGGTAACATTTTGGGAGGGGGGGGGGTCGATCTCTCTCTTCTCTGAAAAGGGCGTCTATCGTCTGAACCAAATACCTATGCAGGAAAGGGAAAGAAATGAGGGATGGGAAGAGTGATTAAAAGTCTTCCTAGTGGGAGGCTGCTGTGAATGCTATCAGAGTAAAAAAAAGTGACAAGAAAAATAAAAGGGGTCACAAAGGGTCCTCTCGCATTTAATAATCTGGGTGACAACAACAAGGAACTGGAGGAAGGGGTGTCAGTGGGGGGGAGAGGACCGTCGTGGGGTGACAGGGAGTGTCCCTCACCCGTGGTGGTGGCATAAGAAAAAGAACCAGCTGATCAATTCCCTACTTCCTTCACTCGTTTCGTTTCAATGGTCTTAAATAAAACGTTCGTGAGCGGTCTGAACGGGGGAGGAGGGAAGAATTCTTTCAGATGCGGGTGGGGGGTGAAACTAAATAGTATGCTTCTATCTCACGAGGTTTTGCTGCAGAACCTCAAGAACTTAAAAGGATCCAGCAGGAAGTGGGGGGACAGGGGGAGGTTCATGGAACGATCTTAGGTACTCCTAGTCAATCTGACATCGCTATTTTATGAGCTTAAGGATTATGAGGAAATCGCTTAGAAGGAGGGAGGGGGAGGTCTGGCATATATCTGCGGGTCCAGGAAGAAGGGGTTGTGTCTTGGGGGGGGTGATGTGGGGGATTTGGTCAAGGGGGGGGATAAGGATCGGAGGGAAATGGTCCTCGTCATGCTTGTGTTGGGGAACTCCTTTCCAGAAAATGTGCTTCCTTTATTAAAGAGGATCTGGGAGGAAATAAGAAGAGGTCGCAGGAGAAAAAGCTGCCTTTTGGCGACAAAGGGAAATGACTCTATCTTTTCATGCGTCTTGCTCTGTGGCGGAGGCTTCGAAGAAAAGGTTGGCACCAGGAGAAAAAAAAGAGGTTCGATGCTACGGCGGAGTTGCAGACAGCTGCCTCTTCGTCCCGGCAACCTATTTGTGCAGGAGGACCCCTTTAAGGGCGTTTCGGGGAAAAAAAAAAAACGCACGATTGTTATAAAGAATCACACACGGGGAAGGTGTTCTTATACTTATGGCTCCTGTATTGCTCTTGGGGGGGGATCATGTATAGGTCTAGGGCGATAAAGAGAGAAGTCTCTGGAAAAAGGTTGCAGGTTTTATTTCTCAGGGGGGATCAAAGAATAAAAGGCCTGGAAGGACTCTAAAAACAGCCTCCCCTTCATAAAAGAACGCAGGGATGAATTGGGGGTCGCGGGAGATCATTCTGAAACGGGGGGGGGAAAGGGGGAAAAAGAGGCAAAGGGGGGGGGGGGGTGGGGCCTTTGCACGGTTCCCTCGAGAAAAGGGAAAATGGAGCGGGGGGAAGAAGGGGTTTTCTTCCGAAGGAAACGGGAGTGGATCTTTTTCAACCGTTGGCATATCTCCCCTCTAAAGAACAAGTTAACACACTAATATGGGGAGGACTACTAGATAAAAAGAAGACTACAGAAAGACGGGGGGAACATACAACCGCGAACGGTTACTATAAGGGAGGGGAGACTCTTCACTCTTCACTGGCTGGAAAAACTTGCATACAATTTCCACCAAAGACTGATTTCTACAAAGGAAAAAAGAGGACGAGAGGGAAGGGGAGACAGCTAGAGGGGGGGGGGGGGGAATCATCTTGTCTTAAGAGCGGGAGTATATTAGCTCTACGGGGGACATCATTTGCAGACGGAGGGGGGAAAATCTGACACTATAGTTTGGCAATGGTTAACAGCATCTAGGGGCAGGGAAGGTCGCTCAGCCAAGAAGGGGGATATAATAACAGAAAACTATCGAATCAACGGGGCTATCATGAAAGAGAAAAGACTATTGCCGATCAACATACTGGGGGAAATCTGAAAGAGTCAATTTCACAGCAAATCTTTTCGGGAAAGGAGCAAAAGGAAAATCTTCTCACTAAAGAACAAGGGAGAAAATCGTGGGGAAGGATCTGGCGGAAAACTTTCGTGCTCAGAAGGGAGGGGGGATTATGAGTGGACCATACTTTCACGTTCCCCTCTCAAAGGGAAGGCCGCACTCCTCAGTAAAAGGGAAAACATAAAAAAAAAGACTGGGGGCTATGGCGGAGGTCTCTGTCACTCGGGGCTGGTTCTATCCTGTAAGAGCAAAGTCGTCAAATCAAGTTTTCGTCTCACAAAAGGAAACCCAAACACACAAAAAAAAAAAAATAAACCCACTCCCCTGGAAACATGTCACGAACAAAGGGGTCTCTCAGGGAAAAAGAGCCTAGCTTCAAGAGAATAGAAATGAGGAGGAAAGAAGAGGCTCTTAACGACAGGAAAAACAACCCAAAAAAACGTAGCAAAAAAAAAAAAAAAAAAAAAAAAACAACAAACAACAATCAAAGGGGGGGGGGGGAGGGGAGACATTTTCGCTGCAAGCGTCTGCTTGGAAGGGGACAACGTCAGTGAAGAGCATTCTACTTATGCAAAAAGCGCTTAGCGACGTTTAGGGAACGCGCGCGCTAGCAGGAGGGTCGAGCAAATCCTCGAAAAGAGGGGAATCATGCCGCGTCAGTGAGGCTGTCGAAGGGGGGTGGTTAATTCTTTATTGGGAGAAACGATGGGGGGGGGGGAGGGGGTGTTTTCAAGAAGGAGTTCTGAAAGGGCAGGAGTATCGAGTCGTGCCAGGCCTACATCTCATGTCTTCAATGCCGAGGCGCTAGAGTGTTCTTGAGGGGGGAAGCTATAGGGAGGGAGGGAGGGAGGTTCTTTGTGAGGAACAAATGTGGACAACGAAATGTCACTCACGAACGTATTTCTCTATACAAAGATCCTTGAAGCGGGAGGGTCAAAAGAAGCTATCTTCATATCGGAAGATGAGGAAGTAGTATAACATCTTATGAAGGAGAAGAATCAAGAGAGAGGGCTACATCGGGACAGTCTGCAGAGAGAGGGGAAAAGAAAGTATCTTATCTGGTGCAGAAGGTAACAAACTTACTTTCAGGTCTTGGGCGATGTTACAGAAGGACAGAGCTTCATAAATTATATGAAGAGGGGAGTCGCGTCCTGGGGGGGGGGATGTCCATGAAAGGGGGTTCGGTGTGGGGAAGGAACGGACTTCGCTTTAAATGAATACTGAGAATCAATGACTCTCTAGGGAGGAAAGCCCAGCGCTGGAACACAGCAAAGGTTTAAGTTAGAAGGGAGAAAGGGGGGGAACGAGGCAGGCCCTAGACTATCGTTATCTTTGTGGGGCGAACAGGCTTCTCCATGGGGGGGGGGGAAGGAAAGGGAAACAGTTTGCAGGAGGTTCGGGGGGGAGGGGGGAAGGGGGGGCGCCCTGTCATGGATACAATCAGGAGGGAGGGGGTGAGGCTCCTTGCGAGGCAAATCTTACATCTTGAAGTCTCGCATCTGAAAAAGAAAACAGGGGGGAGAGTGCAGAATGACTTGGGGGGGGGGGGGGGGGGAGTGTCTGGGGACTACTGGGAATCCGAAGGGGAAGATCGACAGACGCACTTTTAACAGAGTGGTTTTCAACGAAGGGTCTATCGACCTAGATCTTGACAAAAGACCGCAGGAATCCTTATGCATTGAGGACATTTCCTTGACGACTCTGATACAAATTGGGATGGCATTCAGCCTTGGATCGCCGAAGGCTGTCACAGAAAAAAAATTCCTTCGACTTTTAGACGTTAAGAAAGAATTTGAGCCAGACTTTCTAAAAAGTTGATCCGAAAATCTCTAAGAGCTTGCGTCCGAGACGTAAATTGAAAAGGAACGAGTGTTGCTCCTAGCATTCAGAAGGGGAACACTCATGTCTTTGGAGCCACCTAAATGGCTTTCGCACTTTTTCTCCCACAGTGACTTTCCTCTGGTGTCCGGGCTGGCCCGATGGTAACATCAACTCTGGAACCTTTGTAGTTCGGAGCGGTTATGTGGAGGTTTCGAGCGTCGTACATTCTTGTTGTGGGGCCTGGGGCCAAAATTTGTCGAAAGGATTCCAGCTCACATTTCACGGTGTTACGAATCCTCCTTACCTCCACAGAAGACCTCGAATTTTGTTGCTAGTATCGGTTTTGCTTCGCCCATCGAGCTGAACTAAAGGAGAGTAGGGGGGGGGGGGGACTCTCTTAAAAGATTTCTCTGTAAAGGGGGGGTCAATCTCTTCTCCCTCTTGTCGGGAACGTAAGAAGTTCCCACTTTAGGCACCTAACCGTCGTTTTGGGATTTCTGACCGGGTCTCTGCACAGCCCGTTTCCTTTAATGGGTACTGTCTGGTGCTAGTTCTCTTGGACCGGGAGCTAATGGGTGTGTCGGAAATTTCATCGAAAGTAGTTCGGGCAACACATTAGGGAAATGAGGTAGTTTTAACTGGTCTGGAAGATATTAAGAATCTGTGCTCTGCTCCCGCTTCTGGCGGAGTGGGGGGGGGGCATCTTCATGGTCATATTTCAGCAAGTGGGCTGGTTCTAAAAATTTCTGGAGGGGGGCCGAATCGCTAAGGTTCGTCTTCAAGTTGAGTACAGTTGGCGTGGGAGGTAAGAAGAGAAGTAATTGTAGGAGCCTTAACGAAACAGAAAAAGGGACGAAGTTGGAAGGGCAGGGCCTAATATTCATGCCTCTCGCGAGGGGGGGGGGAGTGTGAAATCTGGGGGGGGGGGGGTATGGGGGGGGGGGGGGGGGTGTGGGGGTGACCGGGGGGGGGGGGGTGTGGGGGGGGGGGCGGGGTGGGTGACAGGGGGGGGGGGGGGGGGGGGGGGGGGGGGGGGGGTGGGGGGGGGTGGGGGGGGTGGGGGGGGGGGGGGGGGGGGGGGGGGGGGGGGGGGGGGGGGGTGGGGATTGGGGGTGTTGGCAAAAGGGGGGGGGGGGTGGGGGTTGGTGTCGGGTGGGGGGTTCTTCTCGGGTGTAAAAGTAAAGGGGGATGTGGGGTATTGCTTTGGTGGGAAAAAAAAAGTTTGGGGGGGCGGGGGGGGGTGGCCCGAGGGTTGTGTGGTTGAGGTAGGGGGGTGTGGGGGGGGGGGTTTGGTTGGGGTTGTTTTGTAAGTGTTTTTGGGGCGTGGGGGGGGGTGGGGGGGGTTTTGGGGGGGGTGCTTGTTATTCTTCTGAGAACTTCCCTTCGGTTGCTTGGCTTAGGACTTGGGGGTGGGGTCTGTACTTGGCGGGCGTGGTGGGGGGGGTGTTTTTGTGGTGTACAGGGGGGGTCTACTTTGAGGGACCTACCACATAGATCGAGGCACTACAAAGACCTCTGTCGGAACGGAACAAGAACTTTTCCTCCCGGGAGAATCATGGACTAGGATTCGAAGGGCGATGGGGAGCTCTTCTTACGGATTCGGATCACCTGAAGCCAGAGACAGAAACCTACAATTGGAGGATATACAACATCTCATCAAGTTTGTTAGGGGGGGGGTCTGGCGAACATAATTTGCAGAAAAGGGGGGGGGGGGGGGGGATGGGGGGGGGGTGGTGAAACAATAAAAACTGCCATGGTGGGGCCTCATGTGGAGACTCTTCGTCTGAAGAAAGGGGGAAAAACATCTGTTAAAAATTAAGATACGCAGGGAGGAGGAGTCTCTAGAATCAGATCGTCTCACTTATTGCAACCTTCACGCCACCGGAGGATCTTCTCAGGAAAGGGTTCGAAGCAACAAGGGAAAAAAAATCGGGTGTCTGTCCGACTCAAAACGAAATGCGCAGAATAGGGGGGGAAAATAAAGAAGACGGAAGAACACGTGAGAGCCCAAAGTAGTGACTTCGGCGGCGCAGGCTCCGAAACAGGAGAGCGGGAACATTGGGTTCATGGGGTTCTACCGGGGGGGGAAAAGCAGGTTGTTTGCTTTGTAAGATTCCAAGGAGGCCATAACGAACAAGAAAAAAAAAGCGTCAATCAAGCACAACAAAACAAAAAGGGAAAGAACCTGCACAGCTGCAAAATCCAAGGAGACAACTGAGCTCGAACTATCACAGGGTAAACCGGTCTCAGAAGATTCTGGCCAGAGTAGGACTCTTTCTTTGGAGACGTCAAAAAGCGCACGATTTTTCCCCAGACGCTCTAGAGAGCTGGGCAATACTTGAGGGGGGGGGGGGGTGGGGGGGGAGGGGGGGAGGGTTTTGTGGGTTTGGCCCGCGGGGTGGGGGGGGGGGGGGGGTCAGCGGGGAGGGTAAAGATTTACAACACGTTCCAAAAGTCTTACGCATTAAATCGGTTTGTTTTAGGTCCCTGTGAGGGGGGAGGGGGGGGGGGGGGGGGGGGGGGGGGGGGGGGGGGGGGGGGGGGGGGGGGTGGGGGTGGGTGGGGGGGGGGTGGGGGGGTTATGGGGGGGGTGTGGGGGGGGGGGGGGGGGGGGGGGGTGGGGGGGGGGTGGGGGGGTGGGGGGGGGGGGTTTGGGGGGGGGGGGGGGTGGGGGGGGGGGGGGGGGGGGGGGGGGGGGGGGGGGGGGGGGGGGGGGCATCTCATGTGGGGGGGGGGGGGGGGTTGTGGGGGGGGGGGGGGGTGGGGGGGGGGGGGGGGGGGGGGGGGAGTTTGGGGGGGGGGGGGGGGGTGGGTGGGGTGTGTGGGGGGGGGGGGGGGGGGGTGTGTTGGGGGGGGGGGGGGGGGGGGGGGGGGGGGGGGGGGGGGGGGGGAATCTTCATGAAAAAGGGGGTTACATAGACTACATGCATGGCTAAAAAAAAAAAAAGAAGTCTCTTTCAATGTTACTTACAAAAAAGAACCCATTGGTTGGAAATCTCCGATCTCGAAATCTTCTCTAATTAAGAACTTTAAAAAAGAGAAAGGGAAAAATCAGTCTTCTCCGTTCTACTTTTTTAATTGTCGTTGGAACTGGAACTATTAAGCTCTTCTCCGTCTTCACAGATTCTCTTTCTTCTAATCCAACCTAGGGAAAAAAAAAAGGAAAACGGCTGGCAAGTTGCCTAGACCTTCGGAAGAACTGCTTCGAGAAAAAAGAGGGATTGGATAGACTTGAAGGGGGGGAATCCACCTCCCGTCAACCATAACAAATTCTCTCAAAACGTATTGGGGGTGTCGTGTGTGCTACGGTACATCTAGTTAGAACCGGGGGACGTGTTGACCTTCCTAAGGGGAGAGATATCTTTATCAGAACCTCAAGAGAAGAGGCTCCAGTGGGGGATTTGGAGGTTCCTTTATGCGCGAGATTCATCATGGGCGAAAAGGGCGTTGTAAAAAGGAGATAAGGGGGGGGGAGTCAAAAACACGACAATATAGCGACATTGGAATTCAAGAGACCTCCGGCGGATCAGGAGATCCGTTCGCCGAAGAAAAGGGCCAGGGAGGTCTGTGGGAAGCGGAAAGGGCGGAGCTAGGTAGCGATGATGACTTGGAGCAAAAAAAAGAAAAAAAAAAGTGGGGATTTATTATTCTCAAAGAAGAAAGCGGAGGGAAAAGGAAGCCAGGAATCTGGGAAGGGGCCTTTCGGGGGGGGGGGTACGGAAAAGAGAACAAGTCAACATCATCGGAGAGGAAAAAGATTATATAAGAAGTAACCCCCAAAGAGGGGATTCGTAAAAAAAAAAAATTCGCCACAAAATAAACTTGAAGAAGCGAAACCAATCAGTAGGTCTAATTTTCAAACTTTGCCTAACTAAGAAGGTCTATTCGGAATAACTACGTAGGCGGGGGGATAATGGAAAAATCATGTGGTACTAAAGCAGGAGGGAGCATTACTGGGGGCACGAAGTAAATGTCGAGAGCGGAGAACATAACAGAAAAAGTTCACCTACAATTGAAAGCGAGGAAGAAAAGCGTGGTCAGCATCGAGCTTAGACCATGTGGGGGAGTATATAAAAGGGCAACGTTCTTCAAGTCGAAGAAAGAAGGCAAATACAAAAAAGTGTTGCGAAGAGCGCTCTTTCCAAGGCTCCATCTATTTCAAAGAGCTTGGGGGTCGGATCGTAAGAGCTGTGGCGCGACGAAAATAGTTGGCTCTTTCCACGCATTGATCAAGAAGATCGAGAAGCGTTGGAAAAGCCTCCAGCTAGGGGGGGGACTCTGCAGGGGGGGGGACTCAGAGTTCTACCTACTTAACGGAAGTCGAACGCTCTAAGAGTCGTTAAAGTCGGGGGAAAAAAGGGGTTCGGAAGGAGACAACGGCGTCTCGTAGATCACGGGTTCCTACATTGTCGGTCATAAAACCGTTGTAAGACCCCGAAAGGGGGGGAAAAGAAGAAAACTTATTTTGGGGCTCATGGAAAAAAACGATGCTCAAAGGCATAGACGTAAAAGAAAAAAAACTCAGCGATCAATGGGACTTACACGGAGCTATCGTCGCAGATCATCTCATTCATCGGTCTGACCTTCGAGAAAATCTATCCTACAAAAAAAAAGGAGGGGTAAACAAAAGGCGGTCATCGTTCAGGGCTACAATCTCTTGGGAAATTTCTCAAAGGGACTCAAAAAAAGAAAGGATAAAAAGCTGAGAGGGGAAGGGGCGACTTAACAGAACCAGAAAGAAAACATTCTTCGGGGTCGCTAGGGGGGAGCAAAAACGCGAATAAAGAAGAATGACTCAATCTTACACACAAAATACGGGGTTTAGAGAAAAGCATTTTATATAGGGAGGGAAACGCTTGTCGGGGGGGAAGAGGCACGCTATTCTGTTATCTCATATCTTGAGGACGGACTTAAGTTCAGTTAGAGGGGGAAAGATTCTCGTAAATGGGCATTGTCCGCGAAAAATAGGCTAAAATTCCAATGGGCTGAGGGAAGAAAGACGTCTGTCGGCGCGGGTTACTACAGGCGGAGGACATCTAGTCATGATGATCCAGAGGGCCCGATAGGGAGAGAAACTCATTGGGTCTCATTTCAAGGAAGATAACAGGGGGGCGATGGGGGGGGAACCTTCGGAAGAAAGGAAAGCCTATGAGGTCTGAAACCGACTCCCATCGTGGGGCTTGGGATGTGCGGTCGACCATGAAAAGGGCTATTCAGAACTCAGCGGGGGGGTTGGAGAATATCCGTAACCATTTACACTGCCAGTATAAAACACAAGCTGATACTGACAGGGGGGAGGAAGCTGAATGCGAGTCGCAAAAAACGGCCGGATGGATCTACGGGAGGAGGGGAAAAACAAAACATCTGTCCAATTTAAAGAATATCAGGGAGCTCTGTCCAAGTACGACTCTCTCCGGGGAACTACCTGTGGTGGGAAAGAACAAATTTCAAGTAAATAGGTGACCTCCTTGCGGGAGGATTTGATACTCATCTCTGGGGATTCAAATGCAAGGGGGGAGCCACGTAAAAGGATATACTGGTTCAGAAGAAGAAGTCCTAGAAAAAATCAGGAAGCTCAACGAATGCATTCCTCTGTACGCTGAAAAGCGGTGGGGGGACTCTTATCACAGGGGAGGACCGAAGGGTTCTCGGGCCCATTTAGACCTCTATTGGAGGACTAGCCGGACAAATGCAAGGAGAAAATTTCAATCGAAGCGTGTTGTTCTGTTACAAGGGCAATGAAGGGTGGGAAGCTGTTTAAAAAAAGGGACTCTTAAACAATCGGCAGGATTCTGTGAATCTCTGGAAAGGAAAGGGACCTATGACTGAGGTACCTTCGCTCAAACAATAACGTGGGACAATTGTACGTACTG
>Ga0179591_1318530_pt1 | contig 13290 bp, 17 predicted proteins | sample CZOMad2_1_08_16f_FD_182891 | JGI IMG/M metagenome (GOLD analysis project Ga0179591, IMG submission 182891) | Vadose zone soil fungal communities from Angelo Coast Range Reserve, California, USA - CZOMad2_1_08_16fungal (PacBio error correction) | ecosystem: Environmental > Terrestrial > Soil >...
TCGGGGGACCTCAGAGGGGTCGTTCCCTGGGTCGGCGGCCCATACCATCCAAAAATAAAGGTGCCATGAATATGGGGCCCAATAAGCGTATTCTTGCAACTCCCCCTGCAACGAGGAAATGGGGGAGGGAAAGGGAAAGATCCCAAGAAGAATTTTGGCCCAATCCCTCGGGATCAGTTTTGGAAATAGAATACCTCTTTTGCGAAAGCTCAAACCAAAAAGAGAGGATTAGACGACGCGATAAACTCCTAATAATTGCTTGGACGTGAACGCATATTTTTAAAAACGCAATAATCAACCGACCGCTAAAGGAAAGGGACGCGGATGACAAGAAGAACATGCCTGTTAGGACCGGAGAAAAATCGCGTGATATGAAAGAATCGGAAGAAAGAAAGTCCAAACATCAGGATCTCCAATCTAAAAAACAAATATTGAGGAAAAAGAGACTCCTTCTTTTTTGTGAAAGGAAAGGTCTGAGGTTTGGGGAGAGGGGGGGGGTCACCCGCGAGTTTTCAACTCAGGACCCCCAGAAAAAAGGATGAAGGTGGACCTCGGAAATGTCATGACGCGTTGAGAGTTCTGGACAACAGAAAGGCAAGAAATCAAGAGTGTTGGCAAGAGGGGGAAGGGCAAGCCTGTTGGCCTGGAGAGTTACTTGGCCAAGAGGGAGCCGGGACCCTGAAAACGTGGAGTCGCGGCGTGGATTGAAGGCCAATTCCTTCCAAAATGGGGGAGATGAATGGAAAGCAGGAATTTCTCTGTTAAACCACATGCGGAGGGCAGGACGGAGGAGGGCTTAAAGATCGCGGGTAAATTTTAGCTGAGGGGTCATATCTGGCCGATAGGATCGGGGGACTCTCTACAGCACAGGGGAGGAAAGGTTGAGGGGCCCACTCCTAACTTTCTGCCCGAAAAAATTGGACGGAGCGATTCTCTGGGGATCAAACGGCCAGCGAAACGCAATGGAAAGGCACAATGGAACACCCTAAAAGAGCAAACTACACTGGTTTATGTTGGGGGGGGAAGCATCAAGAGTAAAGGTCCGAATCCAACGAATTGGTCACGGGGAAGATGGGAATCTCTAAACGACCCTCCATAAGAAACGGGAAAGGGGACTGGAGACCATCCGCAGGCGCAAGACTCATGGACAAATCTCAGAGAGGCAAAAAACAGGTGTTAAGAGGAGGACAGTGCGAAGGTAGGAATCAGGGATGTTGTAAAGAGGTTTGGGAAAGACGAAAAGTTACCGCAAGCAGTGGGAAGGGAGAAAAAAAGATCAACGAGACGGCCAGGTAAATCGTGGCTTACAGACTTGGGAAAGAAAATCTTGTCGGCGAAGAAGAGAAAGGAAAGAAGGGGGGTTTGGGGCGGGTCCGGTCTCTGCTGGAAAAAGAAAAAAAAGATCGACTTACCTTCTTTGTTTGGGATTGAGTAATGTGTACCTCAAGAGAGAACAAGAGTCTCGAAAGACCGGAGGGAACGCTCTTCAAGGAGAAATTGATGAGTTTCTCCTTAAAGCTAAAAGCAAAACGAGAGCAGAAAAAAATAAAGGTGTAATGAAAGAATTATATTCTCGAGAGGGGTGACCCTCAGATTGTTGAACATTGTGGCGACCTCTGGGTGACCAAAGCAAAAAGTGAAGACGCATGACCGTTAGGAAAACCCACGTAACCTGTGCCATAAAAGGACGGACGACACGCAAAAAGAAACTACTCGGACGGGGAAAGGAGAAGGGTGATTCGATGGGGGATGGGAGAGGCTTCCAGGGACTCGGGGGGCACTGTTGTAGCCAAGGATTTTCATTACATAAAAAGGAGGAAAAATGCAGAATAGCCTATAGCGGAGAAGATGAGGAAAAGGCGATTGAACGAGGGAAATAATTGGCGATCGCAGAGGAAGGAAAGCGAAGGGCCACTAGTTGGGAACAAACGAGGGAAGCTTGAAACTGAGGCGTCGAGGGCGGGCAAGACGGGTAATTCTCCGTCTGATGGTTGGGAGGAGAAAGGGGGGGCGAGAGAAAAATCTACAAAAGTAAAGTCCGAGGCTAGTGGTGGCAAGCGTCTTCGGATCCAGAAAAAGGAGAAGGCAGTTAAAATTGCCTAAGGAAGGTTTCACCGGACGGGGGCATGGAGTCTCCCGCAATTAGGGCCGACGTTATCAAATGAGGAACGTATTTTCACCGGGGGCTGGCAGTGAACGGGGATGCGGGCTTTCTTTAACTACGAAAGGGACTACGGCTTCGATCCTCAAGGGATTGGGCCTAAGAGAAGAGGACAAACCGCGAGATGTATAGCTGGTTCCCAGGAGAAAGTTTTGCGAGGGCCGGGGGAAAGAAAATACTCCTTTCGGATCACGGGCTGTAACAAATCAAGAACATCGAGCTTGCGAGGGGTGCAAAAAAAGGAGGGGAAAGCGCAGGTCTCATGCCGGGACGGAGCCTGCGCAAGGAAACCTCCTGAAATGATAAATGGGGGAAGTAACTTCGTCGTAAGCGGAACAATATGTGCGTGCAATGAGGGTGCTTGGGGGACTGGGTGGACTCTTCAAGAGAAAAAAGATCGTTCACAGGGAGGTAGAGGGCGTCTCCAATTGGATACGCAACGAGGCAAGGATTAAAAAGTGACGTGATAGTGAATTGCACATATGAGCCGGCGCGGGATGGTGGGGGTAACCTTCGGTGGGGGTCATGGCAAAAAAAGGAGATGACTCGTACATGAGGAATCGGGATTCATGTCAAGACACGGACGAGAGAACGTTTCCCTAGCCAAGTCAAGAAACTTCCGAAGAGGGGGGGGGTGTAAGTTGCAACATAGAGGCTAGCACGAATTAAGAGTAACGACCCTCCGTGATCGAACTCACACACAAAGAGGATTAGGTAAATGGACATCGTTAAGTTCTTCGGGATTCTAGAAATCGAAGATTGAGTTCTCTGTACAGTGGCGGGGAGTCTTCGGATTTTGATGGAACAATGCGTAAACATGGAGGGATTTCTGAGGGGAGAAAGGAATAAGGCATTAAAGCGATTGGGAAAAGTGACAATTAATTTTCCTACCCCGAAGTGGCGGCATACTCAGCAGAGTACCATATTGTATTTGGCGGGAAGTAAGGAATCAGTTGGGTTGGGTCGTCATCCTATTTTTGAAGGAGTTTAAAAAAAAGGGGGCTTATATAAACGTTGACGAATCGAGAACCATGTTGGTCCGCGACGTCCTTATGAAAGAGTTGCCAAAAAGAGAAGAAGAATGATCACGCAACAGGTGGAGAGCCTCTCATTTTGAATCCTTCAACCATATCGAAATTGGGTAACAGGGGGTTAACGAGGAAGGAAAAAAGGACAGCGAAAAAATGGGAGGCTAAAGTGGATCTTAGAAGGTGACCACTCAGATATTTATTTTCTGCAAGGAGGGTATGGGGTTTGACTAGGTGAAAAAAGCACTGAGGTCTTTCTTCGGGTCGGAGTCGACAACAGGTCGAGAGAGCAACAATCACCAGGTCCCGCGGTAAATAACTCCGTAACTTGACTGATAAGTGGGACAAGCCGTCGTAAAGAGGGAGGAAAAATGGGTCGCTTTCCGACTTCAAGCTTTCCACACGGAAGCACCCCCAAAGGGCAGGAAATAAAGTTCAACTTCGGGAAATTCGGGAGGATCCGCTGCAATTTCGTAGACAGTGCAGGGACAAATGTTCCGGGCCAAAAAAGGCAGGGGGAAAGAACTGAGCAGCGCTTCGGAAGGAAGAGCAGTGGAAACCATCCCTCTATTTGGGTCAAGTCGATTAGAGTTGCTTAGAGAAAAGAAAAAAAAAAGAGACGAGAGAAGGAACACTTGCCATTTACAGGTAACGCAAGCAGGAAGTGCCTGGCTGGCCCGTAGAAAAGAACCGGCGGAAGCTTGGTTTGTTGCTAAGGGGTGGTTCCGGCCGGGAGAAGGAAAAAAGACAAGAGTCAAAAGTCTACTTGGCAGTGGGAGAGACGCATCGGGAGGGAATAAGTATTCCGGGGGAAAGGTAGGAATTCAAATAAAGATTGTATTGCAAAAATTGTAGTCCACAGGAACCGGATCACAAAAGAACAACGGGGAGAATACAGGGAAGCGGGGAAGGAAACGAATCGATGTTGACGGCGGGACAAGGATCTTTACTTGGACGTCAGCACAAGGGGAAAGCACAGTGCGTCTAGAAAAATGCGTAGAGGTTAAAAAAAAGGTCGAAAGAGCGACTGAAAAGCGGGGGATGAGAGGCTACGATGGAGACTTCTAAATTTCTGGAACACAGGACTGGTGGTCACAAAAAACAAAAAAAAAAAAAAAAAAAACAACCCACATAATGGGGATCACTGCTCTACAAAGATAGGTGAATGGATAAAAAGGGGGATGCTACTTACCGGAGATCCTTCGTTTGTTAGGTTTCGACTATTTGGGTCGATGTCCAGGTCAAGGTACTGAAAATCCCAAATCTCTTACGTAGTAGGGAGCACACCACCCCCCCCCGGTCGAGGAAGGAGAAAAAAAAGAGGACATGGGAAAAGTCACTGCTTTTTAAAGTGTGATTGACAAAGTGCCCGGGAGTCGGTTGGGACAAGAGGCCGTCACGAGGTAGGGGAACTGGGGGTCTTGAACGATGCAAAAGCATGAAAATAGAACAGAGAAACCTGTATAAAGGCGTGGGGGAATCCGCTCTTTAAACTTCTCGGGCAGGCGATTTTTAGTCGGACTAAAAAGGGGGGAAACTAAAGGAGATACAGGATAAAGTGGTGTGGATTTCGTGCTGAAGTAGGCTGGGGGGACCCTTATTTTAAAATTGTACCAACGCTATGGAGACCAAAGACATAAAACATGGTAGTGTGGAGTTTCGGGGGTAAGGGTTGGTCTTCCCTTTCGAATGCGGAGTCTTTGGGCTAGGGATCGGGCAAAATCAAGGGAAAAAACAGAGAAAGTTTTCAGCAAAGGAGGGTATAACACAAGAAGCGTTGCCAGGGGGGATGATAGGCAATAGAAGAAAAAATAAGATGAAAAAAGACCATGCAAAAGCCAGTACCGAGAAGTTAAGGAAAGCCTGTCTTCTGGAAAGACCCCAAAAAAAGAGAAAATAGGGGGCGACGGCAGAATACCAAATCATTCCCATCAAAACGCTGGAAGGGGTTTCGGGGGGGCTGGATCCGTTTCGACCTGTGGGGAAGGGAAGCTACACAGAAAAATATAAGGGGATCTGGCAAAACGAGGGCACTGTAGGATCTGCTTTGGAAGGGGACCAAGAGCATACGGGGGCACCAAGCAAGACTCGCCGAGACAAAATGCCATTTCTCTGTGGAAGGGCAGAATGTGTCTGGGCCGTCGAAAAAAGGGCGTGTTTCACCACAAAAGAAACATCCTGATCCAGAAAACAGAGTCGAGACACTGAGGAGGAAAGGGGATGTGGGCGGGACAGATGTTTCTTTTTTTGGATGAAAAGAGGGAGGGGGCGCGGCCACCAGAAAAAGAGGCCAGGGTGTATTGGGGTCGCGAAATGAAAAAAGGAGGGAGGGCAGGAAAGGATGGATTCTTGCGGAAAACAAGATGCGAGGGATCCAAATCGCATAATTAACGGGTGTCAAGCGGTGGGGTCAGACTCAGAGAAGATTGGTGGGGGAAGGGAGGAAGTTGCTAGCGTTAATGCCCCGGAGGCAAATCGAAAAACTCATGCCCCGTGAGGACGGGGGACCTGCTCATTTGGTATGGAAGGGGAGAATGAAACCTCAGGGTCAAGGGGCAAGAAGCTGCAGGAACACTATACTCTGGATGGGGGCTAAGAAGGGATCGGGAACTTTGTGGCAGGGGTAATTTTTAGATAATGGCCGAGAAGGAGGCAGAGAAAGACTCCCCTCTCCCAGTATTCAATGGTGAGGAAGAAAGACTTTCGTACACGCGGAGGGGGAACGGCTCGCTCTCCAAAAAAGAAAGCACGGAGGAAATGCCGAGACAATAACCAGGACGGAAAATACAAATACACGGGTGTGGGGAGTTGGGGCCTAAAAGGTCAGAGGGCCAATCCCTCGGAGTGTTCATCACCGCAAAAAAGGAAGCGCAACAGACTACACACGGGAGGGAAAGGGCTGTACCCATCTGCCATGGTGAAAGGGGTCAAGACCGCATGCAGAGCCAGGCCCACAGGAGATGAAAATTGAGGAAGGTGCCCCTGGCGACAGTAATGCTTGGCCAGGGTCTGGGTCGAGAGGCCAACCTAACTCTCGTTCGCTAAATCTGAAAAAGAGACGCCACACAGGTAAGGGATGCGAAATAGGGGACAAGACTTGCTCCCACATTGGGTAACCGGTGGGTGACCCGGACGGAGAAATCATTTGGGTTAAGTCGATCGAACCGGGGGAGGTTTCGGGGAGGGGGAGGAGTATTACCAGCGGCAGAGCAGAACAATAGCAGGAAACTCAAAAAGCGCGAAGGGGGGTACGGGAAGGGGGAAGGGACGGCACTCATTTCACTTTGCGTGAGCCTGAATGAGACCTTGAGGGACGGGGGAAGCAACCGAGAGAAGGAAAGAAGTGAAAAAGGGGCGCGCTCATGAGAGTGAGGAGGGTGGCCCTCCGCGGTCCCGATAGTGGAAAAACGGGCTGTTGTAACAAGAAAAATGCTAGACGACTATGTCGGTTGCACCTTTATCCAAAATCCTGCGTGCCAAGTCACAGAGGAGACGGACAGCAAAAGAAGGGGCACTACTTAGGTGACAGGAAACAAAGCTCCCTTTTATTAGAAAGGGGGGGGTGGGGGTAAATGGGTTGGGGAAATAAAAGGGGGACAAATGAGGGTTTCATTCAGCATACACCCTTTCATACAGGGAATGGGAAGGTATGAGAAACTCGGCAAGGGGAGTTAACTCTGGATAAGGGGTTGAGGTGCCGGGGGAGGGGAATCTCCACCAAAAAGAGAAGACTTAGAAGGAAATCAAACCTTCCGTAAGCCGTTGAAGTGAAGCACACGCGTGTCTGTTTTCACTCGAATTGGGAAGTAAAAAAAGCAGGGCTGGGAAAAAGGGTTGGGAGCCCGTTGTGAGAGGACGCAAAGTCTCATAGGAAAGGGAAAACCTCACTCCAGGATAAGGGGGGGAAAACAGGAGGGGATCAATAAGGGCGGAGCAGTTTCCGCGTTTCTGGGCCAGGGAAAATGTTTGGGGAAAGGCTACAAGCACTATCGGGAGAAAAACAAGTTTATAGGTGTTGAGGTCCTGCCGTGGCAGGAGGATTGACTTTTGGGGACTAAGAGCTTGAAAAAGAGGCATCCAATTTGAAAGACGTGCGTCCTTACTCACTGCAGTTAGGAGAAGAAGGTTAAAAAAGGCTGGGGAGAGAGGAGAGAACTTTTGGGGGGATCAAGAGCGTGACATTCCTCCATAAAAGGATTGATCAACTACTGTCACCCAAAGAGGAAACGTTCATAACAGACCTGGAAAATCAGAAGGAACTGCGTGGGGTTTTCCAAGCGACGATTCATCTGTCGCATGCAAGAGAATTTTGTGCGTTCATGAAAGATTGCCTGAAGGGAAAAGGACTCGACCACCTTCCCCCAATGGAAAAAAAAAGGGGGGGAGGAAAGGCAGCGTGGTGGGGAGCCAATAGTTGTCGGGGGGATTTTACATTTCACTTGAGGGGGTACCAGGGTGCACCAGAGGAGAAAGACCGCGCTCACAATGGGGGGGAAAGAGGGGGAAATTTGCTAGTGGCGAAAACCAAAAACATCCGGGAAAACGGAGGGGTAAACCCTTTTTTTCTTAAAAAAGTAAAAGGAAACAAATATCTGTATACTCGCCTCCAAAAGATTTCAAGAAAGGGGAAACGCTGTTGCAAGAACAAATCAGGTTTTGGGGAGGAAAACCGGAAGGTCGAACTTACTCAAAAAAGTATTAAGGAAGTCAGGAAGGGAATCCGCAGAAATCGGTCACTGAGAGATGGAGTTCTCGTCCTAGCAGACGGACAGACCGAATGTTTCCGATTGCCATCACAGGGGTACCGGGCGCCGACTTCAGAAACCTTCTTAACGGGAAAAAACCGGTCCTTTATCTATCATGGAGGAGGACAATATATATATTCCTAAGGAGTTACTAGGAGGAGAGATCCGTGATAGACTTAATCGAAGGGGTCCACGGTTACGGAAGTAGTAGGGTACTTATAAACTGCAGAAGGGAGGGTAAGGCTGATTTGAGTATATGCGACGTTATATTAAGATAGTCAGTGTATAAATTCGGGTTTCCAAAGGAAAAAAAGTAAAGGGTCGCGCAATCATACGCGATATGCTCGAGGGTTGGAGGAGAAGGGTACTAAAGGGGGGGTGGCCTTCATCCGCATTGGTTAAAGAAAGTGAAAAATTGTTTGGGGAGATAGAAACAGTGGGGCACGCCTCATCTAAAAATGGGGAGCGAGCCATTTCGCGGGTGCAAAAACCCAAGAAAATAGGGCAGCAACTCTTGTTAGAGGTGAAAAACGACAGAGGGGGGAGGTCCGTACACGTTGAAGAAAGGGGGATGGGAAAAGATTACATAATGAGAATAAGGCAGCGCCAAATTCATGCGAAAAATGAAAGGGGGACGCTTTGCCACGCAGCAAGACTGCGGGGGAGGGGATGGTAGAAGTCTGTAATATTTGTGAAAGTAAGGCTAAAAAAAGCGAAAGGGGCTCAGTTTCATGACGATCGCCAGGCGCTGCGGGCAAAGAGGAGATCAAGTCCTCGCTAAAGAGCGCCGACCTGAAGTGAGAAGGAAAAAAAGGTCCGGAGAGTTAAGCTTTCCTCGTTCAAAGACATTTAAAAAGAAAGACCACTGAAGGAATCCAAGTTCAAAGATTAGGATAAAATGAGGCATAAGTGGAGGGGCCAGCAAACCTTGTCACTACAGAATGCGGAAAATGCAGACGCTAAGGAGTCAAAGTATCGACTCTCTTTTTAAAAATGAAAAAAAGAGGGGGGGGGGAAATAGCGCTGGTTCAATTTCCGGTGTTGCGTCCGCAACGGAGCGAAAACCCGGGACTAGCGAATTAAAAGAGGGAGGGGGAACATACGCGCAGAGCTGAAGGAAAGGCAGACAGCCTTCTGAAAAGTGAAAGAACGCGGGGGGCGCTTGGTTCCTCGAAAAGCACGCAAAAGGGGGCAAGATGTGCAAATCGAAAGTGTGGGAAGGTAACTAAAGAATACAGAGGGAAGATTATGCATGGCCGGAGGGATGAGGAAAAATCTATTTATTGGGGAAAGGGTGTAAAAAAAAAGGTCTACCACTGAACAAAAAATACCAATTGAGATCGAGCTTGGAAAAAGATAGGGTTAGAAAAACAGTGGGAATAAGGAGGGGGAGAATTAAAGAGGAGTGGAGAAAGGGAAAAAAGGCCATCATTTCTTAGTCAAGCGTGCGTTTTACACAATCGTCGAGATCGACTAAAGCGGAGGGCAAAGACGCGTCTCTACGAAGGAAAGAGAGAAAAGATATTTCTTGCATGATGAGTGAAGGGAAAAAAGAAAAGAACTTGTGATGGGCCACTGACGCGAAAGAGGAAAGGGAATGCTCTTTCCGCTACGAAAAATTGAAAGAAAATGCTTTGAGTGTATTGGGCTGCTCATGCCGCGAACCAAGTCCTCATGCAACAAAGGAAACAAGGAAGGGGCGATGGAAGTGCTCACACGGGAGTGGAGGGGAACCAAAAAGGTATTGGAAAAGGGACGCAAGCTGGAAGGTGGAACACTGAATACTGACGAGTGAACTGCTGTCAGATGTGGGGCCCAGCGAAGAAAAGCGGTATTTCCTTAGTCCGGAGAACGAAACAAAATCATGAATGGCGAGGCAGGGAGACCTTTAACGAATCTTTGGAAAGGCTCTGAAGCGTACGGATAGGGATCGAAGTGCGGGAGAGAAAGAGGTTCCTCATGCCAAAGGAACTGTGCATTTGAGATCGGGCGGTACTTATGACCGTTGCACAGAATGAAACAAGGGGGGAGTTGCCAATGGAGCGAAGGTGGGGAACCCACCTCCAACACCCCGTTTATTGGGGGGCTAGTGGGAAAAAGATGGGGGGTGTCAGTCTTCATGTAAAAAAATCGATTGGCTTTGCGATGCACGACGGCCCTGAAAACAAAGAGGGGCAAAGAAAAAGGAAAAAGTTGTCCTCCACATTGGATCGAGTTATCAGGGTCCTTAATATAGTGCAGATTCAAGAGGCCCTAGATGCACAATCAGAAAGAAAAATAAAGGTGGAATATATTGACGAACTCCGTCTTCTTTGGGAAATAAGAAGGCTTGAAAAAAGGAAAGAAAGCTTCCTACAAAATTAGCCGGTAAAAGACCACGCGGTGATTAAAAGTTTTTGGTCGAGCGGAAGTCAGGGGCATCCAGCGGGAAGGCGGAATTCAAAAAAAGTATAGCGGCGACGTAAACACGCAGGAAACCCGGAGATATGCCGTTGGCCTTCCCTCAAGAGGTGGAAAAGGGAAGGATAGCCTCAAGAAAAATGACACTTCGCGGATAATCACCCATAATCCTGTGGAGGTTGGCAACGGCGAAAACTCGCGATTGCACAATCGGGGGGCCTCAAAAAGGAAAACATGAGGAAAAAATCATTTCCTCTCACAAAACAACACGGAGGGAGTCTCTCTTTTGGAGAACTGTGTGGAAAAAAAAGGGTGTGATGGTGAAATCTGGCGGTTTTCGCCCGGCCCAAAACCAGGAGTTCAAAACTGGTTTTTCAGAAGAGACAGTTCATTCTCGGAGGGAGTCTAGTCTTGGACTGCGCTGTCAAGCAAAGCAAGCTCATTACCGGGGGCAGAGGGTGGGATGGAAAGTCGAGAAGGAGGTTTTTTTGGCCTTAGATTTTCAGGCAACCACTGGATGAAGAGAGGCCGGCTCAAAAAGCCGCGTGGGATGGCCAGGGGGGACAAACATTGGGGGGGTGGGGTAGGGGAATTGACTATGGGGCACGGGCAAGCTGAAATGGCTGTCCAAGTAAGACGCAGGATTTGGCGGCAACTTATCTCTAAAATGGAGTGAGGATGGGATAATATGGCCTATATCTTGGCATTAAGAACAACTATCACCGGGAAAGTCATTAGGTGTATCAATAAAATTAGGGGGAAACGTGTTGCAGCGTTCTCTGATCAAAAACACAACATCGATTATTTGGGAAAAATCCGCCTGCAAACTTCTAGAAACTAGCAACTAAAAAAGGTGTGAGTTCTCAATCGATACAGAGGGAGCCGCAAAAGTGGGGGGGCAACTGGGGAAAGGTGCCGGAGAGATTACCTCTCAAAGAGAGAAAACACTTCTGCCCTGTGCTGTATACCGCCGCAGGAGGAATATGCTCGTGAACCATCCGTCCTGGGCCTATCCGAATCTTCCCACAAAGAAACTTCCAGCTTTCAAAGTAAAAGGTGCTTGGCAGCTTCATTCATGCGGGGCAAAAAGAGGGGAGTGAAAAAGCCAACATACCGCGTGAAGACGAATCTGGGGAGCCACGACGAAAACGCAAGGGAACGAGGCCTTCTATTTCCCACAGAAAGGTTGGGCGGAAAAACTGTCTCATCCCTTGTGTTGGAGGGCAAGAGGCACCTGGAGGCTCCTTTTGAAAGGGGCAATCTCGGCTTGGGAGGTATGTGGAGGGCTACTTTGACCGGCGGCAAAAGAGGCCCAATAGCCAAATCAAACGTCTTGGCGTTTAAGGGTTGAAAAGTCGCTGCTCCTGAAATGGGGAGAGGGGGTCGTTTGAAGACAAGGGGTGTATCGAACAAAGAGCGCCGAAAGAATTTTTTGCGAAGGAGCGAAGAAAGAGAATCGGCCGTGTGCCCTGGCCGGCTTTTTTCCGGCGAAGTGTGCATTGGTTGAAACGAAAACGCATTGGCAAAGAGACGAAAATTAATTGCCGTGGACCCCTTGGAATCCAGGCTGGAACACTGAAAAAGCAAGGGCGAAAACTCCTAGAGACGAAATGAGGGAAAGGAAAGCGCCCTTTATTACAGTTTTGTGTTGCTTGGGGGCGAGTTCGGACCAGGGTGGGGGGACTGTGGCCAACGGTTGGGACACAAAGAAGAGGGATATTTTAAAATGAAAGCGGCCAGGAAGAATATTCGAAATGCTTCTATAGAAACGCCGACAAGGAGGGAGGGGGGACACTTATTACCTGTGGCGGGGAAGAGAAGGAAAAAAAAAAGCCAAAAAAGCGTGAAGAGGCATTGGGAGCACAAACAGGGGGCTGCCCGTGCCCAAGCAGCAGAGCGCTTTCCAGGTTTAAAAATACAGACTAAGGTGAAAAATTCGATCGGCTGCAAAAGGTTGGAAGCTCAAGGCGATGATCAAAAAGGATAACCGAAAGACAGCAAATAGTCCTTTGGGCAAGAGGCGAAAAATAAGAAAGCGAGAGGTTCAGGAATTGAGTCTGCCCTTACATTTGGGGGGGGCATTTAATGGAGAAGGAAACGGGGAAGACGTTATAAAAGGGACGTTATAAGGTTAACTTTGGTTCCTTCCTTGGAAGAGGGGCCGGGAAAATCTTGAGGGAGATGAAAAGCTTACCATCATTTCCATATTGACGACGGACTTGCGAAAAAGTTCGATTCAGTCGGTAGAGACTTTACCAAAGCGAGGAAAATGTAAGGCCTGGGGGGGGAAACACTCTCTCTAGTGTTGGGTCGAGGCGCCTGAAAGGAAGCATTACCCTGAAGGAGGGGCGGGAGCAAACCATTACTTGGCACAGCTCTCCAAAAGGACAGAACAGCAGGAAAAGAACGTCTTTCTTTTTTTGGGAAAAGCTCGTCAATCTTCGAAAATTCCGGAGGGGGAGCGCCAATTGTCTCTTTGAAAGGAAAAAGAGTCATCAAAGGACTAAAACATTGTGTGCGGAAGGAAAAAAAAAAAAAATGCGTCTAAAAAGGGATCCCAAGAGTGAGTGGAAGGGCGTGGGGGATGAATGGCCCAGAGCTCACAGACGGAAAGCGGCGGGCAATGCTTCTCAAGGAGGTGGCGCCAAGTTTCTCCACGACGCAAAACAGAGGGGCACGAGTTAACCAGCGGAGGACGAAAACAAACTGAAGGATAAGATCAGCCAACAGAGGGGGGCGGCTCGTGAGGACGTCTGGGAGCGATAAGGTCAAGTGTGTCGACAAACGTAAGGATCTACGAGACGCAGAGGATGGGGGAAGGCGCATCTCCTAGAAAGAGGGAAAAAAGAACGCGTTGGCTCATTGCAATCGAAAAGACTAAGAACTTGGCAGCCCGTCAGAGGTAAGGAGGGGAACCGACTTCTGCCTCGTAACTGGGAAAGGTCCGTATATCGAA
>Ga0179591_1343768_pt1 | contig 13288 bp, 22 predicted proteins | sample CZOMad2_1_08_16f_FD_182891 | JGI IMG/M metagenome (GOLD analysis project Ga0179591, IMG submission 182891) | Vadose zone soil fungal communities from Angelo Coast Range Reserve, California, USA - CZOMad2_1_08_16fungal (PacBio error correction) | ecosystem: Environmental > Terrestrial > Soil >...
CCGCAGGGCTCGAGATTGCCGCAGAGGGAAGTGTGGGGGCGATAAAAAATTACAAAAAAGGGGAAAGGTCAAAGAGAGAAAAAATCTGTCAGATGGGCAGATGCCGGCTAGCTGTTGGAACCAAGGGAAAAAAAACGGAAGAAGAAGGGGGTTTGCCAACCTTTTCGTCATAATACCCGTAGGAAAAGCTAGGAAATGTACCGGGCGCTCAAGAATACTCGTACCCAACGAAACTTGCCGGTAAAGTGCTCTAGGAGAAAGAAAAGTTGACACCCGTCTGCAAGGGCCCGTTCGCTAAACAACGTTCTTTGTCGGGGTGGGGGGAAATAAGGCTACGGTACAGAACAACGTTGGGAAGTTCCGGCGAAAAGAAAAAGGGGTTTCAAAAAGGAATGTGGACGAGGAAACCATGGGGACCTGTGGGAGAGGGAAAAGGGCTCCCCACGCGAGCGTTCGTCATGGAAAACAAGATTGGAAAAAAAAAAAAAAACGATGAAAAGAGGGTGTGAACCGGGGGCGGCACAGCACAGCTGGTGGGGTGTCGAGCGAGTTGCTCTAAAAAAACAACTGGGAGTAGAAAAAAAAGAGGAAAGCACCAAAACTGGGGGGGCGGGGTATCTCCCCCACCCGTAACAGGAGAGGTTGACCACGGGAAACTACACTAAGTTGATTTAGCGTCGAACTAAAAATTTGTAAAGGGTCCACAGAAAGGGAAAGCACGTGGGGGGCATCAAGCTCGACCTGAAACCATAAAATACAAGGGTCGCCTGAATGCCCCCCACTGTAGGAAAAGGTAAAAAAAAAAAAGCGGGGTGGGAAGTCAGGGCATTCTCAGGTCCAAAAGGGGAGCACGCACAGGGGAGTCAGCTCAATTATTATCCGGCACAAAGAATCTAAAAGTGAACCAGGGAAATGGCACTTTCCAGTGAGCGCTGGCGAACAGTGTCCTGAATGCTAGGAAGGTGTTCGGGGGAAACAGAAAGGGGCCGTACTTGAAAAACGCTGGAAAGAGAGATAAGTTCAATACGCGAGGCCTCAAAAAGGGTCATAATTTTGGGGGGTCGGTGAAGGAAGACCAGTTTCAAAAACTTCAGAAGGGGAAACTGTAGTAAGCCGAAAGGCCAGAGGCTGGCAGAAAAGAAAACGTTTGGAGGGGGGGGGTAAAGACGGGAGAAAATGAAGGAAACAAAAAAAATTCGGTGTCTACTAAACGTAATTACAACATACATGGGCGGCCAACAATTTTCAGTAGGCGTATAGACAACCCCAAGGAAAAAAATTGGGATAGATTAAAGAAGACGGAAGAACACTGTCTTACGTACTGCAGGTTCCAACACTGGTCCTGGTGTAGAACTAAAGAAAATGGACTGGGAGATCGGGGGGAAAGCATAAACGGAGGGGGGGGTTTGGTCAAGCCACGCACGCGGTGAAAACTAAAAATTTGAAGTCAAACTTACGAAAGGGGCCGGAACAAAAACAACATTTGGGTAAATCAAGGGAAGAGAAAGAACGAGTTAAAAAGAAACATGAAGTGTGAGTTCACTTTTTGGCGCATGGCCTTACGCAACTGTTCTCCCCACAGACCAATAGGAGCGAAAAAGAGCCCTGACGCAGGAAAAAAAGTAATTCAAAAAGGGGAGAAGGGGTACATTGGGGAAAGCAAATTCAACAGAGGTAACATGGTTGCGACTGTTATGGTGAATTATCAGTTAGAAATGGGCTTGTACCTGCGAGGGAGAGGGAAAGCCGGGGGTAAGGCTTATGAAAAAAGGGTTCTGGAGGAAATAAAATGGGAAAAAAGGGGACGTGCCACAGGAAAAATTAGGGGGCAGGGGGAATTCAAAAGAGGGGGAAAAACATCTGTGTGAATTGTCCAGAGTGGAGTGAAGCTAGGTGGAAACTGTTAAAGGGTCAGGAAGGGGAAAGTCATAAAGGAGCAGAGAGATGCGGTAGGCGGCGCTGGGTAATGTGGGTAGTTTCATAAACTCCTTTGGTTGAAGTGGCTCTGGGTAAAAAGTGGAGGTAGGCCGGAAATTAAGGGGGAATGTGGGCGGGGAAAAAGACTACCGAGGGAGGCCAATGGGTGAACTGGGAAAATAAACTTTGTACGAAAGAAAAGGGCTCCTTATGGGCCATGAGGCCAAAAGTTGAGGAAAAAAACTTAATAAAAATAAGGATTCCGGGAAAAGGGAAAGAGATGACCTCAGCAAAATCATACGTTACTTTTACACGTTGAGAGAAAAAAAAGCAATGCGGGGGGGATTTCACTCAGAAACCCCCAATTAAAGGAGAAAGTCTAAAAAACTCAAAAGAGTAGCGAAGGACACTATCTTATTAAGAGTGACTCCTGCAACACCGGGGACATTAGTGCTTAATGAACACGCGGAAACAAGGGCAGCAAGGGGGGGGGGGGGACACTGGAAAGGGAATACGAAACAAAGGGATTAATTTGGGGTGTAGTACGGGGGAAACTTATACGGAGCGGTAACGTTGTAGAAAAGTTTGATGTCCAAGAAGAGAAGAATAAAGGAAGGAACAATGTAATGGTAAGCAGCACACAAAAGGAAAAAAGGGGGACTACTCTAACCACCGGGGAAAAATACTCCTTCAACGGAATTAGAAGGAAATCTGTTAAAGCTCCTTGGAAACAAAAAGAGGTAAAGGGGAGGGAAGCGATTTTGGAAAGACTGGGTAGGGGGGTGGGCGCAGAGCTAATAACTTTTCAGTGAGAAACCCTGGAATGAAAAAAAGATTTTCTGGGGCTATAGACACGAAAAAGACTTGAGGAAAAGAGGAAGTGGAAACCAGTAAGTAAGCAAATTTCAATCTCGGGTTGCGAAACTAAACCAAAAGCACTATCAGGCGGAAAGTCTTGCGTGGTGGGGGGGTAGACTAAGAAGGTCAAGGAGGGAAAACAGGACCGAAGCCGCAAAGGGGGTGCACGTGGGGAAAAAACAGTTCGGGGGGACAAAAAAAAAAACGGGGAAGAAAAGAGGTAAGAAAAAGGATACGGACAATGACGTAAAAGTACTTCAAGGAAACGCGAAAAGGGAGCTGAGAAAGCAAGAAAATCGGACGGGACTATGTTCAGTCATTCGTGCTAAACATTCCCCGCGTGTGGGGCATTAATAAGGAACAGGGTCGGAAAAACTCCTAGGAAAGATGATAGGGGGTAAAGACCCAAGACCTTAATCGAATTGTGGGGGGGGGAGTGTATACCGAAGGGAGACCGAAAGGATTTCTGTGGAAAGGGGGGATTACAGATGAGAAAAGAAAGAGGGTCTGACTGTTCGAAGAAATAGTAGAACCGGAGCAGGTAATATTGATACCCACGCAGGGACAAAAGGACTCCTAGAAAATACCGGAAGGAAAAGGAAAAATGTGAAAAGAAACGAAAGGAGTTCCCTGCGCCTCGCGTACTCGAAAAAGGAGGGGCTCGTGGGCAAAGCGGGGGGACAAGGGGAAAAAAGTTCCAAAAAAGGGGTTTCGGAAAAAGGAAAAAAGCTGACCTGGGATGGAAGAAGAAAGTCTTCAGGGGCAAGACTAAACACAGGAACGGAGAGCCGGAGTTCAACTCCGCGCCTCAAGAGAAAGTGAACGGGGCCCTGCAGCAAGGGGAGTTCAGACCGACCAGATTCGGGAAAAAACGCGAAGGGACCAAAGTTTTGTTCCTTTGCATTCAGGCAAACTCCTCTGGTACCGCTGGGGGAAGCGGCCGGGGTAAGAGTTCTTTCGGTTTATAAGTGGACTGCAAGGAGCTGAAGGAAGGGGATTAAGCAGGAAAGGAGGGTATGACCCCGAGGGAAGGGGCGTGTTACCGGGGTGGGGGAATCCTCACCGAATGATTTTTTGGGGTGCAGAGAGGGGTCCGGAATCAAACAAAAAAAGAGCAGAAAAACACAAAAGAGGGAGTGGGGGCAACCAAACCCGAAAAAAAAACTTTCCTTCCTAACTCCCTTGAACTTCTTATACATTTTCGTCAAATGCTAACGAAGAGGATATGAGAATTCCTCGAACAGGAAAGGGGGGGTGAAGAACGCTAAAAAAAAAAAGCACTACGCCTTGTCACCCCTGGGTAAACAAAAAAAGGTGGTCGACGTCCGGCAATCAAAAAAAGAAACGAATTGGGGGATGACACAAATCCCCAGGCTTCACCGATGTAGTAGCTTTTACGCCAACTTGAGAACCTGAGAGAAACGAAGGCCAGACGCGGGGCCACAGCCATCCATGAGCGATCTACGAAAAACCTGGGGGCACGTCGAACCGGGCGGGAACAAGTGTTACCCAAAACGGAAAAAAGGAAGGAGTTAAAGTAAGAGAAAAAAAAAAAATCAAGAAAAAAGGGGGAGCAAAAAGCCTTTTCCGCGAGTATCCTGCGACAGTACAAAAGGAGCTTAGAACTAAGTCCCGGAAAAGGGGGACAAAAGAGGCTACTATGAGGAAAAAAAGCTCTGTAAAAGAAAAGAGGGGACGTGAAAGGGAGGGCGTCACAATCAGGGGTTCGGAGGAAAAACCGGCGTATCGTGAGATAAAAGACAAGGGAGGCAGTTGTCGAAAAAGGGTACCGCCTCAAAAGGGAAATATACTGAAAGGGGGGGAACCCTTGGCTGTGAAAAGAAGGAAGACTGTCTTCACACGAGAAATAGGGTCAAGGAAGGATGTTGAAAAGAAGGGACTTGGAGGTCACAAACAATGAACGAAGCAGTCATCTTAGAGAAATCCCTTTTGGGACCCTGCAATGTGGCGGTAAACTATAACGCAAACGAAAAAGGAAAGCAAGACAGGGCAGAAGGCCAAAAAGGGGTCGAGGGAAAAAAAAACGGAGGGAAATTCTAAGGCGCAAAAAGACCCAGCACAATGACATCCTGAAGACTGAAGGCTGCGTGGGAGTTCAAAAAACTAGGAACGGTGAAGGAACTTGGGGGAGAGAAGGTATTTTTTACGGAAATCTCTTTACAAAGCGAATCACGAACACTAATGGGAAGGGAAGGGGGGAAGGTCCATGGAAAATAAGGGACGCGGGGTCGCGGCAAAATCTGAGGAAAAAAATGTAACCAGGCCAAATTCTATAACTTGGGGTTAAAGTGAGATAAAGAGGAAAGAGGTGAATACTGATATTAAGGTGTTGGGCACGGGGTTCCGTGAAACCCTGAGGGTCTTGCGGGGGGGTGAAATTTCCTGTAAATTAGAAATGTGCAAGATAGATGCCAAGAAGACCCGAAAGACTGAGAGGGAAAAAAAATCTAGCAAAAAAGGATAAGTATAAATTCCGGAAAATATACTCCCACAACACCCAAGAAACTACCGTGAGGAAAGAAAAACAAGGAGGGAATAAAGAAAGAAAATGGTAGAGAAAGAAGGACAGGAAGAATACTTTGAACTCTCGGGGGAGCTGTGGGTGGGGGGGGGAGGGGGGGTGGGGGGAACGGGGGGGGCGGGGGAGAGGATCAGAGACTACCGCCAAGAAAGAGAGGAAGGGAAGGGAAAGCAACGCGACTGACATATAATCTACTAAATATAAAAGCAAAAAAAATGGGATGCATTATGACATACACACGCAGGAATCATGGGGCGTGTCCCAGGGAGAATTAGAAAGGGGGGAAATATCAGGGGGGGGGTGATCGAATTACTTATAAGTCGCTGACTTAAAAAGTAAAATCATAAAAAGAGATTTTTCTAGCTACGCGAGGACAATTTGCAAAGAGGGAAGGTTTCACCGCGAGGAGAAATCTAAAACTTGGCAAAAAGGTTACTATAACAAAAGGATGCGAAAGATAAATACCTACTAATACGCCTTCCTGATCATCCCCATCCCATATAGGGGAAGTCCTAAAATGGAAAATTGAAAAAAAAATCACAAAAATCCGAGGCATAAGGAGAGAAAAATGGTTGTCCTAAAGTGGCGCCCCGAGCCTCCTCCCACTGATTTTATGGGGAAAAAATATCCCATTGAAAAAAAGAATTAGAAAAGGCTCGGGGAGATACCTGAAAAAGAAGGAACTTATAAAAAAAAGGAGAAGTGCACTGGCAACACCAGCGTCAGCGAGCCATGTAGAATCGGTTGTTCGAAAACTAACAACGGGGCAGCACAAAAGTGGTAGAAAATCTGGGAACGGAGGGAGGTCACGAAAAAGTTGGAGAAAGCGGGGACAGGCAACACCCTGATCGAAAAATACTCAATGTTATTGTGAGTAGGTTTCGAAAACACTCGCGGCAATATAGGTGAAAGTCAAAGGATAACCACAAGAAGGGAAAGGGACCAAGTGGGGGGAAAAGAAAACGAAGGGAAAACCAAGTCAAGCTTAGACCTGGGGGGTGGGGGGAAAAAGACTCGATGATCCTAGTAAACTAAATCAGAGAATTCACTAAAAAGGGAAATTCCTCAACAAAAGTGAGTCAAGAGAAAAAAGGTCGCGATCGTAAATTGGAAGAGTCTCAAAAATTTATCGCACGCGAATCTGGGGTGTCGGGAAGGTACCGACCGAGAAAAAAGACGAAAGTACTTTAAATACGTGCCGATAGTAAGGAAAAAAGAAAGGGGTTTGCTGAAACTTAGGTGGGAAATCAGAAACAACCGGACGGATATTGGGATCTAACCGCATCGTCAGAAGAAGGGGGGGTAAAAAGGGAACATCCTAGTCAAAAAAACTGGGAAACAAAAATCCAAAAGACTCAAGGGGGGAACTCCGGGAGATACTACTCTAAAGGAGTCTCGAGGGGGCACATGCCCGGAAAACGCTAGTGGGGGAAGGCCCCTGGAACTTGCAAAAAGCCTGGAGGAAGGAAACAAACGGAAGAAAAAAGAGAGAAGGGCTCTCAGAGCGGGGAGAAAAATCTACAGCTTCAAAGTATAGGACGAGCAACAAAAAAGAAGATGAGCAGAAAAAAGAAGTTTCTACAAAAAAACTGAGCGACAAAAAAGAAGGGACCAAAGGGTGAGTGCGGGGGGGAAGCGACTGACTAGGAAAAAAGGACTATTTTGGGGGAGGGGCAAGGGGGAAGGAAGGACCGAAGAAGTCGGGACACAAAAAGGGACAAGGTGGTTTGCCAATGGATAAGGGGTCTCCACCGCAGTAGCAGCCTCGTTAAAAGGTTGGGGGGGGGGGCGGGGGGGAAGAGAGAATAATGGAACCTCAAGGAGGGGGCCGTAGGGGGATGGAGGGGTTAAAGGGGGGGGTAGCTCAAAAAAAACAAGACTGGTGTGTACCCTCTCTAAAACGGAGGGGAGTGGGGAAGGAAAGATCTCGGAAAGAGGTATGGAAAGCAAAAGTAGAAGAAGGGGAAGCGTGCCTCATAACAAAAAAACTTTTACCTGGGGTGTGGAGAAAGATAAAAGAGAACATAGCTACTCACGGGGAAAAGGAAAAATTCCCCAAAAGCTGTGGCAAAAGGGAAAATCCACCAAAACAGAGGAGCCTCGTCGTCAAACCCCGCGCTAAAGGGCGAAACGAGAGAAGGTAAAAAAAATTTGGTTTGAAGAGTTACCATGAAGCACGAGAGATGAAATCACGGTTGATCCTGGCAAGAGAAGAAGAAACTACTTTGTGGGCCTCTTGGAATGCGCACATAGGGAAGGCGCAGAAAAAGACCTCACGTTGAGAAAAAAAAAAGCCGGGTAGAGGAGAGTTCCCGAGAAACAGGGGGAAACAACTGACTAGCCACGGAAAGGAAACAATTACCTGCGATGCTCAAGTCGAGTCATAATTGACTGGATCGAAGAGGACGGGAAGAGAGGCGAAAGGTCATTAAGCGAGGAAAGCGTGGGAGAATGGGGGAGAAGGTCGACTATGATTTACCTAAACTTCCAATCTCTTTGTGTTCTTCCTCATCTACCTTAATCGAAACATACTAGTACGTTCCCCGCAGGGGTCTATTAACTTGCCGGAGGGAAAGATCCGGAAGGAGGAATCTTGGAAAAACTAGGGAATACGAGTCGGCAGGGAAGGAAACTGCTTTGGGAGGTACACAAAAGAAAAATGTGAGAACTCAACATGGAGGGAAACTGAGTCCGGAGCAATGAAATAGTCACCTAAAGAAGAGGAGAGGGGCCTAAAAGAGTTCGGAGACGAAGTAGGGGGAGAGAGGGGGGTATAAGGAACTGGACCAAAAAAAAGGGCTAATCTCGAAGCACTGAAGCTAACTACCATAAAAGGATTGAGGAAAAGCGCCGGAAAGAAATGAAGGTGAGAATCCACATCAGGCTACGTGAGAGGAGGCGGAACTATTAAAGGGAGATATACTCTTGGGGGGGGGGGGGGTTCCACTGGCTAAAAGGTAAAAAGGGAAAGGAACTAGGAAGAGGGGATATCTTTAGATCTATCACTAGGAAAAAAAAAATGATCTCGCCACTGGAAGAAAGTAGTCATGAAATCTGTTAGGGGGATTTCACAAAAGAGGAATTTTAGAGTGGTAGGAACTTAGTGAGGTGAACGATTGGAGATTAGTGATAAGTTATTTTAAGGATTGATTTTTTGGGTCGCATTCACTGTATGGGGGAGTGAAAAGAAAGGAGATTTACGAAAAGGGTAAAAAACCTGGAGGAGAGGAGGAAATAAACCTTTATCCATGCCTTCACGGAAACCTCCGACAAGTGGTTAAAAGGAAAAATCATAACAACAAAGGGAAAGGGACACTTGGGGAAAAAAAAAGAAAAAAAAAAAAAAAAAAAAAAAAAAGAAAAAAAAAAAAAAAAAAAAAAAAAAAAAAAAAATAAAAAAAAAAAACCTAAACAAAAAAACCAAAACCAAACAAAAAAAAAAAAAAAAACCCCACCACCACACCCCACAAAAAAAGACAAAAAAAATGCCAAACCCAACCCCAAAAAAACCCACCAAACAACCCAAAACCCAGCAACCAAACACATAAAAAAGAAAGAAAACCACACCCAAAACCAAAAAACCAACACAAACAAACCCAAAATAAAGAACCAACCCACCAAAACCAAAAGAAAAAAACCCCGGTCCCACCCAAAATGATAGTGTCCTCGTTATAGCAAGCATCGTCCTCCCAGTTTGTCTTACTTATCTAGTTTATTAACTACGTGCAGCACGGTCTCTAAGAAAAAAAAAAGGGGAATTAGGAAGAAAACTATTTAAGAGAGCTTGGGGATCCCGGAAAAAAATGCCCACGGGAGGGAGAGTGCTATAACCCTCTAAAATTCCTATCATTTATTGGTGCCCTGTCAATTAATTGTTCATAATGTGAAAAACAAGGGAGGTGATTGGGGGGGGGTCTCAACGGGAAGGGATAATGAGGAGGAAAAATATCCCCGAGTCTACAGGGGGGGGGAATAGGATTCTATCTTGACATTAGAAAATTAATGTGAAGAAAAAATCTTTTTTACGAAAAAAAAAACACCAAAGAATATACGGAGATATGATCCGAGGGAAACTAGGGTGAAAGTTTCAACAGTGGACGCAAAATTTTCATTTAGCAGAGGGGAGGATAATAATACGGGGGGCGGGGGGAAGAAGATTGGGGAGAAAGTCCGGAAAAATGTAACTCAGGGGACTGTAAAGAAAAAGGAAAAAAATAACGAAAGAAAAAAAGTAAACGAAAAAAAGGAACCCAAGTTCATGCGTAACAAAACTCGGGGTTAAAAAACCGAGGACCAGATTTGAAAGGAGGGGGGGATTTGGTGGAAAAGCTTCAGGGAGACACACGGAAAACAGACGAAATTGGGTCGTTCGAAAAATCGGAACGAGATTTTAAGGAAAAGGGGAAGAACTTTCTGGGACGGTAGAATCAGGGAAAGGTTTGAAAAAAAGAGGAGGAGGAAAAGGGGAGGCGCAACATATGCTGATTATTAGTTTACTCCAGCACAAACTGAGAGGACCAAAAAGGCCCCTTGGAAAGAAGGGGAAATTAAGGGGGGAGGGTCCGCCGTTAAGAAAAAAAATCTTAGTCCATTCTCGCCGATTGGGGGGGGTATTGGGGGACGAAGGGAAGAGAAAAAAAAAAAGATGACATGAAAAAGCGGGGGGAGGGGAAAACTCGACTTAAGCAAAAGAAGATTTTTTTGCTCCGTTTTCGGTAAAAAAGAGTAGAAACGGAAAAGAACACGCAGGGAACGAAAAAAAAGTAAAGAGGGGGGTGAAAGATTCGAGGAGAAGGCGCTGCGATCCAGACCCAACAAAAAGAGAAGAAGAAACCGTTCGGACTAAAAACTGCGAAAAAGGGGACGACGTCTCCGTGGCAATAAAAGGTCAGAACTGGACGACCAGGGATGGGAAAGGGGGCTTTGGGGAGAAGGAGGAACCCAAAAGGAACAGCGCTACTGCGAAGAGAGAGGGGGGGAAGACACTCGAAGAGAAAACCGTATAAAGGACGTCGCCTGGGAACGGATTCAAAAAGAATTGAGCTAATAAAGAGGAAACTTCTTAAGCCCGGGCGGGTGGCGGGGAAGAACGGCGGTACGCCAAAGGGGGTTCTTGTGCATTGCGAAACGAGCTGTTGGGAGATCTTAAAGGGCGGTGAAATGTGGAGCGTTCAAAAAAGGCGGGAAAAAGGAACGCTACATATATAAACGCCTGCCAAAGGGGGAAGGGGGTGTCAGGGAAAGAAAAAAAATAGGAGGGGTTGGGGGGGGAAAGAGAAGGGATTTGGGAAACGGAGAGATCTCAACGTAGGAGAGGCCGAATAGCGCACCCCAAGAAGCTGTTGATCCGCCAACAAGAACCTCTAGGGGGGGGGGGCAGAAATGGAATTTAGAAGGCTAACACCGGCGCTACGCGGGGGGAGACCGTAGAAACAACCTGTGTGAAAATCAAGGGAAAGTCCCAAAACCCCGGGAGACAGGGAAAAAGGGACCCACCGCAAGGGGTGTACTGCGTAAAACGGTTACTCAAAGCAGGGCGGTCAAAAGGGTGGAGATTTCAAAATGAAGCCAGGAGGGGGGAGAAGAAGGGGGAGGGAAAACGGGACTATTGGGGTCGCAGTAGCGGGGAGGGGCCATCAACAGGGTATTATCTCGGGACAGAAAAAGAAAGGGGGAGGGGGAACAAGGGGGGAGCGTCCAGGGGTAAAAAAGAAACGCACGGAAAAGGGAGGGGCAGAACTCGATAAGTCCGAAGTCCAGCACTTTTGGGCTTGGGCTTGGAAAAATTTGCGGCAAAGGGGGACTGAGGGAAGGGGGGGGAGAGGAAGTAGACGAAAGCTTGGGAAAAAGGGAAAGGACCAGGGTCAAGTTTCCTAAACTTCAAAGAAAAACTCTGGGGTGCTTAAAAAGCACGACGTAATAAACATACTAGGGAGGAAAACTGGTCAGTACACTTAAAGGCCTAGGAATCAAGTAACGTACAAAGTTATGAAAGCTATTCTGAACTCCTAAGTCCTTACGAACATTTAATGGGGGGAAAAAAAAAGGTGGGGGACGGGAAATGTAGGAAGGGAGAAGTATGGTAAAAAAAAGAAGGGGGTAGGCTAAAAATTGTCGCGACATATGTGAGTCAAAATAATTGGACGACTGAACGTCCACGGGAAGTGGGGAGGGGCGCACTGAAAAGGGAGTAACATTAGGTTGAGTCCCGGGGACGAGAGACGCAGCGCCACTTAGTTCTCCATCCTTCACAGAAAAAAGAACACAATTTCAGAAAAGGTGCAGCAGGGGTGGGTTACATGTCCAGTTTGAAGAAAGGGAAAGAGAATTTATTGGGGATTGACTAGATATGGACGATAAAAGAGAGAAAAAGTTGGTTAGGATTGAGGTCACGAGAAGCTTCGGAAGAAGAGGAAGTTAGAACGTAAAATTCTTTCCAAATTCGTAAAGGGGGTTTAAAAGGGAATAATGGAGGAACATGAAGTGGGGCTATGGAAAGGGAAAAGCTTCTCAGGGGTTCGAATTAGTAGTAAAAAGGAGAATAAGTCTTGTGTTGCGATTCTTAATTACTTTGGAAAAAGATAATCAGAAGGGCGGAAATCCTTAGAGGCACATAGATTTAGAAAAGAGAGATAACGGAAGAAAGGAAGTATTAGGAAATTAAGAACAAAAAATACTGTTGCCTGTGTCCGAATGTATAGCACGCATCATGCACGAAAAGACTACTTTAGGAAGGAAGTCAAAGGGGAGTCTCAGAAAACTGAGAAGAAGAACCGTGGAGGGGAAGAAAAAGAAAGTTGACAATACTTAACTAAACATTATGCATTAATGCTTTTGGACGAAGAAAAAAAGACATATCAGGTAGGGGGAAAGGAATAATGGGGAAAAAATCCAAGGGAGGGTGGGAGACCTTAAGGAAGGGGGAAAAGGTGCAAATGACTAAGTCTTTCAGACAGTGGGGGGGGGAGATTATAGCTTTGAATTAATTAATTAAAGCAAATGTCAAGGAAAGGGGGATCCAAAAGAGAAAATGGGAATGGCAAAAAAGGAAAGAGGCACTAAGTTCATAACATTCTTTCAAACAAATTTACGAAATGGAAATATTTTAGGGAGGGGTTCCCAAATAAGGAAGAAGGCAGGGGAAAATATTGAGAAAAAAAGGAAACGGGGAAAAGGGGGGACGCTGGGAAAGGGGGAGGAGGGTTACTAAAGTATTGCAGTGAACCCAAGAGTAATAGGAAAGAAATTGAATCTCTGGTTTGCAAACAAGGAAAAGTATCAGAGGGAGGAAAAGGGATGGTTCAAGGGGGGGGGCTAACTGAGGGGGAATTCGCAAGGGAGAAAACGTGAAATTTTAAGGGGTCGTTCGACGTTGCGTTCGAAAAGGAAAAAAAAGGTCCGGCAGGGGAAAAATAACAGATATAAAGGGAATTTTACTCAAACAGGAAAAAAGGTATAGAAAGAATACCAGGTAGTTTTACCACCCATATCACGTTCCTCATTGTGAAGAAAATTTAGTTCTCAGCAAGGGAAAAGAAACTGAAGGTAAGAAGGAGGGGGAGGGTAGTCAAGGTTATAAGTCTGTTTGGTAGCCGAAAGGAAAGAAGGGAAGGAGGTCGACAGTGGAGGGGGGGGCCCTAGTCATAAAATGGGAGGGGAGGGAAAATTGAGATGACGTAAGCAAGAACCATTGTGGGAGGAAAGAGTAATCCTGCCGGGTACCAGTGAAAACGCAGGGGACTACAGAAGAGAAGAAGCATTGAGGGAAAAGCAAACTTTCCCCAAACCAGTCCCGGCCAAGCACTGGGAGGGAAGAAAAAAAAAAACGCTCCAAAACCCTGTAAAAAGAAAAGGAAAACTTCTCGATCAAGGAAGAAAAAAAACTCACGAGGGAAAGGGAAAAACGGCGACGCTTGCCCAGCCCTGCCTTTTCTTAGCAGCTCTGGTAAAACCCAGAGCGAGAAAGTCAGA
>Ga0179591_1371690_pt1 | contig 13288 bp, 15 predicted proteins | sample CZOMad2_1_08_16f_FD_182891 | JGI IMG/M metagenome (GOLD analysis project Ga0179591, IMG submission 182891) | Vadose zone soil fungal communities from Angelo Coast Range Reserve, California, USA - CZOMad2_1_08_16fungal (PacBio error correction) | ecosystem: Environmental > Terrestrial > Soil >...
GCTAACCGAGGAGGGACTGGGAGAGAAGTGTTTTTGCAATCGCCTTTCGGAAGGAAATCTCAGGAAAAGAGAGTCCCAAAGTAAACAACCAGAGTTTAAAAAAATCTGGAGGGGTCCCGGCCGAGGGAGGGGGGGGTTGAGCCTGAAGGACGTGAGGGTGAAGGGAATGTCCGTAGAGCCGCCTCCGAGAGGGGGGTGTTTAGAGGGGTGAGATGGCTCTTGGAGCCAGGTGAAGAGAGTCCCTTCCGATCGGGGGAGAGATAGAGAGAAAAGGAAGAGGTCAGAGAAAGAGCATCCTGTAAGGACATTTACTTAGGGTCTGGAGAGGTTAAAAGGAGATAAAGTCCAACTAGGGGACTATCAAGTAAGCTCCTGGGTTGGATAACGAGATTTGGAAAGGTCTAGGCACCAGGCCAGAGGAAACAATTTGGTGGAGTAGGACTCCGGTAAGGGTTTATAAAGAGAAGATTGCAAATATCCTCCCCCTAATAGATTTGGGGTCCGAGGAAAGGTTCCAGATGATATGAAGTGCAAGCAATGATGGAGAAGAGAAACTCAGGGACAGTCAAAAGGGCTAATGAGGTTACCGATTGGCGCCACATTCCTTGTTCTCGAATTGAAGCTCAGAAAAAGAGGGTAAACGCAGATCTCCTCGGAGTGTTTAAGTGGGGGGGAGAACTCAGGCGCAAAGCAAAAGGAATAATATTCAGGGGAAAAGGAATTTAATGCAGAATACTCTTGAATGCGTGGGCGCTCAAGGTCACAATTCGAGAAGGACGGGCGGCGCTCAACCGGGAGGGTGGGTCTGATCCCCCACGTAAAATAATAACCCCTATAACGAACTCGGAACTCCAGGGCTTTGCGACAAGACGAGAAACTTTGCAAGTCCGGGGTCTAATGGAGACACGACCGAATCTACAAACGTGTTACACTGAAAAAGAGCTTGTCCCCCACTAATGAGGTCTGAGAGAAAGAACATTTGGGGACGGGTGGATCATGGTAGGAGAAAAGGGAAATAGTCTTCACTATCGGTGCTGTGGGAAAAAAAAAACCAGGAAAGACTTATAAGGCGATCAGGAGGCTCAAATCGAGGGAGGTTCAGCGTCCGATAAGGAGAAACACTTAGCGTAAAGTTGGAGAAGTCTGATGGGATCTATTGCAAGTTCAAGGATGACTTCTCGAACTGAAAATGTGGACAGGGAACGTTGAGGAAAATTCCCTCAGAAGACTGCAAAGGGGGACGAGAACGTCACCGGACGAGAAAAGTTTCTGGAAGCCTGAAAGCGAGGGAGGCGATCGGTTTCGGGGGGATGTTGAAGGAGGGTCGGGGGCCTAGGAGGAAGGTTGGGGAAAAAAACCTGGGGCGTGAAGGGGGCTGAAAGATGAAACGGAAGTCCGGAGGCTCTTGGGTTGGGAGACGGGGGTACCTTTAGTAAAGACCGTACCGAAGAGATGGTCTTCGGTCCTGAGGGGCAGCTCGCTCCGGGTTAACTGGCGTCTATAAACCTGGGGGGAGGCGGGGGTTCTGAGAGGATCGGGGCAAAATGTGAAGCGCGACGTGTGGAGCTCTATGGGAAGGGGCTGGGGCATCACTTGTTCGATTACCCTCTCTATCAGGGATTCCTGTTAAGGAGGGGAGAGTTAGTAGGGAACCAGTCCCGTCCAAAGGAGGGGCGCTCAAGAGGGAAAGTGGGGTAGGGGGGGATTAGGACAAGAAGAAGGAGTCCCAGTCATAGGGGGGAAGAGGGTTCCCTAGTTTAGGCCGGCCAAATTGGGTATCTGGATAATCTCAGGTCGGAAAGAACTCCTTAATTTCTCATCTCACCAGAGGGAAGATTCCTCAAGAAGTATGGGGATCCACCGTTCACTTGGTAACAACACCGGGGAACAGGGAAGCTGAAGTCTCCGAAAAGTCTCGAAAGGGTCTAGAGTAGGAAACAGGGAAGGGCTCCCTTAAATGGAACGCGAACTCCTGTCAGATAGCTTTAGGAAAAAGGATATCAGGGAACGTCGACGCTGTGATGCAGACGAGGAGAAGGGTCGAAAGGGGTTCAATTCAGCAGAGAGGACGGCTCGTGTGCGGCAAGAAGGGACGATTAAATCGCAAAGTCGAACTACCAACATCCCGAAAACGATGCCAAGGGGAGTAGGGGCTTAGAGAACGGCTGTGTGTGGTTTTAATCTTCTACCGAGGTGAAGTGGAGAGGGTTAAGTGGAAGTCCTCGGGTCCCACCCGAAAAAGGGGGACTCTGTCTTAACAAACGGCAACCTCCGAGGGTTTAAAAGGTGGGGGAACGGTGGGCAATGAGGAACGTCCACCTGGTTCGAGTGAGAAGAGAGGGAGGAGCTCTGAGGAAGGGGGACCCGTCCTAAAAGGTACTAATTGTTCTGAGAGATCTCAGTGAGATCACGATAAGGGCCAAAGACGAAGGAATACCCGAAATTCCTCCTGGGAAGACTACGCACCTATCCAGAACGACATGGGGACCGGCAACTGTCTAGAGGGAGCGTGGGCCTAATAGACACCGGAATTCTGAGGGTAAGACTACAACTTATCGAAGGAAAAAATAGACTGAGGGACGACGAAGAGCCACAAGAAAATGGACATAAATCCGTACGAGGCAACAAGGGCAAAAACCGCTTCTAATCCCACCACCAAAAAGAAAGAAAGAATCTCGGGGGAGAGGAGGGAGAGCTCTCAAAAGGATACCAACGAAATATTAAAGACTAAAAAGTTCCCTAAAGCCTAGAGAAAGGCTTAGAGCTGAATCTTCGAACAAGTCAGGAGAGTCCCTGAAAAGACATACACGCTGATGCATAGCTGGCGCGTCACCCAAGGAGGGCTCCAACAGAAGGACGAAGAGAGAAGCAAATACAGGAGGTCTAATGGAAGAAGGTACATCGGCGGCCGGTGCAATCGGGGGGACCTGGGAGGTCAGAGGACATCTCCGAAAGGGTCTGAAAGGGAAAACCTACGCCGAGGGAATGTACGGTCAGAAAAGGGGGTCACGCATTAAGTGTTAGAAAAGTAGAATAAAGCTGCAACAAAGGGTAAAAGGCGTGAGATTGTTAAGACATTCAAGTAAGAAGGGTCGTCTCGCCGGGGGGCGTGCACAGAAAACCCTTTAAGGGGGGTATTCTAGAAAGGGGAAATACACTGACTGAAACTCAATGAAGTAACAAGGACCACAACAAAGGATGGGATAGGAGGAATATATTTCAGGGGTCATCTGACCCAAGCTTCAGCTTTCAGTTTAGAAGACGGCAGGAAAAGGGGATTTTGATTCCTTACGGAAGCTCAAATTGGGTCACACAGCCGTACACAAAAGTGAGGAAGAGACAGTGAATGCGGTATCTTGCTCGGCCTGAAGAAAAGAACGGTGTCTTCTTCTTTCCTGTGGTGGCCCAACCAAGCATTTCGGACGATCGAAGGGAAGGACTTGCGGGCCAGGTGTCATGGAACGTAAAGTAACGGAAACGGGGTGAAAAAGCGATGGGGAGGGGATACTGCGGTTGAAACGATAGGGCCGGGGGGAAAACGGAGGTTCGGGGACGATCGAGGGGAGGTTCTATCTAGCCTGAACGAGACTCGGGGAGAGAACTGGTGGAGACGACGGTCCTTGCGTAGGAAAGTGGGGGTCCGCTAATGTGTTGTGCCAGGGAAAAATCTCGTAAGCCACGCGATCAAACAGCGTGAAGGAAATCCTTTGGAGGAAAAGGGTCTGAAGAAAAAAGACTTGAAGGTCTCGCACAGGTCTAACATAGTACGAGGGTTTTCTGCGTGTTTGTTTTTAAGGGAAGAAAAAGGGGGGAAGTGGGGTTCGATTTGAAAACCTCGATGGGACGGAGAGAGAAGGAGGAAGCCCTCGTTGTCGAGGAGAAAATTGGAACAGGGGGGGCTCAAAGGGAAGTATGGGTTCAGGAACCTGGTTCGGGTATCGGTCTAGTCGGGCGAGCTCACTAGGGTGTACGCCGCTTCCCTGAGGGGAGAAGAACTATCTTGAGGTAAGTCGGGGCATTTTAAAAAAAGAGAACCCGATTTCGACAAGACTCTCTGAAGCTCGCGAGAGTAGGAGCTTCACTGTGCACACCAGGAATGAAAAGCCGCAACAAGCGACATCAAAGAGGACAGAACGCCGTATGTTTGCCTAGAATTGCACGGTCGTAGGGGGGTAAGGGGTGATAACTCGAGGATGGGGGGTCCTTAACGGGGCACGAGAGAGCTAGGGGAGGTCCCACTAAAACAGGGCGTGTAGGGAAACCGACAGGGAAGGCCGGCGGGGGGTTGAGGGTAGAGCGGGGGACGGCGCGGGGGATCAAGGGAGGAGATGGTTCCAACGGAGGAGCTTTAAGGTTACGAAGGTTAGAGGGACGCCTGCGAACTGTACCCTTGCACGGGGAAAAGAGTTCTCCTACAGGAAGGGTCTCGGGGAGGGCCGGGGTCCCACGGGATCCATGAAGGGGGGGAAAGGAGAATTGCACGGGGGGAAGTTGATGTCATGTTAAGCAGGAAAATGGGAACGCCCCGAATCACTTTAGGCGATCAAAGGAACCTGGGTCTAGGATGGGTTCTACAGCAAGAGGTCCTCTTTAGGAAAAAGGCATTCCGGTTTGAACTGAAGGGACTAGGAATCGAGGAGTTTTGAGCCTGCGAAAACCCGCTCCTTCCATATAGCGGGGGTAGGGACTGTTCCAGATGATCGCCATTGCTTATGGCTTGATGCTGTCGTTCGCATAAATCAGCACCAGGGGGAGAAAGGGAGGCTGAGAACGACGGCCTTTTTAGAAAAGTAATGTGTCTCGGAGTTTGGAGCACAGTAAACAGAGGAACATGAAATATCGAAAGGGGGTCTATCCGTGGTCAGTGTGAGCATTCTCAAGTTCTTAGGAAGGGAAGACACTATTTGACTTACAGGAACCATCTCAAGTACAATGCGTTAGCGATGGCTATCAAAGCTCAGGGGGAAAAATAAGAGAAGAAGGATGGGGTACTCCGAAAGGCCGGTCTCCAAAAGGAGCTGAGGTAGGGACCTCGGGAGAACTTCAGAAAGGTCCACAAGTCAGAAGGAGGGAAAACTACCAAGCCGGCGAAATAGAACTTCAACCCCTAACATAATGACCAGAGAATAACTAAGAGTACTAATAACAGGAAGGCATCTGTTTCTTAATAAAGAGGGATTGGCGTTCTCAGTAGAAAAGAAAGTTCAGAGACCTCCTAAGGTCACGCGAGCTTTAGCTCTCCTATAATCTCTCTAAACCACAGTAGGAAAAGATAATGAAAAAGGTAAAGGGCATCTTTAAGATTGCGGGGGTCCCGCTCAAAATGTGTGGGAAGAGAAGCAAGATCTTTACTATCGCGGGGGGAGAACATCCTAGGCCCAGATCAAAAGAGGAAGGGGATAGGGAGGGAAGAACTGGCGGCATCCTAATCTTCTCGGGAGAAATCTGGCGGAGAAGATCAATTTGACGGGGATCTCTTATCTAGTAGTGGCCAAGGGTTCGTCGTGAGAGTGGGGCATCTGCACTCTGCAGTGGTATGAGAGCGGGGGCTCTGGGGAGTCGGGGGAATGAGTAGCCTGCTTTCTCATAGGCAGAGGAGGGGGGACCGCCTAGCTGTGTGATACATGAAGGCGCTCGAAAAGGGGAATGGTGAAGAAAGGGGGGGAACCTCTGGAACCTACTAAAAGATAGTTGAGAATTCTGTTCGAAGAAGCTATAAGATAGAATCCCACTCACACGTCAAGGGGCTTTACGAGAGTAAGGGGGGGAAAAAAAACTCCGAAACAAGGGCCTGAAAAACTTTCTTTTCGGCGCGTTAAATGAAAGTTCTCCGGTTAATAGAACTAGAAAGCATCCTTGACAAAGAAATCTCGGTGGGGGGAAGGACAGAAAGCTCGAATGGGGGTATGGGAATAGATCGAGGTTCTACACCTACTTGGAGCATGAGTGAAGCGAACAGGTCGTTCAAGAAAGCTTAACAGCGCTGTGGTGTGGAAGGGGACCACCGGAGAACTAGTGGTAGGCCTGGAACTGTGGTCACGGAGGATCTTTTTCGTCTCGGGGGCCGTTAAGGGCCTCCGAAGATCTAACCAGGATCCTTAAAGAAGTAGATTCCTGTTGTCTGGGGTCTTGCTTAGGGCATTAAGAATGATACTCTTTAGAGGGACTCGAGGCCTTGTTTATCAAGGGATGTCAATAGTAAGCAGAGAGGCTAGGTCGGGAAACTGCTGAGAAAAGAAAAGAGTCAGGCCAGCGTCCGTCGAACAGCTACAAACCATCAATGCCACCGTTCAAAAGGATACGGCTGGGGAAAGGGAATCTTCCAAGACACTAATGAATGAGGGGAATCCTGAAGCCTAAACCCTCCCTCCTTTGACACAAGAGGCTGATGAAGAATCAGGAGAGGACACTCGAGAGAAAGAAAATGCGGGGTCCTCCTCATTTGGTGAACTCCGAATGCTTCAAGACACCTTGGGAGAGCTCCAAGCAGAGAGCCACTAAGAAATAAATCACAATAGGGTAAGAGTCAATGATGCTGTATAGCCAGGGCTGCACTCCATCCGGAAGAGGAAACAGAAATTTCCGAGGGAATACTACGCAAGGACCGGCAATACAAATGATACTACTGGACGTGTGAAAGAGACCGTAAGAAAGGGGATAAGCGTCGTCCAGAAAAAAGACGAAGAGAGGCCACAACATGAACCCAACAGCAAGGGTGAACAAATCAACAGGGGGAAAGGAATCTCTACTAAAAGCCTCGAGGGGCGACAAAATCCGGTAGGTCACTAAAGATGCAAGAAAGAGGGGCTTCTCGACGACTACCGGACTGGGGCCTCACGGGGAGATAAAGGAGAGGGGAAACGCTGGAGAAGGATAAATCGAGAGAGGCACCAACAATTAACGTCAGGGACCCAAAGAGACTTCATTAAAAGAAAAGACACATCATGTAAACCGGGAGGGGCTGGAAAAAAAATCCCCGAGAAGAAAAAAAGGAGTCGAAGAATCAGGAAAATGAAGAATCCCCCGACTTGCCACCTGACGGATTGGAACAGCGTCCTATCGTCTCAGATTCATGTAAGAAAGCGTCAAGGGAAAAGGGTCACCTTAGTGGTAATTCGAATTCCTCATTAGGGGGCCTCTACTCGGTCAAATCGGCTCAACACCCTTTAATAGGAAAGAAAGCTGGCGGAGGAAACTATTGGAAAAACGACATTAAATTAACCAGAGAATGTTTTAATTGCTAGAAGGGGGAAACCTTTAGCTGCTGAGGAAGCGCAAAACTTGGAAGGAGGGGGGTTGCCGATAAGATAATTAGGAAGGATACAAAAAAAAAAGGAAATAGGGGTCATCTTCAAATAAATGGAGGGGTCAAGTTATAGGCTCAAGGGATAGTTACACGTTTGCTGAGACCTAGCTACACGAAAAAGGGAGGAAAATTACAAAAAGTGGACTGCATGGAGTAAGGTGTTCAGGGAAAAGATGTTGGCCGACACAGAAGGTGTACTTCCGGTCTCGGGGGGACAAAGGGATGCGTAGGAAACTTAATTCTATGGTACTGGGGAGCGGGGAGTAAGACTACTTGTTTACGCGCTTGCCTGGTCGAGTAACTAGGAAAGGGGTCGGAGGAGGATCAAGGTGCCGCTTAATTGATTGAAGAAGAGCTCGTGGATTGGACTGTAGGGGGAATCTAAAAACGGGAGACTCTGGGGACTCCCATCCGGGGGTAAGGTTTCGAGAAAGCAAAGGGTCTTTTTCGGGCAGGGTTAAGAAGATGTGGGAGAGAATTGGGGGGGGGACCCCATCGAGAATCTCCGAGGCGCAGGCAAGAGGGGGCTTCTATCACTGTAAGGGCAAAACCGGTGCGGCAAGGAGAGTCGATTTCAGAGAAAGATAGAGAGACGAGATATGACGCGGTAGGAGTGGTGAGGGTATTAAGACTATGTGGGTTAACCGGGGGTGAGCAATTCAGTTGGGAGGGCATCAGGGGGGACTCTCGGGGTTTCGAGAAGTCTCTTCGAGTAAGACGTTCCTTTGTCGTGAGGAAGAGTCCAGGGAATGGTAGTTGAAACCAGTAGAAGAAAAACGTAACCTGAAAAATGACTGGTCACAAGTTTAAGGGGATAGTCGGTGCAGATCCGCAGCGCACAACTGGGGGTGAAGGGAAAAAGCTCGGGATACTTCTTGTTAAACGGGCATCGAAGTAAATCCTTTAGAGTAAGGTGAAAACCCTAGTGTCGATCGGTGCAAATCTGTATTGGAAGAGGCGAGAAGAGAAACACAAGCATTGAACGCGAAACTCCAACCAGGGAAGAGAACCATGATCGTATTAAGTGCAGTTGCCTAGAGGGAAGGGCGAAGGAAGTTTGGGCGAGAGGGAAATTCCTTTCATTGCAAAAGAGCGAAGGAGCTAAGAGAGGGGACCCAGTTCTTTTAAGTGAAATCCTAGCGGGGGTCCAGGGGAGGAGTGGGTTAGGGTGTGGAATCTGGGAGTTCTGGAAGATTGCTCAGAGGGCCCTAAACGGAGGAGGCGCTTGAAGTGGGAGCACGCTTAGGAAAAGGAATTAGGGGCACGCAGACGCCTTCGAGAATGCGAGGAATATGAGGGACTACACAGGACGGAGAAATTTCCGCCGTTGCTGGTTAATAGTCGCGGAAGTACGAGCGAGAATGCGTGCGAGGAAACATCGTGCTTGAGAAAAACGGGTGAGAGAGTGGAGAGAGTCACTCGGTAGGAACGAATGTTTTGAGAGGGAAGAGTCCGAAGGCTGGGGAATTAGATTTAGAAAGAGAGATAAAACGCATGGGGAGCGTTTTGGGGCGGAGGTCCCAGGTATCTGCATTTGCAGAAAAGGAGTCTTTTCTAGGAGAGCTGCAGACAAAACGTCAGTGACGAAGAAAAAGAGGGTGGAATTTGAAAATGCGTTGGATCTCGAACAAGGCTGTACGGGGAAGTCCGTTATGTCATCGGATGGGCTTGCTGGCAGTTTGGGGGGACAAAGCAAAAAGGCGTAGCACAGGTGAAGAAACATCTCCATTATGAGACGATCCGCCGAGTATAAGTCGAAGGCAAGACTATGAGAGAACTGTTCAACTCCAAAGTCATCTCATCAGAGCTCAGAAAAGGAGTATCATCGACTACCCATCGAACCCTTCAAAGGGAAAGATCAGCAGAATTGACTCAAATAATCTCCGAGTCGATAGAGGAAACGAAACTCATGCCGGTAAAGTTCGCGATTGTACCAAAAAGGGCCCAGGGGGGAGTCCTAAATAGGGAGGTTCCACTAGAGTATAAAGGAAAGGGAAGGAACTCGTTAATCTCTTGATCTAACTGATTCAAGCATTTGACTGGGAGACTGAGCCAATACAGGCGTGAATTCTTCTCACGGTCGGTCGGAGACTCTCAAAAACAACGAAGAGAATATAGACAAAATATCTAAGGAGCAGAATTATGGGCGGTCGCCCTGAGAACTGAGGGGGGGGGATCTGACAAGAGATTCCCTCGGCCAAGGAATGCTTTAGCAGAGTAGGCGTGGATGTATACACCTCCGAAGGGATTTCGTTCTGAGGGGGAAGTCGGAAGGGTACTAAGCGGAAGATGGGTCGGGGATCTCTGGAAGAGCGGGGAGGGGTTTGGGGGAGAAGGAATCGTGGGAGTGACACGCTTCCGGAGGCGCGCTGCTCGCGGAAAGCAAAGGGGGGAGACTTTGTCAAGAAAGAAGACTACAGACAAAGGGGAGTGGATCTGGGGCTAGAGGAAGCGGAAGTCCTCGCTCTTGTTGATACTGGGGCGGCGCGAAGGAAGTCACAGCTGGAAATTAAAAAGGGCCTCTGCCAAGATCGGTTGGGGGCCCTGCTGGTCAACCAGATCCGATAATCCAGCGAGGAGGCTTGTCACGGGAGATACGCCATTAATCAACTGAAAAGGGTAGGTCAGCGGAGACATCCCGTTGCTCTGACGGCTGTTTAGAGAACGGAGCCAAGCAAGGGAATGAAAGAGACTAGGGAAAAATAACCAAAAAAGAGGGCCTGAGCGGGAGATTGCATTATCGCCGATAAGACTGCAGCAGTAACCTTAAGAAAATCAGTGCAGGGTGCCGAACTTGCAAGAAAGAGGGGAACACAAAACAAAATCCGCTGGAGAGACACTAGAACTATGTCATGAAGTACGACACTCAATAAAAATTTCCGCAATTCAGAAGGTGGAGAGGCAATCATGAGGGAAATACTAAGGGATGGTAGACGCACCAGTGGTCGCCCAGAGATTGTTCAAAAAAAGGTGCAGAGAGTAGAAAAATGAAAAGGGTCGGGGGAAACTCGCCACGAACTGCAAGAATTGCCAAACTGTTGCCACTACCAGGAATCGGTGGGTCAGGTTCATCTTGGACAAGGCTGGTCTGGCTATGGGGGCCTGACAACGGACCCACCCGCTCGCCCTCCACTCAGGAAAGAAGAACTCCGATAGGGGAAAACTCATTCGGGATACTTACCGGGACAATGAACCACCTGTGGGAGTTATCTCGTAACGACTGATCTCGAAAGAGAAAGAGCGCGGGCGACATCGGGAAAAATGTGGGGGCTCGAAAGTTTCCTGGGGCCGGATAGAAGACAGAGAAAAACGCCGACACAAACAGATTGAACGAGTATAAAGGAGACCACTACGAAAACCGAGGGTCTAACTAGGTTTGGAGCAGTGGTCAACGGAAGAAGACGTTCCTCACGACAAGCATGTTCCTGAGAGAGAGAGAAATACGATGGAGGAAGCACTGCGGTAGCCTCCGACAAAAGAGTCCCCAACTCGTCGGAGGAAAAGCCGCCACGGAGGCAGACTGTTTTTCTACAAAAGAGAAGGACGACTGATCAGAAAAGAAGGAGAGACAAATGAGACTAACGACCAAGAAGAAAAGAAATATTAAAGAACTAGGGAGGAGCTTATCTAGGAGAAAAGCACCACACATTAGAGCAAACATCTCAGTCAAGAAAACTAAAAAACGTTCGACATCGTCAAAAAACTACCAAAGAACTATTAAGTGGTGGCCCTAGCAGAAACACCGACTACCGAATAAAGAAAATATAACGTCTTGGAAAAAGGAAGGGAAATCTCAGTGCACCAGCAGGAAAAAGGGATGGCCGCAATCAGCACCTTCCAAGAAAGAAAAGGTTTTCGGGAGTCCGTAAGTAGGACTCGCAACAGCAACAAAATTGACAAGAAGAACTTCGTTCTGGCGGCGGACGTGCTTAAAGCCATCACTACAGGAAGGAAGAGGACTTTGGTAACGGGAAATCTCGTTGCACGGCCACTGGCAAGAGGGAAAACTTCCACGGATGTGAAAGACATCTCTCCAAAAAAAAAGAGGAAGAGAGAGATGGTCCTTGTGAGCTCAAATAGAAAGGTTTCAAAAAACAAGTGGAGGGAAAATTGGTTGAACTGGTCGAGACGCGGGGCTTTAATGGGAGGGTGAACACGTCGGCCGACCTCCAAATTGGAAGGGTTTCCAGGCGCAAGAGTGAGAAGGCTGCCCAGGGCCCTACTGAAAAGAAATAACGCAGATCCGTGTTAGAAGGGCCGAACCTCAGGGAAGAGACTACGATTTCAGGGAGAGGAGGGCCATGTTACAGAAAGTAAAAGGTGTACCGAGCCTGTCTGGAAGAGGCCCGATGTGAGGAACAGGGAGCGGGTTGAAAAGAAAAGACGAGGAAGCGAATGGTCTTGTAATGGCAGAGGTTGACGTCCGGGGGGCCACATCTCAGCCTCCTCTCTAAAGAGGGTCTGCGATCCTCCGAGACCAGGCGTCGCCAAAATTCGGGGAGTCAGTATGATGCGCGGTTTCGACGAGAACGAAAAAGGGTCCGTGGGGTGGGGGAGACTATTTTTTTCCCTTGTTGCTGCTTACGCCGGGATCTCGAAAGCGTCGGATGTTTTGGTGGGTCTTCGGAAGTCTCGATTAGTAGCCTTAGGGGAACGAACCCTAAGGTTGCCAGGTCGGGAAACCAGTAAGGTTGGATCAAGTCCGAATCGGGAAGGTAAGAGTGTATAGGGGAGGGGGAAAGAGGATGCGGCACAGAGGTGCGGGGTGGAGGAGTGGAGTCGAGGAGAATCTAAAGGCAGACGAGCGATCAGAGGTCCGAGAAAAGGGTGGCCTCGGTGCCGCGCTGATGGCTAAAAAACAAGGGGGGAAACAGGGAACTTTTGGAGAAAACACCAGCTAACAACGGGAACCGGTCCTGATATGAGGCGGAGTGGGTCCGGATTGGCAGAAGGAAGGTTTTGGTCTAGGCTGGACGACCTTTTCAGACAAGGTACGTCCATAAGAATATGAAAAAAGAATAATTGCAGGGGACCGTGAAAATGCAGGGGGTCCGGAAGGAGGTTTTCATCGGGGTTCTAAAAGAGCTGAGAAAAGCTCAGCATTGTGTTGACCGAGGAGAGAGAATTGGAGACATCGGCGGGAGAGAACCTTAATCAAACAACTCAGGTACACTGGAAGAATGCCAGTAATGAAGAGGAAGACCCCGAGGAGGGCATGCCTTGCTTAGTGAGGTAAGTAAGGAAGTAACTCGATACCTCCAACTGACTGAGGGGGCGAGAGTCGAGTGTGTTTGGAATCTCGTACGGCCATTGTGGGGACATTCGGGACGCAAATCGCGGGTGAAGGGGCAGGGGGGATGCTCCATTAAGAGGGCTTGCGGAATAGATAAAGGAAAGATATCCCCTCTCCGCCAGCAGGGGGGAGAGGCAGGATAATTATCTGACAGGGGAACGGGAGTGTGGGGGACTCGGGACGAGGGACAAACAAAAGCAGGAGCACGAAAAAGAGAAAACGGGGGCAAAACAGGAATGGGGGGGAAGCGGCGTTGGAGAACCCGGAACCAAGGGAGAACAGAAAGACGTGAGGGGTCCAATCGAGCGGAGGCAGTGGGGAACAGTCGAAAAAGTTATTCGGCGAACTACTTACGGAGGAAGCAATCCAATGACAGAAATTCTGGGCGCGCGAAAACCCGCTATGGGGCGCCGATGGGAGATCGAGAAGGTCCCTAACTCGTCTGTCTGGTAGAAAAAGAAGAGTCAAATTCGGGGGCATCCAGGCGAGAGGTCCTAAAGTAGAGGAAAGAATCTTTCTCGAAGGGATATCCTCAATATGGTGCAAGAGAACCACCAAAGAAGGGTCCGCCACTTGTAAAGTACCCAAATCTCAAGGGCTTGCCCCCAATGAGGCTGGCGAAGGAATAAAAGAGGCTAGGGATAGGAGGTGCGTTACTGGAGTGGATCTCTATCTTCACAAGTCGAAGC
>Ga0179591_1228123_pt1 | contig 13285 bp, 20 predicted proteins | sample CZOMad2_1_08_16f_FD_182891 | JGI IMG/M metagenome (GOLD analysis project Ga0179591, IMG submission 182891) | Vadose zone soil fungal communities from Angelo Coast Range Reserve, California, USA - CZOMad2_1_08_16fungal (PacBio error correction) | ecosystem: Environmental > Terrestrial > Soil >...
GAAGAACAATGAGAAAAAATAGACACGGGGCGGGACTCGGCACGGAGGGACCCACAACATACTGGCTCTTGACGAAGATAGGTGGGTTAAGGATAAGAAGGGAGGGGAGACCCTACCGCATCATAAAACGGGGGGGAATGGACTTGCAGTCGAAAAAATGAGTCGCAATAAGTTTAATGAAAGACGCGCTGTGACTTGGATGAAAGGAAAAAGGATGGGGAATCGCTGGAAAAGGGAAGGTGTGCTGGGTGATGGGCCTGGGGGGAAAAGTGGGGAGAAAAGAGGTTTCGAAGTTGGAAGGGGAAGGAAAGGTGGAATGGAAATCCGTGGGAGGGAGGGGGTCACCAGGGAGCACCAAGAAGAAATGGAGGAGCTTCGCATCTAGACTTGAGAATGTGGGGGGGGGAAGGCCAACAGAGAGTAAAAAAAAAGAGAAATGCTTCCTACTCTAACGGGCTCCAAAAGGGGGAAAGGGCTTCCGGATGTTCCGCTACAAAAAGAAAGCAAAAATGGACCCTAAGCTCAGGGGGGGGGCAAGGGGTGAGTAAGAAAAACAGGCCTGGAAGCAACCGGGGCTACATGAGGCGGATGACTTTATCAGCAAGAGGAGAATATCCTTATTTGTGGAAAAAAGTCATACACTACAGGAAAAGGGTACCACAAGGCCCGGGGGGATGTCTCGAATCCCACAAAGATGGGGGGGACTTTCTTAAAGACCTCATGAGATGTGCTGTAGGGGGGCCTGACTGCCTTAAGAGTAGAGAAGGGACGAAAATCTCAATGGGAAGAGAAAACAGCCGTATTGGCCATGTGGACGACGGGAGGGGTCTTACACCAAAACAGGGCTCCGGGCAGGAAGTCAGGTTAGAAAACATCCTTCTGGGAAAGGGAGAACGGGATTTAATCGAGGAAGGCCGCACAGGGGGGGAAATACTATTCCATTATATGCGGCCAGAAGGCAGGGAAAAACTCATCTAGGAATAGACACGGGAAAAAGGGGAAATAAGGTGAGTGGTTTCAGGGGGGGGAAAGTAAACAGAGGGGTGCACAGTCTCTCCCCAAACTTTGAAGAAAAAGTAGAGGGAGATTTGTCGGCACGATGCGGGGAGTGACGGGGAGCATAAGAGAGGGCTCAAAGATAAAGGAGAGAAATCTTGGTACGATGGGGGGGGAGTGGAGCGAAAAAGCTGGGGAAATCAGATAAAAAGGATGGCAAGTTTCGCCCGCGAGTGTGCAATTGAGGGGGAAGTTAAGTGTGAGAATCTTGGATGGGGAAAGGGGAGTGAATAGCGTCGGCGGGGGAGGGGTGAGGGTAAGGGGAGGTGAAGAGAGAGAGAAAGTGCAGGCCAGTTAGACACTAGAAATAGAAGGGGAGATACACTTAGAAGCCAAGGACTAATTACGCGTGGCGACATCAGAAGGAAAATCTCATCGAATTTGAAGACAAATGGAAAAAAGGGAAAGTTCGGTGAGTCTCAAGGAATACATTGAAAGGAAAAGAGGGGAGAACTTTAGAGGAGGTAGCGACCATAAAGACGGTGAAAATAGCGGTCTGTTTCAACAAAAAGGGGGGGTCTTCTACAAGGCGGGGGGGGAGGGCAAGGATAAAATAGAACCTATGGAAAGAAACAACATGCCTGGGGGGGGGGTGATTCAATGGAAGTCGGGAAGGGAAGCGTCGTGGGAGCCCAAAGGAGGAGTTTCAATTAGGGTCATCGAGATGACGTGGGGGAGGCGTTTGGAAGCAGTGTGTGCTGCAGAGAAAAGGGGGTTGGGCGGGGGGCATCATGAGTGGAGAGGGAGGGAGGCTTCTTCCCTAGTATGATGGCGGCGGCGGAAACTAAAATTTCATCTTGAAGGGGGAAGAAAGGTGTTGTAGGCTCGCAAGATGAAGGATGTGCCTCTATATTTCTAGGACTCTTTAGAAGATGAGAGAATGAGAGCGGAGACATAGCAAAGACGGCAAGTGAAGCGAGATGGACGCTCATGAGCCTTCGCGGAAAAATTATTAAGGCAAAACCGCACCTGAGAAAAGAACTATAGTTGGTTTGGTTGAAAAAGACGAAAGTCCAAATTCCCCATGAGGAAAGTGAAGAGGCAAGGAGTGGGAGAGGTAGCACAGAAAAAAACCGAGGGCCGGGAGTGGGTGTTCACAACGGGGGTTGAATATTTTTGAACTTGGGGGGGGGGGGTGGGGATATGGTGAGTACACCTGCAGAGAGGATGAAATTAATGGGAAAGAAAAAGATCTAATAGGCCGGGGAAAAACCCTCAAGATTTGCGCGGGAGAGAAGGAGTTGTTTGGGGGTTGGGACGTCCCAAAAGTGGAGAGGCCACGAGAATCCGGGAGAAGCGGTACGGGGGACAGGAAAAAAACAAACCAAACCTTTCATCGGGCTGAAAAAGCGCCACTGTGGGTAGGGATAAGTAAATTGGATTCAAGAAGGGGATGATCAGCCTTTTTCCTTCGAATAAAGGGAAGTAGCGGAGGTGAAATTTAGGAGTGAGGGGAAGTGCAACCGAAGATCCAGGCTGGGGAAAAACGCGTCTTGCTCCGGGGAATGTTCGCCAAAGGAACCGACCCCAGGAGTACCTAGAATTATAACCGCCACCCGTAGGCCAAAAGGGGGACCCTGCCTGGTAAGGATCAATTTCCTCCAAAAGGAATCCTCAGTTCTAATTGCTCTCCTCGAGCCGGAAAATATTTCTACACCTATTGGGAAGTCATATCTCAGCGAAGATCGAAAGCATCTACTAGGGAAACAGAGGAGAGGGGGGAAAGAATCACCCCCTCGAAGAAAGAAAAGTTTGGGCCAAGATGTTGCAAGAGTCTTCATAGGAAGTCGGGTGTGACGCGAAGAGTCATCTCACTCGTGAAGTCTAACTACTTTCGAGCAAGAGGCATCAAGGAGATCCTCACAGGAGGACCTCCTGTCGTTTGTCGCCTTGGGGGGGTAGGTCGGAGTCAGTTACCGTCACGGCTGGCAACAAGCTCTCACCACAGCAGAAAGGGTAACGATTCCGAAAGCAGGAAAGGAAGCTCGGCCTCCCCAGAGGCGCACTGAAAAACCAACCAGAAACGAATCCTTCAAAGAAAAAAAAAGGAGCGGGGAAAAGATAGTAAGTGGGGGGTTGAAAAACGGGGCGCGATGGGTTAGGGGAGTGGGGCTCTATTTTGGACGCTTGCGGGGAAAGAGGGACGTTCCGTGATAGTAGGGGGAATGAGATTGTGGAAGTGCTGAACAGAGGGAAACAAATAAAAAATTCCCTCAGTAAAAGAAGGAAGATGCCCTCCATGGAGAGGATAGAATTGGGATAATTCGCGACGGTGGGTCAAGAATTATCGAAGGGGGGGACGCGGATCACAAGCAAGTCTACGTCCGAAATGGCAAAGAGGGCTTGCGCCGAGACAAGGAAGTTGGCTTGTCGAGGGGTTGGGGGATTGACGTCAATACGACAAGGGAGTCAGATTTTTCTAAGAGGATCGGCGTAGAATCAAAATATTTCTCGGCTTCGGGGGAGAAGGGAAAATAATAACTCTCGGGGCGATTCCCTGGTCCTGGTGCCCGTACTACAGAAGAAGGGCTTTCCATCGGTCATTCAAGGGGTAATTCGGGTTAAGGAGGGGACTGGGGAACGCTGGGGGTAGGTGAGGTGAGGTCACGATTTAAAAAAAGAAAGAAGGGTATGGGTCAACAAAGGAGATATGGGGAAAATTCCAAGAGAAAAAGAAAACCTAGAGAGTCTTCTTAGAATAAGGGGAAGTAAAGAAAAAAAGATGACCCCCTTCATGTAGGTCTAAGATCAGAGTGGTGGGTAGCCCTATGTGTTTAGAAGGTTTGGGTTCTGTAACAGTACCAGAGCTCACCTGATGAAAACTTGGAAAAACCGAAGAGGGGAAAACCCTATTGGTAACCACTAAGAAGAATCGCCCTCGCCACGACTTGAAAGTCAAGACGAGAAAAAAGTCATGACAAGCAAAGCAAACGAAAAAAGGCCCAAAAAAAACGATCCTAAGGGGGCAAACAAAGATTCACAACAATCCCACAGACTGAGGTGGAAACAACAAAGCTAGAGTCGGACCGGGTCTCATAATGAGGCCAAACTTCAGAGTGGCGATGAAAGAGTGGGACCAGTGGCAGAATTGAAAAGCTGAAACATCGCCTGGCTATTCTTCCTGGACTTGATGTAAGGGTCATCGACGCGAGGGACGAAGAGAAGAACGGCGTCGGGGCCCGGCTGGATGAAGTAGAGAAGGGGAGGGATAAAGGGAGCAGGGCAGACCAAATGAAATAAATCTAAAATCGATGAAGAGACTAGAGTATAGAGACTAACAACAGGACTAGTAAGAGGAGAGGACGAAAGTAACGTAACTAGGTACTCTCAACTATGATACTTATATCTCAAACCGAACACAAGAAAGACTCTGATGAACACTAGCAGATTTCAGGGGTCAGCGAGGCTAATACACTAAATCACGGGTCAAGTAGGACAAAAGACTCTTCCAATCTATATCAGCCTTGACGTGATCCAAAACTACTCAGGAGAAAACCCTACTTAAGAGGGATAACCGAAGAAAAGACGGGGGTGTGGAAAAGTTACAAGAGGGTGGGGCGATGAACTCTATGCACAAAGATCCATATCGGGTTGGAAGGAAAAAGTGGCATTGTGAGCAAGTGGTGACAGAAAACCATCGGTTAAGGTAGTGGGATTTCGCTAACCTTACCTTTGTGCTACAGTACTCCAACACAAGTGGGTCGGGACTCACGACAGTGGAACTCATTTCTTCACAGTTTAGAGGAAGAAAGGGGGGGCGTCAACACAGGGGGGCGCGTCCTGAAAAACGTGTATCAGTTGGAGTACTTTGAACCGCAGGTTAGAGATAGCAGACCAACGAATAACAAGAAAAACAACCTGCCGATCGAAAGAAAATCACCACACACGATCTTCAACAGACTCAGGAAACAGGGAAAGAAATATGAGGACAAAACTTTACCGGATAAGTCAAAGACATTTTATCTATGAGTCACAGTCTATTGATTCTAATGGGGGGAAAGCCCAGAAAAGTAAAGAGGGCAGATAGCGGTCTCGGGCCAATGATTCACCCAGAACGAAAAAGTCAGATGACATACCCACATTTTGGCCCCTCGACAAGCGAGTATAGCAGCTGGGGGGGGAAACCGTAAAAAATACAAACTTCGCGACCAAAAAAAAAGAAGAACCAGTCTCCCTTTCAAAAAAACACGGCGAATGCAAGGGGAGGTTAAATAGGCTGGACTAATGATTGGAAACTTCTACTAACAAAACCCATGGAATAGTGCTCCTTTCGTTATGAAACTGAAAAGAGACAACAGAGCTGACATGGGGGAAGAAAGTAAGGCCTGTCGATATCCAAGTTTTTTGAAGGATAAAGTCTCCTCGGAGGTGGCAACCGGGGAAATAGGGGCGATTGAGAAAAAAAGAAGATGGCGCTTACGAACGGGAGCAAGTCATTGCCACCTAAAGGGAAAAAGCTCGCGTCTTCAGAGTACATCACAACAAGCGGGATGAGAAGAAAAAAAAAAGCCAAATGGTGTACCCGTTGCGTGGGTCACTTTGGGGGAAGGGGGGGGAGGCAGTTCTGCTGGGGACGAGGATAAGGTCGATCTCTAGAAGGATAAAAGGGGGAGAAAATAACTGGGAGAGTCAAAGCAAACAAAAACGCAACACGAGCAAGAAAAGAATGAGGGATGGAGCGGGGGTGTAGCAGGAAAACTTGTCAGAAAGGCAAAGGATTAGAAGGAGGTAACTGACGGGGGAAGAGGTGTCAGAAGTGAGAGGGGGGAAGAGTAAGCAACAACACGATTTGGGGAATGGCCTAGGGTCACGGGGATCTCCATCAGGCGAATATGGATTGTCAGGAAGGTTAAAGGAAAAAAGGGAACTATGAGCATTCGGGTCAAAGAAGGTCACATATAGCATATTTAGGAAACAATCTCAACTTTGAAAAACACACGGCGAAGTCATCACCCAGCAAAAATCATGCAGTCGCGATTGACACTTCAGTTTGTCAGAAAGGGGCAATATGGGTCCTCATTCACACTGGGAAATCGACTAAAAAAAATCTTTGATAGGCGATCCAATTCTGCAGTCAAAAAACGGCGGTTGGGTAGGAAAAGGGCTCATCCTGTAAGAGGTATCAAATAGAGAGTTGGGGGGGGGAAAGACAGAAGGGGAGGGTTGCCATATATATTGGGGGAATGTAGCAGGGGGGAAGGTAACTGGAGAAAAAAGGTAAAAGGGGGGAGACATGGGGTTATCTCTCCCCAAGGAAGATTGAGGGAGATAGTAAAAAAGGAAAAAGAAAAAGGGAACCACTTTTCTAACAAAGGGATACAGGATCAGACGAAAAAATTCTCTCGCTCAACTAAGGGGGGAAAAGAAAATAGAGGGTAGTGAGCCGTCGATAGGAGAATTGCAGAGACAAACGCAGGTTGTAAATCTTGGAGAATTCAAAGTTTCGTAAAGACAGAAGAAGTGTTGAATGAGGCGAGGAGGAATGGATGAACATGAACTTAGGTGTGGGGGGGCTAGGAATGGGACTGTGGGGGCGGTGATGAAGGCGACGGGGGGGGGGTTGGAAAATGGGGGGGGGGGGGGAGAAGTAAATTCTTGGGTTAAAGATGTAGCTAGAACTTGAGAAAAGGAAAATAGGAAAGGGGGTGAGATTGAAAAAGAAATACCCGCTGATGGGGAAGGGAAGAGGTAAAGCGTAGGGAGTCGTGTGTTGAGGTAAAAAACATGAGGAAAAACATAGAATCAAGAGTCTTCCGACTCATACCAAGACGGGCGACGAAGGTCAAAGGCTGCAGATCAACTAACAAGAGAAAGCCAGCAATGGTAAGAGGAGATCTTTGGGCGGGGTGACGGTTTGGAACAACCCCGCTTAAGGAGGCAAAGTTCTCTCATATAACGTGATGGGAGCCGAGGCTAAACTGATGGAAAATAGAAAAGAAAGTTACCCACTAAAGGGCAAAATGAACAATGGGGTAAGGGGGGGATAGAACCAAAAGGGTTGAGGACTGTGAGTCAGAAGCCTTCGTGCGGAGGGGTTTTCAGAAGGAAAAAGAAGGCGGACTCGGGGGCGAAAGAAAGCCTTATAAAAGGGCCAAACTCTTCTGCTATACACCAGACCACCAAAGTGAGAGAAATCCTGGAACCGGAGGGAACAGTCCAAGGACGGCTTACGAACTTGTCAACTGCGTCGGAAAATATAGGGGGGGGGGGGGGTAAATTAAAAAGAGAGGAAGCAATGGTCATGGGACACGAGATGATCGGTGATTTTAAAGGAGCGAATGGAGGTGTTCGGGTTTAGGAGGGGAACGTTTGGGGAACGGCTCTCCCAGGAATGGGGAAGACTTCTGCTGTTCAGAGGGGGCAGTGGGGGGGAGATACATGCGTGACTTGTTGGGGAGAATCCTGCGAATGAAAAGAGACATCTGAAAAAGGTTGGGAATGGAAGATGGGGTGGAAGTGAATCTTACAAGAGGATTGTTATCAGAAAGGAAGAGGGGCGGAGGAGTAACTTGTAAAAAGGAGAAATTCTCAGCTTGGGGAAAGGAAGGAAAGTGAAAGAGTAGTCTGGGGGGGGGGAGTGAGAGAGGCTCATGAGGGGGTAAGGGTATTTAAGGGAAAAGGGATAGCTAAAGGTGTGACAAAAGAAAGGAAGAGTAGATACACTGATTTCGCAAACTAAAAAGGTAGCGGGGAAGCATCAGGGGGAGTGAAAAGGAGAATTCGTACAAGGGCCGGAAAAAAAAGTGTTGCCACTTTGCCGTGAGTCGCATTATAACACTTGTGTGAATTATGGGTAGCAACAGAAAGGGGGGGGGGAGTACGAAAATCCCACTACCTACAGCTGGGACGGTTCAAAACCTACAAAAAAAATTTTCAAAGGGTCTCAAAAATATGGGAGGCATAGAATAAAAAAAGATGGAAGAACACCACGAAAGCTGTTGGGAAAAAAGAGGAAGTCGGTTATTTCTCTTCCTGGGGGCGAACAAACGAAAGAGGGATCTCTTGTCATGATGGGGGGGGGAAAAGAAGAGGATTAAAAGGCGTTGTATGAGGAGAAGGTAAAAAGCAGGCAAATGTTGGCGGCTAGTGAAAAAAGGGCGGGAGTGCTCTTCTTCGAAAGTCGGAAAGGAGGGGGGCAAGTCAAGGTCATGGCAGATAGGGCCTAACTTCGGGGGGTGGTGGGGAGGAAGCAGACTCGTAGCCTGTGGCAAAAAAAAGGGAAGAGATGGAACCGTCGACTATGCGAGAATGCTAGGGGCGGAAAGCCGAAACAAAACAAAAAAAACCACCAGTAAGGAGCGATGCGCTCGGTGCGCAAAAAGGTCCCTGACAGCCCGAACGGACCTCCGACCTCTGATTTCTTTAAAAAAAAAACAAGAGCACGAGCTAATTTAGCAGGAAAAAACGGCCGAGACCAGTGGTGTCTCAGTCTAGCACACGTCATGGACGAAGGGTTGGGTTACACTCTAGAATGGTGAGGATTTGGGGGGATATTTTTAAGAAGAAGTGTTTCTATTAAGTCATTGAGCATATAGTGCAAGGAAGGGTGCAGAATCTAGGACGGGAGAGGTCCTCAAGGGGGGGGGCGAAAGATTGACTTAGTGGTGTAAGGTATAGGAACACGGTTATCTCTGCACAACATCCAATTAAGGGGGGGCCCTCAGGGGGGAGTTGTAATACCAAAGGGATACAAAATTAATCTTTTTAAAATCGCATATTGGGGTGGCACGTCAATGGGGCGGGGGGGGGGGAGAAGAATAAGAGTCCTTTTCCTTCGAGGAATCAAGGAGGAAAGCTGGGGGGGGATGTTAGTCTTTAAGCAGGTAAATGCTAATCCAGGACGACAGAAACGTATGCAGAAAACATACGAAAAAGAACCCATGCGTACAGCGACTGCTACCAACAAGGGCCGTAAACCATGGGGGTAATACTGGGGCCTGCCTGGTTATGAGAAGGAAAAAAGGAAAGATCCGAGAGGAGAGCCACTACGGCCTAATATTCGCAAAAATCTTGGAAACTCTAGCAAATGAAGCGCATCTACAAACTCGACTCTTTCTTAGAGGGGGACGTACAGAAGCCTCTAGAACGAAGGGGGCAAATAAAAAAAACATGCAAAAAAAAGGTCGTCAGGAAACGGAAAAAAAAGTGACTGAGAACTAAAGAGTAATGGGGTGCCAGGGAGAAGAGGAATGCGAATAAAGGGAGAAGACCCAAGTGAAGGGGAAGCGAAAACCTTTGGATTTCAACGGTGGGGACGAGGACGTTCTAAGGATTATAGGAAGGAATCAGACCTAACACTCCTCGCAAAGGCCCGAGAGAAAATCGAAGCCACCCGATTCCCTCCCCAGAAGCGCCCAGGAAACCCCCCATAGAATATATAGAAAAAACAAAAAACGAGAAGAAAATATGAGGAAGTCAAAAAAACTTGGTGTTTCCAAGGATATCAGGGGGGGGGGGAGAGAGGGTGCCTATGTGGTATGGGAAGTGTTTCGGGAATCAAATGGAGGGTCGAGGAGGATTATCTGTGGGCGAAAAGGATGGAAGACCTACTTAAAGGCTAAACATCGCAAAGTTGATATTCCACATGGAGGAAGGGAGAGCACTGCCGCCCGGTTCGACGCGGGCAGAATTAGTATATTTGAATAGAACCGAGAAATACTAAATTGAATCCCCTTCGTTGGGAGTAGTCGAGGGGGGTTTTCGGAACGGCAAAATCACCAAGGAGGAGAACGGTTCAATAGAAAAAAAAAAAGGAAGGAGGGCCCGAGGGCGCAAGAGGATGCCGTAAGGGAGGGAAGAGGAATAAAATGTTCCTGTGGGGAACAGAGAACTTCAAAAGGCAGTGCACTCTGAGTACACAAGGGGGGAACGGTTGGGGGGGGCCGCGGTACTCCATGGGGGTATTGGTTAACTTGGGAAGAACCACTCTTAGGGAGGTTGTTGAGGGAACCAGTCATGTGTGGAAAGGAGAAGATAAGAAATACCTCAGCGAATGGAAGTCGAGCTAGAAAAGAATTAGGAGGAAATCCCCTGAGGATGTGAAAGAGAGATTAGTTGAAGGGACCAAAGAAACGTGTTTGGGAGAATTGTGGGGTTCTTTCAAAGAAAAAGAGGCGAACTGGATTCGAGTGGAACTATCAACTTGGGAACTATGGAAAAAGAAGGCGAAAGAATGGGGGAATCTTCATACTTATGATCGAAGTCTCCAGAAAATAGGGCCAAGAAAACACAAGGAAAGAGGAGTAAAGGAAGAAATCAGGGGATATAGTTCGTTAAAAAAAAAGATGCACATCAAAAGGGTCTAAGAGTGTCAACACCTACAAACGGCTAGTCGGCAGTGGTGGATATAGATCAAAAGATTCGGGTGAAGAGGAATCCTAAATGGGGAAGTGGATATAAAGATTGAAAAAAAAATAGGGAGGTCTGGTTAGAGGGGAATGGAAAGGCTGTGAAGATACTACTCCGAAGGGCGCAGGGTAGCAGCGCAGGTCAGAGCTGGAGAGAATCGAGAAGGGGATCTATGATAACTATGAAAAAAGAGCGCTCCAAAAAGAACTACTATTCCGACAACGAGGAAAACGAAAACTAGGAAAAGATATCTAATAAAGAGGGAACTCGTGGCAAACTGAAGTCTGACGGAGAAAAGAAGCGCACTCAAGCACCCTTTAGTTGGAGCAACAGAAACTTACTTGACTATGATATCAGTAGCAAGAGCGCTAAAAAGCAGAAAGGAATAGAAGGATGGCACAAGAAATGCAAGAGAAATGACTGAGCTGTCAGGAAACCCCGACTAGAAGAAAGAAACGCCCTAAAAACATTAATCAGAACCCCAGCGGAAGGGAAGGTGGTGGTCTACTTTTGGCTAGTCGCGGAGAGAAAAGAATTATTGAAAGAAAAGGGAACAATTTATGCCTGGGACATCACCCTCGTGGGTTCATGGGGTGTGGGCTCAATCCGATTGACTGGTGGCTACGCAGCTGACGGAACACAATGGGTAAGGGGAAACGAAGACCCAAAAAAAAAACAAAAGGTGAAACATTGGGAAAAAGAACTTTCGCTGCAGCTGAAGTTGGATACACCGTAGGCACGAGGAATTGGCGAGGTAATCCTGGGAGCGGAAGATCCTCGGAGGGGCTGCTGAACATCACTTTCTCACGTAGCATAAAAACTCCGAGATAAAACTAAACAATCCCCGCGAGCGATATAAGAAACCTAAAAACAACACGATCGATCAACAACGGAAACTCTACATAGAAGAAGAGAGAGGGGGGAAGGGGGGGGAAACGGGCAGAAAAAAATTTTGGGATATTCTTGAAAAACGCGGAGCTAGAGACTTGCCAACCCATCTGACTCACATGCTCGCTGTATCTGTCGAGCAATAGACGGTATGCTCCAAAGACGCGCGCATAGATGAAAAGATCCCACATCTGCAAAAGAATCTACGGCTTGGAAAAATGTGGGGGGACGCAAAAAAAAACTTAAGAAGGGAGGAAAACCCCAAGAAAAAACGAACCTTTAGGAACTTTTCAAATGAACTGAGATGCATAGAGGTATTGAGGAATGCTCGGTCCCGACGAAGCCGCGTATTCAAAACAAGGGGCGAAGTAGCCTTGCCGGGAAAAATGGGAGAAGAAAACCCTTCCTTAGGGTGAGTATAACGTCCGCGAGTAGCAGTTGTGTTGGTTTGGGTAAGAAAAGGACGGCTGACAGGAAAAAGAAGCTTGGGCTCAAAAAATCTTTCGCTTCTCAAAACAAAGCGGGGGGAAGGGACCTACCTCACATCCTCAGAGTCTAAGACAGTACATAAAACAAGGGGGGGGGGGTAATAAAAATAAACACAGTGACATGGGCAAAGTGTGCAGGGCACTGGTAGGGGAACGCTGTGTCAGAATTAAATCGGAGAAAATCACTTCTATGGGCGCGCATGCTGGGAACTAACGGTAGAAAAGAAGGGGCATTAACCTCAAAAACTGCAAACAAAGACGGAACTAAGGGGGGAATTTATTTCTTCTGTGGGGTAAAGGGGCAACGGAATCATGGGGGGCACCTTCGAGCCAATTAGTGGAAGATTGCAGCAGTGTAAGATCTTTATTCACACAGAAAAGGGGGAAAACTTGGGGAACCTATTAAGTAAAAAAGGGGAATGGGTCATTGGAAAGAGGGGGGACATACTACCAAAGGAACGGGAGTAATGACGAAAAGTTATCGAATGTAAAGAGTTCCAAATTTAGAAGTCTCATACATTTTGCACACACGAAAAAGAGCATCACCCAGCCAATTCCCTCAGAGGGGGAGATACAAAAAAGGGAGGGGTGTCAAAGAACTATCGAGTCCTCATCTGGAGGAGGGAGAAGTTTGAAATCGTCGAAGCCAGAACGTCAGGAAAAAAAGGTCAGGTTGGGTAAGAGGGGAGGACTCCAATGTAGAGGGAAGCAATAGCTAGTGATGACCGTAACACAGGAGGGGAGGTCATAAATCAAGGAGGGGGGGTGGTTGTGAGAATACATCACTTAGGGGAAAGTCATTCTTTTGCAGAATGTTTGAAAAAAAAAGAGAAGAAAACAAAACACGGTCCGATTCCAATTAGATGAAAATGAGAAAGGAAGGGGAAACCACTTTGGAAGGGATCGGACACCTCCACACCAATAAGGGATCTCTGCCTGAAAATTTTGGGTGTCCATTGTCAGACCATCTGTATGGGTGAAAAGGGACAGGATTCCCTTGAGAAGCCCCACCGAACGGTGGTGAAGTTGAATCGGGAGGATATAACAGAAGGAAGTCTACAGAAGAAAGGGGTTCGACAAGGGGAGAACCATGACTATGATGGGTGATCAGAAAAGGAGGGGATGGGGGTGAGGGTGAATGTGCAGTGTGGGGGGAAAAAAGGATGAAGAGAAAAAGAAATTCCAATATTGACTGGGGGAGTATAGTGGGGACAAAGAAAAAAAATGGGGAAATGAGAATAAGACGTGGTAGAGGAGGTGACAATCATGGAAAAGAAACGAGACTGATGGAGACTCATTTGTACAAAAAGATGACGGTGTTGTGGGATTGAAAAACATCTACAAAAACTCGTGAACCACATCTCAATATCGCGCAGAACGGGCGAACTAAAAAAGGGTCCCGTGCGTAAGGAGAGATACAGAAGCCAGAAAAGGGGGAAGCTGTATCGAGTTGGGGAAGGGGTTGGAGTGACTTGGGCACCAGGGGGGAGGGAAAACGTGAGTCA
>Ga0179591_1278301_pt1 | contig 13284 bp, 16 predicted proteins | sample CZOMad2_1_08_16f_FD_182891 | JGI IMG/M metagenome (GOLD analysis project Ga0179591, IMG submission 182891) | Vadose zone soil fungal communities from Angelo Coast Range Reserve, California, USA - CZOMad2_1_08_16fungal (PacBio error correction) | ecosystem: Environmental > Terrestrial > Soil >...
CATTAGGGGGGAAGAAGGCGGGAACAGCCAGACCGAGTCCATCGCTCGTTCGAACAACCAACAAACAAAGATTGTAGATGATGGACGAAAGCGTCGTCGCCAGGGCATGAAAAAAAAAGGTAAAAAAAAACGATACATTACCCGGCTTGTGAGGGAAAGAGGGAAAAAGACAGGGGAGTAGAACCGGAAGAGAAGTGTCTAGCAAATTTGAGATTACCTGGGTAGGGGGTCACGCTCGATGGGAAGCAAAAGAGGAACAATCGGTCACATTAGACATGAAGCAAAAAAAAAAAAAAACAGTCTGTACTGGGCGGAACGCTTCACAGGGGAGGGGGTGAGGGGCGGCGAGAAAGGCGCGTGGTTTAATGTTCCTGTTTCCCTAAAAAATGAAACGCAAAAAAATAACTTATCTACCACGGCGTGCTAAGAACTTGCAGCAAAAAAAAAAAAAGAGTTGTCAAAACGGGCGATTGGAGAAAAAAGACTCGACAATCACGTCACATACAATTCGAAGGTGACAAATATAAAACCAATGTTTGTAACTGTCGCCGCCATGAAGATCTTTTCCCGCATTAAGGTAGGACCCAGCGAATAAAGAAAAAGGAAAGGGTAGGGAAAAAGCCGGGGAGAAAGAAAAAAAAAAGAAGCAGCCTTGTAGACCTCTAGAACGAGAATTACGATAAGAAAAATCGTAGGCGTCCAAATGCTTAACAACCAGGAATTCGCGAAGGGAGAAACTAAGGGAAGTAAGGGAGGCTAAGGGGCGGCGTGAGGGCAATTACGAAAGGAAGAATATCGGCAAACATCAATCAGTGGAAAAGTAGGGTTCTACAGAAAACAGGGGACAGCTAGTCGGGGAGGCCTAAGGAGAAGTCTATGAGCGCGGTCAAAAATTTATCGGGAAAAAAGCAACGAAACTATTCAACGGGTGGGCTGAAGGCGATGTTGAACGACATTAATTGATGAGAATCGAAGAGTAAAAAGAGAAGTTTCCCAATAAGGCGAGGAGGGGGGAAAGAGGACTGGAGCTTCGGGCTGTGTGCTGCGAAACGAAGTGGCTTCAGCCGGCCATTTTAATGGTCGACATTTCTAGGGGGGGAAGTTAAAAAAAATACCGTTTAAAAGCTCTAAGGGAGGAGAGGGGAAGAGGGGGGGGAAGGGCAGCAGGATGTGGCAGATGCGGATTCCGATCAGGCCACTGGTAGAACCGGCTTAAACGCGGGTTTCTGGCATCGCGGGAGACGAAAAAGGAGGGTTCAGAAGAGTTCAGGGAGGGGGGAGGGGAGTGAAAGGGTTTCAACATTGTAGGGAACAAAACTGGGAAAATCAGTAATCAGATACCTCCGGGGAGGGTCAATCTTCAGGCTTCGGCAAGGGTGTCTGAAACAAGAGGGGGGGCGGAGCAGATCGCGGAAAGGACGCACGCAGTGGAACAGTAAAAAAGAGGGGGTTGTTGGGGCACGATTCTTAAGCCAAAAGTGCTTATCAGAGGGAAACCAGGGGGGGGGAAAAAGAAGAAAAAATGAGAGGGAGGAGGCCGGGTCAAGGGGGGAGGAGAGCTTCCAGCAACGGCGGTGGCAGAAACGCTGCTAACACCCAAAAAATGCGTGACTCACAAATCGTTAAATCAGCGTCAAGGAAAAATCGTCAAGAACCTAACGCAATTCGTGATAGGGAAAAGGAAGGAGTGTGGCGGTGGGGGAGGTTCTTATCTAGTCAGGGGAAAAATGCAGGGCCGCATGAAGGACATTATGTTTCATTCTCACATTTAATCGACTGGAATACATCTTCGGACAAAGGGAATAAAAACTCACATATGTCAAAACCACAGAGAGGAGGGAAGTCTTGGGGGGAGGGGGAAATAGGTCAGCGGGACACGTTTGAACCAGTTGGCTCTATGCACCTGTGAAACGAGGTCAAAAAGAAGCAGCAAAGGCAGCGGACATGAATGTTGAGGGATAAACAAAGTCAAAAAGTCTGATTATTTCAAAACGATTGAGAAGCAGAGCTGAGGGGTCGCGGGGCATAAAAAAAATAGAGCTCTGGATGGAAAAAATTTGGGGCGGAGGCAGTGATTTTCTTGAAGCGGGCTGCTTCAGGGAATTCAGGCCTCAACTGTGGTGGTCCGGGCCCAAAAGGGGAAAGAAACGAGTCTTAGGAGGGAAAAAACAAGCAAAACCGGTGTTTGTTGCAACGGGATGCGACATGTCAGTACTGAACCCACCATCTGTTCGCCAATGGTCCGAAAAGTAAAAAAATCTGGGCAGGGGGGGGAGGGGTGGGAACGCGGAGGTTCGGGGGGGTTGGGAGGGCAGGGAGGACGAAGGTCACAGTGTGAGGAGGGCTGGCAAACGATCACTAATTTAAAAAAATATCGATGGGGCAAAGCGCCGGCTCGTGACTAAGAGACGAGGAAAAGAGAGAACTGGCAAAAGAGGAAAAAATTGGGATTTGTGCGTTACGGCATCTGCAAAAAAATCTCGGCTGCAAAACGCTTGCGCAGAATTATCAGAAGGTCTGCCCCTGCAAACAGGTGGTACAGGTGCACCTTTAAACTGCTAAACGCCAGGACGTTTACTAAAAGCGGGGGTGCGGAAAAGAAGTGGCAAGAAAAAAAAGAAAGATAGTCAAGAGCGTCGGGCAATAGCCAAGGCCGGCGGATGATCGCCGTGTCATATTTTCACAGGAGCAATATGAGCGGAACGAGTTCCAGGGAAAGAAAAACCCGTTAATGGAAAGGGAGATGCCGGACTTCCTCCCGATGCATGGGCCTTATTCAGCTTGGCCGGCCAGCGACCCTGAACTACGGTTACTGTCTTTCTACCGTTGGAGCTGGAAGGGGCAAAGAAAGAAAGGGGAGTAGAGAGGAAGAAGCGCAAGTGCAGGGAGAGACTTCAAGCGGTTGATCTCATTATAACAGTTAAATGATGGAGGGCGGGTTATTCACGCCAGGGGAAGGGGGAAATTGAAGGTGTCGTGCGGACTGAAATTAAGGCGGAGAGCAGGGTGATAGGGGGAGAGGGTCCTCGGATCAAGTCTACAGAGATTATTCTCTTCTACTTGTTCTGTCTGGGGGCGGGGGAAGACCGTCAAAAGTGGGGTCAACATATTAGAGGGAGAAAAGAGAAAACGGTTGGACAGGTCGCGGAAAAGAGGTGGTAGCGAGAGCATCGGACGCTGTTGTGGGGCGCTAGAAAGTTGACTGAAAAAAAAAAAAAAAAAGGGTTTAATGACTAATAACGGGTTCTGAGGAAAACGGCAGGGGGTGCAGGGAGGGGAAAGGGGGGGGGGGGGGACTAACAGTTTCGTCCAAACAACGCCGGAAAGCTTAGGGTAGACAGTACACGCGGGTGGCGCACACCTATTCCGATAAAAACTTGAAAAGGCTTCTTGAGTCTCCGCGTCAGGGGGGGAAAATAGGTATACAGGTCGGGAGAACATCACAATGGGGAAGAGGGAAAATATTCCGGAAGCCTTGAAATCCGCAGGGCGGACAACGGCCTTCAACGCATATTGTTTTAAGGTAAGGTTAAGGATATTAAAGACAATTTGAGCAGGAAACGACACTCAAAGGAAATTCGGCGAAGAAGGGGGGGACGGGGGAAGGAAGGAAGGCTCAGGGGAAAAAAAGAGTCAAGTACATCTCTCTACAAGGGAGGTAGCGAGATGAAAAAAGCTGAACATGTCGAGCATCAAAAGAAGACTGAGGATCGGCAACATTACGAACTAACGCAGGCTTTGGGTGACTGGAAGAGCATTGATTAACATGCGAGCCTATAAAGAGGGGAGGGGGGGCAGGATTAGCAGAGTGGGTCCGGCCAATTAGGGGTTCGGCGGAATGGAAAGAGATCAGGGGAGGGGTAGGACAACGCCCAGTTCAACCTGGGGAGTTTGATCTTTAGCAACCAGTTGTGAAGGGGAGGGGGACTGGGGGGACTCGAAGGGGATCGGCCGGGGGGGGGGGGGGGGGTGGGCCGGCGCACATGAATGACCCCTCACGTGTCAAATCGAAGGTCAAAGAACTAAAGGCTATCGAAAAGATGTTAAGCGGGAATAAAAAAGACTGAATATGCCGCAGGAACGGAAATGATCCGGAAGAGGTAACAAAAGGGAGAAGCAAAGGGGGTTATGAGGTTGGCTCCTCCAAAACTCATAGGGCGCGGCAGTGGTGGTAAAGGAAAAAAAAAGGGCGCCATAGGATGATGAAAAGAGAATCAAGGTATAAACTCAGAGAGGGCCACGGTCACTGTAAAAAAGGAGGGAATGACGTGTAAATATAAGACTAGTCTGGGCTCAATGCGTGTCATATAGGACAACATGCGCAAGAAAAGGGGGTGGAGGACTGCTCCAGCTTGAAGGAGAGGAGGCATGTCGAGGGGAGTGCAATCGCGCGTATCAGCGCTTCGTGGAGTATCTAATTTTCAAAAAGGTGAAAAAGTAGCGACTGAAGGTACAAAGGGGTCAGTTGGTCGCTAGGGGGGGGGAGGGAAAAAGTGGAAGAAGGCCCGCAGGAGAGGGAAAGGACGTAAAAAAAAAGCAAAGGAGGTTGGTGCTTGGAAAGCGTGGTCAGCAAAGAGGATAGAAGACGACGCGCAATGTTCAAAAAAAAAAGTCCAGGGACAAGCGGCGGAGAAAAAATGGGAAGTTTTGGGGGGCTGAAAAGAGAAAGGAAGGAGAACCGCCAGTTGGCGGCGGGCTGGTTGCTGATAATATGTACTCGGGAAAACAAGTGGGGGGAAAGATCGGGGATAGGGGCCAACAGGGGGGGAGAGAGGGGGTTGCGGAAGTGACAGATGCAGATCACACTAAACCAGCACACTTGTCTTCCTGTGCTCTTAGCGAAGAGAGGCTGAAGGTCTTTGCAGAGAGCGGACACGGAGAGGGGAAGCTAGACGATCGCAGGAGGGGGGAGCATGATTGAGAAGGGAACGCTCATCACCTTGAACTTGTCCGCTGAAGGGGGGACAAAGATGACGCGAATTCTACAGAAAAAGTCGCGCGTATCATTGGGAAGAAGAGGGAAAAAAAAAAAAGAAAAAAAAAAAAAAAAAAAAAAAAAAAAAAAAAAAACAAAACACAAAAAAAAAAAAAAAAACAAAATGTGGGGGAAAAAAAAAACAAAAAAAAAAAACAAAAAAAAAAAATTAACTATGAGGCAAGAAAATAACTCGGGCAAAAAAGTTAAATCACCAACATTCGGGTGGGCCGAATATCTTAGAAAACGGGAGCACTCTTGGAACGTGAACGAAAAGGGGGGCAAATGCGACCAGGGGGGGGGGAAAGGTGACTGGGTCCAGCACCGGAGGGGAAACAAGCGGCTGCAGTAAAATCAAGCTCACAACCCAACCCAAACAACCCACAAAAAAAAAAAAAAAAAAAAAAAAAAAAAAAAAACAAAAAACAAAAACCGTCTCCCAAAACAAGGTCGAATAATGCGTTGACCAATGGGGGAAAACTAACTCTAAGAGTTCTCAAATGTTTCACTAAAAAAGGAGAAGGAGTTGGGGAGGGTAAAAGGGAGAGGCCGGAACGCACGCTGCTGAGCGCGGATTGGAAATTGGTGAGAGTGATTGGCAATGTTGGCTTGGCCACGAAACGGGTACACGGGGGTTTAAAAAAACGTATATTGAAAACAAAAAATAGCGAGACAAAAAAAAAAAAATGGATGGGGGAGGGGAAGAAGGGGCTAGTTTAAAAAAGAGAATGGGCCCGATGGCGGGAAAGGGGGAAAAAGTTCCGAGTGACTCATACAACAAGCCAGTGAGCAGCACCGAGAGGGGAATATGGTTCGGCCAGTAAATAAAAGAAGAGATAAGCGGAGGGGGGGAGGGCACTGGCAGATAATGTCGAAAAAAAAATTCAAATTATAAGATTCGTGGGAAGTTGCTGTTAAGGTTGGGGTCAATAGAAAGCGTAGCTCTTCTGCGGGGGGAGTCTAGAAGAAATTGGGGGGGGATGAAAGAGGGAAGACCGCTGGCGATAAAAAAAAAAGAAAGGGCTTGGAATGCGTTGAATGTCAAAATCTGGGAGACAACAAATGTAGGCGGCAGGTCGGCAATTTGAATCAGAGGCTAATGGGGACAGACTCACTAGGGGGAGTTCTTCGCCCATTAACCCCGTCCAGGTCTCTTGTCCGTTGAGAAGCGCTCGTTACTAAAGGGAAACTGTCAGTCAAAATGGAGGATAAGGAGTAGAAAAAGAAAGTCAGAAGGAAAGGGAAGGGTCCTCGAGATTCCAGCATTCCTTGTCTCGAGCCAAAAAAAGTCGTCAAATAGCCCGCGGTTGCAAGCCTACGACCGAAGGGTGCTGGTGATCTTCATGCTAGAGGAAAATGAGGGGACGCAAGGGAGGGGGAATTACAACTTAGGGACAAAGGCTGCGTCGCTAAAAAACTCTTTCGTAAGCGCCAGGGGGACCGCGCGTTCTTCTAACCTGAAAAACCGCGTTGAAAGCAAATGAAGAAGAGGAAATAAGGAAAGGGAAGCAGGGGGCCCGGACAGTTATCCGTGAGAGGTGTGGTGTGGGTGTGGTGGGGGTTGGGAAACCAAAGGATGAGGCAGAAAAAAAAGGGGGGGGGGGGGGAAAAAACGCTCAAAGAGTAAAAAAAAAACCACAAGCCTGAATGGATCGAGTCGAAAAAATCCTAGCTATTCACACTCACCGTCTGGCCTAAAACGACGAAAAAAAAAGAACTTGGGGATAAAATTCGGAGACCACCTGTCAAATGAGGATGGGTCTTCAGAAGGCTTGAGGTCGCCAAAGAAACTTAAACATCTAAGTCCGACCTCGGAACAAATGAGGACGGTAGAGTTACGGGGGGGAGAGTTTCCAAAGGCTTATATTGCCGGGGTCAGTTCGCATCTATCTGTAATCGCCGTCAGTGTAGCTGGGAAACTATGGAAAAACGCTATTACTTGGGGAGCCTGATGGGAGCGGATGATAGGGAGACCGCTCGACGAGGAAGGCTACCGCTTCTTACAACTTACTTGACGATGATTGGCTTCAAAGCTCACAACAACAATACGCGCGTCTCCATAGAAGGAGGAGAAAAAAAGAGGAGGGACCGGAGGGGGGGGCGTATCGGAAAATTTGCCAACGCTGCAGGGGGGGAAAGTCTAGCTGCTGGAAGTCATTGACGTGTTTTGTGCATTGGGGCAGAAGGGGGCGGGTCCAAAAAAAGGAGGTGAGAGGCCAATCTCGAAAATGGAATCAAAATGTAAACACGTAAAAATGCCATCGAGAAGGACTGTTTGACGCCGGACCAGTCTTCGGCCTGGCTTAATCCGTAACAAAAGAGGAATCGTACAACTACTAATCTCGGAGGAAGCGTCCGGGCAGAGGGGGGGACGGAAGGTGGTAATGCCGGGTTATAAAAAAATCTGAGCAGCATTCGACATATGGCTGTCCGGGTCAGTAATGGGGGTTCTAACGACGTCTTAATCTGGGCAAAGAAAAAAAAGGGGCTCGAATCGGTCGTAAAAACTCTCAAAAAACAAAGGGAAAGGGAAGAGGAAAAATAGATGGACAGGGAGGCGTCGAGGCCATGGGCAGAATGCCACGCAAAAATTCTCAAAGGAGAGACGCAGTCGCCATCGGTGGGGGGGGAACGAAAACATGGAATGGAGATAAATATGAGAGGGAGGGCAGAAGGACTTGTCAAGAAGGTTAATATATAGTTGTCTGGCGGTCAGAGGGGACTGGGATTAGAAGAGGAAGCAAAAGGAACATGATAGAAAAAAAAAAAAACGAAAGTCAGTTTATCCTGAAACGAAAGAGGGGGTAAGTTGCTTCGGGGGGATTGGCACTAGAGCAAACGCGGCCTGGGGTTTCTGCCGGCGCCAAGAAAACCACTTCACTAATGGCATAAAATCGAACGAAAGTCCGGCAGATAGGATGTTCTTATAAGAGGTTCAGATCATGACCAGATATGCAAAAAAAAAGAGAACAATCTCTGCGACGGGGGGGAAGGGTACGGCCGAAAACTAAATGTTATGACGTGCTGCCCAAAAAACCCAGACAAATCTATCAGAAGAGTGTGCTCTCTCCAGAAGACAGGTCTCGGGCGGAAAAAAAAGGGGGGGAAAGGATAAAGAGAAAGGACTAAATCTGAAAAAGGAAGAAATAGATTGCAGGTGGGCGCTCCTAGCTCAGTATGAGACTCTACTTAAAGAAACCGAGAGAAATAAAAAAGAGGGCGAAAAAAAAGACCAAAGCAGTGCGGTCGCGCAGGAAGGTAGTCTACCAACTCCTGACTACATACATCGCCAAATTGGATTTGGCATCGTATAACGAGGGTGCGGGGGCACGAAAAGGAAAAGGTCTGCGCCGGGGAGAAAAAATTATTGGTGCGCGGAGTGACTGAGCACGAGGAGTCATATCCCCAATCTTTTAGACGAGCAGGCAGGTGAAAAGGCTTTTGGGGGGGGAGGGTGGGAAAGGGGTTAATGATCGCAGGGAGGAAAAGGGGGGAGAAAGAATTTGTGAATAGGAATAGATGCGGGCCTTGAACGCGACTATCGAAAGAGCTGATTTGCTATCGAAAGGCACGTGTGGGGGGTAACGGACTGAGGAGACGGGAGAGTAGTATTGGCGAAAAGCAGAAGAAGCTTCACCTGCATGGGCTAAGAGGGGAGAAAGGGAGGGGAGGAAAAAGGGGGGGTTCAGTATGGCCAAAACTACTGGCAAGTGCCTGGCTCTTGACGGGTCTATAGATCGGGGGGGGCCCCCCCCCCGAAAAGAAACAAACCATGGCCCAACCCCCGAGAGAGGGATCAGGGGTGAGGGGGGGGAGGAAGGGGAGAGGCGGGTAGCCGCGTCCAACTCTCTTATGGCGCAGTTCAAAAAAAGACGTCGTCACAGACTCGGGAAATCGCGCAATTCATGGAAGGGAGGGGCTTAGGTCGAGGGGGGAGGGGTTCAATGAGGAGAAACAGAGGGGGGGGAGGGCCTATTATGTGGGAAAGTCAGTTGGGTTCCCGACTGCGGCGCCCAGGAAAAAAAAATTTTGAAATACTCAAAACAAAAGGATCACGGCGTTTGGCAAAGGAACTGTCGCCAAAGAACGAAATCCGAGGAGAGGAGCAGGGGAAACTCGGGGGAAAGGGAAAAATACAGGGAAGGCCGGCGCCCGCGGCCCCTGAGGGTCGTGGGGTCGGGTCTGCTACAGACTCAACGCTGGGCCAAAGCTAAGGGTAAAAAACTGGAAGGGGGGGGACTATAAATCCAGCTGAACTTCTTCTAAGCTTTGCACTGGCATTAAATCAGAGGCGGGCTTGTTTTTAGGAACATGGACACCCGGAAGACTTAAAAGTGCTTGGGGGGGGGGAGGCTTCATGAGCGCTGTTAATTATTAAGTCGTAACTTGAATCGGCAAAAGACTTGGGAACTCGCGGGGGAAAAGTTCAAAAAAGAGGGGAATTCGAACAACTAAAATCAGCAACAAACAACGAGGGGAGAAAAGAGTAGTCTCACCTCTGGTCTAAAAGGCAGGGGCCGGGACGTCATTGCAACGATGAAGACCGGGGAATCTGACCAAGAAAGGAAAAAGTCCGCCTCGATTCATGAAGGCCATCCCCGGTAGGCGGTCGGGGGTAAGAGGTAAAAAAAAACTACTAGGAAGAGGAAAAATTTAGGGCAAAATGGTGCGGTCATGGTTTTCGAATCGGGGGGGCGTCTTCGCCGAAAGGAGAGCTCAAGAAGGGCTGGGGGAAGGATTTCCGATTGGGGGGGCGCCAAAAAAGGTTGTCGCGTCGGGGTGCATCTTTGAAAGGAACCATATCGCATGGGGGGCAATATCGGGGGGGGGGGAAAAAAAGAAAAAACAGGTTTTGGTGTTTTCAAAACGGCGAAAAAAGGGGATGGAAAAGAGGAGCGTGCTTCAAGTCGCGGCTATCAGTGTTGGGAATACAGAGAAGGGCGGGAGAGTAACGACGAACCATCTAGCGCGTGAGCCAAAAGGTTGGTACCGCTAATCGCGCAAGGTCGGGAAAAAATATTAAACATGAAGGGGGGGGGGTAAGAAAAGCAAGGTGGGAGGGGGAGTTCACGGAAATATAGAACTCGATCATCAAGAAACCAATGCTCATTAGGCGGGTATTATGTCGCTTATGGGTAGTTTTCTCCAGGAATTACAAATGAGAACGAGAGTCAAGCTTAGACAAAGAAAAAGGGTATGGTGCTGGAGCTCAAGAGGCATCCCAGATGCTTCAATCGGCACATAGACGCTATGGGGAGTTATGCTTTCACTGATGCAAGGGGTGTCGCAAATTCAACTGCCATAAGAAGCCAAAAGTTACCGCTCCTGGTGTCCGAGAAAAAAGTTATTTTGAAAGAAGAAAAAAAATAAGGACTGAAGAGGGCCTCAGCCGGGGTACCTGGACGATCGCGGACGTAGATTTGTCAGGAAAATCGGGGAAAACATATTTCCAGTGAAAACCACTCCTCAGGGGGACGAGACCAGCCAGAAATCATTCAGAAAAGTCTAACTAAGAAGTATAGCGGAAAGACGTCGACTTGAACTAATTGAAAACTTCCCCTCTCTGGGAGCTGGGGAAAAGGGGTAGACAGGGGGATGTGAGAGGAAGGGAAAGAAAAGACCGCAGGAATAGCCCTGCAGGCGGTTGAGAGTAGAGGCAAGAAAAAAAGACAATGTACGTGTATGCTATGAAAAACAGTGGAAACTGGCTGGCCGGAGGAAAGGGGAGGGGGAGGCCAGATGGGAGGGGGGAGGGAAAAAACAATGTATACGAGGGTGGTAATCTCGCGTCAAAGAAAAGGGAAGAACTGAACTTATTTGACCTACAAAGCTGCAGGGCATTAGTTTCTGGGTAAAAAAGTGCAATCCAGTTTTCTACGTCATTATTGGACGGGGAGGAAGAGGGGAAAGGGGTGTTGGAGGGGGTCTATTAGAGTACAATCAGACGCTGAACGCGTCTCTTTTGCTAACCCAGAAGGGAGTGGGTGCGCGTGGTCCGCACGTGGGGCGGACTGTCATGTGCAGGGGAAATAACAATTCGAGGGAGAAGGAGAAAATACAAAAGCACCGGGTCTTGGACAACCACGGAAAGGAAAGGTTCGGCGTTCGGCGCTCTTTCTGTCTCTCTCCTGTGACATACCAGGGGAAAGGGCTGCCAGTGCAATCTATCCCCGGCTAATGGGCTCTTCTAGGGTGCCGAGGGGAGAAGAGAAGGGTAGAAAAAGAAGACCAGGAGGGGCTTAGCGACGAGCAAAAAAGTCGATGTTCTCCAGCGTAAGTGCTGTAAGTTTAAGACTACGCACGACAAGTATCAGCTGAGTAAATCGACATGCACATAAAAGAGGTACGGAACAAGAACCGGAGTCATTAGGGGAAGAACAATAGCCAGCACGAAAAAAAGCTGAGTTATACTACGACGACGCCAACCAGATTCGGAAAGGCATGCGTGAACGAAACTATCCGGTGCAGCATATTAAGAAGAAAGCCGTTTATGTTGGTCCGAGGGGGGGAAAGGAGGGGGAGGACAAGGGAGACAGAAAAGGAAAAAAAAGGAAGGGGCTAAAACGCCGAACAGGGGAAGGGGTGTCAGATAGGGGTACAATTGGGGGGATGGCTTTGACTCGTACCTTTGTGGTGGAGGGGAAGAAATTCAAGAAGAAAAATGAAGACCACAAGGGAATTAGCATCTAACGGCCAAGAATAGGGAGAATGCTTCATTACTGGGTCTGGCCTGCCTCAGAGGGGGCGCCTACAGAAGAGGAAAAAAAGTGGAGCGGAGAAGAAAAGAGGTACGTCAGGGAATTGGGGATGAGCGGGGGAGCCAAAAAAACGACTGCTTCCCATGGAGATTGGCAATAAAGCCGGGGGAAAAAGGAAAAGGAGGTCTCTGCTGAAAAGGATTCTCAGAGACACAGTAAGCGAGGCTAAGGGTGGAGGCTAAACCCAGAAGAGGAGTACCTGGAAAGGGGAAATCTTTCGATGAAGACATTCAGATTAGCAGTGAAATATCTACCACATGAGAAGAATCTTGATCGAGTGGGCTACTCCCAGGCGATCGGATGGGAAAGGGCTATACGGAGGATCTACTAAGTCCAATTGTCCTAGCATAGATGGAAAACCGATGGGAAAAAAAGTCTGGGGCGGAGGCGATAGGGCCGAATGGAATAAAAAAGAGAAAAGGAGGTATCAGATACTGCAAAGCGGGGGGGGGTTGGGGTTATAAGGGGAAGTTTGAGCTTCAAGGAGGCCTAGGAAAACTAAAGATGATGAAAAAGGTTAAAAGACTATCCCGATAGGGATGGGGAGTAAAAGAGGGGAAAACAGGAAAGGGGGGGTTTCGTTACGTTTCAATGGGTGCATTTTTATTTCGTTTCCCGTTAGTAAAAGTCATTGACTTTTATTTGGGGGGGGGGGAAGAATTAATGAATTCTTTATAGGGAAAGAAATGTTTCAAGTCGTGGGCAGCGGATGGTTCATTAAAAAAGATACCAACTTTTCCGATCTTGCTTGGGGGGGGTTCTGCCGGGGATGGAAAAAAAATTCCTGCACGCGGAGGGAATAATCTAGAGGCTTGATTGGGGGAGAAGGTTTTTCATGATTGAAAAAAAGTGAGAGGGGGTAACAAAGTAGGGGTACCAGTCAAAGGGAAACGGAATCGAAGAAAAATCGACCTGCAGAGGGAAGCCGGCGAAGCGGTCGTTCGAGGGGGGCATCGGGAAAAATACTGAGGTGGAGAAGGGAAAGACGGCAGGGGGCCCAAGAAAGGAAGGGGCAAAAAAAAGAAATCTGGTATGGGGGGGTCAAACTCTTGGCATGAAAAAGGGGGGGGACAGGGGGTAAAAAGGAGGGGGGAAAAGGGGGGGGAGGGAGGGTGATGGGGTGGATGGGGTGGAGTGTCAAAAATCTGTCTGTCACAAAGTTCTCAAACCCGATATCGGAAGAAGAGGAGAAAAGGGGGGGGGGAGAATTTCGTTTAACCTGCCCGAGCGCCAAAGCTGCGCTGGCTAGAAAAGGTGACATTCCCAATACGAGAACAGGCTACATTTATCTTAAAATTCTCTGAAGAGAAAGCAAAGATAAAGAGGGATTCGGGGGAAAAGGGGGGGACAATCAGCATCTGGGTCGGTATTTGGTGGGGAAAGCCATTGCATCGCTAATCCAATAGCTGTCGTGGGAACAGGAAGGCGAGGGGAGGGGGGAGTGGTTTTGAGGAGTCACAGGGGGTTTAAGTGCAAATTTAAAAAGAAGGCTCCAAGAGGGGCAAAATCTAGAAAAAAGCTAGATCACAAAAAAAGGGGGGAGGGGTTAAT
>Ga0179591_1351789_pt1 | contig 13284 bp, 19 predicted proteins | sample CZOMad2_1_08_16f_FD_182891 | JGI IMG/M metagenome (GOLD analysis project Ga0179591, IMG submission 182891) | Vadose zone soil fungal communities from Angelo Coast Range Reserve, California, USA - CZOMad2_1_08_16fungal (PacBio error correction) | ecosystem: Environmental > Terrestrial > Soil >...
AGAATTGGAAAAGTTGGACTGGGGTTCGTAGTGTTAAGGAGAAAGGAGATTCTTCCTGGATAGAGTGTATCCACCGGGTTAAATGGAAATAGGGATGAGCAACCTACGGTCAAAATACTTTTCACACAATGGGGTTTAAAGGGGGTGGTAGGAGGGTGCAAGGCTTCAGGGGTGCAGCAGACAAGGGGGAAGGAAATACGAACGTAAAAGAAAAAAATCCTGCCACTACAAAAATATGGGTGAAGAAAAAAAGACCCGCAAGTCTTACGCGAAGTGGCCGAGGGGGCGGAGTCTAACATTGTTGGCAGTCCAAGGTAGAAAGGGTTCAACTAGTAGAGTCGTGTTGGAGGAATTGCGGAAGTCCTGAGGGGGGATCAAGCTTTTCTGAATCCGGAATCTGGGGAGGGGCCTGAACAAGACTCTCAAATCAGGGTAACCATCAAGAAGAACAGATTGACTTAAAGACAAATGGCCAAAAAGGGGAAACTGATTGCCAAGAATGAAGCGTCGGCGCACACTCTGAAGCACCATTGGGACGCCCCCCACAGGGGAAGGAGACCTGAAGGAAAGACATAGATGTCTGCGACATGACAAGAGCTTGGGAGACTAACGATTTGGGGGCGAAAAAAGGAAGGAAACTTGGTGGGGACAAGGTCAGGAAGTAAGTTGAAGGTCTCTCCAACGAAGGAAAAGAGAGAGTAAAGGGAAATTATGCTTCTGAATTGGAGAATGGCTCTACAAGAAGACGGGACTCGGGGAGGATTGTACACCCAGCGACTGGCTACGAATCCGGGGTCCAAAGGGGGGGGGGAACCGTTGGGTTAACGGGACTCATTAGCTGCAAGTCACTGAGAGGGAGGGATGAGGGGAGCCATTTTGATCATGTGCAGAGGGAAAGGAGTGGATGGTGGGATAACACCGTTGGGGACGTCAGACATTAACTAACTCTAAGGATTTCAGAAAGGGGATCAAAAGGGAGGAAAAAAAAAACTCCCAAAAAAGAGGAAGTTAACAGGGGATAGCTCGTTAAAACAAGTAATTTAAAAGGAGCCATAGGCCAAAAAGGTAGCCGCTTGTAGGTAGGCTTAACCCTCCTGGTTGTGACAGGCTGAGAAAGGCCCGGTTGTAGTCAGGGGGTTAGAGGAAACGGTGCAAGCAAGCTCTATACCAAGAGCGCTGGGGCAAAAAAAAAAAGGCGAAAAAAAAGAAAGGATCACCATTTGTTGTGGACAACCATTCGGTTTTGGGGAGGAAACCAAGAAAATAAGTACTGCGGAAAAAAACGACAAAAGGATAGCGGGTAGGGAAAAGAGGTATGAAGTCCTGTCCAATTAGATTGATAAAATGGCAAAGATGAATAAAACTCCCCTTTGGTCCACTTCTCTACAGAACTACCTTGCGAAAGGAAAAAAAAAAAAAAAAAAAGGAAAGGGAAGAAAGAAAAAAAAAAAAAAAAAAAAAAAAAAAAAAAAAAGAAACCCGTCGGTAGGGACTGCAAATCCGTAATTGAGGGAAAATTTCGGATTCTCGAATTCGGCAGGGTCAACTGAAGTGGGGATCTTTAGGAGAGAATTCAAAAGTTGGGGTCAAGATCAGTTTTCCGGAGCTGAGGGGTTTTCCAGTAAAAAAGGGGGCGGGGGGGGAAGTCATCTAATCGGACCAGGAGGAACAAGTGGGAGATTCCAATGGAATCGGACAGGTGTAGAAAATTTCTCCAAGCCAGGGAAGGGCTCGGGAAAATCAGAAGGAGCTCCAACGTCAGCCCAAAAATCGACAAAAAAACCAAAAAAGGGCCATAACAGTCATGGAATGGGCTGAAAGAAAAATGGGGGGGGACGGCAGCTGACCGTATGAGGGAATTCACACTCCAAAAAAGGGAGAAGAAACAGTATAGACGTTGCCAGAAAGACAGCGCACCACATGATCGAAAGATAGCGCCTTTGGCAGAGATGGAGGTCAGGAAGAAAACACTACCCAGTATTTAGCTCCCTGGGAGGGGGTCAGTCGATACCAGGGGTCCGGATAAAAAAAAAATCGCGCCCTAGCTTTCCGAAACCGGATAAAGAAAAATATTCTCAAACTACTGGGGAAACCGTCATAATCCTCGACACAACAAAAGTTTGGAAGGGGTGAACGTCATCTTGGGGAACGTAGGCAATAGGGGGGGGGGCTTGAAGTGGGTTGTGGTCAGATAAAAAAACGATGATACCCTGGGAGAAAAGGTAAACGAAGATTAAAAGCCGGAGACAGGGAAACCACCAACCACTAAGTCCGGAAAACGCTCTCCACCAAAGCGCATCAAGGAGAAGCCTTGAAGCAGGAAGTGGACAAACGGGCAGGACACGAACATCAAAAGAACTTAAACCAAAAAGGACTTGAGCCGTTCCTACCAGGGGAAAACCTGGCCAATGTAGCAAAAAAAAGTGATCCAAGCATCCACGTTTTTTGGTACAGGCAAGTCTCGAATTAGGGCCCCAGGAAGTCAGGGTCCCGTTAAATAAGGGAAGGAATCAAAGTCAACCTAGGTTCGGGCGTGGGGGAAAAGGGGAACCTGAATTCAAAGGTCACCGAACAAATTAAAAAGCAGGCATTAGGATTAAACCTGCGGTAAGGTCTGAAAAAAGCGTGGCAATCTCGAATTAAAGAGTACACTGATGGGGGGACTATCTTAACTGGAGGAAGTTGAAAAGCCGCACATGGAAGCGGAACGTGGGAAAAAGCCGAGGTTCAATTCGAGGAGTTCGCGTCTTTGGGGAGGAACCGTAAGCGAATTGAGGGGGACTAACTGAAATTCACTGGGCCACACAAATTCGGTAGTCTGAAACTGGGGGCCACCCGAAGGAAAATAATCGGGGAGGGGAAAAAGGGGAGAGTCACCGCCACCATCCCGTATTGGAAATTCGACTCTAAAACAACGGGATAACCTAAAAGAGGGGAGGGGGTGACCGACAGCTAGAAACCAATAAAATTATATAGGGAAACAATCGCAGAAGCTACATCCCTAAGAAAAAAGGAGTCTGACAATTGTTAAAGTAAGTCGGAACCAACAGAAAAAGAAACCACGGGTAAACTTTTGACAAAGTTAAAACAACTAAGGTAAAGGGGGGTGTACCCTCTCTCTCCCATCTCGAGAAAACAACAAAATGGGGGGATTGGGAGAGGGATGACGAGGTACTGACGGGGTAATCGGCAGGGTTGTAATGTCCGTGCGGAATGGGAGGAAGGGGTTTCCAAACGAGAAATCGGAAGAATAATAAACCTTGGGGGGGATGCTCCCGCTGGGAAGGGGGGAGGGAAGAAGAGCTGGTTGGGAGGGGGGTGGAAAGGGGTAGTTGCACGAAATGGGGGGTTGATACTTAAATGTATCGTGGGCCCAGGTATAGGCCAATAATAAGAGAGGGGGGTGGGGGGGGTTTATTAAAACTTACAGGGTAAAAAAACTTTAGTCGCCACACGGTGTGGAAAATGCGAAACAAAAGGGGGGGGGGGGTGGGATGTAGTTGAGGGACCACAATTAGCAGTCAAGGGGGGGGGTGACCAATAAGATATAACCATGGAACGATTAAAAGGGGGAAAAAACTTCATTGTGAACAGGACGGCGTGGGGCACGTTCAAAACAGTGAGCATCAACTAAGGTAGAAACAGGGGGTCGGTAGATTGCCCGGGAAGTGCAGAGGGGAAAGCCCTCCCGCCCCCAGGTCGAAATGAAGGAGACGGATATAGGGAGATTTTCTTTAAACAATGCGAGGGTAGGATGAGAGAGCAGAGGGGGGACGATGAAAACGGGGAAGGCTCGTCTACCAGACACTCGCCGGAAGTTAAAGTCAAAGTTGTGGGGAAGCCATTAGATTAGGGCGACTTGATCGTTAATTCCCCTAAACAGCCAAGGGGGGGGTCTTCGTGGGGGGAATGGGGGGGGAAGGGCCGAATTACGGATTGATGGACGGTGAATGCTAGGGGTCATTTGGAGGGGGGGGGGGGGGGTGGGTTATTTGGATTTATTGAATTAAATTTATATCCAGGGGGGAAAAACTATTTCTGGGGGGGAAAAACCTCCCCATCAAAAGTCGTCAAAAAGGTGGGAGCTAATGAAAAATCGAAAACGAGTCTTTGGGTTAAAAAGGGGGGGGAATGGCTGGAGGAACTCGTCCTGGGGGGGGTAGGGATGTAAAGGCACTTATCCTGGGGAGTAGCATGAGATCAGCGATCAGAATCAGGAGGGAGGTCACTAAGGGGGGAGTGCACCTTGAACTTAAGAGGTAAGAGGTCTTTTAAAGAGGGTGGTGATCAAATAAGATCATAGGGAAAGACAAAGGTTCGGAGAATCTTGGTATGCCATGGTGAAGTGGGTAGATCTGAGAGCTTTCGCGTTGGCGAAAGGGGTAGCTCCATAACCTTGTCGGAGAGGGCATAATAGGGGGACCTCCCTAGAGGAAGAGTTTCTTCACGAAGAGGCCATCTCCTGGGGAATACGGCAATTTTGGGGGGTTTTTCAGTTGGTTCTGCGGGGGGGCTCGATAGCCGGGGAGAGGTGAAAACAATTGTCCCCCAAGGTTGACGTTGTCAATGGTCAAGGAAACCGAGGCCAGGTACGGGGAGAACCAGGGTCCCTCAGGTCGCTATAGGGGGGACGATTTTAAATCAGAGCGATCCAGTTGAAGAAAGGAAAAAGCTCCCTCACCACAAAAGATCGATCGTCGAGGGGGGGACTGAATGTCGGGGAGGGGGGGAATCATACACCTATGGCATTAAGGGGACGATCAGGTATAACTGAGCGTATTCCGCCTTGGGACAGAAGGAAGCTCACTAAAAGGTATATTACTGATGGTGAGGCTGGAACTCGAAACTCGGGTGGGGGTTATTTTGTTTGTTGAAATACAGGTACTTTTGGGAAATAGGTCTCCAGTTATGATACTCAAAAGGACTTGCTCTATTTTGGGGCCCATAATGTCTGACATCTGTGGGAAAATACTTCTTGTAGTGGGAGACTTTTGTAGAAGGACGAGAAAACGGAAAAAGGACTTATTTCTGGTATGAATAGTTGTTCCGACCCAATGTTTGGAAGACTTTGTACATAGGATATTATTTGAAGGGGAGCATCTCGGTGTGGTCAGGAAATAGACTTGTCAGGGGAGAAAAGAAATTTCAAACGCGTCCGGGGTGAAATTGCAGTTCCTGCATACGCCCCCTTGGGACCAGCTTCCTACTTAAGATACCCCGGTCCGAGCCGAGGTCTTCGCGGGGAAGAAAGAGGAACAACCAAAAGACCAGACGTGAGCTCCTGGAAAGGGACGTTTCAAGGGTTGAGGCGAAATGAAAGGGGCGCCCGGGGGGATCCGTTCCCAATCTAAGCATCTTGGTCGTTGGTGTTGGGCCTTTATCGGGAACATTTGGAAAAGGCTTTTCTGAGACGTCGTGCTACTTGGGGGAGGGAAAGACAGCCTGGTAAAAGCACCCCTCCGAAACAGATTACCTAAAAGGGAAGAAAAGGTCAACCTTTAAGGAACGAAACTATCGTGAACGATGCCCTGAGGAACGGCATTGGCGACAACAACGTAGGGAAGGAAAAAACCCGGTATTCTCTCCCTGGGGAGCCGAAGAAAGGCGCTGAGAAGGAAGGGGGGCGAGTCAAAAGGTGAATTTGAAAAAATCTACAAGAAAATAAATGCGTAAAAGAAAAACAAAAAAACCTTAGAGATAATAAAGGCCGATTTATGCTTAGGGGGGCTATTAATCAAGTTAGAGGGGCTCAATCATTACGTTCCTCGAAGGGGAGCAAACCGACGGCAAATCAGACCGGGGGGATAAGAATCAATTATATGATCCTGTCACAAGGGCCGGGACTCCATTCGTAAGATCAAAGGTCACGAGGGGGGGGGCTCGCAATGAAAAGGAAAGTTATCATTCTTGGGGACTGGGGGGAGGGAGGGTCTTCACAGGAAAGCTGCGATCACGGAAAGCTATGTAAGGGGGGGGGACATAAGCTTATCAAACGGGGAAATGCAAAAAAAAACAACCGCCAGCTTTACTGAATGAGGGGGGTTATATCGGGGATAGGGGGGTACCCACGTGTTAAGGCGGGGCCGGACACAAAAAAAATCGGGCCAGAAAAGCGCTTACGTTTTGGAGGCTTCATCATCCCGTCAAATTTTTGTTAAGGAAAAACCCGGAGACGTTTTAGTGCAGGGCTTGGGGAAAAACTTGCATCAGACAATGGGACACTCGTCCAAAACAATCACAATTGGGGGGGGGGGGGGGGGGGTGGGGTGGGGGGGTGGGTGGGTTGGGAGTGGTTGGGGGGGGTGAAAAGTGTAGCCAGACATCTGGTGGGGGGAAAGCACCATCCTAGGGAAATCCTGTTTGCCAACCATCGTTCAGAGCACTCATTAGAAAGGCAGAAAAGGGAAATCGAAAAATGAAGCACACGACAGAAAAGCCAGGCCGCGCTCCTATAACTGGATGGGGACGAGGCTGCAAAAGAAAAAAAGCGTATTTTCTGGCTAATCATTGGACATAAATCCCGAAGGGTCTAAGAAAGGAGGGCTAAATTCACTTGAAAGAGGGGGCGGCGCTTTCTTGATGGAAAAAATAGTCGGACAGGAGGGTTTTCCCAGTCACAAAAAATGACGGGGGGGAGGAGGGGTCCAGGAACTGGGGGACTTTAACACAGGACCCCGGACATTTTTAGAAACGCGTAAATGGAGGGAGACCAGCCTCCATCTCTAAAACCCCCTAGGGCGAAGCCGTCTCCCCCAAAGGATGGGGTTCTTAATCAGATATGGGAGATAAAAACTGGAAGGAAATGGGGCAGTTACAGGCCCACGAGCCCTGTTTGTCAGATAGAAGAACGATGGCAACAGCAGAAAAACATGATCGAAGGGGGGGACAATCTCCGTCAGAAGTTGCTAGAAGAAAAGTTCAGGAACACTCGAAACCCGGGAATTACCGCAAGAAGAATCTTAGAAGAGTCCAAATCAAAAGGGATACGGACGGATAGCAGGGAACTGGAAGGGCGAAACAGAGACGGCATCATATAAAATGGGGAAATAAAAACAAGAAGAATCCCCGCGTCTGTCAGCCGCCGATAACACAGTTTGTCATGGGAAGGGAAAACTACAGGGAAATGAGAAGGGTTTCTGGGTGAAGTGGCCAAGGCAACGAACAAATAACCGATTCAATTTCATCAGAAATAGTCAATAGGCTATACCAAAACAAAACACCCCACGCAGCCAATTACCATAAGGGAAACACTCATATATCAATCCTTTAAATGAATGAAGAGCACAAAAACCGCAATGTCGTAAGGGGAGGGACATTTTTACGGGAATTACCTCCATAGACCTAGGTCCCGCCTAAAAACACGGGAAAAAAAACATGCAATAAGGGGGGGCCTAAATAAGGGACAGACGGTCGAGGGAACTGTTTCGCGTAGTTGAAAAAAGCAGCCGTGACTGGAGGGCCGTTACCAATGTGGTCTCAGTGAAAAAAAGAAACTCTCAGGGGGGTTCCCGCATCAGAGAAAAAGCCAAGACTGCCAGGGAAGAGGGCCTGATTACTTGGGGGGGGGGATACTGAAGTCACCACTTAAAAAAGCAAGAGAAGTCTATGAGACTGATTTTGAGACTATATATGAAACTTCGGGGCACACAGACGTCTTCACTGTGACAGGTTACGACGAAGTTTCAATGGGCGCTAACAACCTTTGAAGGGAAGGAACGGGTCTTGTGGCACCAGGGAAAGGTTGCTGGGACGACGGTTACAATAGGACACCAACACCGGTTCGGAGCAGGGGGGTGCCCAATGTCGACTCTGCACGAGCGGGAGGTGTGGTAGCCCTAATTATCAAGGAAAACACACGTTGGGGGGCGAAAGTCAGGGTTAGGAAAGAAGCAGGTTCCAAGACAAAACTGGAATAAAAGGTGCCACCAGCTAGGAAAAAAAAAGGCAACGCTTCTCTGGTTCATGTCCTCCGCGGAAGGGGGAATACCTCGAAAACAAAACGGCGTTAGGACAGGAGACCAAGAAGGAAAGAATCGGAACCAACAGAACTTACCTGGTCAGAACAATGGAGACAATAGAGGTACTAGGGGGGACAAAAGAACATAGTAAATCTTCACGAAGAACCATCAGAAGAAAAGAGTGAGAAGATATAGATTGGGGGGGGGATGAGGGATTATATAATTTGGTCAGACGCTGAAAAAAAGGCTGTGAGAATGGTAAATATGGGGTTTTTTTCACTGTTCAATTGGACACAGCTTAATCCGGAGGAGAAAAAATGGGGTTTGTATTGATGAGGAGAAAGGCTGGCTCGGGGGCCTTGACGTTTGAGGAGTTGTATAGCTGTGAGGGTGGCAAAGTGGGGAGTGTTTTTCGGCGGTGAGAAACAGGGATGAAGAGGGGCGCCATAAGGTTTGTGGAAATAGGAGGGGCGTTAAAAGGGAAAAGCAGATTAGGGCCGGTTCACAACAAGGGGTTAGGCAAACCGAAAAAAGCAGGGGAAAAAAAAAAGTTGTGTGTGTGAGGGGGGGGGGTGAGGAATTTCAGGTTAACAGAAAGCACATCCTGATTAGGGGGAATCACCAGGAGATTTTGTTTGTAAGAGGGGGGGAGAGCCATTTAAAACAGAAGGTCAAAGTGTTATTGGAAAAGTGTTGAAGGGTTGATTCTGGGTCAAGGGGTAGGCAAAGCAGTGTTCCTTCGCAGTTTAATAAGGGGGAAGGGGGAGAGGGTGGTCATCCCGCCTTAACAGTAATGAAGGAAAAAAGGGGAGGGAGGTGCATCGGGATTATTTCTAAACGAAAATGCTGAAGGGGGAGGATGGGAGGCATTCTTTTGAGCTGGAATGGGGGGTACGCAGGTAGGGATTTAATTCTAGCTGACCGGGACGGTAATCAAGGGGTTAGTTATTCGTATGGGTGGGTTATTACATTTGTTGAGGTACGAAAAAAACGGACGAGGAAGCTAGGTATTTCCCCGACATGGGAACGTTTTTTACGAAAGGCGGGGGGGTGGTTCACTCAATAACTAAGATTAGGGGGGGGTTATCTTAATGGGGGGGGGGGGTGCGCATTCGGGGGGGGGGTGGGTTGTTATGGGGGGGGCTCCGCGATGGATTGGGAATTGTTCTATCCTTTGACAGAATCGTTCTGAGGGACACCCACCAAAACAACCACCATTGCGTCCCAGGGGTATAAATTAGTCAATAATCAAAAAGGTGGTGGGAATAGGAGGGAAGGAAAACGAAGGGGCGTCCGTGGGGTTGGGGGAAAGGAGAGATTATAAAAAGGGAAGGGGGGCAGGAAAATCTCCTCGGAATCACGAGCCGTATCCGGGGAAGGGGGAAAGTCGGGAGAGAATGATCAGCACAACTGGGACGGGTAGACAGAGAGTTAGGGAATCGTTTCAAGAGCGCCAAAAAAAGGATGGGGGCGAAGGGGGGGGGGAGGGCGAAAAGTGGGTTGAAGGGAGAGGGGGTCTACAACTGTCATGTGCTCAAAGATTGGGGGGTATCTGACATCAAGGGGCATTGGGGTACTTGAAAGGGATGGGACGTTCGCCTGCAATTAGAAGAAAATCTTCAAGACATGCCAGAAAATACGGGAGCGGGGGAAGGTGGGAACGGTGAAGCGATGGTTTTGTGTGGTGGTCATAGTGGGTATTCTGCCGCGATTTAAAAGCGACAAGTCGAATATTTCAAAAAGTCCGTTGGGTCTACATTTGCCCTCAAGAAGCTGAAAAGGGGAATGGGGGGGAAAAGAAAACAAAGGGGGGGGGAACACATCAGGTCCGGGGTTTATTTGAAACGGACCAAGGTCCTCCTGTCAGAAACACAAAACTCTAACAAACTATAAATATACTGGAATGCGTTCTCAGGGGGAGGTCGTCAGGACGGGGAATAATACACCAAGCTCAGCAAATGCCTAGTGGGGGGGGATGTAACAATCTGAGAGCCGCCGGATTGCAAGAAAAGCCTTGTTTTTATAGGGGGGGAAGGCGGTCAGGCAGAAAAGTTTGGGGGGAGGGGGGGGAAATTGGGGGTGGGTTAATTAATGGCTTCTGGCAGCTAAAGGGAGAAAAAGGCCTGGTGGAAGAAAGAGGGGTTCTGGTAATAATTAGTTTCGTGAGACAAAGACAGTTGGACAATGTGCAACCAGTGGTAAGGAGGGGGGGTGATGAAAGTGGTTGCAAGGGAGCCTGGGAGCTGTGTCAGACTGGGGGGGGGAAGGCAAAGCGACAAAAATAGGACGGCTTAATCCGGCACTACAAAGGACTGAATTGTGAACTAAAAAGAGATAGCTACTTCTTTCAAGTATTGTTAGGTCGAGAAATACTTGGGGAAAAGGGGTTACTCTAGGCCGAAAGTCCGGGGGGGGGAAGGGGTGGGGGAAGGGGGGAAGGTATCGACGTTCAAAAAGTGTGATCATTTCTTTAGATCCGGGAGGGCAGGAAAAATAAAAAAGAAGTGAGAAAAGAGAAAAAGCAGAAACAGATGGAAATAAAGAACATATCCAAATGGCAATTGGGGCAAAGGTTGCGAACTAAAATGAAGAATCGGAACGTTACGCTAGAAGAGCCGGACATAGGGGTAAGGAACAACTTTTCCTTATAAAGGGGGCCGGTTGCAAGGGGTAAGAGGATCGACCTATTGGCTGGTCGAGTAAGATTAAGAGGAACGATAAACAGGGGGGGATAAGTGAGGAATAACAGTCAGGGAACTTTGAGGCTCGTCACAAATTAGATGAAAGAGAGAGATTCAAGTCCAAGTAGGCTGGAAGGCTAACTTCGTTTATCAACAAGAAACAGGCAGGGGGGGAAAGAGGAAAAGGTTCTAGCTCTACCGATCAGGGTAAAAGTTAGGAAAACAAATCGGTGTGGGTAGCGGTCAAGGGGAGAGAAGGATACTGAAGGGAAGGGCGTTCGTCAACACGGGGGGAAGGATTAATTTTGACATGATATGGGGGGGAAAAACCTTTTTCTGTTATTTTCAGAGTTATTCAAGGGTAAGCTGCGAATAAAATGAAGGGAAAAAAATCTTTAAGACAAACATGTAACCTTTGTAAATTCTATAGTCAAAACCCCAAACGCCCACCGCGAAGGAGGAGGAAGGGTGAATAAGTGATAGGAGGAAAACCCCGGTTCATTTCGCCTAGCCTCGAAGAGTCCAGGAAGCAGACTTGTCGGGGGGGGGTGCAGAAGCCCGTAACCGGGGGGGGGCACATGGGGCTCGTTTGTAAGGTGGAAAAATGTTACCTGACCGGCTTAATTCACTCTCGGAAAGCACATTCACAAACAAAACTTGTCATAACAAAAAGTAAAACCATGGTTGTGAAAAGGCCAGCATCAGTGGGGGGGGGGGGGTGGACCAGAACCATAGGGACGGATCAAGTTAAATCCAGCAAGGGAAGGAAAAGAAGGTTTTGGGGCAAACTTGAACGAAACGGGGCCCAAAAGAAACCAGAGTTTTCCGGCAAGACGAAAAGCGGGACCTAAAGGGAAAAGGAGAGAGAGCGAAATCAAAAGAAAAACCAGGCTTCGAGCGTCAACATCTGAAAGAGTCAAGGGTATCCGAAATGAACCATGAAAATGCTAACCTAGGAAAAATGCTATCGGGCACGACAAAACTTTAGATGGAGGGAAATCTTAATACTAGGTACATTTCCCCAAAGAATCGGAACAGGGTGGAAAGAGGGGTTCTAGTTCCTTCAAGGAAAGGTCTCATAGGGTCTGATCACTGGCGACCACTCGCAGTTGGGTAAGCCAAAGTAATTGGGGGAGCAACGGCCGCCTATCGCACCAAAACCCCACCAGCAACCATCCCGGCGATACACAGAGGAAGAGGTGAAAGAACGGGTGGAAGGACCGAGACGGAGATGCAGGATTCTAAAGAGTCAAAAGGCACCGTTGGGGAATCAAGCAGGGCCCAAGAGGGGAAAGATTGTTGTAAAGACATATATACAAAAAAAATGAAGACAATGAGACCGGGCCAATTTTGCATATGGAGAAACTTTTGTAAAATCCAGCAAAAAGGGGAAAGGAACTACCGTCCAAGGTTTGAGCGGAGAAGGACTAAAAGAAAGGGATACAGATGCGATCACTGAGGCCCAGAGCTTCGAAAAAAGACAGTTTTAAGAGAAGATTCCAACAACGAAGGGGGGGCACGCGGAGGCATCGAAGATTTAAAAAGTTTTGCGAGGATGAAAGGACGTCATCTAAAAATGGGGGGGGGGCTAAGTGGAAGGGGGGGTTGGCTGTGTAGGGGGGACAAATCCTAACGGGGGGGACCACTGGTGCATTCACAAGGAAGAAGTAGGGGGGGCAGGCCTACAAAAAAAAGACCACCTCATTGCTTCAACTCCCTTCATAAAAAGAAAACACAATCTAAATCCGTTACGAATCTTGGTGGAAAAAAAAGAAACACTCAGGGGAAAATGGGATTTTGACCAGGGGACGGGTATTACCACAAGAAGAAATTCCGACTGTTGTAAAAGGAGCAATTTCATAACCAACCACTGAGCCAGATGGGGGGAAGAAGGAAGGGGGACCTGCTTCTGAGTTAAAGGGCGTTTTTGAAAAGGGTCCGGGAAAATCTGTCCGGGAAATTGAAGTGGAAGGACTTTCTACGAGAATAGTTCACCTCTCGTGTTCCAAGAATAATTGATTCAGCAAAGGAAAGAGGGAAGAACGGGGAGGAAATGGGGAATGCGGCCTTGGTTAACCGGATAAAGAATCTGACGAAGGAACTTCAAGGGGAGAGGGGAATGAGGAGAGAAGGAACTTACCTACACGTTCGGGAGAACGGGTGAGACCGTCCAGGGGGGGGGGGGGGGGGGTCAATGATCAGAGGAGATAGGGGAAGGATCTTTGGATTGGTTTTAAGGGGAAAAGGAACTGAACTGCGACGGTTACCCCGTGCATCACTGCAAAACCACCGGGTTATGAGTCGGTTTGCCCAACCGCTGGGGGGCGACAAAATGGCAACTCTGGGCGTTGCCACTGTAAGGACAAAGGGGAAACACCGAAAACCAAAACCGTTCTTGGCGTATGGAGGGGGAAGGGAGTCATTTTAAAATCGCCACTTTCGGTGCCCAAGAGGCGAACCCTCACAAAATTCAACTTCCCAGGCCATTCAAAGGAAAAAAAACAGCTCTCACGAAAGAAATAAACGGCTTTCTTTTACAGAGGCACTCTCGGGGACAGAAGCGGGAACAAACCTGAAACGGAGGGGAAAACAAACAACGGTGATCCAAAAGGGGGGGGGGAAAACGACTTCCCGCTAGTAAGCGT
>Ga0179591_1259518_pt1 | contig 13283 bp, 13 predicted proteins | sample CZOMad2_1_08_16f_FD_182891 | JGI IMG/M metagenome (GOLD analysis project Ga0179591, IMG submission 182891) | Vadose zone soil fungal communities from Angelo Coast Range Reserve, California, USA - CZOMad2_1_08_16fungal (PacBio error correction) | ecosystem: Environmental > Terrestrial > Soil >...
CCGGTCCTGTTCAAAAGGAATCGGTAGAATGGGACCTTGAACAAGAGAATCGTCGGAAATAACGCGAAACCCAAAAAACGGTTCTTTCGAACAACAAGGATCGGCGGAGACCCAGGAAGTCTCAAAGATTTCCCGGCCTGAGAGTTGGCTCAGATCGCCTCTGTAAAAACGGATGTAGGGCGAGCGGGATAGGAGCCTCCGTATCACTCGAGTTAGCGGACGACGACTCTCCGAAGGAAAAGTCTTGCCTCTAAAAGGGATTGGTCGAACACGCGATTCGGAAGGAAAAAGAAAAGTGAGAAGATCTAGGCAGGACATCTTTTCCAAAAACGAAGGGGACTGGTCGGCGTCGCCCAACCAATCTGCAGGATCGTGGAGATGCTAGTCAGGGAACAAAGCGAGGGGTTGAAAAGAGTTGATCATCACTCACGGAAACTGGGGGAGAAACGTTGGGGGAATCCGGGACTTATGATGAAAAGGGGACACTAAGTCGCAAGGAGCTATATGAAAGCAGTGCCGAGAGAAAGGTGACGACAGGAAAATTGGGAAAACGTCATGAGACCAAAGCGGAGAACATGTGGGGAGGAGGGAGTGGCGACGACCGGCTAAAGATCCTAATTAGCTCGGCTAAGACATGATACGTTATAGAGTCTGGCAAAAAAGAAGATTACGAAGTCAAAACGAGGGCCGTTCGCGAGCGGTGGGGCCACGTATCCGGTTGAAGGCAATCTCGAAGGACATTCTCCGGGCCCATAACGAGGCCGGGGGAGCATCGTCTGTGCGCAGAAGGCAAAAAGGAGAGAACGAAGCAACCAAGCGTTCTCGGAATAAAGCCAAAAAAACAGGAGAAAAGATGAGTCAGAAAAAGACGGGGCATTGTTGACAGGCTCTGCGTGAACAGGTAAGCGCCAAGGACGCGAAGAGGCTCGGACTGAGGTTGAGTTCGGGCACAGTGAATCGGGGAACAAATAAAGAGGCGTTTCATAAAGACGTTCGAGAGGGCACGGAAATTAGGACAAAAAGACTCGAAAGGGAAAAGGTCCGAGCACCGCGCTGAAAAAAATCCCCTGATCCCCGAAAACGCGTGGGAGAGACAGGAACCGGGCGTCTCAACTCAACAAGGTTCGCAGAGAGGGAGGAGGGCCGGCAGGTCGTCTGAGAGGCACCTCTCGGCTGACGTCTCCGCTCCTTAATGGCGCCGTTGTGCGTAAAAGAGTCCGAGCATTCATCTTCAAGGAGGGCACTTCTTAAAGTAGAGAATTTGGGACGTAAATCCGCGGCGGGGCGAAAGGATAGCGAAAATGGTGTGTTGTGCGGGCCAGAACGAGGACAGTCCGCGTTTCGGAAAGAGGTACGAGAGAGGTCAAGAGGTCCGGACACTCGCGGGAACCGATACAGCTGGCAAGAGCAGGAGGCCTAACGTCGTTAACTCAGGTCCTCTACAGATCGGAGCTAAAGGCAGTTCAGAATGCAGGAGAACTTGATCTTGACCGCGGGACAACCCGAAAGGCTTACGCTAGAAGAAACCTTCGCTAATGGTCCTAAAATAATCAGTGTCGCCAAGAACAACTGGAGGGGGAGTCTCGGGGAAGGGGACTATTGAATTCGCAGGTCTCCGGGGAGAAGGGGCGCCAATGCCTTCAAGACCGCTCGAAGGTTTGAGGATCGGTCGCTTCGCAATGCCCCGTGGGGGGCTCGTGAGGGGAGGGAGGTCGCGGAAGGCCCGACCGATCGAGACTTTTCGGGAATTCGCTGCGACGCGATACAAAAGAAAAGAGAAAAGGCGTAGGAAAGAGGCTTTGAGGGGCCTTGATCAGGATCTAAAATCGCAATTCTTGAGAAAGGGGGGGGGAGAAGTCCGTCTCCTAGGCGAGAAAAACGTCCTCCACTCGCAGCGTCAAAAAAAGCGAATCCGCGGGCCAAGCTCGTGGGAGAGGGGCGCGCCTTGGTTGGGGAAGGGATGAGGCGAACTTGTTTGGAGGGGGGGGGAAAAAGGCCTCCGGTTTCCCGAAAGAAGTTCGAGAGAAATGTTCACTTTCACGGCGAAGGGGAAGGGCCTCATGGCTGAAATTCAAGAAAGGGGGCGCTCAGAAGACCATATCTCCCAGAGGGCTGACCAGCTAAGAGAAAGGGCGAGCTTCGTGAGTCTAATCCGGAGGAAGGAACTGCAGCGAACTGGAGCCCTTTCTCAGTCAAGACGCCATGCCGAAGCAAAGAAATAACGTGCCTTCATCCAGTAGGCGGAGGGTTATTATATCTCAGGAAGAAAAAAAGGCATTGGCCGAGCAGAGAAACCAGGGAGTCATCGGCGAAACTGGTGATAGCATGGAAAAAGGGGGTCCTCCGCAATGGTCAAAGCCGTCGAGAGGGGCCCTAACTGGCCATCGGGCCACCGCAATCACGCAAAATTGGGGGGGGGGTCAGTGAAAAGGGAAAAAATTGTCGGCTGGTATATAATCTCTCAAGAAACGGAAGGAAAAGAGATAGATTAGAAAAAAGCCTACAAGGGAGCTTCGATGAACGTACCTGCCAAAGAAGGGAAGCGGAGCTGCCCGAACTGGCATGGCCTGTTCCGAAACCTTCCTAAGAAAAGGAATACTGACTGCGAAGCAGTGTCCAAAGTCCCCAAAAGATGACTCCCGGAGACCTGAGTATCGGGAAACAGTGGGCGAATCGCAATGATAAAACTAAAGCAAGAAACTCCGAGGCGATCATCGCAGAGGGGGTCATTAAAGCATGGCGTACTGCCAGCAGACTATATCGGGCGAAGAAAAGCCCGTGGCACCGGGGAAGGCTTCTGAATCGCGAAAAAGATAACCGTTCCGATCTGCGAGTGGACGCGCGGCGCGGTCTTGAGGCAAAACGGAGTGGTGTTCCTCAGAAAGGAATTATTAAACGCTTTAGCCCGAACTCGTAGAAAAGGAGGAGAGGGGGAAGGAGGCGAGACACGACATAAGAAAAGCGCGCATTCAAGCGGAGAAGCCGGGCAAAGCAAGGCCTCGCTAGAGGCATGAGGATCTCCGATCTGGTGGAAAAAGGCGAAAGGTCCCGCCGCCGGAAGTGGGAAAGAAACAATCAAGATATAGACTTATCACATTCTCGGAGGCAAGCTCCGGCCATCAATAGCCATCTAGGTCACGCCGCCAATATAGAAGACACGGATCTACAGGCTGAGGATCTGTCCCAGGAGAGAGGGGGAATCAGAAACAGCCGCTTCGGGCCGCAGGCACTGGTCAAAAAGGGCACGGCCAGAAAAGCTTCCTGACTCAGAAACGTCTGGTATCGAAAAACCGGCAGCGGTAAGGACAACCTCAACCACTTCGAGAGTGGACTGTCGGGGGAAAGCCGCCGCGGCATCTTGGAACTTCACACGCGACCGCATACCCTAGGGAAAAAAGCACCCCAGCAGGTGAGCACCAAGCGGCGACATACTGCGGTCAATTGAAGGATCATAGGGAGAGGAAAGAGAGGGGCGCCTACGAGGTACGTAACACTTGGAGAAAGTTCAAGCATTGGGGGGGTAAGAGAATCTAGTCGCCGGAGGGTGTTTGAACTGTCCTACGACCTTAAAAAAAGCAAAAGGAAAACGGCGGATCTGGTCGAAACATCAGGGGGAAGAACCGCGAACGATCGGCACCCGCTCAGAACATCTTTCGTAAAACGGAGAGAGAGGGGGCAGAGGTCGCCAACCCAAGCTGCTTGCGCATTAAGAATGTAGGGAGAGGGGGGATGAAGAGAGATGTTGATACGCGGTTGTTAAGCACACTTCAAAAGCACGAAGGGGAACAGGGTTTGGAAAAAGCGACGCTCTTAACTTAAGGGAGACGCTCCTTCCAGAGCGAGAGCAGGAGGTGCCTGCAACGTTGCCCGATCGGAATCGAACCGTCGCCTCGAGCAATCTGTGCATAACCTTGGGGCTTTCTGTAGTGGAGACGCCCCGGCCGTCGAGCGCCGCCGGGAAGGATACTCTGGGTACAACTCGGACATAATGAGAAGAGAGGGTTCAAAAGGGGCCGCCGCTGTTAGATCAGGGGTTAAGGAACGCTCGCGAGAAGTCAAAGAGGGGATGCAAACATGATCCATCGGCTCTCTGGTGAAGCAGAACGACCCGCACGCCACCCAGCTCTTTTCTAGACCATCTTCTTCTACTCCAAGGGGCTTAAACCTCGAGCAGGGAAGGGAAACACTTCGGCGTAAGACCTAAAGACGGAGGAGGAGGGTCATCGAGACTTAAAATTTTTGGAAGAGGCATCGCATTGGCCGGAATACCATGGAGACGAAGAGGATCGAGGTCCCGGCAAGTATGAGGGAGGGTAGGGAGCTCTTTCACCGGAAAGGGGGAATAAAAGGGATCCTTGGTCATACTGAAGGAACGCTCAGCTCAAGCGATGCATGACAGCCTCGAAAGCGTCCTTTGAAGACCCACGCCTATCCCGTCGTCGAGGAAAATCCGCTTCCTAGAGGCGCTGACGGCGGCGACTGCAGCGCAAAAATGGGGACGCACCTATTGGGGGATCATGAGAGTATCAACGTTGTCGATCGGAAACCTGGGCGAGGGGGCCACAACTTGCGCCTGCTCATCGCTAAGGAAGGAGCAATGCTTCGTGTAGAAAAAAAAAAAAATTCATAGCATAGGGTCCGGAGAAGAAAGTCTGAAGTTGAAGTGTGTAGAACGAAAAGATACCTCTCGGGCACAGCCACGCCCCGATGGGGAGAGGACAAGGTAGAAAGGCAGGGGGGGGGCGAATAAGACTCGTCTGAGGCCGTCAAAAATTTTAGAAATGGACTCGAGAGCGGGTGAAACCGGAGGAGGGTCGTCAGCCAAATCCAGGTGTCGACCAGGATTCCCCACAAACCAACTCGAGGCAAGATAATCCCGAAAAAGGGGGAGTGAAGGGGGGTCCCGCAAGCACAGGGGAAACGAGAGAGGAGACGAAGCTTCAAAAAATAACCTGCTACTCAACAGACCCATTAGAGTAAAGCTGGGAGATTCGCACAAAAGCTCGCCCGACGGGCCGCCCGAACGAGATAGGGTAAGAATCCGCGCAAGAACAGAGAACGCGCTGTGAGAGGGGGTATTCATCGACTATGTGAGAAAAGGAGGGGTCTCAAGGTCCATCCGACTCGGAAAAGGAAGGACGACACCCAGCGAACTCACCGACCGGCTGAAGTCAGGGGGTAAGGGACTTAGAAAGCAAGGGGGCTCTACGCAGGAGGGAGGGACTCGCAGAATCTAATGCTGGAGGAAAGAACTCTTCGCTGTTCTGAGTTAGCGCGAAGAGATCTCGGAGAATTAGATGACTAGGGCGTCCTTACCGACAGGTATGGAAGAAGTATCGCGTCGATAGGAGGGGCCATGGGAGAGGAAGTGAGCCTATAATGGTGAGACGATCCGAGAGGTACTTCAGAGAAATTAGGCGATCTGCTCAAGACCGACTCTTTAGGATAGGAGCTCTGCGCGAGTCCTGCCAGATGGTGGGAGAGGCATCCGCTGAAAGCGCGCGTTGGTTAGGGTAAAACCTCCGCATTTACGGCCTCTCTTGATGAGGGTTCGACTCTTTCGGGAAGCAGGAAAAAGGGGGGACTCTCTCTGTAAAACTTCCGTGGCAAGAAGCAAACAGACAGGCGCCACGGAGTGGCGCGCAAACGAAGATCGGAATTTGCGAAAATTGACTGGGAGGAAAGTCCTTTCATGAGGGGGCCACTGACAGCGCACGAGGAAACTTGATCACTGAGAAAGGACATGCCGAAGTAGCATCAGGCATACCGCCGCATCCAGTAGGTGCGCTGTAGGCATAAAACGGCTAAGAGGAAAAAGATAAGTGGGCCTCATGATGACACCTAGGCCGGGATCCGGCGGGGAAAGTCCTCTCCTCACACTCGCAAGTCGGGGAAATGGAAGAACATATGCCCTCTGCCTAATTTCCGAAGGGGGGACCAAATCCGCAGCCTCATTTCTTTGTCACCGTAGAGAGGATAAAGGAGGGGATCTATATATCTAGGAAAAAAAAAGGGGAGTAGAAAAAAGAGGGATAATACAAAACAAGAATTGGCGGGGAAGAAAAGAAAAGCTTAAATACCTGATGCGCGGATTTCTGGGGTTCCCAAGTATTCCGCGCCTCCTGAATCTAGAAAGGAGAATGAGGCCGGTCCGCGGAAAGGAATCCTAGACTTCCAAACTTGGGGGATCCGCTCGGTAAAGGAGGGGCGCTCAATTTTAGGGAGTCCTACGACGCCTACGGGCGAAACATGTCGGTGGTCGGAATGCAAGTAATCCAAGCATTGAGAACGGGTTCTGCAGAAAGGGGGAGGGAGCCGTCGTCAGAGCCAATTGGAAGGGTGTCATGCACTATGTAAAGAATAGAATCATACTCCCGTGAAAAGGAGGACAGGATCTCCACGATGGCTCACTGGAAAAAAGGTAGAGCGCCCCCCTGATTTTCACGGTAAAGGAACAATTGCCCCATGAAACTGTAGAGAACGCTTCGAACAGCTCCATATCGGGGGGACTCGCGTACGAGACCTTAGATAGTTTTCGAAAAAAAGGCTAGGGAGGCAGCCCTTCCCGAAAAGTCCTCTCCAGGAGAAATATACGCTTTGGCCAATCCGTCTGCTTAAGACCAGAAGCCTAGGGCGAGAAAAAAAGGGGATCATCGCAGAAACTGAGGATCACATTCTCGTTCGAAACTAAAAGAGAATTTTCAACCGAAAAAAGACAGAACGGCGCCGCGAAAAGTATCCAAAAACTCAGGTAGACGCCGGACTGTCCGCAAATCGCGCTCGTCTAGAAGAACATCTTCTTGAGCGGATGCCTCAGAAAACCGCAGCTTCAACTGTGCGAAAAGGACTGGGAAGGCATCGCTAATGCACGACCAAAAGAAAAAGTCGTGCTAGCGGGGAAGGGGGGTTCGAGGCGAGAAAGTCAGTCGATGGAAGTGTCACTTCCTAGCCTTAGAAGTCTGAATCATCACCCGATCAAAACAGAGAGGGTCCGTCTGGAGCAACAAAAATGGCAGTGGCAAAAGGGGCGGCGAGAATTTAAAGAACGCGAGTTCATATACGGGGGGGAGCCAGGCCGGGTCACGATCACAGGGAATGTCACAGATAGCCGAAGGTCGAGCTAAGCAAGGAGAGAAGGTGTAAATGCCCTACGTGACAACGAAACCGGGGGAAGCACTTCAGGACCTCGGGGGCCCAGCGATCGGCTGTCGCGAAGTTCCACGACAACTCTGCACCGTAAAGAGGAAGGAGTGGAAAACGGGACTGCCGGACTAGTAGGAGAGGAAAAACCTCTGCATGGCAGAATTTCCAGGGGAAGTGGGGAGGGGGGTTCCCATCCCGGGAGATATGGTACGAGGTTTGCATCACTTGACGTGAAAGAGGGGGAACTTGAGAAACTGTTGGGGAACTACGTGCCGGAGGACGAGGACTGACCTAAAGGGAGAAATAAAAAAGGAGAGAATGAGTAGAAGTTGGAGGTGGCCTTCGCGAGGGGGGGGAAAGATCGACCGTTTCTCCGTCAATCGAGAGCAGCACCAATCGTGCGGGGATCCCAGTTGAGAAAGAGGTGCGACGCCGCCTTCGAACGCCGGAGAAGAGTCGGGCTAGACATCTCTTATAGAAAAAAGGGCTTTGCATAGTTAAGAAGGAGGAGGTGTAGCTGGAGGGGGGGCAAGGAAGACGAGATATTGGTGAAACTGTCCAGGTATGCCCGGCATCGACGGTGAAAAGAAGAAATCGACTCGCACCGCATAACTGATCAAATATCGAACCTCTTCTGAAAACATCGAGGCCAATGCGACAGGCATGTATAAGCAGGGGGACGAGGATAATCTCTCTACAACACAGAGGGTCTCTCAAGCCGAAGACTGGGTTCCGAAGGGAACTGCCGGAAGCAAGGAGCAGAGTAGATAACCGGAGGAAGGGGTGGGAAGACGTGCGGGGGCGGGAAGTCGTCCGAGAGTATTCGGGCATAAGGGGTTATATGTTCAAGCACCGAGGGAAAGGAACTGGGCACTATTCGCAGTTGAATGAGAAGAAGAGAAGACGCTATGCCCAGAAGCGAAGAGAAGTCTGTCGATGTCACATCCGAAAAAAGAAATCGGCTGAATCCGGGCTCTGAAAACCGAGGGAAAAAGGGGGATGCACCGATCGCGAGATAGTTTACGGGAGGTCGAATGTAGATGCAAAGGCAACGGAACGGGCCGGCCCCGGCTCAGAAGGAAAAGGAAGTTTTCGCCTTCCGATGTTCCAAGGGACGTCATGCCAACGGGGACGAAGGAGCGAGTTGGGATGAAAACAAACCCCCCAGAACTACCTCGCGCTGTCGTCACAAAGAACCCTATTTAACGGAGAAAAGGAGAAAAAGGGGGGTGGGCGCCGACGACCTCGCTCGAGAAAAAAAAGGGGTTCGAAGGAAGATAGGGGAAAACCGGGGTTCGAGGAAGCCACGCGCTGTCGTTAGACCAGATAAAAAGAAAGAAGAAAGACCCGTCAGGAAGGCGGCTTGAGGGAAGGGGAGAAGCGCATTGCAAAGACTCAGAAGAGCTTACGCACTTCGAGCCCTGGGACATCCCCGTTATCTTGACCTAGGAGTTACAAGAAAGGAATGCTCGCCCGAGGAAGGGGGCATCTGACGCGCCGGCCAAAGGTATCAGACAGGGGTTCTCAAGAAGCAACTCGCAGTGGTCCGCTGTGAGAGGACGAGGTCTATTCGGATAGTAGGGAAGAATCCATCCAGAAATAAGTTCCCGAAGGGCCCACCAGACCGGAAACGATCTGCCGCGAAGTTGAGGAGTCGGGGTCGGAGGGGTCGCGCTACCGGGGGAGCCTTTCGAGGCACAAGGAGAAGTGACTGCAAGGCAACGAAAGAGAAGCGTTCTTGTGTAAAGGGGAAATGCCGCGTCAGGGGGCCTGGAGAGGGGGGGGAGGAGGACCGGGGGCGTCGCAGATCGGCGAAAGGGGGTTGCGCCTTCGGGGAAAGGGGGAAAGATCCTTCCTATCCGAAGACACGTCTGAAGGGGAAAACGCCCGGAGGAGGAAGTATTGAAGGTCCTTCGGGACAAAAAAGCAGACTCAGAGAGAGAGGCAGGACTTAGGTAAAAAGGAGCGCTGGAAGGCCACGCTGGGGAGTGCCTTAAGGACGAAGGGAGCCGCGCGTCTAGGATGTTCGACAAGGTTCGTAATAGGGTGGGCGCTCATGGGGAAAAAATCTGCCTCAGTGAGAAGGAAAACGAGCGCCACGTGTTGGGCTATTCAAAAGAAAATCAGGACGCCGGCTTCGCTTGGAGAAGCATCGCCCACTGCAAACTAAGACCGGCGTCCTTGCGAGGGGGGGGAGAGGGAAGATCGCCATACGAAGGAAGGCTTCACACCTCCGGGCATCCAGTATTGCCTGTAGGCGAAGATCGGCCGGGGAGGCGAAAGATTGTTCCTCTCAGGGGATCACCAGTAAAAGAAAAGGGGCTAAATTCAGCGGTGATAGCAGAACGGCTCAAAAAGAGGAACCAAAGCAATGGTCGGAGAGGCAGTAAGGAGGACAGATGGGGAATCTACATGGCGTAAACACAAATCGCGAAGAGGGGGGGAATACAGTTCCATAGAAACTCTCAACTTCGGGGAGGAAGAGAGATCTCTCAAACCCAAAACAACGGAGGGGGGTAGACAAAAAAAAATTGGAAGGAGAGAGGGGGGGCTCCAATAAGGTGCTGAAGGGCGATGCCAGAAAACTGAAGGGGCAATCTTTTCCGTTCCGCAAAGGGGACCCAAGAACAGTCTTACTTGCGTCAGCCGGAAGGAATCACGGCAAAGGAATTCGCCATACCTGTTGATCCTGAAACAGGCGTGGTGAAAACGCGAGGAAAGGGATAGGAAAGAGAAATCCTCGGAGGGCGGGGGGGGGAACGGGGACTGCCGCGAGAGGTCATTTAGTCGGATGAGGAAATCATTTCTCGGACAGAGGGGGGAAGTGATGTGTCAGGAACGCTGGGAGAAGATCGTCATTTCCTGAAGAAGAAAAGTTCTCCAACTCCGTGGGGCAGAGGGGGAGGAATAAGCCCAAGGAGGGGGAGCGGTCAAAGGAGAGGAGTCACCTCTTTAACGACGCGGTCGAGGGGGAAGACGAGCTTTCTGAAGGGGAAACAGTTACCAAGAAACACTCTCTCCATCGGAAAGAAACCCCAGATCAGCCGGTCCAGCGTCGTGGGGCGTCTCCGAGTTGCCCGCCGTATAGGAGAAAATCTGGAACTACCTGCGAGAGGAAAAGGTCGATATCTCTGCTGAAGAAAGGACGCCTGAGCAAGAGAAAGCATTCCACCGGGACAGGAAGGGGATAAAGTTCTCCTCGTAGAAAAAGGGACTAAGCCGTCTATAATCATCGCAAGGCGTCAGAGGTAGGGAAAGAAAACTATCGGAGGGGGAGGCTGAATTTCCTTCATCCAGAGAGTTGAATTCGAACAGCCTGATACAAAAAACGTCGCGCACCTGAGAAGAATCAGATCAAACCATCCATAGGCGGGAAGGTTTTTTAGGAAAGCGTCTTATTTAAATTTAAACTAAGAAAATAACCTCGTCGAACAGGAACAATCACCCCTGGGGTTCGCGTTTCTGGAAAACAACGATCGGAGCGAACAAGGAGGCTTAATTGCCCTGCCCGTCGGCGAGGAGCTTGCGCATCGGAACGCGTTCCAGGTCAAGCAATGAGAAGCAGGGAATTCTCTCTAGGAGCGAGTCGGGTTCCCGGGGAAAAAGAAAAAAACCGTCATCAGGCAAGTCCGATCTTGAAGAGGAAATGGTAGTCAATGAAATCGAGTGGCTGCCCACTAACAGGGTAACTGGGCACCGGTTAGGCGGTACAGGGGGAAAAAACATCAGGAACTGCCTTACTAGGTATGAGAGGAAAAAAACCTATGCATTGGCGCTTTATAAGGAGAGCGTGGAGAGGTGACCTCGTAGGAAAAATGAAGGGAGGGGGGGGGCTATACACTTCAACATAAAGGGGCTTGTCCTACTTTCCTTGACGGAAAGAGGTAATGAGCGTACACTAAATTGACTCTAAGGAGAATTCAGTCACATCGTGCCGGAACTAACGGTAGAGATGTTGTACTGAATTGGTCTAAGGGGGGAAAAGCTACGCGAGAAGGTGCGCAAGGTGACGCGGCTATGAGACAAAAAGGAGAGACATTAATTAATCGGCTGGAAATAGGGAGGATAGCGGTCTTGGGGGGTCAAGAGGCAAATACCTCCTCTTTGTATCTGTGGGGGAACGAAGGCCGGGCGAAGCGGAAGAAGGGGGGGGACGATTAGAAGGGTATGGACCAGGAAGATCGAGGTTGAAGCTTCTCCAAAAAACCACAGCCGAAAGGAAGGGTATGAGGGGGCTCAGAAGGCAAGGGAATTAAGTAATGTCATAGAAGGGAAGATGGAAAACCCTCAGTCTCAAAGGGAAGACTCACAACAACAACGGGAGGAAAGGGGAAAGATATTACCCGGGGGACGGGTGCCATGAGAGCGAATTGTGGCCGAGGAACTTAAGAGTCTCTGAGTCAAGGAGCAAAGTGGAGGTGGCGGTGGTAAGGATGTTCGACGGGAGAAGGGGGAAATCACACGTTATCATCTGTCAGCAGACAAGGGGGAAACGCGAACGCCTGAGAGTTCATGCAGAAAAGTCGAACGGCGGGAGTTGGCACAAGAGAAACCTACGTTTCGAAGGACCGGAATGAGGATTCTCTCTACTTCGCGGCCAGAAAAAAGAAAAAATCCAAAAAAGGGTTATATCAGCACCGAGGGCAAAGATCGAGGCCTAGAGGAAAAAGGTAATCGAAAAAGCCCCAAGATGCCTGCTCTCAAAGGGAAAAAGTAGAGAAGGGTGGAGAGAGGCCCTAGTCCAAAAAAAAAACGAGGCAAACAGTTTCAATCGCTGGGGGAGGCAAACTGCGTAGCCATATCCATAGAGGGAGAAAATCGAGATCCAAGGAGTCTGAAAGAAGCGAGGGGTGTGAGAATGAGACCTCGGGGAAAAAAGGAAATTGGGAAGATTTCGAAGATATTGCCGAAACAAAAGGGGAAGAAAAGCAGAGCTGTAGTTGACGTCCCATAGCTCGCTGAAAGAGAGAGAAGGATAACGGCTCGTCCGCGAAAAAAGGCGAAGAGGTACTATCTTACAGAGAGGGAAAATGCTGAGCAGCCTTTACATCCCGGGGGCGGAGCTGCGGTCTCAATAAAAAAAGAGGGAAAGCACGACGGGGCAATTCGATAGGAGCCGTAAGGGAAAAAAAAATAAGATCCGTGTTATAAGAAAGAAAGCTGGGGGGTAGCCGCGTTGATAAAAAGCGAAGTCTTCGGAAACGCTCAAGGGAACTCCGACTCGCTCAATAACGAAAAAAGCCTCGAAAAATACAGTCCCTCTCGGAAAAAAAGGTTGAGATGGTCACGTGAAGTTGCAGGGCCGGTGATCCGAAGTCGGCGGGCGCAGGATCCGAGGGCTTTAGCAAAACAGCGAAGATCGCGCTGGAAGGGGGGGGGGCGGCGACGACTCCGCGAGACTGGGCTAGGGAGGGGGGGAAACTATAGAGCGACGTTTATCGGGCGAGGAGGGGGGGAAAAAATAACTGCGAGCTGTTCGTACCGGGGGGGGCCAGTCGCCGAGGAGATGAAGAAGCTATCGACAAAAGAGAAGGGGGGAACTGACGTGCTGCGCAAACTAAAGGGCAGGGGGGGGGAAATCGCAGGAGAGTCGAAGATCGATGACTGCCCTTATTGGTTGAAGCATCCTCTGGGCGAGCGGTTGAGGGACGGCGCGAAGAGAGGAAGGTCGGTCAGGCGGAGCAATTTTGGGCGGTTGGGGGGGAAGTCGTGAATTTTTGCCCTCATCATTGCGGGGAATCTCCACTCTTCGAGAAACAAAGAGAAAAGGATTGAGAGGGACCCAGCAGGGAGAGGGGGCCTAATCTCGGATCTAAAACGTCTCATGGAAACCAGTTTTCTGAAGCGAGAATACGTCGTCCCTTGATCGTCAGGGAAAGAATGAAGACAGGAATACTATCAAACGAAGGAAACCTGACCTTCGAACGTATTCGTGGAAGGGAAGGAGGAACGAGATCACAAATTGGAACAGAGGGGGCCGAGGCAGGATGAACGTATGGGTCATCGGGGTCTGGATGAGAAAGATCGCCTCGGAAGGTAGACTCATAAGTCTGTCTAACAGCGGAAAGGAAAAAATTGCATCGCGAAAAAAGGAACCGAGAGAGGGTTTGCATTCATCGGAATGGAGGAGGTTATATATA
>Ga0179591_1278110_pt1 | contig 13281 bp, 15 predicted proteins | sample CZOMad2_1_08_16f_FD_182891 | JGI IMG/M metagenome (GOLD analysis project Ga0179591, IMG submission 182891) | Vadose zone soil fungal communities from Angelo Coast Range Reserve, California, USA - CZOMad2_1_08_16fungal (PacBio error correction) | ecosystem: Environmental > Terrestrial > Soil >...
TCCAATATCGTCAGGGGAGGGGCGTTGTGGCACCGTCTAGAAAGGAAAGATAAGAAACCAGGCGCCATCGCCAAGGGGAAGATGGCGAAGCGAAAAATCACCGGTCTTCCCTAGGGGGCTAAGGGGGGATACGACAAGCGCCATTATTGGTGATTTTTCCGTCCACAGTGAACCTCCCTTTGTAGGTTTAAGAGGAATGTGCCAGGGAATGGGGGGGATTCAACTCCACCGCGGGGTGCTTGAAAAAGTTTCATTGAGGAAAGGCCTGGTTGTTGGTGGAAAGAGAAGAAAAAGGATCGTGGTGGGTGGGAAAAACTCAAAGCCCATTTTGGAAGTGGCTCTCGCAACAATTCCACTGAGAGGGGAGACAGTCAAGGTCCCCGCAAAGCGTTGCAGGTGCAAGGGACGGAGGTCGCGGATCCGCGCACCAATTGAGAGGGAGTTGGGGCGCGGGCCTGAGAGAGGTAGAAGTGTTACGGCTCTATCGGAAAAAGGAAGGTGGAAGCACAAGGGAGGGGTTGACCTGAAAAAACTGTGTCGGCCCTCAGGCAGAAGGCAGGGATGCGGTCGGGGAGGGTGGGGATTGTAAGCTTCAGCGAGTCTTGGACCTCCCTGAACGGGGACGTTGCGAAAGAAAGAAAAAACAGTGTTCGATGGCCGGCAGACAAGGGTCGAGTCTCGCAGTCCACGTTTCCACCAAGGATGACCAAGGCGTGAAATACGGTTTACGGGACCAAAGGGAGCAGGGCTGACTGAACTAGTTTTACAACTGCCAGTCATACGACAACCCCGACCGGGAAGATGCGGTTTGCGGAAGGGGGAACAAGATTTTCCGGGAAAACAGAAGTAGTTCTGGAAAAGGTGGATTAGCGAGTTCCTGAGGAAGAAAAGGCCGTTCACTTCAGGAAAGTCACCTTTGTAATGCTGTCTCTATTGACAACCTCCACGAGGGAAACGAGGGGAAGGCAAGTGCCCGGAATGAAAAAAGGTAGTAACCTGCTTCATCGGCTCATATCTTAGGGAAACATGCTGGTGGAGGAATTGTCAGGGATCTTCGTTGATATCGGGCCTCAATGGAGGGTACTTCTGTCTCTTTAATATAGGCGTCAAGGGAAATAGAAAGAAGGACGGTGCGGGGGAAGAAATGCAGTTTGCCCGATTTGCATGATCGGGAATGGGGGTAGAGAAGCTTGCATAGTAGAGGTACAAAGACGCGGAGACCGACGACATAGGGCTAATTTTTGGCTGAGTCCGATAGGCGAAACTCGAGGCAGGACCCGCCACCTTGCTGGTTAAAACTTCCAGGGAGAGGGTCGCGCAAGACCTTCCTAATGTGCGACGAAAAACCAGTGGTTCATCCCTTGGGATTGGAGCAGCCATGGAAAAGACACTTGGAAAAAAAATCTTCTCCGGGGCGTGCGGATGATATCGCGGGTGAAAACCGGGTCGGGAGCGGACACCTTCGTCTAGAAGGGTATATCGAGCCTCATGGTATTCACAATCAAGGACAGACCTAAGGTTCGAAAAATTTACATCAGCTAAGACGCTTCATCCTTTCCCAATCACCACATCGCCGAAGGGCTTGGGGACCGGCCATCCATTAGACCGAGAAAATTCCCGGAGGTCGTACAGCGTGGGCAGGTATTCTTTCTACACGCGGTAATGCAGAAAGGTTTGCTTGCTGGAAATACGTAGCAAGACGCTTGTCCATGCGGGGCGTTAAAAGGAGTTGTCCGCCGCCAGGTCAAGCGATCCAGGGGCTGGGTATTTCTAGGAGGGCGTGTGGAAGGCAAAAGGACGGAAGGGGTCGGACGACATATCTCCAAACAGTGAGTTGCTGAAACAACGTTTTAAGGGGACTTTGGAACGCGCTCACGTCACATCTCGGATCGGGGGGGGAGGGAAGAGATGGGACATACGAGGGGAAAGTCAGAAACTTACCGTTATTCCAAGAACAGAAACTTCGATATTGAAAACCAAGTAGCGGAAGATGGGGGCACACCTTTCACGATACTTAGGGAACCAGGAAGTCGGAGGGTCAGCATCTCTTTCCCGGTTTAAGGTTCTCAAGTTGCCCAGACAGGGCCATGGCAGAGGGGGACCTTAAGTGGACCTCGCACCGAATGGGTAAACCCACGGGGACGGAAGCCAAATAGCGACGCCCCACCATCAAAAAAACGCCCCTCTCTCGTGGGCTTCTTCGCGATTGCATAATTATCAGGCGGAAAGGTGGGCTTTGTGTTCAGGAGAAAAGGTGGTGGGGGATACCTATCTAACTACTACGGCTAACCTACTCCTAACGCAAAGGCACTCCAGCGCAAAAGAACGAATAAAGCGAGGGCGACTTCCAGTTCGGGCGAAAAGAGAGGAAATCCCAAGAAAAGATCCGTGCCCCGTTCTAAAAGGACGTGAATGCATGTGACCGGATCTTACAGAATATACGGCAGCCGTACGCGGAATCAGACAAAAAAGTCCTCAGATTGAGAAGAGGAATTTAAGCTGTCATGGGGGGGGAAAAGACGCCACTCCTCGGTGGCCGCGAAACCATCGGAAATCCCCGTTCAGGGTCCTGGATACCACAAAAAGGAAAAAACCCGGGGAAAAAAATCCCTTTCCGCCTCTATCACCACTCGATACTAAGCGCGAAGTCTGTAACAGACGAGCGGGTGGGGTTGGATTCATTCGAAATAGGGGAGATCGAATGAAAAAAAGGGGGGGGTCTGTGACGTTGAGAGCCTTCGTCGAGGACCATTGTGCATCACAACATGGGATAGAGCGAAAAGGAGGTCGCAACGACTAACTTCTCCTTTCTCAAGCCGCGAGATCGTAGGGACTGCTACCAGACTACACATGCCAAGTATATCGGATGAAGGGGGGAAAAAGGCTGGGAATTGGGGGCGTTCTTCTATTCTCTTCTGCTTTAGATAATTAAGAAGGGGGGGTGTCCGATGAGATCAAAAACTTAAACGAGGGGCGAGAGCGAGAATCTAAACTCGTGAAGGAAAGAAAGGGTGTTGTTTTCTTAGGGCCTGAAATAAGAAATGCCCAGTCGAAAAAGGGAGGGTACGTGGACCCCTTTTCTTTGGTGCCGAGCGATTGGAATAGGAAGATTGTGGAAGGCTAGACGCTCGGTCAGAAAATAGGGGTCCTTGCTTCGCATGGCAGAGGGGCGGGCAAAGAGTTGAAAGAGGGATCGGCTAAAAATCCAGCTTCATTGCTTCAGCCGAATCGGGCCAATTACCGAACGGGACAACAAGGGAGTTGATAAGAGCGGGGGCGAAAAAGGAGGAAGATTCCGGGGATCAGGACAAGGAGATCCCAAAGCAGTAGAACCGGGATTTCCTTTCAAAAATCGCGAAAAGGGGAGGAAACAAGGAAGGCAGAAAGGACACAAAGAGGGACAGATAAGCAGAACTCCGTAAAGTGACGCTCACTCGTATTTGCGTTGGAGGAAGGGCTAGCCGTAGGGAGTGATGACGTTCCACACGGGTGTTAGAGGGGTATTATAAAAGGGAAAAAACCGGAGGAAAAAGAGTCGGAAAGAGGAATCGAAAATCATCACGGCATTGGTTCCTACAGAACGGGGCGATCAAGGAAAGAGGCAAGATCAGGCAAACGGGGACAGGTCTGGATACTCCTTTAAATAAAGGAGAAGGGGGTGAAAACCCTCCCATCTCGCCTTTTTTTTCTCAATAATGAACCGAAAAGCGAAAGAGGGAAAAAGCGGAACATAACCAGAGTTACAGGGGTCAAGGGGAAATGGTTTCAAAAAGAGGGAGGGCCTACGGGGAATGACTGCAAAAGCGTCCTCATACATCGGGACATTCGAAAAATGAGTGCACCAGGAAAAGGGGAGATCTGTCGGAAGTCCTAAATACCCGGGAAAAGGATGGTGACTAGGGGAGGGGGGGGGGAGAGGACTTTGGGGGGTACCCTCTCCTAGCTCTTTTTCTCAACGGGGAAGGATTAGAGAAATAGGCCGTAATGGGAAGAGGGGGAGGGGCACAGGTATCCTTATAAGCGGATGATGGGGGAGTATAATGCGATGGGGAGAGAAAGAAGTCCATACTTCTCTCAAAATAACGTTTCATTTCGACCAGATACAAAAAGTTTTTCAGCGCGCGGGGGGGGGTTGGTAAACACTGGAAAACAGGGGGTGAGAAGGGGGGGGTTCCTCCTATAACTGTGGAGTAGAGAGGCTGGACTGGGGGATTCATGAAAGTGGGACAAAAAGGTAAAAAAACATAAAGAAAGGGAAGACCCCAGGAGAAAGGATATCAGGGGGAAAATAGAATTCATTCCTGGTGAAAACCACCCCGCGACCAGGAGTACTCAAATAAGATCTCGCATAAAAAAAAAAGGTGGAGTAGTGGAAAGAGGAAGTCGGTCTGGGGTTCCTCCAGCGTAGGGGGGAAGTGAACGGCATGGGAAACAGGAGGAAAAAAGTCACAGCAAAATCCGTAACTCTTCTCGTCGGGATTTTTACTGACGGTGACAGGGGTGGGAAAAAGGGGACATGACCAAAGCGACTCACGTCTCCCCCGGAGGAAGGCGGACAAAATGGGAAACAAAACGGAACTTGATAGCCGGGACAAGGCAAGCGAGCAAGGAAACCAAGGGAGTCGGGCGACTCGCGGTCAGGTTTGTAGAGGAAAGCAAGAGGGGGGCCGAGGGGGGAGGAGGAACTTTCAAAAAAAATCTCCTGCACACAATGAAACTTCAAGACGGGAATGGAGAACGCCATGAGGGAGACTGAACTGTGGGGGGGCCTATGCGAGACGAAGGAAAAGTGGGAAAAAAAAAGCATGGAATCCACCCACTCGGGGGAAAAAACGCCAAGCGGACCCCATGGGGGGATGCCTGGGAGTTTTCAGGGGAGTTAAGAAGGAAAAAGAAAAACGGTGAAGAAAGGGGGGGAAAGCCAGGTGGGGGACTGGGCAAGCGTTGTTTCAGTCTGACGAGAAAACCTATATTGTGTTGGGAAACAGAAAGGGAAAGGGAAAAGGGGAAATAAGGCGGGGTCATGAATACTTGGGGGACTGGTCAAGGGGGGGGGCGGAACTAAAAAAAAAAAGGAGGGGAGGCTTCAAAAAAGAGGGGGGAAAAGTACATATCCTCCGACTCGTTGTTTCATATCATTGTCCTCAGTCAATTGGGGAGCTGGGAGGGGGGGGGCGGGGAAGGAACGACGGTAGGGAGCGGAGCAGGACGGGGCAGCCGAAGATTAAAGACGGTGTTCGGTTCATCTGCTCATAAGAAGAAGAAAAGGTGATGAAAAGGAGGAAGAAAGGGGAATCAAGCACCTCACTACGGAAGAGGAGCGGAAACTTTTTTAATCGGACGAGGATCGTTCTAGGGAAGTTGGCGAAAGCAAGGAAAGGCCGAGAAATGCGCGGAGACATCCAGGGATCGGGGAAGATCACTTGACGCGGAGGGAGGGAAAGAGAATCACACAGGACGGAGATGAGAAACGACCTGTTGCCGATCTGTAATGGCACGTTTCGGACTTCAGCGGGAAGGGGGGTGAGAAAGAGGAGGCAACGGCGGGAAAAAGGAGGCGTACGAACCTTAACGTATACATCGATAGAGGTAAAGTGAAAAACGGGAAGGGGGGAGGGGAAGCCTTCCAACACTAACATGTTTCCATCATTCAAAAGGAAATTTCCGGAAAAGGCAGGGGGGGGGAATTGAAAACCCCGCCCACAAAAAGGTACATGAAGAGGTGGGGCGCTGCGAATTAAATCTGGGGGGGGGGGGGGGGGGGGGGGGGGGGGGGAAACTCGAAAAGGAGGAGTCGGTTCAAAAAAACGTAGGGAAGGCAAGACAAGGGAAAGGGTGATAAACAATCCTCCACAAAGAAGAAAAGCAGGACCAAAATTTTCTCGGTGGGACGCTGGGGACGTTAGACGATATTGAGGGCGGGAAGGACTCACTCATTAGCTGTTCCAAAGGATATTGCGCAGGACAGGCGCGTAGGCTCATGGGTGGGGCCATGGGGGACTATGAGCACGACGGAGAAAGAAAGACAGCAAAGGGGGGTTGTAAAGATTATCAATAGGCATCCCCAACACAGATCGGTCATAGAGGAGCGAAAAAGCGCTTCGTAGAAGGAGGGGAGATAATTCCTGGCTTAGGAGGAAGGGGGGGTTATAGAAAAAGGAAGACAACATCATTGGGGAGGCTGTTGGGTTCAGCGTGGCCCACAGAACGACGAGAGAGGCGATGCTTCACCACCAGAGCGTTAGTTTTCCTCTGAACGGAAACAGGAGAGGGGGATATCCATAAGCATTTAAGGGGGGAGAGGCAGAGTGAGGAGAGAGCGGTACTCATCGATCATGTTGCGCAAGTCCTTATTAAGGGGTGAGGGAGGTGAACGAAAAACAGACCCAAGGTGGGAAAAAGATGAGAAAAAAAGGGATCCGTGGGAGAAGGGGAGAGGGCTACGGAGGAGATGGGACGAAAAAAAAAGTTCTATCGTTTTCAAAAATTCTGACACCCCGACAGGTTAAGATGTCAGGGAAAGACGGGGGTCGACTCCGAATGGTCTCTTCCGGTCGGGGGGTTGGGGTCTCTGGATTGCGTCATACGGGGCGTACTTCCCCTGGGAAGGAGGCTAGTGAAACGCATTATCAAGGACAGGGGATATAGGAAAAAGGAGGAAGGGAAAGGTACCGAAAATCTCAGACCTCACTTTTCATAGGGAGGTTTAAAGGGTGCAAAGGAAGAGCTAAACGTGGTCGGGATGAGGGGGTGGGGGGAAGAAGGGGACGTAGGGGAGAGGGGGAAGGAACGACAAGGTCCCATCTCTTAACGATCTATGCTGGGAACGAAACCTCCATTAAACGTGAGGGGGAATAAAAAAAGGACCCACATGGCGGGGGATCTGTCAGGATAAGAATTACGGGGACTACCTGCAAGGCAAAAAGGAAGGAATAAAAGAGAGTGAACGGACTTGCGGAACTCACCGATGGACATCTTCTATAAACGAAGAAAATAAAAGGTGCAACCGGGGTATGAATTAACGTATATAACTCGCCGCGCTTGTGAAGGAAGAATCTCTGGGAAAAAAGGGGGAGGAACGCAAAAAACGAAAAGGCGAGAAGGGGTGATGGGAAATGTTCACCGAGCTATGGAAAGGAATCTCGTGATCCCTTTGGGAAGGAAATAGGCGCTGAATACCAGGGGAGGGGCAGGAGTCCAGAGATACTAAAGATTGAAGAAGATACCACGGAACGAGACGAGGGAGGGGGAGGGCAGAGGGGGGGACGCATCTTTGATTGGAAAGCTTCTCCAATCCGTCTGAAAAAAGGGGGGGGTCGTCGCCGGCAGTGTTGGCGAACGGGGGGAGACCTCAGCATAATGAAAATGGTTTACGGCAAGAGGGGGGATGGAATGGAAGAGAACGAGGCGGGTCGACTATCTCGACGCCAAATCTAGAAACAGGATGGGGGAATGAAGGGCAAAGAAACGTAGGGTGGGGGAAAACGCGAGGAAGCTCAAGCCAGACAAACTCAAAAAGAGCAAATGGGTAAGGGGAGAAAGGACGGCAAGGAAAAACTGAAACAGAAAGGGTTGATTTCCTTTAAAGCAGAACACTATCAGAAAAAAGGACACTGGGGGAAAAATGAGAAAAGAGCAAAACTAAGACAGTAGTATTCGAAGAAAACCTATTTCCTCCTAAATCCTAGAGAGAGAGGATCCCGGTTAAAAAAAAGAAATGTAAGAAAAGAGGGCGCACTGCCAAACAACCTTTTCCAGTGGTTTGATTCTCAAGCCGGGGGACTAAAAGTAGGAAAAATGTAAGGGGGACCTTCTGGGAAAGCGACTAACAACACGAAGGGGGTCGTACAAATGGAAATGGGAGAATAGGGAAATAAGGGTGGGAGAGGGGAAAGGGAGGGAGGGTCAGGGGGTCAGAGTGGGTTCAGTGGACTGAGAGGAATCGGTCAACTTCAGGAAGGACGAGCAATAATCAGACCTCTAGGATATAACGGGAACAGAGTAAAGATTAGGGTGACTGCTAGGGGAAAACTTGGAAGGACGCGCCCTTCGAACCCTGTCTACTTCACGGAAAGGGGTGAAACAGGGGAAAAAAAAGAGGGAAACCACAGAATACAGGGGAGGAAGGAGGGACGCAACCTCACAACCAATAGACAACCACCTACGAATACGAAGACGGGGCAGCGTTAAAAAAACGGAAAAATATTCTTCAGGTCCCCTCCTCTTTATAACCGAAAGAGAAGTCGAGCGGAAAACAGGGTCGGAACAGAGGATGGAGGCGGAAAAAAAGAACATCCTAACTTGTTGAGAAGGAAGGCCCAGAAAAAAACAAAAGGAAAAAAGAGGCCGGGGCACGAAGGATCGTTATCCAAAAACGTCGGTAATAAAACGGGAGATAAAGTGAAAACAGCCCCCAAAAGGGAAACTCGGGGTGGGGGAGGGGAGAGAACAAACAAAGAAGACCCTGCTTCAAACCAAAAGTGAGGAGGGAGGAAAGAAGGGGGAAGAACCAGAAGGAAATGGGGGTTGAATCAAGCATACTTTCTACCTTTCTCTATTCACCTACTCATCTTAGACAGGTTGAAGGGGAAATCAAAGCACCAATGGAGAAGGAGGGAACAGAAAGGGTAATGGATGGCACCAGAATTGGCATCTTTTATCGAAGGAAAAACTCAAAAAGGAACAACCGGAAAATGGGGAGAGGGGAAGGGGGGGTTTAAAAACCAAACAAAAAACAAAATTAAAAATGTCTTCAATCAGAGGAACGTTGGGGAAAAAACTCCCTCCCGATATTTGGGTGCAACAGAGAGATAAAAACACAAGGATATTAGAAAGAAATTTGGGACCAGTCTGAAATTCAAGGGTAGGGGGGTGGAAAGGGAATAGAAAAAAAAGAAGATAAAAAAAAGAAAAAGGAGACCTGGGTCATAATGCCGGAATATTTGCATGCTATCACGCTAAGTATGGTGCAAGACAGAAGGGGCTACAAGACAATCGCCATGCTGTGACTGAAACTTAAAAATCAAGAATCACATGGGGAGGTGGGAATAGGGTGAGAAAAGGAGGTGCTTAAGAAAATAGTCTTTTTTCGGACAATCTTGATAACCGAAGCCTTTGTGGGGGAGACGAAAAGTGATTAAGTTGGTTGGGGGGAAGAAAAAAACCAAAGAGCGTAATTTATTCAGTGGACTCAGCTTCAGACCAATGAAAAGTGAGGAGGGGGAATTCAGAGGGGAGGGTCAAAGGGGAAACAAAGCGTAATTTGATAGCTGCGCCGTATCCTCGCCACACGTCTGAGGGAGGGGGGGGGCGCGGGCTAAAGGAGGGATAACCGAAAGAGGTTAATAGATGTGAAGTAATTGGAGAAAGCGGACGTGGGTGGAACAGGAAGAAGGATTTTTGCAAGGAGGGAACCGTGCAAAGGGCAAGGCTTTGCTCGTTTTTTGGTCTATGTGTGCGAGGTAGCGGCGTAAAAAAATCCATTTGGACGCCGGGAAAGGGGTTAAGGAAGTACGTTTTAAACACGGAGAAGGGAGAGAAACCGCGGAAGGGAAGGAATGTAAAAGTGCCAATCTTGATTAAGTCAAAACTAAGGGTGACGGCAGGGGGGGGAGGTGGGGAAGAAGGGAGGATGTTTCCTCTTTGCGAAAGCCAGGAAATAAACGTGGACGGAAAAAAACCAAAAAGGGTGAGAAGGGGGGAGTTGGGACCGGAGTGCAAAAGAGGGAGCCCTGTGGGTTCCTTAAAACAATCCTGTGATGAGGGCGGAGCGAGGAAAAGGAGAAGGCCGGGCACGAAGCCGGGGGGAGTCCCTTTAAGGCTGGGGGCGCGAGGCACAAACGAGGGGACCTTGCGGGGGATCTGCGGGATACGAAGGAGGGACGATTATCCCTTGGAAAGAAAAGGCTGTCGATCACTCTCTTCAGGGAAATACTGTAGGAGGGAGTGATAGAGGGAGGTCTTAAGTTGCTCTCTCCCATTCGGGGGGGGTCTGGACTTATTTATCAACTAGCGGTAAGAAATCGAAAAAAAAGGACGGTTAACGAGTCCTTTTCTAATGAAAAGGTGCCGAGTTGAAGGTTGGAGGGGAGACGGAGGGGGGAGACTTGCATAAGTCCGAACAAAAAAGACAGTAACTGAAAAGACCATTACCCGGTCACGTTGGGGGAGGATAAAGAGAAGGACATCGAGGGCGAGGAAAAGGAAAAAAAGGCCAGGGAAAAATTTAGGGCACAACTTCCTAAGTAGACCTCGAGAGAAGAGAAAAAAAACTTACCAGGAACGAACAAGTACATCAGCCTCTTGGAATTGGATACGAAAGCCAACTCAAGGAGGGGGGGAGTCCCAAAGGATCCGAAGATACAGCATTTAATCTCTGTGCGTTGAACTCTGCGGCACAAGGAGATCAGGGAATGGATATAGGGGAGAAAAGGTAGGCATCAAATAATATTTGATCAGGTAAACTTAATTAAAGTATGTTAGGAAGGGCGACGCGGGAACAAGGGAAAAAGCACACACGGAAGGAAAGGTTCTGGGTGGAAGGAACTCCATGTAGAAAAAGAAAAGCGACATAAGGGTATTATAAAACCAGGGGATCAACAGTCAAGGGGGGAAGGGTTGACATGATGGTGAGTGTAAGGAACCGCTGTCCATTCGAGGGGTCAGAGTTAAAAGGCAACCGCCAATTAAAGCAGAGCCATGTGGGTGTTGTCGTCCTCTGGACTGAATTGGAAAGGAAAGACGGAAGGAGATCGAAAGTAACTAAAAGGGGGGCTTTGATGAGACCGGTTTACTTGGTGCGGTTGAAAGACGACCAGCAAGTCAAAATTAAGAGGTTTTACATCATAGGGTAAATCGAGCAGGAAGACCGAAAGGCAAAAGACCGCTGAGAAGTAAAAAGCCTTAGTGTCTCCATTGGGTACAAGGGGAATCAGCACAGAGGCTTCCAGGGCATCTTTAGGGGGCCTCTGGGGATGTACTGGGGCAATGGAGACAGGGGGGAAACTGAGAAAAAGGCATCGTCAGGAGGGGCCTGACAATCGAGCCTAATTTCACCAAAGGGAAACGTAAGAAAAGATCGACGCACCTAAAAGGAGCAAACCAGAAAAAAAATCTCTCTTGGTCTCTTTGAAGGGGTTTAGAAGGAGAGGTAAAGTCAAACTGTTCGGGGGTTTCAACTTTTGAAATCCTATCGAGAGCGAGCCGAATCGCTCGGAACGGGAAAGACAAATCGATCATCACTAATCTCAATAGGAGTCTGAAAGGGAGACGAAAAAAGAGTGAAAGAAAGAAGGCAAGGAGCCCCCTTCTACTTTGGGGGGACGGATGACGAAGAAAGACTTGAAGAAGACTCGGGGCTAAACCCTCTCAGAATGGGAGGGGGCGCAGCGGCGAAAAATTGAAAGGAAGGAGAAGCCATAGCAGCTCCTCTTAGTAAATGTGGTTCCGCTTCACCACTATAAAGAAATGACGTGGGGGGGGGAAGATAAAAAAATGTATTATCCCCCCGGTAATCCCCTGACGACCGAGACGGAGAGACCACACTGACTCTCGGATAATAAAAAGAACGCGGCAGGGGGGGGGGGTGGGGGATAGAAAAAGCAGGGGCTACTCGACTGGACCAAAATCTTGTTCGATCGGTATCGAAGCAGGGGGAGAATGGGGCAAGTGATCACAAATTTATAAAAATAAAATGGATATCCGCCGAGCAGGGAAGAATGGTGGAAGCTCATGAAGGAATGGGACGGGAGGGACGCTAAAAAACAAGACTTAAATCGGGACGGGACTCATGAAGTGAACATTATTGGAGTAGGACGGGCGGCGGTGAGAAGAGCGGAAAGTCTCGCATTCCAGACGTTGGGGTTGCCGGAAAGAGCGCTATCAAAGAATTGACGCAAGATACTACAAAACATTCTTTCAGAGGTGGGTGTGTGGGGAAGGGCGAAAACAATGAATCAAGAAATGGCTGTGGAAAAATTGAATGGGTGGGGGGGGCCGGCTTTGATCGGCCATTGTTTGGGGTGCAGTAGCTCGAAATGGGTCGAAAAGAAAGGGGTACAGTTTGTGTCGAAGGTCGTCTACTTCGGGGCAAGAATGTGGGGGGGGGGCCAGAGGGAGAGAGAACCCACACCAAGTAAAGGAGACGACGAAATACGGTGAAATTACGACCTCCCGGACAAAAGGAAGGGTACAGAGCTACAACACTGGTGAATTCAGTAACTAAGGGAATATAAAAAGCTTACACGGAGGAAGACAAACAGGATACCGTATGTTAGGTCAAGCCTCCCCGGTAGATAGTTGGACCCGCCGGAAGGGCGGGAGAACACTGCCTTGACCCACCTATAAGCCTCACCCTGTACAAGAATCGAGGGTCAATGATCAGGAAGTAAAGTGGGGAAGGGAGTGCTTGAGGAAAGACTCCAGCAAAGGGGTGGTATTATTCTTTATGAGAAGTTGAACAGCACCCGTCGAAAGAGTCGCTTCCTTCTTCCATACGAAACAATCAACAGAAAACAATGGGTGATAGGAACAAGAAGACCGGGAAAAGCACCCATATCCGCAAACTAAAAGGCATGTAGGAAAGGTGGGGGACATACTGAGAGAGGTGGAGCCGATCAAGACTGGGGGACCGGTCTTTCTAAACTGAAAGAAAGGAGCCCAAGAGGGGAAAACCTCGACCGCTTTGACAGCACGGGCTGGGGGTAAAACCCCTCTAGTTTAGCTGACGCTACCTAAAAAGGCCGCAGAAGACAAAAGGGAAACGGACATAGGTGGGGCACCGGTCAAGCTGGATTTCAAAAACGACGAATAAAAATAAAAAATTCAGGGAACCTGCGTGGCTGTGGCACCGAGTGGAGTACCAAATGGAAAATGGCTCACAATGGAAAAACTGAGGAGGAACATCGGCCATTAAACTGGGAGATCGGGAGGGGAGGAGACCTACACCTCCTGCAGAAAAGGAGGAGTTGAAGGGGGAGTCTGGCCTGTTAACGGCGCGCAGACACTCGGACTGAGCCAAAATAACGGCGAGGGAAAAAACCCGATATACATCTGGGGGAAAAGCGCGCTTGCAGTAAAACGGGGTCAGGGAACCAGGGTTGTGAATGGTTTGGGCCAAACCTGAACGAAGGGGGGGGGGGCTAAGGGAGGAGTTCTCTAACCCTGTGGAAAGTAAAACAAGAAGTAAGAACTACCCCCATTACTACCGCGCGCCCGGCGGAGAGGGGGTAGAGGGGAATGAAGAAGGTTTGAATGAAAACAAATCTCGAATTGGGTAAAAAA
>Ga0179591_1302480_pt1 | contig 13281 bp, 10 predicted proteins | sample CZOMad2_1_08_16f_FD_182891 | JGI IMG/M metagenome (GOLD analysis project Ga0179591, IMG submission 182891) | Vadose zone soil fungal communities from Angelo Coast Range Reserve, California, USA - CZOMad2_1_08_16fungal (PacBio error correction) | ecosystem: Environmental > Terrestrial > Soil >...
TCATATGTGCGCAGCCGGGGTTCAAGGGGTCTCAAAAAGCCAAAAACGGCCGCAGTTTCTTGGCGGTCGGTCAAAGTGCAGGCAGTCATTTCCAAGAGGGCGAGCCCTTCATTAGTGTGAGGCCACAGGACAGGACGGGGATCGGGAGGAAGGAGCTTTGATTGGAGACGCCAGCGGCCCTAAGGAGAGGCAGGTTCAATTGGCCGTCAGGTAACCAGGAGTTAAAGCTTCTGATCTACCAGATGATAAGGTAACCGTGATGGATTCCTAGAATACAAATGTAACCGAGAAAAAAATTCCCGCCTATACTGAATTGAGAAACTGTCGTCGGTGGAGTCACCGAGGTTAGCCACCTTGGTGAGAAGCCCGCAGAAATCTCTGGCCGACATTCAATCTAAATGTGAAAAACTATTGGGGGGGAAGGCATCAAACGTCGTTAGAATCGAAGTGGTTTCTCACGGAATGGGGGCAATACTTGAAGCGGGTCTTATAGGGCAATCAAATCAGATTAGCCCCCAGCCGAATTGCTGGAAAGAATTATGCAAGGAGTCTTGTTGGGGTTTTGGTGAGGAGTCGGAGGGGAACGATGTCTTATCTCTAAAACAACACGGTAATGTCTGAGCATTCTCGGAAGCCATAGCAGAGGAGTATTGGGATAACGACCATTGAACCTCCCATCTGTGACGAGCATGCTTGTCGAAATCCTCTTCTTCAAGTAACGTAAAATGCAGGAACGCCTTGTCCAGACTCGCCCAACCAGAGGGGAAGAACTGTCAAAACGAACAGGTGCGCGTCAAAAAAAGTGACTAGCGAGCTCCGCAATTGCTCATCAGGTGAACGTAAGACACGCGCGAGAAGGTCGAAGACCAGAAACTCAGAATATTTGACTAAAAGGACTGAGGCTGCAGATAATGTCCGAAAGAGACTCTCTGGGCTTTTAAGTCGCCAGGCACCTTAAAGAGGATGAGACAGCAGTTTGAAGGGGCCTCTCCTTACAGCTCCTTGCAAAAGTCAGAATAATGAAAAAGTTCGTAAGTTCCGAATAGTCTATGGCAGTCCTAGCCTTCAACGAGCAGCAAAATGTCAAGCCGCCATTACCCAGTTCAGGATAGCAAGAACATCTTAAGGAAATTGAGTCTGGCAAAGAGCGAAACTCCTCGGTCCAGAGGATTCAAGGCAGTCGGAACAGCGGGTTCACACTCTAAAAGTTTTAAGCTGGGAAATCAATCGGAAGGCCTTGCACCGCGTAGGCGATCGCAGGGGCCAGAAGGGATGCGCGAGGTAGCTTGCCCTAAGAAACGATGAAAAGAAGGGACGGGTATGTAAATTGCCCCTACATGATGCCTTAGAGGTAGAGATTGTCATTTGAAGGGGAGGAAAAACCACTATCACTGTGGCCGCATGTAGGCCAATTTGATGGCTTCTATACGGGGGGGAATTTGCAAAGAAGGACTACGGAAATCACGAGGTTTGATTGGTGAAAATCGCAAGTACGCCAGAAGCGTAGATATATTTCTTTGGGAAGGAGTCACCGAAAGAGCCTATTTCCCTTCTAATGAGGACTGGATCGGGCGGAAGCTTGGATCCTCTAGGTGGGGCCGCTTCCTAATTCCCCATTGAAAAAAGAGCGACTAATGACAGCCTCTGAAAAAATCTCCGGTACAAATTTTCAACCTGACAAAGGACTCCTTAAAGAATTCATTAAAGTTTAAATCGCTTAACATTTAGGACGCGTTATGAAAAAAACTTCAGAGAAAAGTGCAGTTTGAGTGACGATGTAAGCCGGGCGGATGGGAATCAGAGAGAAAGGTGATTCTATGTACGTGGCGACCATGAAAATCCGTTCTTAGTGGAAGTTATTGATGACACATCTTGAAAAAGGGTATCTAGTGGAAATTGAATTCCTGAATTCCAGCCCTTAACCTTCATGGCAGATGAGGACCAAGAATCGATCCATTCTGGAGGGAGACGTAATAAAAAGAAAAACACTGAATCTCAACCGTGTAGGAGAGTCTTCTGGTAATTGAGGCTTCGTCCATGGTGTAAGTCTGAAAGAAGTACTTTTCACCATTGAGCACACGTGGGAGTCAATCCTATCAGGGACTTTCTCAACTGAGGAAATTAGAAATGGGCAGAAATCAAGAACTAACACCTCTGAAATCATAAACAAATAAATGAGAAATTTCTCGTGGAAAAAATGAAATCAAACTAAAAAGGAAGATGTCTTTCCCATTGAATCGTCAGTGGGAGAAACGCCGAAAGTTGGGTTAGTTCTCTTCTTGAGAGTAGGGAAGGAGGAGTTCAAATGTCAGAACAACTGAGGAAGGAACAGGGTACAACACACGAGCCCATCAGAAGCACGAGATCTGTGTCGGACATCTCAAACAAAGACACGCAGTAACTCAAAAACAACAACCAAAAAAAAAGGATGCGGGATACTATTTCTTTACGGGAGCGAGTAGGGGGGAAAGGGAGAATTTCCAAATACGCTAGGCAAGCTGTAGGTTTGGGCGCAGGTAATTTTTTGAACCATTACTATTTTTCTAATTGATTGGAAAAAAAGCCCTTCAGAGAAAAACCTGCCTACAAAAAGGCCAAGTTCAACTGTCGATTGCTAGGCTTTACTGACCGAATATAAGGGGAATTGTCGTGAAAATGCTGTGAGTTGCGCGAAAAAATCTCTCAGGATCTAAGAAGAGATGGCCGGTCTGGGGTGAAATGCTGACTATTGTGCGAAATTCGTCGAGAATCTGCTGAGCTCAAGTCAAGGTAACTGAAGGCATGGGATCAAATTGGGTCTTATCGATCCAGGCAAACACCCACAAAAAATCGCAAGAGGGTCTTGCACGCCCAGCTGGAAGTGAAGGGGTTGGGCGGAAGTCAAGAGGATCTACGCCTGTAGATACTCGGGCATAAAGACAAATAAGTTTCTGCTAGACCTCAAATGGCACATCTTACATCACGACAAGCTGTGGAGAAGAGAGTCGGGGGCCTAGCAGCAAGTCCGACGATCCAGAGAATGGTCTTATCCACCATGAAGAGTAGTGAATCACGAAGAAAATCAAAGGCCGTCAGTATATTCCAGGCCGGCAAACCTTAAGTAGGTGCAGGTGTGGGAAAATTACAGATGTATCGCTGACCGATCTTCTGGAAGGAACGAAGGTTAAAGGGGTGGTAACTCTAGAAGGGCTGATGGATGCAGTTTCGTTTCTTCACTTGTATTCTCGGGCGCGAATAGTGAGGAACAACACGGTAAGCTACCCGAGAAATGCTTTAGATTATTCATCTGATGACTATGGGAGAAAAGCTCCTCAAAAGAATATAGTTCGAATTCTTGCGGGAGGCGTCATTCTTGGAAAATTGTACCAAGAGTATTTAAGGAATCATGAAAGCGCAAGAACCTAGGATGAGACATCATCTGGGTACAGACAGACATGGGTCTAGGTCGTGATCCGGGGGTCCCAATTACATCTTCAAGAGTCTATCGACCCGTTCCCCATAAATGTGGAGGTAAAGACAGCCATGTCGGAAAGTAGAGCGCATAAAGAAGATGATAAGGAGATGAAACTTCTGGTGTAAAGAGGGGATAGAATCTGCTTTGCTTTATAGAAAAAATAGTCCATATAAAGCTTTCCGAGAATGGAGACAGCAGCTGGACCGTGGATTGGGGGCAGCCGTTCATTGGCGGAATTCTTGCATCTTGGCAGTAGCGCTGCTTGGTTGCAAAATGGGGACAGACATTGAGCTGATGAAGTGGTTAGCTCTTTGAAGAGCATCTGGATTATGGCTATATCAAGGCCTATATCTGATACTTTCAATAGAGGAAAGGACTGAAGTAAAAAAGGGTTTTCTCATCTCTGGAAAAGGGGGGAGAAAGAACCATAATAGATTTGTAAATTTAATCTTTCAATCGCGGGGATATTTATGAAAAGGTTATGCCTGGGGGAGAGAGAGAATTTCATATGAAGCACCTGCAGAAATGTGCTTGAGCACATAGGGACGTTGAAAGGTTGAGCCTAACCTTAGTTTTGGCTGTTGGATTACCGAGGTTGGATTTAAAATGCGTTCACTTTAGTTACTGAACTCCTAGGGGGAGAACTCAGTGAATGTGCGCGCACGCCGTGGCAGTGAAAGCTTGGAATGGCTGGATCGCCTGGCGATCTGCTGGTCCGAGCAAATGAAACGTGTGATCGTGGGGGAAAAAAAAAGAATTTCGAGCCGGATCTCTGAAGATGAACCCTCACGTCATCATTCAGCATTAACTCGCGACTGTGCCCGGCCAATTTGGTCGTTGAAAGGATAAGAAAGCACGATCAAGAGGAGCCCAAATCCCGAAACAGCAGAGATCTTAGATTAGATGACGGCTGAATACAAGGGAATTTTCTTCTCTGATGCTCGGAGAAATGGTATTCGTGTCGGAGGAGTGTAGCCTCCCAAGGCTAATATGACTGTTTATGGTACGGGCGATAGCTTTCGTTTATTACCGTTTACCTTTGTGCAAGCTTTTCCTGATAGGAAGGAAAAAAATAGGTGACGTCCTCTCAGAATGGAGAAAGGCGATGAGTTCACGTTCCTCATAATCGGGTAAAAGAAAAGTTGACCAGACTATAAGGGGAACTCATTCTATAAGACCTGAGAGCCCTACTGTTACGTAAAAATAGTAACTTTTTCAATTCGCAAATAGAAGGAGTAAAAGTTGGGATGGGATAATATGGAGAGGTCTGAAAGGGGCATGTGTAAACAAAAATATGACTTAGCCAAGAGCCACACCATTCACCAGTTTTTGAAGGGGGAATGCCTGAGAAATAGATATAGATAAACCACACTGGTGGGGAGGAGAGAGTATGTTTGAAGCATGGAAAAAGACCACTTCAAAAGGGACTTTCGTTTGTAGGGTACTATTCATATTGGGTGGTAAAAACGAGGCCCATTCATGAGGGCATGAGAAAAGAGGAGCATATTAAGAAAGGAAGGCTAAAAGTGCTGCTAATATGGTACACCGGGATACGTATAGAATGAGTTCGGGGCCCTCTTGGAAAAAATATGTAAATTTTTTCCGTCGGTCACAGGGACATTTACATGAGGGAGACGGGAGACTATGGATGACGGCCGATTGAATGAGTCACTGCTTTCAAACCGAAGAAAAAAGGTCATACATAGATGGAAGATCAGACCTCTAAGAACAAAGGATTGAGCGTTTATAAAGGGGAAGGTCTAATGAACGGTCATATGGATCAGAAGAGAAGATCCAGTCAGGATAAAGTTTTCATTGGGGGTGGAACATAGAAAAAGAGGTGGATTCTGATCTCCGGAAGGGGTGTTATGGAATGTGTGGCCTCTTGTTCAGTTTTAGCAACAGTCCGGTCCCCATCAGCTGAAGAAAGGGCTCATTGCAATGGGAAAAAGGAGTCCGGAGAGGGTTTTATGGAGAGATCAAAATCTCTAGTCCACTAGTAAAATGCTTCAGAGCCTCTAAGAATAGAAAGACTTGAGGGAAAAAGAAGCTTATAAAAAAAATTCTCTTATTAGTCCTAGGTGTCCTGGCCTGAGGTATGAAAGAATGGGACATCAGCCAAAACCGAGGTCAATCGAAGCAGGGTTGCCAACGGAGCATCCGAAAAAGGAAAAAGAAGATTGGCGACGCAGCGGGGGAAAGGTAATCAAGGGGGACAAATCGCGAGCGTCCCAATTGTCTGAAAACTTCAGAAAAGAATTTCGAGCGATGAGGATCATTGACGAAAGGAATTATTGGAGTGAAATCACGCCCACCAGGCCACTTAAAGTAAGCAAGTTAACTTCCGGAAAAGCAGTACAGTAGGTAAGAAGCAGAATTCGGCAGGATAGAGAAGGAATACTCCTGTACATCTGTTACGCTCCTGGAATTTAAAGAGGACAAATGGGCCGGAGTCACATTGGCAAATTAGATCTCTAAAGAGGACCGGATAAAAAAAAGGGGGCTCAAAAGAGGAGTCCCTCAACTCGGACCTTACGCGGGACAGCGCGCATGAAAAAGCCGGGTTCAAAGACTATGGCAGGATGGTTCAAAATTCCTTTGAGAAGTCCATTTGGAGTGTCCTCTGAGTCACGACGGCAGGTTCAACTTCGCATGAGGCTTATCGGGGGTTGCCCAAACACCTATGAAGGGTACGGGGGTCGACCGAAAAATGAATGACGACCGGACACATCTATAAGAAAAAGATTCCTATGACCTGTGCAATTGGACAGACACCAGGGGGATGGTCCAGTGATTAGGTGATGACGTTGTTCAGAACGTGCTGTGTCGTGCAGTTCATTACCGGAAATACGGAGAAAATGACAGCTGTATCGAAGAGAAAAGTACAAGAAAGAGTAGAGGAGAAGAGTTCTCTTTGGGGCTCCGTCGATTGAATTGGCAAGGATCGGTGACTTGACAGGAGAGCGTATCCGCGAATAGATGACGGGTGCAGGAGTCACGCAGCCCTCGGTAATTAAAAATCCGCTGAGGACCAAGAGAGTCAATCAGAATTTGCACCCTTCCTACGCCTATCCTAGTGCAGTCAAGTTATTAAAAATCGAGGCCAGTTCTTCCCGTTGATGGAAAAAAGGAGTTCAAGGTGGACTTCTCAGGGTATCTATTAAATTCGGGATCCATCTCTGAAGTGAGGAATAGGTGTTCGCAAAGGATCCTAAAAATAAGAATCTGGGACTTGGATGCCCGCATTACAGGCCTCTCGGGAATGTGAATTGCCGGTGTGTGCGCAGGCAGAACTGTCCTGAGCCTTCCGGACTAGGGTGGCATATGATGCAAAAGTGTATCATCAGGGTCGTGATGGACTTCGTCAAGACTTGGGGGTACCAGGACACCTCGACACTGTCTGAGTGGACATCATTGAGTCATGACTCAATTGTTGGTAATGAGCACAGGTCTGCCCTTTCAACATTTAATTCGGCATAAACACTTTACGGCGGAAACGCGAGGCCTAGACTTGCGCAACCTTCTGTAATGCGACGTAAAAAAGAAAAGCATCTATCTGGATCTAAGGGCGCTCTTGGGAAAAAATCAAGACGTCACGGGGAAACGCAATTCACCAAGGGATCTTAGGGAGGAGCCTATCACAGAACTCCAGGTGTAGAAAATTCCTAGCTCGGAGGGGGAAAGGCGAGGGGCGCGGTGTGGGGCAAAATTTCGCCCAGATGGGGGGAAGGGGGGGAAGGGGGTAACATTAAAAACCCAACGCCTCAGAGGACTCCTCGTAACGGGTTTCTTATCGGCATTGAAAAAACGTGGGAAGAGCAGAAGAATCTCTCAACAACAGGGATGAGGATGTACTATAGGAGGGTCTGGTCATTTGGCGGAGCTATTTCAACACCGGACTCGTAGGCTCACCTTGAGGTATGGGGGTTGGGAATTGTTTCACCGAAAACCCTATTGAGAAGGAGGGCAAGGGGGACGTAACCCAAGGGGGAGGGGCGAAGAACCGGAAGTAAATTCCTCACCTGTCACTGGAGTCTCTGGACGACTTTACGACTTGAATGCAGGGAGGAGCGGACACCACGTTGAGGTGGGTCAAGAGAAAATTCTTCGGCAATTAATATCCCGAAGAAGAGAGGTGGAGCCCGGAGGCAATAAGAAGTTTTTGGGCTCAAAGATGGGGCGGACGACGGCGGCCTCCTTCAAAGGTGATGGTGAAAGGGGGGGTCACTTTACCTTGCAGCTAGGTATTCGGCCTTGGACCATTAGACAGAAGAACACGTGGAGGCCTCTCCTAAAGGAAGACACAGGGATATAGTGTCGTACTCAAGGGGTTCACTACGCAGAAGATATTAAAGCGACTCGTTCAGTTCAGGTGTCAAGAAACGATTAAGGTAAGCTTTTCTCGCCACTACCTTCCAAATCTCGAGCCTCACGCTCGTGTTGCTACTGATGTGCCTCTAGGATGCGACCGATCATGGGCTATCAACGGGAACTCGGGGGAGAACACGTTCTGGAACCGAAACGGCCAGGGATCTTAGTGCGGAAAGGAAAAGCCACGGAACGTCGAGCATTGTTTCAACTGGGGCGACTGGGGGCCTGTGAAATACCGATGGCATCCGACTTCAGATTAGGGGGGGGCAGGGTTTTTAAGGAAACGGGGCTTAACGACGGGCCTGTGCATTCGAGGGGGAGGGAGAGTTCAGTCGAGGATCCTAGCTTCCAGCGATGACGCAGAGTGTCAAAGGGGAAAGAAGGGCGCTTCGAAGGCCTATTATAGGGAGTGGGCGCTCGCTCGAGCCTGCTACGCGTGAGCAGCTGAGGGGGGCGAGGTCTCAAACCCCGGTTCTCACCCGGATGTGATTTCACAGGAGATACACACCTCGGATGACGAACCTTCAAGTCGCACATGGGACATCACACTTTCTTTGCACGGGGATCGGGGTGTTCAAAGCAGATATCGGCAAGAGATAATACTCCCGGGGAACCTCGGTGGGGGGGCGCCAACATCCCGGAGTCGGAGAGTTTGAGGGGAAAAGGGACGTATAAGAACATATCTGACCCCCCCCTGCAAACAGCTCTGATCGGGGAACCGCAACCTTGAGGACTTTGACACTCAGGAAACAAGGTCTCTTGAACAACGCGGTGTAAACGACGGTCCGGAAGGGCTTCTTTTGAATGGACCGAAGGACAGATCTGCTATCGCTCTGTCGCAGGTCGGAACGGTTTGTATGCCCATGGAGCTGCACATACGGGGGGGGCTGAGTCTTTTAGAAAAGGTTCCATCGCCGGGGGATGCTTCTATAGGACTGTCGACAGACTCACAACGTGAAATCACGAGTGGCTGCGGATTTCAGCTGCGTGATTTTTTCGGAGACGGCAGACATCTGAGAGAGATTGGGCGGGAGGTGTCTAGATCCGGGATTGTCTTTTTCTCACGGAGTATGAAGTGACTGACCCCATGGCTGGAGGATGATGGCTCCTATCTTACCGTGTTAAAACTGCGCTAACGGTGGGGGGGGGAGAGGGCAGGTCGACTAGACCACGAAGAAGGATTTTAAGGATGACCGGACGAGCAGGGAACGGCGGGTACTGCTCGTTGAGGCCGCAAGGAAAAAAGAAGGGGCAGGACTCACTCGCGAATTTCTTTAGAGCCGGGCGTAGACACGCGGGGAGCGGGTTCTGTCCTGCAATGGGGACTCCGGGAAGGGGAGCTTGAACGATTGTGGCCCGTAAGCGCTGGTCCCCCGTCAAACGCCCGCATCAATTTTCAGTAACTCGGAAGAGCTTTCTGAATCTTGGGTGCCTTTAGAATACGCAAGCCTCATCGGGGGCTCCCAGGACCGGCACGAGGAGCTGATCCTTGGTATGCCCAGCCGACAACAAAATGATTTATTTTTCGCAGGGCGGGGGGAGGCGAGGTAAGAGTGGGCTGGAGGAAGGGGGGTCTGTTCTCAGACAAGGGGTGGCGAACTCGCGAAGACTTTCGAGCGGGGCTAGAACATGATCACTATTGCGTTGACCTGGTATGGAACGGCAAGGGTTCCGGTCGGCATGACACGTTGGAAAGACTATGGGGCGTGCGCCGCAGTTAAGCAGCCTAGAGCCGGGAGGGAAAACGGGCCCTACGACTGATCAGGGCGCCCCCTTTCCAGGCTAGCCTGATTGCGCGTAAAATCTGAACTTGGAGTAGAAAATCGCACATTCAGGGGATGCGCCTCAGGGGAACAACGTAATGACGGGTGCGAGTTAACACATCTGCCTCGGTGTACCCATCGAAACCCGGGGGCAGCAAAGGGGAGGGACCCCTAAGTCCATACATCTCAGAAAACACGAGGGGATTAGTAAGATTAGGGAGGCAGGGCAACCCTCAAACTCAAAAAGGGGCCGCATTGCTTGAGGGTTGGGGGGCGATAGGCAAAGCATAATGACACTCGCACCCGTCTCGCTTGCACCGTCGAAATAGGGAGCAGAACAAAAATCGTTGGCCGACACGGGTATTGGTCGGGAAATCGAGGAGTTCATTCCTGAGGCCTGCGGGCGGAAAAATACGTATGGAAAGTTGCCTTCATTTCCAGGGAGAGTCATTTCCCGCGTGAATGCTTGGACTTTAAATCTTCTGCCGATCCAACATTGAACCTCTACCAAGGTCAAGAACGGCCTTGCGAAAAGATCGCCGAGATCACGCCACCAAGCAACAATGGGGAGGAGGAAAACTCCTCCCGGCAGGAATCTTGGGACTAAAGCCAAAAGCCGCCCGAGGTCGTGGGCAGTGGTGGCGAGGGAATCTCTGATGGGTCGGCCTACTGGGCGTGGCAGGGCTGAGAGGGGAAAAAAACGTCCGCAATCCTGGTCCCGTTTAGCTCGATTTCCTGGAAAGAAAGGAAGCACTCTGTGTTTTTTGTAAGGCGCAATGGGAGTCCGGAGGGCGATCTTGCTCGATCACAGGGGGGGGGAAACGGAGTCAAATTGCGCGGTACGGGAAAAACGTCTCCTTGGAGTGAAACCCTGCTTGCCTCACACGAAAGTTCCTATGTTGAATGGGGAGTTTCAAGGTCCTCAGAGGAAGTAACGACAGGACGCCTTTGAAAGACAAAAAGACACAACCGCGGTCGGACAAACGACAGGGGGAGAGTCAACGCGCTAACGATTGGCTCCAAAAGGAATTTAGGCTCATCGGTAACCCGTCAGAGGAGGCCCATCTCTAGGAGAGGGGAAAATTCTGGATCAAAAAACTTCCGAATAAGTGCGACAAAAGCGATTCGGGGCAGGAATTCGAGAAAGCAACAGCTATTTTGTCCTTAAGCAACAATTCCTCGGGCGAATCGGAAGGGCCCCGAGGGAATTCCGCGTAGCACTGCGGAGAGCAGTAGGGGTCGGAGGATATAAGGGGACGAGAGAAGTATTTTCCAACTCTAACGCCTTTCCTCAGAGGGTCGGGACACAGTTAATGGAACGAATAGCGCGAAAGGAGAGGGTAGGAAAGGGTGGCGGTCTCCGCTCGGGCTCACGGAGAAAAGCTCCTCTAGGTAAATGGCGCGGAACATATGTCACGCTAAACGAATTTGGTGTTAAGGCCGTGGGAGGGAAAGTCATCGTGGGGGCCTTTTGAGGGAAACCCTTCCGCGCAGAGTCTCTTCATAACTCCCAGTCATATGATTCACGCTAATGAGGAGGGGACAGGACAGGACCAAGAATGGAGGGTTATGAAGTGGGGGCAGCCCTACCACGGAGGGAAACGACCAAGGGGAAGGGACGAGTAGATTGGCCTGGCGGGAAGCCGGAAGACCTCATGGGGAAGTTCCATGGCGTAGCGCGGGGGCGCATCAAGTTTCCTGTGTCGAAACATTAAGGAAAACCAGCAGTTGGAGGGGGGACTCCTCGGAAAGTCAAAACGCCGCAAGGCGTCGAGCAGAGGTTCTTTGCAGGCGTGAGACACTTCTCCTGACATTCGAAGGGCCTATAGGAACGTGGGAAACTTTCGAAATCCGGAAGATTCACCGGGGTGGCTTCCATGGGGTCCGCCCCTGGGAGCGAACAATGCGACGGTCTCTAGCCCCGCCCAGCATCGCCGTGATACATCGGGTAAAAACCTTCACGCGCTCCTGCAATCAAGATAATTCAAGAAAGTAGAACATTGTAGGCCAATAAACCTTTCACGGCAGGGGGGGACTTCTTCTAGCGATTTTCAGGATGAAGAGGTATCAAAACGGCTACGTTGATTATTTGATACTTTGGATCCTACCAGAAATGAGAGGGCTTGATTGGGACTAGACCAGCATCTTCCCTAAACCCGGGAAGGGGGGTCGTTGAAGGTGAAGCGTTTTCAAGTGGGGGGAAAGCCTGCCTTGAACGAAAGGAATTGCCCTGCGATGATGGGGCATCTATCACGTAGGCGGCGTGGGGGGGGGAATCTTCCGGGACGGGTAAGCACCTAAACACGGAAGACTCACGCCTTCTGCGTAGCTCAGGAACATTCTTCTGCTCAATGGGAGAATCTGAATCACAGGGTAGCCGGCACCAGTGAATGAGGGGGAGAATCACGGTGACGGGCGTTCATCCAGCGAGGCAGCGGTGGGGGCACACGGACTGATGCGGCATGGGGTAATCCAAGCCCCCCTCGGATTCAAGAGGGAAATTGCATTGACGAGAATTTTTTCGAAGGGGGGGAAATCAAAAGACTTACATCTCATTGATGGGGGGAAAAAGCGGCCATTCAGGCAAGCGGGAGCAAGAGATCTAACCGGGGAAAGGGGGGGGTCATCTTCGTAATTCTGTGCTTCGGGGACTGGTGGGGGGAAAAACACTTTCTCACCCAAGGGAAAGCCTGGGGGGGCGTGAACACTCACACAGCCTCCAGCCATCTCCTCTGAGGAGCGCGAAACAAACGCTCTCCCAGAAGAAAAGAGACTCGACAACAACAAAGGGAGGGGAAGGAAATATTCAGTTTGTAAGGGGGGGGGATCAATCGGCGTTTGCAGTCTTTCACAGCACACGGCAGGGGGGGGCGGGGGAATTCGCGGATGTCGATGGGTGGGGTTTACTCTCTGAAAACCGGAATCCCTATTTTTACGCAATTGAGGTCAACGAGCCGGCGACTCCTGGGCCTACTAAGAGTCATGCCAACGGTCAGCGATTGGATCAAAATCAGCTATGAAGATAAGGGTGGGTGGTAAAAAAAAAAAAAAAGCAAGAGACTCCCGTGGGGAGGAACTTGATGTGACCCATCAAAGCATTAAAAATTGAGGGCAGGTCATCCCGACGGATGTGGGAGGCGTGTTTAGCACCTACGCATCCGAAGTGGGGCAGGAATCGGGTCGAGATGGAAGGTAGTCCTTCAAGGGGGTGATGGTGGGGGCCTTAGGGACACGGTTCCACGGTAAACTGATGTAGAAAAGTTGCTCATCAAGGGATTCCTCGACGCCCGGACGCCGTGAAGGTACCGTGTTTCGGGGGGACCTCCTAAGGGGATCCGACAAGATGACGCAGGCATCATAGGCATTTCGAAGAAAAAGGAGGGGCTGGTGCTACGAAATTGTCACAACGCTACAATGTCGGCCCGGTAATCGGGCGAGGCACATTACTTCCCGAGAATATGGTTGAGCAACCTCAGGCATGAAAGCCTCGCGCTGATAGCCGAATAAGATTAGGTATATCGCCCGAAACACCTTCCTAAGGGTTCTTCCTGAACTGGGGGGAAGCGATGTCAGAATAGGGGACAGCGCTGGCTGGATATCACTTGTTCATTGGTGGGTAATGGGGAACGGATTACTTCGCTGGGAAGAAGGTCTTGTCATTCGATTGAATTTAGTCAGTTGGTTCTCTGGGTA
>Ga0179591_1348195_pt1 | contig 13280 bp, 18 predicted proteins | sample CZOMad2_1_08_16f_FD_182891 | JGI IMG/M metagenome (GOLD analysis project Ga0179591, IMG submission 182891) | Vadose zone soil fungal communities from Angelo Coast Range Reserve, California, USA - CZOMad2_1_08_16fungal (PacBio error correction) | ecosystem: Environmental > Terrestrial > Soil >...
GGTGGCCTAGGGGGAATGGAGATATGGGGAAAAGAGTCCCCGGAGCCCGAACGGAATGGGGGAGGGTGATTCTCGGCCCAAACATTGCCCAGCAGCAGGGACACTGTCACTGTGGGGCCAACGAATCGCGCATCTGGGAAGAAAACTCAGAAGGGAAGGGGTATTGCGTGAGACAGGTGGAGGGAGGGGCGGGGGCTCCGCAGTGACATTCCTGGACCTAAATTGGCAAAAAAGACTGGAGGCATCCCGCATGAAACTCAGGAAAAATGATAGGGAAGGGGTTCGATTACTAAGGGCGCAACACCTTCATGACTGGAAGTACCGTCTTCCGGGGCTTAATTTGTGGGGCGAACTTTGATAAAAATCTGGAAGCCGCGAGAAGCAATCGGCATGGAGTGGGTTGAAGTCTCTGGCGTCGTCGCGGGGAACGCTAAAGGGGGGGCAAAGAATCCCACTCGGCAAGTCCACAAACCGCGCCTAAGAAGAGTTCCTCTGACAAAATATTCCAGGTGAAGAAAAAGTTCAAAGAAAAGAAGCCATCTATTCATTTCATCACCCCTGTGGGACTAAGAGAAAATAAGAGGCATAACGACAAAAATAACAAGGTGCTCTCAAAGGAGGAAATTATAAAGGAAGAAAAAAGGAAGTTCTAAACATCGCTGTGAGTGGAAAAGGGGACGAAAAACGAGGAATAAAGGGTGGGGAAGAAAAAAAAAACGGCCGTACTGAAGGGAATTTAATGCAAAAAGAAGGGATGCGGGGGCGTATCAATTATCTAGCGGTTCGACGCATTGAAAGAATAGTGCGAGGGGAAAGGGGGGACCGAGTTGGGGAAATCATAGCTCATCGATATGAAGGCAAATGAAAGAAGTTGAGGCATAAGGAGCGAGAACAGAAAAACTGACAACGGAAAACAGGAGGGACCGATCCAAAAGAGAAGGAAGGGAAAAACGCCAGGAAAGCTTGCTTCGAACTGGAAATTCGGCCGTTGGCGAAAACCGCCAACGTTAAGAGGCTAGAAAGAAGGGATCAGTGGCCGGACCAACCGAGACTTATAGGGGGCAAGCGGATAAAAACCGGGAGATTGGGGCAAGAAATCCAGCGATGTTCGCAGGGCTTGAAAACAAAAGAAGACTCGGGGAAGCCACGCAAGGAGATGTAGACGGCGAAAAAAAAAAAAAGGAGGGGGAGAGTACGAGGGGACCAGGCCGTCCAGGACACGGGGGAATTTCCAATATGGACAGGGAAGCAAACACGGACACTCTCCTAGGGGAAAGGCGTTACAAAAAAAGAAGCCAATCCGCAACTAACGCGGGTTGGGGCGCGGGGCGCCCCTGATAGGAGGGAAGAAGACAGATCTTGGTCAGTTGTAGTCGCAGGGCTGCACAGAAAAAGGGAAAGCAGAAAAAGGGGTCTTCCTCTTGGGTCTTAAAGTTGGCACGACCGGAGAGAAAAGTGACAAAGGCTTCAACGCTCTGAGCTCATCAAAAGTGAAGAAAGTCCGTGATAAGGAAGAAATACAGAAAACGAAAAAGGCGACACGAGAGGGCGAATGGTGAAGGGGGAAAGTTTGAGAATCCTTTCGACCCTCCGGGAGGAAAAGGGAGGGGGCCTCTCAGAATGGCAAACTAAACCAGCACTGGGGGGGGCGCTCAGCCTGGGGCGTGAGGGGGGGCCAATTGAGTGATGGGAACCACGAGGATAGTAGAAAAAACTGATGAGTGAGGGACTTTATGCAAGCGCGAACAGAGGAAGGCGGCAGGAGGCTGGCGGTTGGACTAGGCTTAATGCATCATCTCAGATCCGAACCCTAAATCACGGGGGAAGATAGGGAGTCGCACAGAAAAAATAAATCCAACGAACGTCACAAAGGGCGGGCAAGAATTTGGAAGGCATCATTTGGCACCGGCAAATTCTTAATCTCGATCGGACATTGTGCGGAGTCTGTCTACGGGTAAAAGGGAAATTAACTGGGTCATAAGAAAAGGATCCCGGGTGAAGGGGGGAAGTTGAGGGAACAAACTTGTCTATACGTGGGTGTATTCATTGCAGATCGAGCGGGGGCGAGGAATCACCTACAGCGGAGCCGGAGCGATACTCGAGATAAGCAGATTCAAAGGGAAGAAGATGGGGTCAACGAGAGGTAGACTATGAAAGGAGAGAACTTGGAAGAGAGAGATCGTCAAACCGAATCACGGAAACATCTTCGCAAAAGATGGTAAAAAGGAGGAACCGATGGAGTCAGCGGTCGTTTAACGACACGGGATCCGTGAACGACTAGGGATCTGCACTAAAGAAGGAACACCGGGGGGGGGGAAAGAAGTTCCAATTGAAGGTCCAGGGGGACTAATCTCGATGCACAGTCCTTAGCTCCAAAACAAGCCCGACTGAAGGGGTCAGCGCATTAACCGTGAAGGTGAAAAAAAAACTGATGCAAAGGAAAAAAAATCAGCTAGAAGATAAAAAGGGGGACGTGAGACGCCGGCAATTTGCGGGGGGTCCGAAGGGAAACGAGGAAGGTGATGGGAAGGTGTTCGACAGGGCCTAAGAAAACGCGTCCAAAACAGGAAAGTCAAGACCCTTAGAGGGGGGATTCTCGCTGAATAATTAGCCTGGTAAAGATAACAAAGAATAAAGTGTGGTGCATAAAATAGGCCGTAAAAATGAAATGTAAATGAGCTGCCTTCCGCAGCGACTCGCAAGTGGAAGGAAAACGGGAACGCACAATCAAAGTCGAAGGATCGAGGAACGTCTCCGGAAAGGAAAAAAGGTGGACACGGGAGCCTTCCCCATTCGGGGTTTCGCCCAAGTAGGGAGGGAGGAGAGGCTGCTATTTTTAGGAAGGACACTTTGGGGGGAGCTCAGCGAAGGCCGTTTCTTCCGGGGAAAGACACGAGATCAACTCTGTTTGTCGGAGCGAACTAAAAGAAAAATGAAGAATAAGATTTCTGATTGTCAATAGGAGCAGACCCGCAGCTACAAGCCAAAAGAGAGGGGAAGTAACCGAAGGGGGCAGGACTCGAAATACGGGGCAAACTATGATTATTGTGCGTGACAGGTCGGGGCGGGTGGGGGGGCGACGAAAGGGAACGGAGGGGAACTTAAGTCTCGCTCGACCTGAAAGTAAGGCAAAGGGAAGGAGGAAAGGACGCCGTCAGCCGGGAGGTAATCATCGGATGCGGTAAGAAAGGAAAAGATCGCGAACGAAGTGGGGGGGGGGATGAATTCAGGGAAGACAGGTGCTAACTCGTTGCGACCGTCTATAGAAAAGGGAAAAGCAATCGACTTGTCCGCCGGTGGGAAGGAACCACAACTTTGTTAGGCGATTCAAAGGGGGGGGCGGAGGGTAAAGGAAGGGAGGGGAAATGCGCGACGATCCTAAGGCATCATTGGCTCCGGAGGTAGACGAGGACCCTCATTTTTGTTGGGGCCGGTCGCGGGGGGTCTCCAAAGCTGAATCTGCAATACTATACCGGGTATGTGGGAGTGTTGTCGGGATCTCTAGGATGGGAGCCCAAGAGGGCGTTTCCCGTCCCTCGAAAACCGATTGGAAATTGAGGCGGTCGGCGACCGGACGCGAGTATATTAAAATAAGAGAAGGTAAGAACCGAGGGGGGTCCGCTGGAAGACTGCCGGGAACATCAAGTCCCGTCTCAAGGGGAAAGGCAATCAACGGGGATGCTTCCTGTGAAGAACTGGCAGTTAGAATAACCATGCGATGGCTGCGAAAAATTGTTGGATGGAGCCAAAACAGGTTCAAAAACAGAGTTGAAAGAGAAAAAGGTGGGCTTTTGGGAGGGGAAAGCATGGGAGGGGGGAGGGGAGCAGAAAAAAAAAACGAGGAAGGGGAATGGAAAATCATCGCTGGGATCAATTCCTGAGTACCGTGACGAAGTTTTGCGAGCTGAGAAAAAAGTTTGGTGGAAAAAAGGGCCTAGGGGGGGGGGGGGGAGGAAACCTCCATAAGAGCAGCACGCGAACGACACGACATTTGAAGAGTCATGTAGTCCAAGACTTCACCCCGAGGAGGGTGGGGAAAAAGGACGCAAAAAAAAAAATGGACAATAACGGGTCCGTTTTCCCTAGCTTGAAGATCAGTGTTGTCGACCATGGAGGTCGAAAGAATCTAAGCGACATCACTTCCTCTGAGGGAGTCTTAGGATGCGGCAAGCTGTGCTCGTGCGAAAAGGGAACCTGGAGACATGGAAAACGTCGGGGGGGGGCCGCCATTTAAAGAGAAACGCCAGGGGTATCATCATCCGCGAATCCCAAGTGAATGCGGCCAGAGAGCGTGGAAGGGATCGTGTTTGCAAATCAAAAAAGGGACGCATTTGGAAGATACTCCGCGATGGGGGGGGTGAAACGCGCAGCAAACTCCAATGCGAGAAAAAATCTATAAAAATCGCCACGCAACCATCCTCTCGAAACAGGAGGAAAGAGAGAGAAAGGTGGGGACTTCGGCCGATTATGATGTTGGGGGCCGTATCCGTAGAAGGGAGGGCGTAAGGGGAGAGGAGAAACAATGATCGTCACATCAGGCCTTATAAAGAGGAAGGAAGGAGGGGGAGAGCTCGATCAGGTCAAAAGGTGCAACTCTCGAAGAAATTGAACTGGAATGAAAAAGTGGGGTTCTAGCGGGGAAAGCGGCACTCCCATTCAAAGGAAGAGAAACTGGGGGAAGGGGAGAACAGCTTGAGGCATAAGAAAGAGTGGAACTCAGAGGAGTGAGCACGTTGAGGAAAGTTTTAGTAGAAGAGGTGGGGACCCCGCGCTTAAACCGGTGGGACTACCCGAAATTTTTTGGGTGTTGGACGTCCGGGGGAAGGGAGCCGAGGGGAAGAAAAAGAATGCGGACAAAAAAATCAATTTGTCACATCTGAGGGGGAGTAGTGCGGGGAGAACGCCAGGGGTGCACGCGCATAATAGCAAGCGATAAAACAAACAGGCAGCGAAAAAACTGCCCTCGAAAATGCAAAAATATTCATGTAAGGACGTTTAAAGAGAAAAAGGAGGCAGGAAAGTCCTCGTTGGGCGTGTGAGAACAAATGCTTTAAGAAGACAAAACTCCAAAGTAAGGAAAACAAAATGATGATCACAAAATCCACAACGAAAAAAAGGTCAACATGCATCGGGGGATTGGAGGAGAACTCGGCCAAGCAGAGGTAGCCAGGGGGGGGGAACGAAACACTCAAGTTACTTTGATGGACGCGTTACATATTCAGAGGATGACAGAGGTAGGGAAACTCGAGAGGAAAAGTCTTCTTTGCGGACCGGGAATAATTTATAAAGAAGATAGAAATTGGAACTGTCCTGCATTCCGATCGGAAGCCAATAATATATTTATTCGGTACTAAGGGAAATCATTCAGAGAAGAGAAATAGCGTCACGGCTACGGAAGAGCTGGCAAGGAGAACGGCCGGTAGCAGATCTTGTGCGCGCGCATGGACTGCGGCTTAAAGAAAAAGGATCGCTCTGAAGATCAGGGGGAAGCTTCACAGGTAGGGGGAAGCGAAAAGGCGGGGAGGAAGGGCTCAAACGAGGGCGAAACCGTGAAACACTTGGGAAGACACAAGGCAGGGGGTTACACCGTCGGGACAAAAAAGAGAATACATCCAGAGCAGATCAAGAGGAGGAAGAAAGCCCGGCTGACGGGAGAAGGTCCGCTGATTTGACCAGGCCTCAGTCAGAAAGGGGTGGGTCGGGAAGGAAGAAAAAAGGTAAAGTCTACGATGACAATTTAGGCAGAAAAAAAATGTCCGCCGCAACGTACCAAGGGAAAGTAGGAGTTACGAGTTGGATAGAAAGAAGGTCGGCGAGTGGAAAGCCAAGGGACGAACATCTGTGCTTGGCCTAAAAGCCTCCTCGAAAGAAGAGAAGGTAAGACGCCTTATTCTCTTGATTATCAAAAAGGAGTGCGCGGGTCTCATAGAAGATCGAGCCGGGAAACTGCTTCAACTCTCGGAGAGTCATAAACCAGTGAAGGAAGGGGCACCTAACAGGCAAACCTGAAAAAGACAATGACTAAAAGATTACGAGAGGCAGAATGGCCTTTCTGATGGGGAGCAAGGCCTTTCGATAAAGAGGCTTAGGACGGATGGCAATCATAGTCAACTATCAGCCCAATGGTTGCTCAGGAGATCAAAAGGGAGTGGGGGGGGGAGGGATGGTTAAGAAGGAACACTCGGGCATGAAGGGGCATGGGAGAACAAAGGACGGATGAATGCTACGATTTCAGCTGCACAAAAATAAGGAATGACGAGAACCGCTGCTGGTGACGCAGGAGAAGGGGGCATCCTCGGAAAAAGGATATCAAAATGCCTCGTTCCGAGGGCCTAAAAACCAGGGGGGGCCGGAGGGGACTAAACTCTTACTCGGTCAGAGGAGATCGGGAAAGGTTGGAACGTTGAATCGGGGGGGGGGGGGAACCAAACGCTTCATGCTCGTACACGGAAAGGTCGGACTCGTACAGTGGGAGGGGTCTGCTAGGGAAACTGGGAATATGGAAAATAGGACCGGGATTTAAAACCGTAAAAAGGATATCCAGAAAATATTGGGAAACCTGACTACGACTTTCCGGCGAGCTGGTTCAATCGCATCCAGAAAAAAGGTCGCGCTAAATGCGCCACATCTTCCGAGTGACTTAGATGTGGGATTAGGTGGGAAAGATCGGAGGAAAACAACACCAAGTTCGGTAAAAAGAGAGAAAAGTCAAACCCGGAATAGTCAAAAAGAGGGGGGGTCAGGAAGTAAAGCTCTCAAGGCTGCCGATGGGAGGGAACACGCGATCGCACGAAAAGAGGAATAATTCCTTCACTCGTAGGACCATGCGGGGGTAATGTCCGAGGAGGGGGGTCAAGAGAAGAATCTCGAGGGAATTTCCCGGAAACGGGACCGCAGCCCAAAAAAAGGAGAACGACGATTGTCCAGAGAACGGAGAAAGGCGTGGCAAAAACGAATCAGCTCAAAGAGGTATCTGGAAGGGTCTTTACGCCGGCCAATTTCGTTCCGCGAAACGAAAAGGAGGTATATTGAGCCTGTCGGGTCGCGAAGGGAAAGCAGCGCCGCGTAAGAAAAGGGGGGGACTACCATGTCTCCTTATGGCGGGATGCCGGAAAAGGAGAAACTCTCTTGGGGGGCCGATTCCAAAACACGTGTGGTAGCCATCACGAAAAAAGGGGAAAAAGCATAAAAAAAAAGGGGGGGGTAGGAATCAGCGAGAGCAACGGCTGGGCTGGAAAGAGGGGGGCTTACTCAGAAAAAAAGCGCAGGACGGGGAGGGAATCGCCCGCTAAGAAGCCATGCGGGGGTGCCAAAAAAAAGGAAGGGGGGATCTTTCAGCCTCTTTCGCCCGAAGGGGGGGTTAAGCGCCTAAATTGTTCGGTGCCTTTCAATCAGTGTGAAAGGGTTAAAATGACTTCCTGGGCACTAGGTTTTGGGACAAAAGAACACCATCCTCTAGACCAGGAATGGATATTATTCGCAAAGGGGAATAGGAAAAAAGGAGGCAGAAGATATATGGGCTCGTTCCGGCACGTTGGGGGGCCGGGGGAGGAGGAAGACCTAGGTTTGGTGTGCGGGCAGGAAGGGGAAAGGAAGTGGGCAGGGGGAGGGGACTAGGGGACTCGGGTCATTGAAAGGTTTTGGATTCAAAAGGACGGGAGGGGAAGGGAAAGGGATGGGTCCAGCGGTAAGGCGGAGAAAAATGAAGGAGTATCAAAAGGAAAGGCAGAAAGGGAGGTGGTATCCTAGCGGCAAAAGGTGGAAATCAGTCGAACAGATGTGGATTGATTATCCAAGGAAAGGGGTTAGTGACATAGGTGAACACTGAGAATTAAGCAACGAGGTTTCACGAAGAGGAGGATCGGCCAAGAGGGGGGAAGAGAGAAAGTGAAGCTGTTAAAACCCACATTGGTAAAAATAAGCGATTGAAAAATTGAAGGGGACGAAGGTCAAGTCCATGCGCGCCGCCGAAAGGAAAAAGGCGCGTTCAGAATGTGCAAGAAGGCAGAAAGCCTGTTTTGGCCGTTGTTGCGAGAGGATCATATGCTGACGGGGGACGAATGGGTGACGGGGGAGGAAGAGGAGGGCCTAGGCTGATGAAAAAGGAAAGTGAGAAAATGAACTCCGAACCTAGAGTGGATGGTTCAATGGCGGTCGGCAACCAACCGAGGTGAATAAAGAGGAGGCCGGCCGCTAAGGAAAAAAAGGTCCATCAAGGGGAAGGCGTTTTCTCATTTTCGAAAAGGAAGGAGAAACAAAAACAAAGGTGATGTGTGTAAACCAATGTAAATGAAGAAGAACTTGTCTTTTAGGTGATCAAGTTCCATTTTGAAGAAAAGGGGTTTGGAGGCAGGTTACGAAACATGTTCGATGGCAAAAGTAAGACAAAAGATGTTATGAAAACACGCTAATCAGCTTAAAAGGAGGAAAGTTTTAATTTGAGAGGAAGGGCAGTTTTTGCGGCAAGGGGGGGAGCTCAAATGGTTGGATGGACTGCGATCACAGGAAGCAGAAAAAGCCTCAAAAAGGAAAGAAAAGAATGATGGGTGTGGGCGGCGATTCATGAACTTAAAAAGGAAAACGAAGAGTGTAGCGGGAAGGCAAACCAAAAGGGAAAAAACAGTAACCATTGTTGGTAAGCTTATAGTGGGAGAAAAAAGAAGGGAGATAAGTCGGAACTCTCATCATTCCCTCTGAGTGAAGAAAGACTAGAAGGTCTCCCTTGGCTAACCGCGGGGGGCCTGGGTAATTTCCCTGCCAAAATTCTTGGAGGGGACGGACGGAACTAATACAAACAGGGGAGCCTTAATCACAGTGCAAGGGGGTTCAGAGGGGGGACGTAGAAGTGTGGAAGGAGGGAGGAGATTATTTTTCCAACTACTCGGAAAAGATGAAATGAGGTTCATCCTTGTTGGACTCAGGCCATCAAGTCCTAGGGGGGGGACGCTCAAATTATACATCTAGGGCGCAGTAAGAAAAAAACGAAAAAGGAGATGGGGGGGAGGAAAATAGAGGATTGTTGAGTCGGTGCCATAGAGAGAATTAAGGCAGGACTATTGGGGAGTTTTTCTGCGCGTTAACAAACAAGGAGACTTGCCATTGGAGAAGAGGACAAAAACGAATCTAAATCAACACGGGGGACACCGAGACGGACAGAAGGAAAGGGGGGGTTAGATAAGGGGATTACGGGTCAAATTGAGCGTCAAGCCAAGAGAGGGGGGGAGGGATCAGAAACAATCTTGGTACCTAGCTTGGGTCAAGCAAAACCGCTTGAATCCCGGAGAGAGAGCGAGAGATTTAGGGTACATTACTAAATGTGCGCAACAATATACCGAAGAAAGGGTAGTGAAAGCTTTTGGCAAGAGTTGGGGGTGTAGGCAGTGCTACAAACTTCGGGGTGAAGAAGGAGAGGGACTAAAGCAAAAAAGGACTGGGAAAATCTTCTCGTAGTCGCGGGAAGGCGCTGCTGGCTGTCACGCTAAAGAATCCCACAGCAGCAAGCGCTCCAAAACAAAAAGGAACTTGATGGCAAGCTCAAGGGAAGGTAAAGGGAAAGAAAATTGACGACCAGATTCACATGCGAAAAAGGGCCAGAGGGGGCAAATGGAACTCGATATGACAACTAGAAAAGGCTAGGAAAACAAAAAAAGGGGGTGTCGTCTCAAAATGATGAATGACGCCACAGATTCGAAAAGCAGAGCATTGGTAATAACCTGAACCAGGGAGAAAAAAAAGAAGGGTCGGCCTTTGCCGGAACGGGAAAACTGCAGGGGATGGTAGAAGAGCAGCTGGGAAAGGACCACGGCGGTAATCGCTTCAAGGATCTCTGAGGGGGCGGGAGGAAAAAAAAAGGGGGGTAAAAGGAGACGGGAAGTACGGGAACTTTCCCTCCTCGAAGACGAAGTATGTTTCCACCATACAAGGAATCGTGTCAAAGAGAGTTTAAGGGAAGGGCGTCGGGGGGGGAGACAAAAAAACATTCGGCAGCTTACCCTTCCGACACAGATCGCGCAGAAGAGAAAAAAGTTTAAACTGAGGCGAGGGGAGAAAAGAATGAAATGAGAGTAGAGGGGGGGAAAAGCTTCCAGGATAAAGTCCGGACGGAAAAATCTTCTTATTGGTAGCAAATGCCATCCACCGGGAAAAGGGTACTTGGGGAAAACCGGACTCCTATTCGTGAAAGGATTCGCGCGAAAATCAAAGAAAGAGATTGAAAACAAGATTAGAATAGTGGAAACGGCGAAAGGCCGGCGACAAAGGGGAGAACCCTAAAAATTTCAACTTTGGAAAAGGTTCGCGACCGGAGCTAAAGGAAAAGTTAAAAGTTTGAGGGAAAATCCGCCTCCAATCCGCTGAAAAAAAAAAAGAAGGGTTAGTTTTGCATACGAGGATAGTCCAGAGAGTCGGACGAGGCAATGGGGGTCTGGGGGGGTAGCGTATCTACCCGAGCATCGGAATCGGTAGAGGGAGTATACCTAACTCTTTATTAGAAGGAAAAGGGAAAGAGCAGAAATGATCCTTTATAAGACAACGAGTTGAAAAGGAGCATGGGGAGGGTCATGAAGAACATATCAGGTGATCAAAGGCAGAGAAAGAGAAAAAGAAAAACTAAAAATGGGGGAAGGAGCTGAGGAGGGGGATTGGGGGGAGGAGGACAAAACGAGAACGCTTGACCGTGTGATCTCAGTCAAAAAAAAATTGTGCTCTCTCTGCTTCGTAAAAGGGAATCTTGACCTTGGCGTGAAAGTTCCGGAAATTGAAGGGGGGATTACTAAAAGGGGGGAAGAGATGGGGGGCGAGGCGACCACATGGAGTTAAGGCTACTTTTCTCAGCTCGCACCGAAAAAGAGAAAGGGGAGAGATAAGAGGGTGTGCTGGTGAAACAGGCTCTGAGGGGGCATCGTAGAGAAGCCTGGAAAGGAGTCCCTTCAATCGTGGCCGTCGCAAGGCACCGCGAAACACAAAAGAAAGTAGGGACGGAGCTGACGTTGGTGGACTTGAAGGGCCACAGCAATCATGGGGGATTAAAAAACAGGGATGACCTGCGGAGTCTGCTCGTCGCTAAGTAACTGAGGATAAAAGGCGTATAACAGTCACCCAGGTCTCCGGGGAGGAATTATGGCGGAAGTTCACAAGAAGGGAAACGAAAGAGAAACGACAAGCGATTACCGCGCTAGACGCAAATCTTCAGGCGCACTGATGTGGGACGTCCAAAAGTTATAGGAGATCCACCGGCGACGTAAACATAAAACGAAGATTGGGAGGAAAAGGTATCGAGAGGGCTGACCGAAAGGAAGGGGTGAAAAAAAGCAGAACTGAACGGTTTCACTATTTCTGCAATATGGAACCACCGTATAGAATTGGGGACCGTCCAAGGTGAAGGGGAGGACCGGACGAAAGACTCAGGAGCAATCCGGGCGGGGAAAAAAAAGACCAAAGGAGAGTACTACTAAGTGTCCGCGCATGACTCGATGTCCCGTGGAGTTAAAAGTCAAGAGAACGCCGTCCCGCACGGTGAGGGGACGGTAACGCGATGGGGGTGTCCTGAAGGAAAAGGTTGGTCAAGAGAATCGAACGAAGTCGTGATGGAGCAGGGGGAGGGTACGCTAGAAAGGAACTCACGAAAACCAGCAACCCTAAAGTCTTCCCATTTCCGACTTATGGCGGTGCAAAGGGGCAATCATGTGGGGGAGCCGGGCCACTCATGGGACAGCTGTGACACTCAATTGCCGGAAACACTGAACTTTAAAGGTGCGCGCTAATCAAAAGAAAAACAGGGAGGCTGATAGTTGAAAGGCGGCAGGGGAGAAAAAGGGGGGGACGGAGAGGGAAAGGGGATGAAAAAAAGGAAGAAAAGAGCTAAAGAGGACACTTTCCCCATCCGAAGGACTGGAAGAAAGGAACCCTGGGAAAGGTTATGCTTGTGGGGCGAGAAGACTATTTGTTAAAGGTGCCTTTCAAGGGCTCCAGACTCTTTTACGGGGGCCGGCACTAGATCACGCCCTGTTGGTAGGCCAGACCCGGCAAGAGAAGGGAAGAAGCGTCTTATTCTGATGGTCGAGGAAGAAAGGAAAAGCGAGGGCTACAAGACGATTGCTCGTCGCCGTTGGCGAACAAACGAAAAAAGAATAAAGTAGGGGGTGCGGCAGTGGCTTAAGGAAGGGTGGCGGAGCCGACTGGGAATTGGAAGGTGCTTCAGGGGAGAACGGAAAGGGGGGAAAAAGGGTCCTCCGGAGGGGGGAAAATAAAAAAGTTTACGAAAAAAATTGAGTAATCTAAAAAATTAATCTCTTCGGTTGAAAAACGAGAAAGTCTACCCATGTAAAATCGAAGAGGGCAAGCAGGTGATTATGGAAAAGGGGCAAGGGTGGCGGGAAAGAATTGCTGACTAGATGGGACAAACTCTTTAAAGAAATAAGCGTTTAACACTGGAGAGAAGGGGGTGACGAAGCTAATTCAAGTCCATTCGCGCTAACGAACTGCAAGAGAAGAAAAAAAGGTTACGCGGGACACTTTTGGGGGGCCGGTGGAATGCAAAGAAACGTCCTGAAATGGCATTACCGGCCACGACTGTCTTTGCGGGGGTGAAGATAGATAAACTGATCACAGGATGGACGGTGGAAAGTCCCGTACGAGGACAAAAGGAGGGAATCGGCATGTCTGGTTCGGCTCCGAAGCCGCATCGTAGCTGGGGGACGTAGGGATTGCCGCTGGCATAAAAGACGTACCAAGAGAAGGACGTTTTCTCTCGTGGGGCCAAAAAAACCGGATGAACGATGAAGGGAGCACCGCCCTTGTGTCAGTTGACGTAACCATAAAGAGGCTTTAGAAAAGTGGAGGGGGGGGGGATCAGAAGGGAAGGGGAGAAAAATGGGGCTTTTTGTCTTATGATGAAAAGCTGTGGGACGTGGCTATGAAAGCACGGAGGTTAGAGCATCGCGGGGGGGGGGGGGCTGGTCTGAAAGGGGAGAAAGGAAAGGGATGGCTGCAGTCAGTTTTGAGAGAGACCGGAGCAAAACCGTTTGTGGGAAGTCACAAAAAGGGGGGGTTAAAAGGGGCGAGTGAAAAAGCAAGCGCAAGCAGCCATCCCGAAACGAGAAAGAAGGGTGCCAATAAAATTGAGGGTTGGCGTTCCTTCAGAGTCCAAAAAATGTCAACCAGAGTGACGCAAAGGAAAGAGGAAACCAACGGGGCCATGGGGTCCGGTTAAGCGTTTATCAGGTTTTGTCCGGGGGTCGAATAGAGAGAAAAAAGCAAGTCCTCTGAGTAGAATCTTCGCG
>Ga0179591_1148365_pt1 | contig 13279 bp, 14 predicted proteins | sample CZOMad2_1_08_16f_FD_182891 | JGI IMG/M metagenome (GOLD analysis project Ga0179591, IMG submission 182891) | Vadose zone soil fungal communities from Angelo Coast Range Reserve, California, USA - CZOMad2_1_08_16fungal (PacBio error correction) | ecosystem: Environmental > Terrestrial > Soil >...
ATAGAAAAGCGCCTACGCAGGCGGGCGAACAAGACAAAGGTCACATCCCAATATTGAGCGACTGTTAGTGTACCTCGCGAGTTGAGACACATTGGTTCGGAAGGCCCTCAGGTATGATCAAAAGAGTCCAGGGCGGGATAAACTTACCTTTGGCTTGGGAACGTTAGGGGCTCCGAAGGAGACGCGAACAGTTCGTTCAGAAGGCAGGGGATTGGCCTTCCGCGTCAGAAGGACGTAAAAAAAATGGTCTTCCCACTCATCTGAATAACGAAAAAAGGGGGTGGAGAGTCGATGAAAAGTAGAGAAAAAGAGGGACCCTCATGCGGGCGTAAAAACGAGGGGTTCACAGCTATTTCGCAATCGAAAGGAACAAAGACGCCGAACTGAACAGGGCCTTGGAGGGAAGGAAGCCCATCACACCCAGAAAAGACTGGATCGGGGGGAGATCCAAAGGAAAAAAAGCCGCCTACCTCGTATAAGACGAAGGGGAAAAGACAGGGACAGTAATAAAAAAAACACCGGAACAAAAAACAGGGAAACCTGGCCTAAGAATCACTATCCGGGAGTCGTCAGGCACGAGAAGGGGGGACTAGTTAAAAATATCGGATTCTTTGAATCAAAAACACTGGCCGTTCGAGGGGAAATCCCACTCCGCGGGTGGAAAAGGGTACCTGAGGACTATCTTACAAGCATAATTAAGCCTTACCGGCAATGAAAGGGAAGACCGTTAAACTGGACGAAGAATGTCACAGGGACCAAGGTAACCGCTTGAGGGGAAAAGCGGGCGGACCGGAGGACTCCTACTTTTGCGGGCAAAGCCGACGGGAGGGGATGTTTACGGATTTTCCAGAGGGCTGATTCACTGAGAGGGGAGGAAACGGGAAATTAGGCGGTTGGGGCGCGTCGCTGAGTTTACCGGAAACAGAAGCGTCCTTGTTCGTCCAAAGTATCCAAAAAAGCTTGGGGGAGCGAGTCCAAGGAGGCCAAACTCATCTTCAAAAAGGACTCACAAAGCTGAAAAAGAAGAGACAAACTGTCAAATCGTCCTTCATCAAAATAAAGAAGGGAATCCTACGCTAGGTAGGAAAGGGTCTCCAGACTTGGAGGGGAGAGGGAGGGGCGCCAGGCCAAGAAAACAGTCATCACGATGGGGTCTATGCGGGCTATCCGGAAAGGCAAGGGGGATGATGCTCAGCGGGGGAGTCCTTTCCCCCCGGGGGGAGGGGGGGGCTGCCAGCTTGACATACGGGGAAGGGGTGGGACAGGTCAGTGCTGTGACCAAAAAAAACAGAAGTACTGCCGAGCCGCATAACTAAAAAAAGAAACATGTCCACCTTGGGAGGGTGTCCGAAAGGGGCGTCGTTTGGGGGGAACTAGCTCAGCCGGGCTGGACCAGCATTGTGTGAGTGGGGGACCAAAAGCTCAAACAACAAACTAAGGATAAAAAATAGAAAATATCCTTGAACAAAGTAGAGAAAAAGGCTGGCCAATCCTCTCGGGTTTGAAAAGGGGAACTGAGAACCTACACACCGAGAAAACTTCATTAACAAACTGAGGATTTAGAGAGCCGTGCGTAAAGGCAGAGGGGGGACTCCAGCAGAAGAGAGGACAAGTTTCCGCACGAAGCACTGGACAAACACAGAAGAAAGCAGCGTCAATACGTGAGATGGAGGCATCCCCCCTTTTTTTAAATGAAAACAAACCCAAGCAAGCGTAGCATAATCCTTTCCAAACCCGGAGCGGAAAACGCTCTGCCCACCCATCTGGAGAATGAAAGGAGGGCTTCGACAGACAATCTTCATCCGATAGGAAAAAAATGAAGAAAGGAAAATAAATGACTATGGTCGAGAGGAACAACGGAGGGGCGAAATACATGCCGTCCTAAACTATTTCAAAGGCAGGGCGGGAAGGGGACAGAGGAGAAGGAAAAGGGAGCATAAGAGGCGGGCGATACAATGGACAGCGAGGAAAAATTAAGGAGGAGCAACATAATTGTGGAGCTATAGGCGGAACAACGGATTGGCACTCCGCCTGCGTGCTTCCAGAGGATGGAAAAGGGGGAAAAGAAATTCTGGCGCCGGTGGTAAACGGAAGAATTCGCGCCCCGACGCTGAGGCCCCTCTCAATGACAAAGACTAAACGAATCATTGGTAAAAAACTCCTAGCAAATCACACGGCAGGAACCCTAACGGCAAGGAGGGAAATTACATAACCACATGAGATCGCAACACATCAAGTGAATACGGAAACCATCTCGGACGTCGCGGACAACGACGTCTCCGCTGATGGCGCGAAACGGTTGGGTGAGCCAAAATGCTATTGTAATAGCACGGGTGAAAAAAGGGTGAGAGTCCAACCGGAGGGGGAAGCAGGTGGGAAGCTGGCCGCTGGAAACTCGACCGCAGGAAACTTTACATAGACGCAAAGGAGTGGGAGAGCTAAAAACCAACATAAATCAGAAGAAAGCGCGGGATAACCAAACAATTGTCAACACTGGACCGTGCACGGATTTGGCGGGAGAGTAAAAAAAAAGCTCTACAGTGGTCAAACCGCATAAAGCGTGTAGAGATGATAAAGACAAAGATACAGGGCCATCGGCCGCATTCGTATGTGCCGAGGAACACGAACATTGGGTCCGCGGGGGGTTTGCCGTCTTCAAGGCAATCAGAAGAAGAGTGGGCAAGAAAGCGTACGTGGGCGGAAATAACGAAGAACACTTGGGGGCGATCGACGGCAGGGGGGTAGCGATAACCGGGCCTCAACCAATGCGAAGCAAGGCGAAAAAGTGAGAGTCGTTGCTTTTGTATGGTTTCTATCTGTTCCGGGTGAATGGGGACACCACGGGGATCAGCAATCGCATCAGAAAGGCTGCTACAATGGCAGAGTACGACAATGCGACAAGACATGTGTGCAGCGTAACGCATGGAGAGCACCCACATCCCGATGCAAAATCAGAGGACCTGGCAGCTCGAAAAAAAAAGAAGGAGACGACGCCAATACCTTCTGCGACAAGACCGCACATCAACGGTCAGCATACACGCCACGGCCATAAAAACGCAGCATCGCAGGAGAATCGGCGGTGGACAACAGTAACCTCGGTGATGTCGTCCAGTACAAAAATACGTCGAACAGCCGTAATGTGGCTCCATAGAGTGGATGAGAAACGCCGTAAAAGGGCTCAGCGAGCGGTGGTACTGAAGAAGCGGGAAAGTGGGTGTCAGCCCGATCCCAAAGAAGTAAACGTTGAAGAGCCCTAAGTCATGGGGTTGAAAAGACAAAACACGATAGGCCGTCTTCATGAGCATTCAGGAGCCGTGGGGAAAGGAACCCCATAACCAGCAACCCCGTAAAGAGGCTTCTCGTCAAATAGGGGGGGAGGAGGGGAGAAGAAACCGGGAAATCCGGTAATCCTATAACAAGGGGGGGATAGAACGGGTGATCAGTGGCCCGGTTCTGTCAGGAGGGAAAAAGGGAAAAAAAACGGATGGTTGCAAGCTGCTCGAAGGAAATATAGAGGGGGGGGGGGAATCAGCAACATGTAGCCAGGTAGGGAGGAAAGGGAAAGGGGGGAGGAATGGTTGGGTTGACCCGGTCAGCGCACTTCAGGAAAAAGAGGAGAAGAAGGGGGGCCTGCGGCAGCAACGTAGGCCAGAAGTTTGGAAAGGAAGGAGAGTAACCACTCTCTGGCAAAGCGTGAGAAGGGGGAGGGACAGCGGAGAGGCGAAAGCGTGATACAATAGAGATTCGGTCAAAAAAAGACTGATATTAAAGTGTTTTTCCGTAATTAGTCCAGGATCATGAACACAGATCCTAAGAAAATAAAGTAGCGTCACAGCGTAACGCACAGTGTCGACTATAGTGGGAAAAGGCGTCCGTCGTTGCCCATCTCGTGACATTGACTCGCATAGACGAACGAGGAGGAAAAAATCTACCAAAAAAAAAAGAGCCTGGCCTTAGGGGGCGCTGGGGAGAAAGGGAGAGGGGAAAGGGGGAGGCTGGGAAAGTCAAAAAAAAAAAAGAGAAGGGGGGGGGGGGGGAGAAAAAAAAAAAAAAAAAAAAAAGGGGGGAGGACCGTCTGGGGGGAGGGGAAAAAAGGGAAGTGTCGCTCACCTATGTGATGTCTCAGCGACCGAAGCGAAGACAACACAAAGGAGGAAGGGAAGAGGGAGGGAGAGAAAAGAAAAGAAAGAGGATGCCGAAAGGAAAAAAAAACAGAACGCGACGATTCAGGAATGACTACTCAGGAAGGTCGCAGGTGCGACGTGGCGCCGTAAGCTAGTGTTGTGCTCAGTACACTAACGCACCAACAACGAGGAGGCGCAAAACGACGGAAAAGGGAGAGACAGGAAAAGCGGACCCAGACGGCGGTCGCCTCGAGAAGGAAAAGGAAGAAAAAAAGGTATCCCCCTCTTTGCAGCCTGGTTCTCCGCAGGAGAAGGGACACTGGGGGCCTGAGCCGGGAGACTCACACAAGCGTCCTACTACCGCTAACAGCCAGACCGTGGCTACACAAACCGTCCTGGTGAAGGTGAGAGGAGGAAGGGAAAAGGGGGGTGGGGGTGGAGACTCGCCGCGACTGATCGCTTCTAACTCCGGAGGACGAGGAAGCCAAGTGCGCGCTCCTTGGCCGGTGACGGGGGGGGGGGGTTCCATTGCGAAAGAAACAAATATGACGAAAAAAAGCAGCCGGTTACACAGTGAATATCGACCGAGACAGAAGGGCAACCCGTTAGAAATAAGTATCAAAAAATTATACCGTGTAACGTCAAAAAGGCCAACAAGAATGAAAAAGGGCAGTATTGTTGGATGGGTGGCAAGGAAAAAAAACTGACCCAATGCCGAAGAACGGACAACGTCACTTCTTAAATGAGACGGGGGCAAAAGGGGCCCAAGGCGGGCGACAATCGAGAAGAGAAAGAAAAAAAGGATCAGGACGGACTGTAAAAGCAGAAAGGGAAGCTGTCCGAAGAAAAATACTGGAAGATCAAGAGCCGTCTTTAGAAATGGAAGGGTTGGGAAAAGGAGTCAAACGTGAAAGAAAGAGAGGAAGAAGTCCGGGGGAAACGAAACGGAACTCCTTCCGAAATTCAGAAAGAGGGCAAGGACTGATGCGTATTCAATTCTCAGCAGACATAGTAAAGACTGAGTTCTACGCCCCTGTAGAGGGGGTAAACATAGGGAATCCCCGCACGAATCCTAACTGCAGTGCAGGAAGAGGTCCCATGCCACCAATCGAAAAGGAAAAAGCACAAGGGAAGAAAAGCCGAAGGATTGCGACACTCCGAGAAGGGGCCAGTAATCCACTGAAGGAACAAGAGCAAGGAAAAAGATCTCGATAGAATGCGCCGGGAAGGGAGGCAAAAACTCTCCTTGCCTTTCTTCTTTCCGCAAACATGGGACGAAAAAGAGAAACAGAGTATTGGCTTCCGACAAGCACTGCAGGGAAGGTAACTCCTCCGAGGGCCATTACCTGCTGACCGGGGGGGGCGCAGGTCAGCCTGCACTACTTCCGAATGCATAAGAAAGGGATGGACTAGGCTGGGTCACATGAAAAAAGGGAATCTTGTGTGAAGAAGGGCAGACGTCCTTCCCGTATGTCAGAAGGGGAATGGGGCTCCACAGAACGACTTTCTCAGAGGTCGGATGGAAAGGATGACCATCGCGATGGTGAAAAAGCGGGGGCCGAAAAAGAAGGAATGTCAGGCGCTGCGGAGAGGGGGAAACGGGCGCCAGAATCGTTCGTGTTTAACACCCTCTCCCATGAAGAACGAAGGGAGGAAGAGGGGGGACCAAGTCAACCCTGGGGGGAGAAAAAAGGAAAAAAAAACGGGGAAACCGCCAGCCCACGGAGAAAAGAAGGAAAAAGGGCTCTACATGACGGGGGGGAAGGGGGAAAGAGCCTGAGCGCGGCAGGAAAAAAAGAGGAAAGGGACAGGGACTACGATGGGATGGGAGGAGCCAAGGAAGACAAGTGGGTTGGGGGGGGACTATTATCGGGAAGAAAAAGTGTTTTGGAAATGAAGGTCTAAACTAGGGGGATTCCCCAAGGGGACTGTTCGCTCCCACTTAAACTCTCTTTCCGGGGGGGGAAAAGCAGCTTTGAAAACATATTACCGCCAGAGGGAGGAAAAAGTCAAAAAGACTGAAAACTATATAAGAGATCAGGAACCCCGTTGGTCATCGGAGGTACTGGGCTTCTTTAGTGGTCAGAAGCTAAACTCTTCTTTAGCACATGGGGGGGAGTTGGTTTACCAGGAATCTCGAGAAACAAAAAAAAGAAGGGGAGGATTAGGAAAAGAGGTTGCCTTGACAAAAACAGATTGCAGGGGCAACCAAAGAGGGAGAGGATTCCTGATCAAATACACGAAGCACAACGGAGGGGGCAAGCCTAAGGTTAGTAAGAGAAGAAAAGACCGTTATCGGCATTCTGGGCAAGAAGTTGTACCTTGTACAGAAACGCACGGAAAAAAAAGGCCATCGGCTTCAAGAGAGCAGAAGCGCACATCAAACAACGGGGGACACCCTCTCTAAAGAGAAACTCCCCCAATGAAAAGAGACCAAGGTCAGAAAAAAAGAAGAACTTCATTGTAAGGGGGCCAGACACAATCTTCCTTTAAATTTAACCGGGGAAAAGTGCAGAAAAAAGCTTAATTCCGAAATGTGAGGGAGAGGCGGGCCGCTGAAAGGTGCCGTAAGAATTTGCTGGACGGGCAATTTTTATGCCAGGGGGGGGGGGATGGAACGAACCATTCCATCACTCCCGGTCCGGAACCGCGGGATGGTCTATGGGACCTAACAAAAAGTAGAGGGGAAGAAGAAAACGAACCAACAAATGAAATCGAAAGCAAGAATCTGGATGAAAAGCTTTTCAGGGAATAATCGCAAGGGGGTAAGCCGTCAAACTATCAGCAGAAAATCTAGTGACGGAACCAGTTTCGTCTAATCGCACCAGTCTTTCTTGATGGAAAAGAGGAATTTCGAAAAGGGAAATCTAGGGAACGGTCGCCGAAAGGCGTAACCTTAGTAAGGAGAGGAAAGGTAAACAGGTTACACGGCTAAAAACGCTGAGTGGAACGTAAAAAAAACACTGGTCGTGCGGGAACGACGATCATCATCTTGTCCAAAAGAGAGGAGTCAAAAACACGACTCAGAAAGGAGGGGGAGGGGGGGGGAACGCCCGGAGGAAAAAGGGAATCGATAGGGGGGATTGCCGTCAGGGGGGGGAAGTGGATGGGCATGGAAAGTTTCTGTTACAGGGGTGACAGCGGAAGCGTGGAGTCACCTGGGCAGTGGGTAAGGAGAAAGGGTCTATAGAGAGGGGGGGCAGGGACTCCATCAAAGCAGAAAAGCACTGCAGTGCAAGGAGTTCTTGGTCTTTCGAGGGGAGGGAAAGTTTTAACAACAGGGGAAGAAAGGGGGAGGCATCAAGACAAGGAAAGAGAGTGGAAAGAAGACTTGGAATCCGCCATCAAAAAAAAAAGAGTGAGTAATACCTGGGGGGAGGAGGAGACGCACGAGAGGACTCCCAGTCCATTACGGGAGCACGACTAGGAGAGGGAGCACCCTGAACTTCTCGAAGGCAAAACATTCTAAACAAAAGGAGGTCTCCCTCAAGGAAGAGGTCTCCAGTAAGAGCGTTAAGGCCTCCTCCCGGGCCTGGGGCAGCCAATAGAAAAAGGGGAAAAAATACCTGAAAATAAAGAGAAGGGTGAGGCAGAGGGAGTATAACCCTTGTTCAGACCTAAGGGACTTCCAAGGCGATTTTAAAAAAGACAAGGTCAGTTTGCCATCCTTTAAGGGGGGAAGGAGGCAAAAAAGAATCAAATCGGGGGAGAAAGGGGGGATGAACATCCACCATACTAAACACAGGAAAAGAGATTGACACCTTAGTTTTTCTAAGAGGAGGGGAAACTTAAGGCGGATGCCGTTCAATACCCTGGAAAGCCTAGAGGCTCCACATTTGTAAGAGTTTTAACAGGAATGCCCTGTTCGGGGGGCGAGTTGAAAGGGGAAAAACGGCTTGGGTGAAACGCTGCTCGCGATCTGGGAAAAGACGCGTTGGGAATTGACTTCAACCAGGAGCCAGGTCGTGAGTACCATGGCAACGGGGGCGGAGCAATTGGGGGGGGGGAAAGTCAGAGAAGGGGAAAAGAATATTCTCAGGCTAGCCGAGGAAAAAAAGGGGGCCCAGAAAGGGGACAGTGAAAAGAGGAAAGGAAAAAACCGGCGTCCTCTTAGCTTGTTCATGTGGCTAGCAGCGCAAAGGGTTTTTTAGGAAAACGCCCAAAGAACCCGGTAAGGCTTAGACGAAAAGGGGAGGGCCACTGCGTAAATCTACGGCCAAATAGAGGAAGAAGGCGGGGGTAGAAGAGGGAAAATGGCTTCCTGCGTCGCAAAAAGGGGAATTATCGTCTTGACAACCTAAGAGATTTTCGCAAATGAATTACTGAAGAGAGGGCAAGTCTCTGCACAATGAGGGGAGGAGCAGGAAAAGCTGACAGTAGGACTACTGGTAAACCCGACGGCCGGAGTGGGACAGGAAGAAAAATATTAGGAGGAGAGACTCTTATCATGAGATAAAAAAAAGAACAAACAGTAGGATTATTCCACAGGCGAAGGAATCAGCGTCGGAAAAGTATCAGCAACTCAGGGTGAGGAAAGAAAGAAGGGCCGTTCGCGGACTCTAAGTCCACAAGAGAAGAAGACTTGTTCAGCGCTGCAAAAAAAAGAGGAGGGGGAAGCCATTGGAGGGGCCACAAAAAAATCAGTGGAGACAGAGGAAAGAGCCCCTCGGGGGATAAAGGGAACCGAAGAGGGTTAACGAGGCGGTGCCGCCTACTTGCAGACTCCGCTTTAAGGAAGAAAGAAAGAAGTTGCATCCTGTCAGGATAATAAGCAAGCGCTCAGAGGGGGGTTCAAATAAACACCTTGAAGGGGGGGGGAGACCAGAACAAAATAATAAGATAGCCTCCGTGGCTCTTCGGGGGGAAAACGGTACCAATTCATGGAACGTCGAGAAGGCCGGCTGCGTCGTCAATAGAGGAGGAGGGAGTAACATTCCTCTGACCTGGCAAAGAAAAAGGGGGCTCTCTCCCATGGCCGAAATCCGAAAAGATACATTTAATTCAATACAAAGGGAACAGATGTCATTCGCTATCAGCGGTGAAAAAAGGAAGAACAGGTGTAATTCTAAAGAGGAAGGCCAATTCCCCCTTGTAATAATAGTATCATGCTAATATATGGATGGAACCGTTTATTGAAAAGGAGAAAAAAATTAAAGCGACAGATTAGCCACACTCAGGGAACGAAGACGAGAAAACAAAGTTTTTCGATTGGGGGGGGGGGAAGGAAAAACGTTTCCTCTCTCTTCTAGATACGGCCCGCTGAAAAGTTAAAACTGGGGAATCGAAAGGGAAAGGGGAAAAGAATGGGAGGGCGGAAAAAAATATCAAAAAGGGAGACAAAATAGGGAAGCTTGACGTTTCTTTCCAACAAAACTCGCTGAGGGGGTGACACAGGAAAAGGTGGCGTCCCTGGGGGTACCGCTCGTTACTGGAGAACAGGGAAGTGACTGTTAGAAGCTTACCGGGGGAGGGGGAGCCTGTCTTCCAATAGGGAAAAGGGCTGGAAGAAAGGAAAAAGGGAGGGCATAAGGTACTGTAGGAGAAAAAAGAAGAGGCGTCGGCTAAGACCTCCAGTGTCGGAAGAGGAGGAGAAGGGGCTGATTGTAGAGTAAAAAAGTCCTAGGGGGCAGACGATAAATGCTCCGACAAGTGAAGGCCGACCCTTTCAGGGGGGGTTAAAAAATCTTTAAAACGACATCGCAAAAAAGCCCGAAACCAGGGCATTTCGTGGGGGCATCGTATTCAACCGAGGGCACACATCTCACGGGTCGACATAGAAGCCAATGATAACGCCATTCAGAACGGGCTTAAAAGCGTAAAACACTAAAGAAAAAGGCAAAAGGGAACAGCTGAAACGAGGAAAAGGAAAAAACCCACGAGTTACAATGGCCGTAAGTCGTCCAAAGCCCCCTCTACTTAGGGGACGTCGGGGACCGAAAAAGAAATCGATTGTTTACCCGTTCAAGAGGAAAGGATGTCCGAAAAAATCACTCGGCAGTGTGCGCTGTCCGGACCGGCCTCTTTGAGCCGTTTACCGGGAAAAGCTACCCTCATCAGTCAAGAATGGAGAAAGGTCTACAGGCTGGGGGGAAGAAGAACGTTAAAGAGGTAACCCTCTTTCGCCGGCAATAAAAAGGGGAAACAGAAGGGAAATGTTTGACTACACTCCGACGGAGGAGAGGGAGGGGGAAGGTGCTGTCCCATCTCTAAAAGGAAAGAAAAAGCGGGGGCCTAAGAGGGAAGGGAAAGAGACCTGAAGGAGGGACAAAAAACGGCTCAAAAATAGGAGGGGTGTTCAGGTAAAATCGGCACGACGTGGGTAAAGGAAAGAGGCGTAAACAAAAAAAAAATAACGGGTTCAAAAGCACTCAAACCCTGGCTCCCCAACGGAAACAGATCCGAAGGACAGGAAAGGAAACGGCACGTACTTTCGGAAGGAAAATACAGTCTTCGATGAATAAAGCGGATAGGCCATCGAACGGAGATCGGAAGTGACATTTTCAGAGACGTAAAGAAGACAGCGGAAGAAAAATATTGGTGGGGTAGAGCGGATTGCGAGATGACGTGTTTTCAAAGGGGGGGATCATCCAGCTTGGGGATACCCCCTTTTTACTTGGCATCGCCAAAATTGCTCTAGGAAGGGGTTTTTCCGTTGCGAAGGGACCCCCGAAACCCCCGCGGAAGCGGGGCCGTAGGAAGACTAGGTACCATATCTCCGAAGAAAAGGCACCCTTGTGGTCAGGCAGGAGGGGGGGCGTAGGGGGGGAGTTATCAGTCCAGCTCATCGGAAGGGCCAGCAGGTGTGGAGGGGAGCCAAGGGGCATAGAGACTCAACAAAAAAGAGGGGGGAAGAGGGATTTCCTGTTCCCACACTAACAAACGGGAGGTAAAGAAACGCGGGCTGATCTATTCTTTCAAAATAACCCAAGAAAACCCACTAATGACGAACGGTTGGTAAGGGGAGCCGTTGCTGAATTCGCGCAGGGGCGGGGGGGGGGTAGCATTGTTTCACATCTCCTAACGTGAGAAACAGAAATCAGAGAAAAGGAATGGCGCGCCATTCCCCCCTTTGGGAACGAACCCAAATAATACTTGCAAAAAGCAAGAGGAAAGCTCCAACAAACCCATCTTGTCTGAAGATGGGAGGGAGCCATACACATCTTCCTCCTTGCAGCAAACAGGGGGGACGATGGCCGACTCAGAAAAGGCTAAAGGGGGTCATCGAGTGAGGAAGAGGGGAAATCATTCACCGTCTGTAGAGGCTTCGGCTACGTTGTTTATCAAGGTGGGGGGAGGAGAAAAACGTCAGCCTCCTTCTCTTCATCAAGCGGGATGTGTGTGTCAAAAAAAAAGGGAGAAAAGAAAATCAGTTAAAAGGTCGAAGAGAGCACTCCAGAAAGAATGCTTATCCAGAGGGAATTAATCGATAGGGGAAAGAAAGTAAAAAGAGAGGAGGAAAATGTCCTTACGGGGGAGGCCCCAGTCGGCTAAAATGAACGGGCCGGAGAAAGTTGTTGCCGGAGAAAGGGCGTGGGAAAAGGGCGACGTGGGGCAGCGAGGCAAAGGGATCCTTGGGCAGGAGGACCCCGGAGTGCAGAATGATGTCATAGTTTACGAGGTAACTTCTAAAAACTGCTTGAAAGGAAAAAGGTCCAGACCCTGCCCGGTGGAGGGGGAACGACGAGTCTCATCGGGTACCAAGCCGGTCCTACTCAGACAAGGGGAGAGGGGCGGGGGGAGCCCTTACGGAAAGGGGGAAGGAAGGCTTGGGCATTGGGAAGGGAGTGTACTTCCATGGGGAGATCTTTTACTGAGGTTCCGCAGGCCTCGGTACTGGGATGGAAAAGGGGGGGAATTCATGGCGGAATTGAGTAGCAGGAACACTGGGGGGGAAATTGGGGAATACGGAGCCGCAAAGCACTGGGATTGAGGAGAGGGCGCGAGTGTCTGAACCGCGGATGGGGAAAAACCTCCGACATTTGGGGAGAAAGGCATTCTCGTCATCGCTGATGATACGTTTCCGAAGAATCAACCGTCTCTCGATGCTGGTCAGAAAATGAGAGGAAGGCACTGCGCAGTCTCTCAGGACGAAAGGAGCACTAACTCTTCTCGGGACCTAGGCGGGGTCGAAAAAAACTAGCACCCATCCCCAAAAAGAGGGGAAAATTCAAGGACTCTTTTTGAGATAAAAATGTAAAGGGGGGAGGGCCGGTCCGAATCCAGTAGGGTTCAAAAAGAAAAGGGGAAACCCTCCCCTTCACATCTTTTGTAACCAGTATAGCCCAGGGAAAAACTACCGCGACAGGAAAAAAGAAACGTTCGAAGAGACGCTTTCATTGTGGGGCCAGCCGGAAAAAGAGGGTCTTCTATCATCAGAGGAGGATACACGTGTTGGAGGAAAAAGAAAGAGAAAGAACTCGTCTCTCGTCTTTCACCTGAATGTGTTGCTAGTCGAGAGGGGGGGAAGAATACCGTGTATCCATATATTCCCCAGGGGGGAGTGAACTGGATTAACTGGGGGAGTGAAGGCATCTCTAATGCAAATGTTCAACGAGGTTTTTAACAAGCTGCTCAAACGGAGGGGGGGGAAAGAAGGAGGGGAGGTTCTTTAAAGGAACCTGTAGCCATGAGTGAGGGACTTGCCCGGTTTAGCAAGACTTTGTTTTTGGAACGTTCAAAAGAGTTTCTCAAAAGAGGGGGGGAGATAAAAAAAAACGAGGAGAAACGAGGGGGCCATCGCAGCAGGGAAGGAAAGGGGGGAAACGTTAAGGGCTTAACAGAAGAGCCACAGAGCAGGAAACGAAGAGGGGTTCAATGTGATATCCTCCCCGGGGAGGACCCCCGGCTAGACCTGGACTTCGGGGAGGAAAAGAGTGCACAAAAGGCGGAGAAAAGGCAATAGTAGTCCTGAATTAAAAAGGTCAGAAGCCTCTGCAAGAAAAAAATTTCTGAAGGGTCTTCCCGAAGGAAAGGGAGGGCCGTATCTTCTTGAACAGAGAGATGGTAGGCACCGTTACTTCCTTAAAGTAGGAAGGGGGGAAAGCTGCACAATTCTGAGGATCGTCGGGAAATTCGCGGACGGGAACCACCAGGACAGGCGGGGGAGGGAAATGACCGTAGGGTTGAGGGGGGATCGGCTCAAAACGAGGGAAAAG
>Ga0179591_1283604_pt1 | contig 13279 bp, 14 predicted proteins | sample CZOMad2_1_08_16f_FD_182891 | JGI IMG/M metagenome (GOLD analysis project Ga0179591, IMG submission 182891) | Vadose zone soil fungal communities from Angelo Coast Range Reserve, California, USA - CZOMad2_1_08_16fungal (PacBio error correction) | ecosystem: Environmental > Terrestrial > Soil >...
GGTAGAGGAGGTATGTCGTTCAAGTTGTGTTTAGCCATCAGGATTATCGACTAAAGGCGAAGGGGAATAGCGATTAGAAAAAAGATAACCCGAAGTCGGACTATGGACCGGGGGGAAGAGTATCGTCATGGATCTTCGGGGCTACTTCAACTCTTACTGAAAGCTAGCATGAGACGAGATAGGGAAAAAAGAGGAATAAGTCTGGGGCATCGGCCGCGACCATGGTAGTCCCGGGGCATTTGGCATTCGTGCTTTATTGGGTTCCGCCGGACTGAAGCAGGACGAGACTAAGAATGAGAGGGGGAGGTGAGCGTCGAATTTTAAGAGTCAGCTGGTCTATCCACCGCTGCTTCTGACCACGCTCCAACTCGGGGAGGTGATGTTCAGCCGATGAAAGGGAGACACACGAGGCGTGCCAACTGGATACTACACAGTCTATCGGCTCTGTGTGGAGCCGGACGTATCCGAGATGTAACGTGTCGTAAGGGGGAGGGGGGTGGGCCGCTTGCGGATCTCGGCCTCCATCGCGGCGGGCTTCTATGAACACCAAAGTGTGCTAGGGTAGCAAGAGTCCACCGGGGTGAGACTCGAGGCTTGGCGGCGCGTTCCTGAACTGAAGAGAATTCTAGTGCAACCCAAACACAGGGTTCAAAAGCAAGGAGTGACGCATAGTATAGAAAGTCATGTGAATTGATTCTCTGGTCTACTCTACGGGGGCAACGCCAATGGCCAGAAAGGGGATAATATTCCGACGGGTCCGTCAAAAAATTCTCCACTTAAAGTAAGGGGATTCTTCGAAAAAAAAGGCAACCGCCGACAGTGACCTACGCCTCCGGGGGGGTGGACAGGTCACAGAGGAATGATACCACTATTGACGCTCACCTACAACTTAGGGGAAAACTATCCAGGACGCTACACTTCTGCCTCTCCCGGGGGGGGGGGGGGGGGGGGTGGGGGGGGGGTGTGGGGGGGTTGGGGTGTTTTGTGGGGTGGGGGGGGGGGGGGGGGGGGTTGCTCCGGTAATTGCGTGCACCTTAATTTCCGCTATATCTCTAGTGTCGTAAAACACAGGTGGGTGCATTACGCAAAGTATCGCCTAGATATGGGTCATTCTCTAAATCCACTCACTTGTCCAGGTGGTCTCGCTTCCAGAAGGAGATGGGAAGGGAAGGGCAGCCTAGCTAGGAGGACGTCGGGGTTCTCCGGGGTCAAATTGGACTCACGGTAGAGACGCTAGACGCGCACTAGAGTGGAACCAGAGAGGGAAGATCAAAAGCTCCTTGGAATGCCCAAGAGGTCAAGGTACCCAGAGGACTCTAGGTAGAAAAAAAACCATCTGGTCCTTATCGAGGAATATTCTTGACGAAACACCGTCGGAAAGGAAATAAACGGTGCTCGGCCCAGAGTGCCCGGAGAGGGAGAAAGACAAATGTCAATGTTCCTCCGCCTGCGTCATCGAATAGAGGGAAGACCTGAATACCTGCCACACGTTCAAAAAAATTATGGACCGAATGGTCGGCTGAAGCGTGGGGAGCGGAAAGGGGAAACGTTGAGGATCAATTCTCACTTCACTTCGAGAGATTTATTATTAACGGAAAAAAGGCCACCCGCGGTACTTAGACGCAGGAAACTCCAGAGGAAGCGGGAATTGCAAGAGAACGCTGGTGCCGCTTAGAACTAGCCCGGGATGTAGAGATCACGAAAAGGGGGAAACGAAGAACCAGACTGCAAGGGTATTATCTCCCTAAGATGTCAATTATGGACTCATCGCCCTAGAGAAAACACGTCAGACGTCCACGCCTAGAACCAGAGAATGCGACGGATTCAGATGAAAAGGTCGCATGCCAGTAAAAAACCTTCGGATTGGTTGCGTTGGAATAAGGAGGGTAGTCAAAATCCGGTGGGAGGTTCCTAAGAGAAACCACGTATCTAGCGGGGTCTAAAAGCTTGGACTGATAGCACTTGGGTGCAGGTTCGTAAGGTCGTAAACTGAAGGGGAAGAAGACCTCTCTAAAGGTAGCGAAAGACACACCTACTATTGGAGTAAAGATACGAGACAAATGCCACATAGAGAGTCAAGTGAACGGTCCCTTAAGGAGAGCTCTCCATCCACTACTCCAAGAGTGAGACAAAAAACGTTCAGTGTTGGGAAGACTTGGTAAGTTCAGTAAAAAGGAGGAGAATTCTTATCCCTCAATCTAGGAACTCAACCATTAAGGGGTTCTCCAGGCGGGGGGGGGGAGGAAGAAGAAAGAAGTTGCTGATAGTTGGAGCATAATTGTAAAGAGACAAAGACAACAGGCCGAAAAAGCTTCCATATCGGGAAAGGGTGTGTCAAAGGAAAGGAAACTGTGTATCCTACCCGCGGGAGATGAAAGGGACTGAGGAACTGAGTCAGTTCATCTAAGTACAGGTATTCAAACAGAGCCATCCCCTCGAAAGTAACAAACCCGTCGAAAAAACGACAAGGGAGGGTTGCCTGAGAACAGTCGTAGACAACAGAAAAAGGAAAGTGGGGGAAGCTGGGCTATGAACTTGAGAAGGTATGAAAGCCATTTCATTCACTGTGATAAGTGAACAGAGAAACAACAAGAGGTGGCACTAAAGGATCTGCCCGAAAGTAGAGACGATGGAGAGACCTCAGGAGAAGGCGGGGGGTGATGTTGCCGCTGAAGATCCCTTGGAACCGACGGCTCCCAAATGGGAGGACTCGGGGGCGACGCGGATTTCTCGAGAGGATCGAAACCTGTACCGCGCGCGCGAAACATCAAAGATCGGGAAAAAAGGAAAAATTCTTCGATCAGAGGGGAAAAAAGCTGATACTCTAGCCGGAGAGCAGTACTCTTCGGGCAGGGAGAAAACCCGAAGGGGGCAAAAAAAAAATGGGAGGAAAAGAGTGGGTGTTAAAGTCGGAGGAGAGGAGAAAAACTACAAACCCCAGAACGAGAAAGAGAACAAAAAAAAAAACCCCAACAACAAGGAACGAAGAAGAAAAATCTTCTTGAAAACCACAAAAATCATCTCTCTCACAAAAACAAAATTAAGGGCTCTCTAAGGGCAAAGTGGCGCAAGAAGAAGAGAAGTAACGGTGTTTGTATGAAAAAAATACACTCAGAGGAACAAAAAAGTACACATCTCTTCCCGAGAGGTAGGAAGAACGATGATGGTAAGACGAGGAAAATGCATCTCGCGTCCGGGAAAATAAAGAAATACATAGAAAACTCTGCGCCAGGTGAGAAGTTAGTGGCCACGAGGAGAGGAGCAGAGAAATCAAAAAAGGTAAAAGGGGAGAACTTGAACGATGAATAGACGTTCTTAGGAAAGAATCGAGAGGGAGCAAATGTTTGCAAGCAGGTCAGCCCACCGTGCAGAGCATTCAGGAAAACCGTCTGCCAGGTGAAGCTAGTAAGGAAAAGGAGAACGGTTTGCGAAAACAGCGTTCAAAGGGAGCGAAGGAGGCGAGGGCCATAAAAAAAAGTGCGTTGTCGCACGTAAACTGAGAAGAGGGAGGGTCCCTCTGTTGTTTAAGGGAAAGGAAAGTCGAGCTCGGGCGGAAGCAAGATAGAGAAAATCGGTCGAAGGAGATCCAAAACGTTAAACAGCACGCGTAAGCGTAATCAGTGCGTATATTTTGTCGGGGTAAGGGGAACATTTTAGTGCCGCCAAAAAAAAAAACCCGAGGAAGAAAAGATGGCGGATTCATTCGATCAAAGAATAGACAATAAAAGAATGCAACAATGGGTACATGAACTGAAGTGAAAACCTGCGCAACAAGCAAGGGAAGGGCAAGAACAAAGCCCAACACTATCGGGGTTGGCGCACCTTTCGGTCCTTTTATTCATGGAGCACGAGCGGCCGGCCGGCATAAGGGTATATCAAAAAGAGGGGTGAGCGGAGCAGATAGAATATAAGAATCACGGTGAAATAATCGCAGGAAACAGGGGGTGAGCTCTAGTGTCGAGGGGGGCCCCGACCGGGTCACATTCAACTAGGGGGGGAGCGAAGAGAGAGAAGGTTCGAAAGTATCTTGAAGGAAGGAAGGGGCGAAAGAGAGACGGAATTTTGAAACCGGAAGAGAAGACCCACTCGAGCAGGAAAGGCGAAGCACGCGTAGGCTCAAGTGAGAGACCGAGCGCGTCCTCAGAGCGTTATGTAAACAGACTCGTTGTGTTAATGGTTAGAGACGGTCTTATGAAGGCGAGCGGACAAGCCTGACATCTGGGGGGAGTCGAGGGGACGACGAAGGGTCATTCTTTAGACGTCGAATGAGGGATCACCACGACGACTCCGAGCCTTTCGGGATGGTCTTAGATGGGGGGGATAAGGTAACGCCGCAAGTAAGTAGGGAAAAGCGGGAGCACGAGAGGATCTCAGGGCGGGTCGGTTCCACTGTAGGGAGGGGCGGGACAGGGGGAGGAACGGGAAGAGAGACAGAAGCCAAAGGGGAGTGAAAAAGGTTCAAAAGGAAAAGGAAGGGGGGGCCCCTCAAGACGCAGAGCAGGGCAAGGAGCAAGAATGGGACCGGTTCATTTGGCAAAGGAGACTACGGGCAGAGCAAAAGATAAAAATTGAGCAAGCGGGCGGGTGGAGAAACCAGAAGGAAGGGAGCAATCGCGAAATGTAGGTCTGGAAGGCTTTAAGGGCAAGTCAAGAACGACCAGTAGGGCGAGAAGAGAGAGGTGGCGATACATATGTAGGCGCCAGAGGAGAAGCGACAACGAACAGTGATGGGACTGTAAGATCGTGTGAGGACGCTATTTTTCAGGGGTCGGAATTCCACATGGGTGGACTCTGAAGGGAAGAGAGACGCAAATCGAGCCGACACGTATGCTCTTAAAGAATCAGTACCCATCTCATTGCGAAAAATGTGGAAAAAAACCGAAAACCGAGACGATGCTACGTACTCATTCGACTCGATCGAGGGGTAATCAAGTCGACTAAAGCACTCTACTTACCCCCCGAGACCGGGAGGTAGACCTCGTTTCTAAAAGGTTTTTCTGGGAGCGAAGCAGGCTCCCATAGACTTAGATAAAGCGGAAATCCCAACCAAGACATGAAGAAGCGCCCGTCGCGGGCACGAAGGATGATGATTCGATCCCAAAGAAGGGGAAGGGTCGATCAAAGATGAAAGGGGTCAGAGGGGCGCGGAACTCTGCTCAGACGAGAGCAGGTATCCTCCTTCAGAACAGAGGGCTTCTTTAAGGAAAATGGTTCTATCGTACCATGAGGTAGCCAAAGCCAGCTGGCCGGGAAAAGTGTAGGGTCGGGGGGAACACAGTTCGTGCTACGGAGAATGATAGAAAGGGGGGTCTGTTAAAGTCCTGTGACAGGTTCCTAGGAGGCGGATCAGTCGCAACCTCTCTGAGAGAGGGTGGCTAGGAACAAAAGGGGTTTCCGGCAGCTCCCTCATGAAGGGGAACACGCGAGAGCAGTGAGGGGGCTTCGACGCCTTCGTGGAGCGTCAACAGTTGCACACGCCTACTAAGGGGTGGTTATTTCTTGACCGGGGGTTGCGAATTAGCTCCCTCAAGATGGGCGGGATAAGAAAAGCAATCAACAGCAAACTTTGAGGCTAGGGAAGGAGTCACCAGAAGGGGGAAGAGGTACGAGGTTTAGGGACTGTTCAAAGAACGATGCGCGGAGGCGATAGAGGGAAGAATAACTCAAACCAGGGGAGGGCGAGCATGTCTCAAGGCAGGCCCGGTGCCTCTCTCCCAGAAGTAAATAAAAGCTCAGAAGGCTTCCTCTTCAAATAGCAGCGCTCCAGAAGAGAGAGCAGAAATGGAGGACGAAGAAGCCGTAGAAGAAATGAGAAGCCGCATCGAACCGACGGCAAAAAGACCTTCTGTCTCTTCTTTCAAAGGAGAAACGTCCCGATCAAGTTGACTAAGCTCCCCTGTCTGAAGGGAAACGTCCGGGGTAGCGTTGTAGACGAGGGGAGAGGGGGAATCACCTCAACACGAGTCCCGACACAGGCGTCAGGAGGGATGTAATTGGGAGCGTTATGACTATGTTTTCTCTCAAAGGCCTCAACATCTTACCTCCGACGCGTCCGCAAACACGAAGCTTGGGAAGACCAGTGAATAGGTCCGTAGTAGGGGAAAAACACGAATTCCCACCGCACTTTAGAGAAAGAAGTGGAGGCGCTCGTCGGACCAGAATTCTCGCAAAGATTGGGCAAGGAATGCAGATGGGACCGAATAAGCAGAAGAAAGGAGCTATGGAGTTGAACTACCAATCCCCTCCTGTATTACCGGCGCAGGGGACGATAAAGTTCGAGAGGAGAGCGAGTGAGCCGGTGCGCTGACGGTAGAGTAGGAAGAAAAGAACTTTATATTCGGACTCCTCTTGAAAGGTCCTGGCGCAGAAAAGACCTCTACAGAAACCATTGAAAGAGAGAGAACCGGCAGCGGGGGGGGAGAGGATATCAATCTCATGAGCATGGAGTCAGCAGCCCACCTATTTGATTAGGAAAGATAGATGGAGAACGACGGAAACTGTCGAGAAACTACCCGCGAGAGGGGAGGACTGTCGGCTGGGATGGAAAAAAACTCATGTCTACTTCAAAAAAGGGAGAGTGGCTAAACGCCTAACACAGCTAAAGACTCAGACTTCGAGAAGACAGAAAGAACCCGCGCGAGTCGCGAATGTTCTTGTTACAGCAGATATGAGAGACTGGAGAGGGAGCCGTCTGCTTTTTCTAAGGGAAACAGGTAAAGGCGCGCGCTGTTTAAGCAGAGAAGAGAGGAGTAAACCAGTCCTTGAGAAACAGAATTGTTTGCTACGAGCACAGCGTAAAGTCAGGAAAGGGCTTATCGCAAGGCAGCAAGGTGGGAGTAGTCGTATGAATCCGTCCAAGGAGGACGGTCAGTCTATCACGACCATACGTTGAAGGAGAGCTGGGACTTATAGATGGCGCTCCCACCACATGAATAAGTCCAAGAGAATTCTCAAACGCTCCGCCGAGCAAACGCGCGCGGGGGAACGGGGGGTTAGTGAGTATAAAAGGGAAGAATTCGCGACACGCGAAAAATCTCCTTTCAAACAAAGCTCCGAAACAGGCGAGCGAGAGGTCCTTGATGCCATCTTAAGAGAAAGAAAGGGAGTGAAAGTCGGGAAAGAGGAAAGGGCCTTTACTAGGGAAGAACAGAATCACTAGGAGGGACTCTGCTCACTATCTTTAAAAAGACTGTCGATGTGGGAAGCGGAGCAAAAAAGAGAAGGGGGGCTCGGGGGGGCGGGAGGAAGAGCACGACAAACAAGAAGAGAGGTTGTGGCCTCTTAAACTGCGAGACAGCCGCGCTAGGAGCATCTTTAGGCTTTCCAAATTGAGAAGACAAGCAGGGTACAAATGACCGGACGTGGGAGAGGAGGGAAACATCGTCAAGTTCTGTCTTGTATGATTGTACTGACAGAAATGGTTATTCTAAATGCTCAACCAAAGTACCTCCCTCCACAGAAGAAGGTTGTTCCACATTGGGAAGGCTCCTAGTACACGGGGCCGGAAGAAGGGAGGATAGGCCCGGCAGAAAAAGGGAGCTTCCAGTACACGGACTTCTCACTTATACCAGTATATAACCGAGGGGAGAAAGCTCACCGAAGAAGGAATAAGGAAAAGAAGACAAACCGAAACAAGGCATCAGGGGAGGGAGGAGACAAAGACTGGGGATCGGAAGGAACCTGATCTATCATTTGGATCTCACGAAAACGGAAGATAGTCTGAAAGTGTCAGATCTATCAATACGAGATGGCGCTCCAGAATATCAAAGGGACCTCGACGCTCAAAGCGCCATCGACGAGGGGGGGAGACGTCGACCGCTTGGGGGGTCTGGGAATCCTCTATCGTTGGAACGTCTCGCGCGAGAGGGGGCAAACTTCTTCGGGAAGTACACGTAGAGAACGAGACTAGACAACTTCTCGGCGGCGGGGGGACAAAAGAAGGGGATGAAACCTAGATCGGGGCAGCCGAGCTAAAATAGGAAGGGCGAGGAAAGTTTGGCGGATTTTCAAAGCACGAGATGGGGGCAGCTTCTGACTCGACTCAAGAAAGGAGGCACAGCGCTCGTCCGAAAAAAGGCAAGGTCATCGTGGGAGAAAAGGGTCCCCGACTCCACAGAAGCGCAGCACCAAAGATCGTCGTGGCCGTAGGCAAGAGGGAGGGTGACTCATATGAAAAGAGCCAAATATGGTCCAACCCAGGGGGAGGACCGTCAGAGCAAGTGCTCTCCACGGCCAGCCCAGAGGGAGGAAAGCCGCCGTGGTTAAATTTAGGGACACGGCGGTCAAAAAGAGGATTAAAGGGGGGGGGAAGTCTAAGCTGAGTAAAAAGACTTGGAGGACAGAAAGGAACGTCCCAGATTCTGCTAGTGATGAAGGGGGCACGGACCACGTGGAGGGGGAGAGAGCAACGCACGCGGATCTGAGTCTTAAGTCTGATGACCAGTTCAGACCTCAATCCGTAAGAACTTAAAGGAGAACCACGAGCGTAGATCGAGATACCGCATGGAATGAGGGAGAGACGGGAGGGTCATCGTCAAAGTCGGACCTGCCCGGCGAAGGAGGTATTCGTTGCAGGTAAAATTGCACCTGGAAGTGTCGCCGACTGCCAGTGCAGGGGGGCTCACTCCCTACTGAACAAAAGAAGGGAGTGAACTCAACGCTCGAAGAGTCAAAGAAAAAACAGCCTACTTCTTGCAGAAAAAGGAGAGGAAGTCCAAAGAATGATACCGTATGCCAGAAGGAGGGCTCGATGGAAAGAAACGAGAGAAGACAAATGGGCAGATAAAAGGGAAGAGATATTTGTGATTTAGTGGAAATCGTGGCGAGTTTCTAACTACGTACCAAAAAGCTAGAGCGCCTTCGGCCCTAAAAGAGGCACTGCGTGCAGGGCTACAAGGAGGAGAGGACCGAGAACAGAGTAGGCACAGAAGGTTGCCGTGCGCTAAGAACCCTTCAGAAGACGCGCTCGATGGCGAAGCCTACTACTACGAGACTGAGAAAAGACTAAGCCGCCACGGATCTTAAAGAAGAAGAACGTTCAGAGAAAAGCATTTTGTTCCGCTGCGGGGCGCAGATCATAATCTCAAGCCGTAGCAAGACGCCCTCTAACGCAAGACCAAGGTTTGCATGAGGGGGGGAGAAGCTTTAGTAATAAGGCAAAGAAGAGGGAGGGGCCGGGTCAAGAAAAAGATTAAAAGGAAGCAAAGGCAGTAAAATAAATCGCGATCGTGACGGTGGCCATATAGAAAGACACAAGGACCGACGGAACGAGATAAGAAAGAGGGGCGACTTCTTCTGAGCCGAAGTCGGAACTTTCGGGAAAGAAAGAGAGGGCAACCTTACTTGAAAAAACAAAAATTAAAACTTCGGGTTTCTCCTTCTAGACTTCAGAACGCCGGAAAGAATGGGTGATCAAGTGGAGCTTTCCCGCATCGCCCCACAGGGCATAAGTGGCTGAAAAGGGGAACTGCACGGTGACTGAACAGATCAACACATTAGGGGGTAAAGGGGTACTGACTGGAAAGGGAAGAAAAGAGGGGCAAGAAGACTTCATCGAACTCACCTTCTTTTATTGGAAGCTGACACTCGCGCAGTCAAGAGTGGAAAATAATCTAATGGCAGCCAAAACTTTTGAGAAGAGTGGGATCGCGGAAGTACTCGCGGAGAACATCTACATGAAAAGCCGTCGGGAAACTGAAATCGACACAAGGAGTTCATCAGGATTGCCTATCATAGGGAGGGAACGTGAATAACGCGACAGCTGAGGGTGAAGAGGTCAGGGACTCAGGAGGGAGCTGCAACAACAAAAGATGGATCTTCCTTGGAAGAAAATCAGGCGAAGCAACCCACAAATTAGGATATAGAGAGGGATATGTGGGCGAAAAGGCGACGAAAGACCCTAACGGCCGGGGGTTTGTCAGTAAAAAAAAAGAAAGGGAGAGGAAAAGGGCCTCTGACGAGTAAAAGAGCGGCGAAGGACGAAGATAAAAAATTGCAACTAGGTTGCTATCGCAGCGGTAACGGGTCCTCCTTTGAAGGCGATCGGGCCCCCGGAGAAAGTGGAGTCCGTCGAGGTGAGGAAAAGAGAATCATGATCAAGGGCCAACTAAAAGAAGGAGAAGGGAGAGAAAAGGAACTACGAGGGAAGGATCAGAAAATTACCCGCATTTTGAATTTTGCAGGAGCCAAGGGTTCTGAACATTGCTGGAGAACGGGGCGGAAGGTTTGAAGAAGTGGAGGACCGAGGCAACACCACTTGGGTTTGCCAGTGGGGGCCTTCTACGTGACCTGACTCTCACGGTGAAGGGGTCTGCGTTACGTCGAGGGGTTTTGAAGAGGTGGGTTAACAGCAGAGGTGAAAAATGAGATTCGACGGTATCTAAGGGGGGATATCACGTGATCGGATCAACTTTCAAAATCGATCGGGAAGCGGTCGGGTAGGACTGTTGTGGGGTGGAGGAGGGGAAAAGGGACGGAAACGTCCAGAGGGGGAGGATGGACATATCAAATAGAAACCCCAGCCTAAATGTCCAGGGAGGACCAAAGACGGCACGCCTTGGAGACCGACCAGACAAGCGCCGCCAGACGCGGCAATCAAAAGGCACGGGGTGACGGCACGTCTGGTTAGGGTGATGGATTAGGAGCTGAGATTTCCTTCTAGAACGGTTATCCTGAAGAATGCTTCTCGATCAGCCTGCGTAGCACTCGTCCGGTGTGAAGGTGACGCAACGAAAAGGAGCAGGGTGGCCTTGATGGGAGAAGTGAACGCCACACTACTCATCACACTGAGGAGAGCGAAGACTAATTCTTCCTGATATTAGTACGGGGGTCTCAACGATCCGAACAGCAGCCGGGATGGGGGAAGGTGAGAAGAAAATAACCAGCTCAAACTGCCATGAAAAGAAAGCTCTTGAAACTCCAGAACAAAATCACGTTAAGGGGGAGGGGCAAACCTCTAACGGGGTGAATACTTGGTTGATCGGCAGTGGACCTGGTAGAGGACATAGAAGCCCCTGGAAGTCTCGGTATAACAAACCCCTGGCATGTCCTTGTAAACGGCGCGCAACTGGCTGGGGAAAACGACGGGATAACAAAAGGGGAGAAATTGGTATTGCATCGAACGAACTTGGGGACGAAGGGAGAACAAAAACAGTCCCTTCAGGTACGAGCGAAAAAGAGAGCTTTCGCGAAAGGGGAGGGAAAAGAAAATTGCGTCTTCAAGGGGAAAAGAAGAAGGGGGGAGAAGGATTTAGATGGGGAAAAAACTATCAGTGGAAAGGAAGGGTCCGAAGCATCTCCTAAAACATTCCATGACGGGCCTCATCAGAGAAAAAAAAGTGCAGGGGGGGTGAAGATCGAAGACAGCTGATCAGCAGCGATACAAAATACCTGAACAGAACCTTTACCAGGCGTGGAAAAAAAGACTCCGTCATCAGGGCTTCCGGACTGGGTACCCCTCTCAGGAGGAAGTCCGAATTGGACGGCAGAGAGGCGAGTGGCGCTATAAGGGTAACGGAAAGAGAAAAAATCTTCAAAAAGGGGTATAGTGGACTACATCGCTGTTGTTTCCCGTGGGGACTAGGATGCGGAATTCCAGAGATGACTGCGAGACTATAGAGATGCAGAAGAAGAGGAGAGAGTGCAATATGTGACTCGAATTTCAGAGGCAACCTTCACCTCTGAAGACTCCGAGGCTGAATTCATCTTAGGTAAGTAAGTCGGGAAGAGACCGAAGCGACGACACGCAAAGAGAAGGGGGGGCGATGCTCGGTTCGGAGAGTGCACATGCTAATCCTGTCGGGTAAAGCCGGAAAAGCGACTCTAGAAGTGGATCAAATCGCGGATTTAGATCAAGAAACAAAAAACCAAAACAGCCTTTTAAGATAAGAACAATCGTCTGAAAAAAAACTAGAAGCCGAACCGCGGCACTTCTATCTGCGAAAAGAGCAATAGTTGACATCGTGCGCAGTAAGGAGGGAGTCTGTCTAAAGCCATTAAAGCAGACGAGCTTGCCGTGCCTTTATCGGGTGAGCCGCCGCGGAAAGGGGGGATCGGGCGACAGAGAGGCGTTGCTAAAGGGGAATGTGGGGAAAAAGAAATGTCCTTCAGACGTAAATGAGAAAGAGAGCTATGAGGTTTTCTCATACATGCGACGAGTGGAAGGCAGAGGAAGGAATGCAAAGGCGGACTGTGAAAGTAGAAGGACTCGGAATGGGACGGTCATAAAGGGAACAGGGGGGGACTTTTGGCAAAAAAGCACTTCGTGGGAGGGAGGGGGTGGGTTGGAGGTCGCTTCACAACAGAAAGATAGAGAAAGGGGAGGACAATTACAAGCAAGTGATACGGGGCTAGGAACTCGGGAGACGGTCCAACGTGAAACCCTATGTGATGAGAAAGAAGGAGAAAAAGAGATCGAGCTATCGGGCGGAATGGAAGAGAGCAAAAACGACACGAGAAGAAGACTTTCGGAAGGCGAGGAGACCTCTCGCCCAAAAATAGGCACCAAGGGACTAGAGGGGGCTTCCGTTCAACATCGGGGAGGAATAAGGGTGAGCGAGCAATGGAGACTATATATCCGAAATCTGAAAGTTCGGTGGGGGAAAGCTCCGACTGGAAACGGCACCTGTAACGCGGCTGCAAGAGTCATCAAGTATCCCTAGACAAGAATCCCTGGGGAGAGAATAGTAAATCGGGCAAGGATAACGCTAGTTTCGCTGTTTTGGTGTCAGATGCCTTCGGGGTGGTAATCCTCCCACAAAGAGGCGCTCGACAGAGAGGGGATAGGGAAGTGGCGAAGTGCGGCAAAGGGGGAAGGTGAGTGTTTTTCTCCCCGAACTAAACATGAGTACATCCGAAGAGCACGCAGATTTGAAGAGAATGACTTGCTCTCCAAGGGCTCGTTTCAGGGATTCCGTCACGACCGATAAACAGGGCGGCATGAAATGATATCAAGGGCGCACAGGTCTCTTCTTAACAACGACGGATAGAAAGCTGACGAAATAGGGCCTAGAGGGGGTCCGAAGACTGCGAATGATACCGTCGCTTGAAAGTTGTCACTAGCAACAAAAGAAAATCACCCGGGCCAGAATCTCTGACATTGCTATGCCGCGGGAGGCTGTTCTAAGGAGAATGCTAGAGGGGTGCAATGCGAGAGGATTAGATCTTCAAGAATGGGTAAAAAGAAACTACAGGAGGGAATTGTGTCATACACCCTCTGACTAGAACAGAGATCGGCGACCGCGCGAGGGTCAAGAGGATCGAACAGCTAGAAGTAGAATAG
>Ga0179591_1326699_pt1 | contig 13278 bp, 13 predicted proteins | sample CZOMad2_1_08_16f_FD_182891 | JGI IMG/M metagenome (GOLD analysis project Ga0179591, IMG submission 182891) | Vadose zone soil fungal communities from Angelo Coast Range Reserve, California, USA - CZOMad2_1_08_16fungal (PacBio error correction) | ecosystem: Environmental > Terrestrial > Soil >...
AAAGAGTGGAGGATGGTAACCGGGGAATCGGTAATTTTTCCTTTCGCACGGTAACTTGATTAAGGGGGTTACCTTAGACAGAAAACTGGGAAAGGAGAAAGAAATTGATGAGCGAACAATGTCCCGTGAGGGCGCCTAACTTACTGTCCGACGACTTGGATGAGTTCGCTGCAAAAAGGGGACAGGGGAGGGCGAACGTTACGGAAGGTCCTGGTAGATATGAGGGGGGGGGGGGGGGGGTGGGGGGGGTGGGGGGGGGGGTGTTGACCGTGAGTCCGGCTGACATCACATGGACAATGCAGGATGGCGAATCAAGGTGCCGGCGTTGGGGTCTGGGAATCAGTCGGTGACCACAGAGGGAGGGCCAAAGAGAGACGGAGTTGCGGAACTTGACGGTATTACTTACTTTGTCTCTAATCACTAGGGCCTACATACTAGGATGCGGGGGGGGGCGGCCAGGTACAGTGGACTGGAGGAGGCGAAAGGGGGTTAAAAAACGCCGTCGATTCTTTTTCCCAGATTATTGCCAGCTTCGAGCCAGGAGATAAGGTAAAAAAAGGAAGATACAAAAAAAAAAGAGGAGGTTGATTCGAATCTGTAGGACGGGTTGGTTGCCTAATTGATCCTCCTTGTTAGAGAAAGAATTGAGAAAAAAGGGCTAGAAAAGGAGAAGTTTCAAAAAAGAAGGTCCGGAAGAAAGAAACCTCCATATTTGCCAAAGCTGGGGGCCAAGAGGAAATAGACTGGAAACAATGCGGCTAGAAAGGAGACTTATGACGGATCGAAGTTCCCGTTCAACGAAGAAAAAACTCTCACCTGGGTGTTGGGGGGGGGGGGGGGGGGGGGGGGGGTGGGGGGGGTGGGGAAAAGGGGTCTACTTTCAGAAAGAACATAGAAGGTGAAGTCACCACTCTTTGGGCGGGAAAGGTCTCACAATTGGCGAAACAACGTAAAGTAAGGGGAGGGGGGGGGGGAGGAACCTTGGGTTAGGGATGTCCATCCATTCCCATTGGTGATCGAATTCCGACATCAACCGGGGAGGGAGTAATTAGCGGTGTCGGAGAAAATGGATTGGCATGAGGGGGAAGTCCGGCCAAGTTTTGCGTGGGTCAACTTTCCTCGGGGTACCCTCGAAAAAAGGCGAGAGAAGAAGTGACGAGCACCTGGCTGAAGGAAATAGGGGATCTGGTTCCGCCTTCGTAGTAATTCTCGAGAACGCACTCACTCCAGACCGGTTAGCCGTCCAATCCGGAAGAGCACTGAGAGGAGGATCTATGCAGTTTCCCCCAACTGTCGTCAGTGGGGAGGACTTGAGGGGGGGAAAGTCAAAAGTCGCGGAACCTGGGGGGGTAAGGGGAACCCAACTAGCGAACGAAATGTCCCAGTACCTGGGGGGAGAATGAAGCGACCTGAAGGGGGAGGAGGGGGAAGTGGGGAAAAAAAAAGAAGAACGTGAAGCTATCTCAAGACAGGAGAAACCCTCATCCTGCGCCGCCTCAGGGGTCCTTCTCCACCGGAATAGGGAAAACTTACAGATACACATAATATTGAGGGGGCCAAAGGCAAAATTCCTCCACCTAACCTCAACTACTTCCGAAACCACGCGAAAGAATCACCTCCGAAAACGAAACCCGAATTGAAAAAGATGGACCGCCAGTTTTCACGCTCCATTTCCTCCATTGGGAGCATGGGGGGAAGTCCACCTCCTCCGCCTAACTCTCTTCGACCAAACACAACCAAACCAGAAACCCCAAAACCCCCAAGACAACACCCCAGAAAAACCGACCAACCAACAACTCTTCTGCAAGATGGGGAAAGTTTAAGGAAAGGCCCATATTGCAGGAACCGCCGCTCACCTTCAACAAAATCCCTTCCCGGTTATCAAGACTTCCAGTCTGGACCTGTCCAAGGGAGCGGAAGGAGGGAATACTAAAAAGAAAAAAAAGCGGAGGTAACCGACACCGAATTTACGCTTACAACCAATTCCTTGTCCATGCCTATCAACGGCCTCAGAAAGAAAAGGAATTAAAAGGGGGGAAAGTCTCCTTCCGGGTCTCCCGTCTAAGAACTAAATCTGGAGATGGGTAAGAAGAAAAAAGAAGGGGTCAAGGCCACAGATTCGCCCTCCTCAGACTTGCCTATGAACTTTGTGGGATCCGGAGTCCTTTGGGTGGGGGCAAAGAAAGGGAGGAAGCATAATAATGAGCGTGGGAATGGGGGGGGGGAAGTCATCTATAAGAGACTCGATTTTTGGCCTGCACTCGTAGGGGTCACGGGGCTCCGATACATGTGGGAGCTGGGGTTTTGGGTGCTAGGGTCATGAAGAAGGAGGAGATTGAGCGGTTTCGGAGGAGATTTTATTCTAGATGTCTCAAACTAATGGATCTGGTTGAATGGCGCGGGGACGGAGACAGGAGGACCAGGAGTTCTGACCGGGGCGGTTTACATTTAAAAAGAGCTGCACCATCTTAGATCGGTGCCCCATTTCAGACGCTAAAGGAATATCAGGGTAGGGAAGGCAGAGAAGTGTCAGAAATGCGCTTCCGATCACAAGGTCTCCGCCTATTGTCTTCAAAAACCTTTTTTATCTCTGAAGGGGGGGTATTCAATTGCGATTGAAAAAGGAAAAACAGGGTAGTCTATGGTTGGGGGAGGAAGGGAGAATACCCTTTTTTGGAAGTCCTCTCTAAGACACTTCTTGACTTGCGGGGAAAGGTGAAAAGTTTGAAGGTTCGTAAGGAGGAGAGTGGGACGCCTGGAATTCGAAAGGACCAAAGGGGGGCGAGGGGGGGGAATCTTTCGTTTCACCCTGCACCGTCAGTTGACACTGTGATGTATTAAGCGTGTTTTTCTTGACGGGTGCAATCAAAGGAAGGAAGCCAGGAAGGTAAGCTGGAGGAAGGAGGGAAAGGAATAATGGTTCGGCTAAATCACAATCCGCCGATTCTAATTTAAGGCCGTTTCCTGCAGTGGTTGGGTGATGGTAGGGAAGTAGAGGGGCGGAGAGGTACTAAGGAAAACGAGCCAGGTGATGGTTTTTCAGTAAGGAAAGGGGTGAAAATAAGGGCCGGAATACTTTTGAGCCGAACCAGGGGGGGACTAGCTTAACATCTCAAAACAACTTAGTAAGAGTGGAAAAGGAAGGGGAGGAGTGGAAAAAAGGGGGGGGGGGGGGGGGGGGGGGCTATGAACAAGTTAGGCGCAACCTTGCGGGGAGAGCGCCGCCATTTTCTCCATATATTAGCACCAAAAGAACCTTCTTTTTACCTTGAAAGACTGACTAAAAGAGAATCAAGGTTCCTGACAAAACCAGGGAAGGCCAAGGATTGTCGAAACAGGCGGCGGAGGGTGGGGATTTCGCCAACCATAATTACCCTCATCTACTCCGGAGAAAAAGCTAAGACAGAGAAAGCCGGGGGCGGGAAGAAAGGAGCCTTCCGTAACCGAACGGCGTCCAAAACACCTTTTCTACCAACCATCGTCATTGTGAAAGGCACAGGCAACTACATGGGGAAAAAAGGGAATCTTTGGAGTTGAGAGAAAAAAAAAGGGACTAAATTCAACTTACCCATTTACCTAAAGAACTGGGAACGTTGTCTTCTCTCTCCAAAAATTAACATCAAAAGGGTGCTACTGAGGGAAAATCGACCGAATGGAGGGTTTAACGCACCGAAGACAATATTTCGAACAACGTTTGATGGAAACTTCCGGACTGGGAACGGTCAGCTATAGTGCAGGAGAAAAACTTAGAAGATTGATACCGGGATAGGCTTTTACTATGTCCATTAGCCTATGCTAAGGGACAAGCTGGAAAGGACCCACAAAGTACTAGAGAGGGAGAGGACGGTGGGGGGGGGGGCACAAAGGGGAGCAGCTGGCACGTCATACGCACTTACCTAATCCATTCTGGGGCGGGCTACAATCGAGATCAGAAAGTAGAGAAAAAGGGAATACATCAATCGACTAACTGAGGATCACTATTGATATTATCCTAAACGCCTCTAGTGACGTGGGAAAAACCATCAGGGGCGTATGAGTATTAGAAGGAAAAGTCACGAGCAAAGGATATTACGAGCGCAGTGCTTTCTAGGAGACGGCTCAAAGCTTGGGGAAATTAGGGAGGAAGAGGTAATGAGTGGGGACTTTTTAGTTGAGGGTGCTTCTAAACAAGAGGTAAGTCGATGGTCCTGACTGAAGGGGCGAAAGGGAGGGGAGCCGGCGTCATCGGGTGGGCCTCCACTGGCCAGGGGTCTTTTCTTCAGGAAATTTAGTAGGGGAAGGGGACCGGAAAGGATGGGTTGAAAAGGGTCAAAGTTTACTCTTGTCTGGGTACGCCTCTTAGCTATGCGTGGTTAGAAAAAACTGGAATTCGAAAAGTAGGGGCTTTCTCCATGCCGGAGGATAAAATCAGAGTCGGTGGTTGGGGGTTGGTCGTGTTCTTCTGCTCATCGCATTTAAGATCTCGGCAAAACTATTATCTTTCGGGCAGGCAGGCGGAGCTCTTCTTCCGGTTTTCTGGAGGCTATGACAGAGGCCAGTTCTTTGGAAAAAAGAGGGATACTCGTTCAAAGGTAGTTTAGTGTGTAGGTGGTCTCTTTCTCCCCGTGTATTATTCCATGCTTTCGGTGGGGAGAGTCGGTTTAGGAAAGAAAAAGAGGAGGACCCTAAATCTATTGTTTCGAGAAAGTCGCCATATTCCGGTACGTGCTGAGTGTCTCGGCGCCGGCGGCGTGGTCAATTATTTCGGCTCCGGGACCTAAGGGGACGTGGTCTGGACGGGCAACAAACGGAGTGGCGAGGAAAAAAATCCAAGGGACTTCCCAGACGGGTCTCGCCCCCCCCAACCCTCTGGTTTAGAAAGGCGCTGGTTAATCGAAAAGCCTTTCATACCATACCTTCGCCGGCAAAGAGAGGGGGATTTGTCATCGTAGCTACATTTCTTCTTGGTCGAAGTCTTATTGAAGATCGCGTTGAGGGGTGGAGGTTTGAAGTCATGAAGGAAACGCTAGATTATGGAGCCACCCTTTTAAATGCGCCTTGAGAGCTTCACTGGATTACCAGGAGGGTCAACCTGGGAAGTCCCCAAAAGAAAACGACGGCCGGACCGTTAATCGGGGGAGGGAACCATAATAGTACTACCCTCTACTTCCGAAATTAGTCAGGAGCTGAGTGATTTTACATTTAAAGGAATAAAATGGGGGAATGGGACCACTATTTGGGAAGTAAAAACGGTTCGAAAATCTTCCCAGTCCCCCGGGATCCATTTACTCTATCTACCGAAAGAAGTGGAGGCAACCGGGAGGGTTGAGTAAAGGGAGGAGAAGCGGGCCGGTGCGAGAGGGGGGTTCTAACGGGCAAACTCTGACTATCTCTTCTCAGTGGCTCGAGCAGGGGGACATCCTTGAACGATGGCATTGAGTTGACTTCTTTCTAGGCGGCATCCAACATTTTTGAAGATAGAAGGAGAAGGTGCTGGGGAAAACTCGCAGTCTATCTAAAACCGGAGGCATCAATCTTCACCCACATCATGACGATAAAGAGGGGAAATCAAAAAAAGGAAGGATGATCGGTGGGCTACACGATCGATCATGGGATTCAGCTTCTAAAACTCTTTCCAGGGAGGAAAAGAATCTCAGGGAGGGGGGTGAAGGAGGGCGTAACTGGGAGGGGAACTCGCTCCTCAGAATTTCTTGTTAAGGGAAAAGGAGAGAACAATTCCATTCAGGGAATTTAGAAGATCCTTTTTGCCCGACTTTTTATCTTACGGCTGAGAGGGCCATTAACTACCGGAAACGGATAAGAGACATCACGAGCTCCTCCATTTGTTTCTTGTACACTTCTCACCTTATTCCAACCTCATATATCAGTATCCGAGCCTCGACGGAGGGAGGAAAAAAATGGGAGCGAAGCAATCAGGAGAACTGGCGCCGGAGTTTTACTTTATTCGATCATGGAAGTTGAAAAGAGAGAAAACAATGATCGGGGGCCCTGGACGTTTACTGTCTTGTTCCCTCAACGTAAAGTGGTAAAGAACTTGGAAAGAGGGAAGAGGGGATCAAGAAACACGAAGGTCCTTTGAAAACATCAACGTAGGGGAGTCTCTAAAAGACAAAGGGGGGGGGGAAAGTAGAGGACGACGGTGGCTAGGTGAGAAGCAGAAGGAGTTATAAAAAAAACCAGTAACTGATGTGGCGTTTCCTTTCTTCTTAAAACAGACCGGGAAGAACCCGGCAGAAAGTTAGCTCTCAATTCCCCTTATGTCTCCACAAAAAAAGAAAAAAACCAGAAAAACAACAAGAACGCCATCTAATACAAAGGGAAAAGTTGGGATAGGCGGGAAATAGGAGGGAGAAGAACGCTGATCAAGGCTCAGGAGATGATTTTCTGACCGCGGTAGGGGGCCGGAAAGATAAAAAAGAATTGAAAGCGACGTAGGAGGTAGAAGATCCTCGTTGTTAAAAATGCTATTTATGAAGTCACTTCAGAATCGTTAAAAGAGGCTGAAAGCAGGAATAGAGTAGCCGAAATTGAAATGGCGTAGTTACTGGGTGGGGAGAATACGATCCTACAGCTATAAGCTCCAGGATAAGAATATTCCGCAAACGCAAAGGGTTAACCCCTACTCGAAAAAGGTTTCCGCAGTAAAGGATGGGAAAGAGTTCCTATCTCATCGATCGCGTGGGATCAACCCTTTTCAGCTCAAATCGAGGAAAGGGAGGGCGGTAGGGAGGTGTTGGGGAACGGGGAAGGAAATTAAAGGGTCTCTCGACTGTTTCGAACTAATTCTGCTACCTGAGAGATTTGAAACGGACTGGAGGGAACTCCGGAAGAAAACTACAGATTGAAGCAGGCTAAATAAATATAAGGGGGGGGGAACGGTGGATCATTTCTGCTTTCTCCTGTCTAATGGAGCGTTGCAAAGAAACGGCTCACGCTCTGAAAACGGGTGCAAAATTTAGACCTGTGACAGAAGAAAAAACGCCGGTGGGAAAGGGAAGGCGGTAAGCTATGAGTCCCACTTGCTAAAAAAACGTGAATTCCTTTCGGGTGTGACAAGTTTTTTTAGGCAAGCGTGGGAAAGCCGTACCAAAAGGTGGAGAGCGAAAGGACCAGACAGAAGGAAAATAATACGGGAGAGTGGAGTAGAAGGGTCATTGTCGATGACCTCCCACCGTCTTCTTTGTAGTTCCACTTTCCTTCTGGGGGTCACCAGACCGTGCGAGCGACCTACTCCTTCTCCGAGGACAGGTAGACTTCATCGACGGGGGGTGCCAAGGTATAATAGCGAAATAAAAAAGACACCAGTTTGAGAAGAATCCGCCGGCGGACTAATAAGCCGCCCTGTCACTATAATCGTCTATTTAAACGTTCAACCAGGGAAAGTACTGTTTCAAGGGGGAAGGTGAAGGGGGTTTTCCAAAACGAGCGTGAGAACCACATATGACGAGACCCACTATTGGAGCCCCCAATATGTAAAACCCATTAAAACGTTTGTTTGGTCGAGGAAACCCTCTCCTCCTTGAACCACCCCCGTCCGTTTGAAGAAAAAACAAAAACTCCCGTTTGAGGACCATCAGAAACCATCACTGGCGAACAACACAAACTACCGTCCCCTCCGAATCCTTCCCGCATTTCGAAAACCGTAATAGAACGAAGTCAAAATCCGAAAATAAGGTTGGAAGTTCCCCCCTGCCTTACCCCCCGCAGACTACTTTTAAGCAAAAAAAACCAACACCCCCCCACCAAGAAAACCCACCCCCACCGTTTTCCCAAGCAACTCCCCCACCATCAAATAAAATCCCAAAAAAAGTTTTCCAAATAGGGAAAAAATAAAGATTTTACCTCCCTTTCCCGAAATGGTTTAATCCGATCAACCACATCCGCCCCCAACCACCCCTCCCCGCAAAAAGAATAAAATATTGGGTGAACGTTGAAGTTAATACCTTCTCGCATCCGCCTCTCCACCGAAAAAAAACCACTCCAGAACTTTCGGGACGTCTGGAAATGGAGAAAAAGAAGACGAGTGACGAGGTGGTCTGGAATAACTCCCCCTCTCCTCCGTAAGCGTACCCCCTCTATTGAAAGTACAAAGAATTAAGGTTCCTAGCCGAAAAGTCAATCCTCCATAACGGAAACTTGCGGGGAAGGAAAAACATAGGGAACTGAAGGACCGGCAGCCGACGTGAGGACCTTCTTATTCAAAGGAATATGAGATTTTCAAGAAACAAACCAGGGGACCTAAAGAAGGCAAAAAAGAGGTCACCGAGAAGAAGATAACCTCCCACCTTTCTTGGTTTCTCCGAGGCCTGGAAAAGGCAGTGAGAGAGAGGAGATGTCCCGGACGTTACTTGGACCTTAAATACTCTACTTAAAAGCCTCTAGGTTGGGGAAGAAAAATATAGTTGGGGCGGAGAATAGAGATATAGGTGATCCGGAGTAGGGATGGGGATTTGACTGCCAGTTTGTTTCCATTTTGCCAGGATGTAGAAACGAGGATCTTTTAATGTCCTGAGGTAGTACTGGGACGGCACGAGAGACTTCAGACGAAGGGGGGAGGAAAGTAGGACGTTGTGGACATGAAAATCATGAGGACCACATCCTTCAATAATGGCCTGCATTTACATCCTCGACAGCCTCCAGTTGGGAAAGCGTCCCTTTGAGGTGAAGGAGGAGACCGGGGGGCTCCGCGGACTGGATGGAAACAACGTACACGTTTTTCGCATTAGGATTTGTGGAGTATCTTGCCCTCCACGGATGGGAGATGTGGTGTAAAGGAAACGCCAGTATGGGAGGTCTGGAGCGCGGAACAGCTGCCGGGTGAGGGGAGGGAAATGGGTATTGGAGTTTCCTTACTTGGGGATCGCCTTTATTCTAACGTACCGCTCCTATTTCTAAGTGGAGGTCTGGAAAGGAGCACTATTTTTTTAACTGTTATTGGGAAGGGAAGCCGTTGGGTGACGTAGGGAAAAACCGACCTTGGCCTTCTTTATGTAGATCAGGAAAAGGCTTCTATTAGGTCAAGGGTAATAATGTGTTGGGGCTAACAGAGGGAAAAAGGAAAAAAAAAAAAAAGGAAGCCGCCTTCGATTTCGAAACGGAAGGGCCGAGCCATTGTTTTGAGGTTTCATTTCTGATATATCAGAGTGGAGTCACCTTCCCCCAGGGATTTTAGACCGGGATTAAAAGAAAAAAGCGAAAGACTTTTGAGAAGAAAAAAGGGGGTGTAAAAAATAGCAACTACTCAAAAAAACAGGAGAGGAAAATCTCATGTTAGAGATATTTCGCAAAACTTTGGGTTAAGCACCGTTTCATTCTCGTCTTGCTCACGGTGGCGAGGAAAAAAAAATAACCAGGGGGGCGACGTGAAGGCTACAATCAGTACGTAGACCGACGTCCCATTGACCAGAAAGAGGCCACGGTCTTTTGACTCGAAGTGGAGGGAGTGGTGAAATTGTCGTTCAAGGGGGGCTGGACAACACTTAGAAGTAGACGACCCTCACTCCTTGAATCTAAAAAGCGGACTGCGACATACCCGGGGGAGGACAAGGTCGGGGGAGGTTAGGAAGGGCACGACAACTCTTCCTCAAAATCATACCTTTTGCGACGAGTCTCTTTTACACTTCAAAGAAAAAAGAGAAAATCTAGGGAAAGGAAAGGGAGAAAGCAAAGGCGGCGAGGCGGGGTAAAGGAATGAAAATGTTACCCAGTTACAAACGCCATCACTCAGGGTCGATCAAGGCGGGGCACTACTGGAAAATGGAATAAGCGGAAAAAAAAAACCAGACTCCTTTCTTGGGACTAGAAAAAAAAAAACCGCCCCCCATCGGTGGAAAACGTGGTGACGTTGAATTCTGCCGGCTGAAAAAAAAAATAAAAAGGGAGGCGACGGGAGGGGGCAGTCGACACGGCATTTAGAAATTATTGATGCCTTTTCGCTAGTACAACATGTCTTCACCGATCTTCTTGGGTGCAGGACGGGAGGTCAGGGGGGACAAACTCGGGGAATCAGACTAGGAGCAGACTAAAGAGCGGTTCATCAAGAGGCACTTCCTACGATTCCAATTAACAAAATAGAAATGGAGCGAGGGGAAGGGAGAGATAAACGGAACAATGGATCACAATTCCTGACAATTGCCTTTCAGCCCCCTAGAGTGAGAGGGGGGGCCGGGAAAGAACACGAGATGTTGAAGGGGAACCATCGCGGCTCTTCTATTATTATTCCCGACTCTACAGATAAAATGAGAAGAGAGAGAAGATGTAAGGAGCAATGCGCTACTTGAGCCCATCAAAAAAAGAAGTGGGCGGCGCGGCTTCGCAGAGGGGTCCTGGGGCTCCTGTTCGTGTGCCGGTTTTTCTCGACCCTCGATCAACGTCTCTGGTTCCTAAGAAACTGGGCAAGGGGGGAGTTCTCCTTCGGCTGGACAAACCGGTTTTGTCCTCCCCTGCCGTGGGGGGGGGCGAGTTCAGTTTTGGCTGGGGGAGAAGGGAAAATGGAACCGAGTGTTCCTGGACCCCGGTTACAAGACGCACTAATGCTTTCTGGGAAGGCACGGGAGGGGGGGGCGATAAAGGGGGGCGCTGGTGGTCCGACCACAGGAAGTAGAAAAATCTTTGTGTCGCCATTACTATCTTCAAAGCCAAGGGGAAGTATGGGGTTTGGGGGGAGGGTGGGATCGGCAGGAGGAAAACAGTTTACTTTAATTAACACAATCTTTGCTAGGCTGGCTGAGATGCTTCTTCTTCTTCGGCGTGTGCTTAAGGAGGGTGAATGGAGAAAGATTTCAACATGGGAGGTCCTCTTGAAAAAGAGTGGGAGTGGTAGGGGGAGGTTCGGGCGGAAAATGGCGTCTGGTCAGTACTTTACTGAGTAGTCTGGGTTTTGGGAGGGAGAGGTCGGAACCCGACTTATTGTTCGATGGTGATTCGACACGGGAAAGAAAGTCAACTGCTGGGGGGTCGGGGGTCTACGGTGGGAGAAAATGAGGGAGGTGTGTTCGTACGGGAAGGGGTTTCTTCAGATCTTTACCTCCTTCTTTTCTTGAGTAATTCAAACAGTAGGAAAGGCTGGAAGGCCATTCAAACAGACAAGGGAGAGGGGAAAATTGGGGTCTCGTTTGGGCTTAGGACTCTCCCTAGAGCTCTTCCTTTCCATTACGCTTTCCCACTAACAGCGTTGAAAAGGGGGAAGAGGAAGGGGGAGAGGACCCGGGAAAAGGGGATTCGAATGGAGGTCCTCTGTCCGAATCATGGGGTGTCTGGGGAGGGGGGGGGGGGGGGATTTCTCAAAGCTGAAGGCAAGGCACAGTCGTCAAGTGAGAATGGATCCAAAACTTTGGGTATTCAGTAACGGAGAAGAGAGGAAGGAAGGGAGTTTAAACAAAGTTCAGTTGCACGTTTCACTCACCATAAAAAACTACTGGGAGGGACAGGTCGCGGGGGGGGCATGGGAAAATACGTATAGACACCCGATTACGGAGTCTCCGATCTTTTCTGTACCTTTAAGAAGCACCTGTGGGAAGCAACAAATCTTGCCGCACAACTTTACCAGAACTTCATGAAAGGGGGAGGGGAGGAATCGGAGAAAAGGAAAGCATGGAGCAAAAGCGTTTTCTGGTAGGATGACGAAAGTGAAGGGGGAGGGAGGAGGCTCCTTCTTTGGAATTAAACTTTCGAGCCGGAGAGAGAGAGTCAGGTTTTTTGTAGTCACGTGCCTATTGCGTCATTAGCTCGGGCGTATAAGGATGAAAAGACAAAGGGGGTGAAAATCTCAAAAAAGTCTCCCGCATCAAAGTCAAGCAACCGTACTAGGGAAGAGAAGCGGCCGAAATTAGGGGAAAACCGCCTACTACTATCCCGCCCGGAGGATCGTGAGAGGAAACTTTGGCACACTTCTAGATGGGGGGCATGCTTCTCCACTCGGGGAGACAATCCATGTCCTTTCCCTCATCTAGTCGGGGGAATTCTTGGTAGGAAGACGTACTTTACATGATCTTCATCTTGTTCTTGACCTCGAATTCTATAAGAAAAGTTAAATATCTAACATGGGAAAGTTAGTAGGGAAAGAGAGATTTGCCCGCGAATTTACCTACTTTAAATTGAGTACAAGTGAAAAAGCCCACGGTAGAACGGAAGAAGACGGAACGGCATTTGGGTTTCTTTCACAACCAGGAAAAGCCAGAAAAGAAGCTCAAAAGGCGACCTTACCCTGGTACGGGCCACAGCTGCAATCACCTGGAATTTAGGACGAGAGGGGACCGTTCGGGGGGAGGGAACATCACTGCCAGCTCTCAACGTCGCGTCCTTTTTCCACTGTGGAATTTCCGAACGGGACACCTGAAACCAGAAACATACCGTCACGGGATTCAAACTTAAGAACTTTTCCTTTCGCAAAACATCGAACCGAGTCTATAAATCCCCCAAACGTAGTATTCTAACAAGATCTTTCTAGAACTCAAAAGTTTTTCTTTTTATGAAAGGAAGCTGAAGGGTTCCTCACTTGAAAAGGGAGGTCGGGGTTTACTGAAAAACAATTCAAAGGTTCCACAAGCCCCTAACTTGTAGAACTGCCGCGTTTATACTCTAACTTCCATCTACGGAGAAAGGGGAAGTTTGGGGAGGAGGAAGAGGATTGGGGGAAGGCCGACAGTTACTCTCTTGTGTGGAAGGAGAATGATAGTGGGGGTCGTTCAAGAAGGGATGAGGCCGTACGTAATCACCTTTCAGACAGGGGATGTCTTGGTCCGGACGGAGATGGTTAAGGGGGGAGGGGCATATCGTCCATCTGCGTGGCCACATCTAACTTTTATAAAGGTGGAGGGAACTGGGAAAGGGGGGTCTAAGACATTGGGGTCTCGACAACGAGGCCCCGGATCTCATTAAGGAAACGTAACGGAAAAAAAAGTGTCACAACGCCGCGATGTATGTTTTCCCATCCTGTATTATGTTCCTTACGACAATGTATGAGGGGGGGGGGAAAAAGGGGGACAACAAGGGAAAAAGGGCGGTGATGGAGATCTGTTGTAGGGGGGTGGTTGCGAATTGCCGACGGTGGAGGAAAACTGAAGTGACAAACAAAAGGAGGATGACGGGCTGAAAAAACCCGCTGATGCCGCCGAAACATATTTTGCACAGATGCAGAGGGAAAGAGGCAGGTCGGGGCAGCCATCTTTCAGCAGGGCGAATTGAAGTTTGGGAAACGAGGGAAAAAGGCGAGAAAAGGAAAACGTAGTAACCTGGGAAGAAATAACAAATCCGGGGTGCCTCCACCGGTCTTTCTTC
>Ga0179591_1313927_pt1 | contig 13276 bp, 20 predicted proteins | sample CZOMad2_1_08_16f_FD_182891 | JGI IMG/M metagenome (GOLD analysis project Ga0179591, IMG submission 182891) | Vadose zone soil fungal communities from Angelo Coast Range Reserve, California, USA - CZOMad2_1_08_16fungal (PacBio error correction) | ecosystem: Environmental > Terrestrial > Soil >...
ACGAGGGGGAAGACGGGGGGGGGGGGAGTTGTTGTTAAAGGGGGGGGGGGTCCTTGGTCATTGTGTGAAAGGATACCGACGGCATTAACAGACGAACGGAAGTACCTGCCTTGTTTCAGGACAGCTGCGCGGTTGGCGGAAGCGACAAGGAACTTATGGCAATACTCAATTACTAGGGGTATGTTTTATCGGTTATCCGAACCCCTCAACAGGCAAATGGAAAAATGAAGACTGAACTTGCAAAGGAGATCACCCGGAGGGCAAGAAGTCAAGTTACGGGTTCACATTCGAAACAGGGGCCGGCAAAAACACCCGAGGTTTGACCGGTACCGACAATCCAACGGGACGGTGGGGGGAAAGGGAAGTGGACGTGACGGGAAACAGCAAGACAAAAAGAAAGAAAAAAACTTACTAGTTCAGTACTGGAGTCGCGAGATTTGCGGTACGGAATCAAGAGGACCACAACAAAACCACCACGTTACCGTCACAAAAGGTACGCAACGTATCGTAAAAAGTATTTTACGAAGAACAAACGTGACAAGTTAAGGGACCGTCAATCACCGAAGAAAAGGAAAAAGCACTGTTGCTTCGAGGAAAATTGGAAGGGTCGGGGTCTGGGTTACGACACCGCAAGTCCGCAAAATCCGGTCGCACACTACAAGAAAAGCTGACGGAAAAAACGATGGACTTGACAGCATCCGGCAAACCGACGCCACAAAAACGATTACCGTCACAACCGTCGCCAGTAAAATTTCACGGGGGGAAAAAAAAACAACTGAGGAGGCTAAAATTACTCGTTACTGGCACTGGAAACCCAATTTTGTTTTCACTGCCCGGTGAAAAAAAAGGGAAGAATGGGAGGACGGAAACAAGCAATCACACGTCAAGGTCCATAAAAGTGAAAATAGGGTCGCGCTATGTTCACACCACGATGACAGTGCCGCATCAGGAGCAAAAAACAGAAAAAACAAAATCAAATGAAAAGGAACAAAGCCTTCTCCAGGAAGTCAGCTGGAGGGGAGGAAAAAAAATCAAACGAGCTGGCCAAGTGTGACTGGACAATGAAAAAAATGATGCAGAACTGTTGATTGTAACTGCAGTGGAGGTGGAAGGAAACACCAGACACAAAGTCCACTTCCATACATAGAGGGTAAAGGAAGGGAGGAGGAGGGGGAAGGTGACCTTCAAAACTCGGCATACACATACCTAACGACAAAAAAAAGAGAAAGGTGACCTCACGTGCCCTCATTTGTGTGCGAATTGTTCCGCCAAGCACTGGGACAGGTGGGAAAAAAAAAGAAGTGCAAAAGTAACTAACATTCCCACACATGTTCACAGTGGCGGCAGGGGAACTAATTTTGTGGGGCTTGACGGAAAAAAACAGGGCGTGTACAATCCATGAGGCACACAGAGGATGACTTGGCAAGAAATTTCAAGGTGCTCTTGAGCAACCGCAACGTCAACAACAGAAGGGAAAGCAGCAGAAAACAAAGGATCAACGCCACCATGAACGGGGAAAGGGGTGGGTTTTCTATAAAACGTCAGACAAGCCTGTGCGGGAGTGGTTGAAGGTACCAAAGGGGGAAAAAGAGGTCGCATTGTAAGGGTTCACTCTGGCAAAGGGGGGTCTAAGTCGAAAAACGATGACGAGCAGACTTGAAGGGGCCATTGGAGAGACAAGGAAACCGGGGAAAAGCAAGGGATCGTCCATAGTGGGTTAGAGGGGGAACGTGTGTCAACGTCAAAAATGTTGGATCTCGGAAGGACCTAATTACAGGGAAAGGCTCACTGGTAACAAAAAAAGGGAACGTGGGGGCAAAGGATAGGAGGAGTCTGGGGGGGTTGCGCCCGCGCCAAGACGGACGCTCCTGTCGCAAAGGGGGAAAGGAAAACAAATCCTGGAACAAAAAGGGGGGATTGTGGAAAACAAAAGGGGAAAAGAATTAAAGGATTCACTACGCGTTCATGAGTCCCCCGCCGCGTCGAAAATTTGAAGAGGATCCAAGACAAGAGGGTAAACTTTCAAGAATAAAAGAAAGCTTAAAAACAAGACTGGATCATTAGACGGCGCTTAATCAGTATTTCAACCAGGAGATCATTTTGAAAACAAATAACTATGTGTGTAGAATACAGAAGAGGAAAAGGGAAACGTCTGAGGGGTAATGGCGGGGTGATGGGGTAAGTTCGTAAACATGGAGGGCAGTCTGAGAGACGTCTTAAAAAGCCGCACGCCGCCTCCGTTCCGAACTAATCAAAAACGACTGCGGGTTGGGGAAGGAAGGCAAGCACTAGAGAAGTTAAAAGCGGGGTCAGAAAGTCGCAAGGCCACCCGGTCTTTTGAGGGGGTAGCGAATGGAAAAAAACACCGTATCCATCCAAAACGCCGATGAAACAGGCAGGTCATGGTTCTGTGGAAAGGGAGAAAAGAGCGAATATGGGGCAATCAAATCTTGGAAACCGGGTTAGATAGGAAGGAGAAAATGGGCGTTGAAAAATGGATTTAAAGCGTGCAGTCAGCGCCGCCTGCGGCAGGAGCCCAATTATCAAAAAAAAACAAGGGGGAAAGGAGGTCATTCATGGCAAAATGGACCCGACTTGGAAAAGGTCCAGGCGGGAGGGGGAATCCTCTGTACAGAAGGGATTTTGACAGGGAACGTACGTGGAAAACCGACAATTGCTGCAGAGAAGCCCATGTGTCAGAAAAAGATGATGGCATATTTGAAAAGGAGGGAAAAAGGGAGAAGAAGGGAGCACCGAAATTAACCATTACGGGGGGTTCATCTGCCTGGGTGTCCGGAGAAAAGACGTCTGGGTGGTTGCGGACGAACACAAGTAAAAGAAGGCGTGCAGATGATGTTCGGATCGCCCGCCGCGACCAGGACTAAGGGAAGAAAAAAAAGAAGGGGGGACGCCGAAACTGGCAAGGAAGGAAGTGTTGAGGTTCCCTGAAGTGTGCAGCAATCAGACGCTCTCAGACCTGCATTCACTTTTCCCCGACGACCGATGACCGGGAGCTGTCTATTGGTATCGGGAAAAACATGTAAGGAGAAACAACAAAGGGAGTTTGGGGGGGTCCTTTCACAAGTCTGCCTTGTTTGAATGAGAGGACGAGCCGATGATATACGCTCGCGGTGTGGCCCTGCTTGGTTTGATGAAATTTGAAAAGCTCACCCGGATTGGGGGGAGGTGGGGCCTTACCAAATGATAAAGGGAGAGGGCGGTGGGGGGGAAACGAATCAGGGAGAAATCTTTGATTTTATATGATTTTCCATTGTGTTGAAAACGAACATTGGGGGGGGCAAGAGGGGAGGGGTGGGGGAAAGTTCAAACGAAAAAATTGCAAAATTGAAACGGAAAAAGAGTGGACGCTGTAAAAAACAAAGAACTAAAGAGACGCATCAACCGTATACCGTGCTTTGACCAGGTGAGAAAAAAAACCGTAATATCCACTGAAGAAGAAAAAACCCATAGACAGTCAAAAAAACTTAGTAAGAGAAAAAGGGGGAGAAAGTGGTTGGAGAAGGCCGAACAAAACCACGGACCTAAAGGTCTGGATAAATTCCACCGTGTTGGGCGCCGAAAAAAAGGGGATAGTGAAAAAAGGGACCAAAAGGCTAAAGTCTTCACCCTTCAGGCAAGTCAACAGCCCCGACATCAGGCTTGTCGCTGATTGCTGAATCGCCACGACAAAGAAGGGAACTGTTGCTTGATCTTTGGGGTGGAAGAGTTGAGGACTAAAATAGGAAAGGTTGCCCTCTGCCGGCGGGGAGGTCAAAGCAAATGGAAAGGGCGGGGAAAGCACAGGTGGGGGGGGAAATCGGGTGGGGGGGGAAGGGCTGTGTCGCAAGCCGTCCTTCAGTTCCAAAAATTCAATGGTAAAGGAATGTGTTGGTGGGAGGTCACGTGCAATATTAACTTTAAAGAAAGCCTAGAAAAATTCTCCACACTGCTGGGTGGTACCCACAGTGTGTATCGTGGGGTGGGGGACGGTAATGATTAAAAAGAAGGAAGGGTCAACCGATCAAAGGCGAACGAATAATGGCACTGTATAGTATGCGAACGGGGTTGGGGGGAAAGTGCAGGGGTTGGGAAAGGGGGAAAAGAAATGGCCAGTTCAAAAAATGGGGGACCAGGTGGGGGAACAAATCTCAAGGACAGCAACGGAACTTGGCGCTCGTTGGATCGCGCGAAAAGCTCACAATCATGTTAAGAGGTGAGGTAATGGGAAGGGTGTGGTTCTTTGGGGGAAGGTAAACCTTCGGAAGGTCACACTGTCAAAAAAAAAAAAAACAAACGTGTGAAACTTTCCCGCATTGTAAGTATGCAAAACGCTCAGACCTTGTGGAGGAGGGGGTTGGGGAAAAAGAGAAGGGGGGGTCAGGGAGAAGGGGGTACAACCGGGGGGGCCTGGGGTATTGGGGAAGTTAACTGTCCTTTGAAAAAAGGCCCGCAGTTGGGTTCCGTAAGTTAACTGCGACGGGGTGGGAGGTTCGTGGGGGGAAGAAAGTGGGGGACAAAAAATGGCCAAGTTCGAGGGACCTAAAATCAATCGCGAGACGAAAAATCCTGCACTATTGTAAGGCTCCGGTGGGGCGGGAGGAGGGGGGGGGGGGGGGGGCAGAAAGTCTCCTGAAATAAAAAGTGATAGAAAATAACAGGGGTGTCGAATAATTTATCGGGGAATTTGCAAAACGCACGTAACTTTGGGGAAGCTCGTCGTATGGAGAAGAAGAGAGGAAGAACTGCAAAGGTTTGTTGGGGGGAGGAGCTGGTTTTTTAGTGGTCGGTTGCCTTGTGCCGGTCCTCAATCGAGAAAAGACGACATTAAGGAAAAAGGGGGTAAAGCTTGGGGACAACGTGCTGGGTGGGCCCGTCCAGTTCCAGTTCCAATCACAAAAAACCGCATGGGGTGGATGGAAGGAAACACGTGCCTGTGGGGCCCAAGTTGGGTTCGCAGGGGAAAGAAAGTCCTGGAGAAGGAAGTTGGCGATTGAGCGCCTTGGAAATTAAAGGCTCCAACGCAGGCAAATGACCCGGACAAGGTGGGTGGGGGGGGGAAATACAACACGAAAAAGAATGGGGGGAGGGGATCTGCAGAAGGTTCAAACAACCCTTTAAGGCACACAGCCAGCCGAGAAAGTATACAGGCAGAAGACGGAGAAGTAAGGGAAGAGATTGGTCGAACTTCTGCCGTCAAAAAATTTAAACCCCGGCGACCAAATCCAAGTTCGTCACCCCTTCCTCTAGGAAGTTTCAAGGAGGAGAGAAAAAACAACAAGTATGAAAGACTAAAGGAAAGGGGACCTTAAAAACTTCGCCTATTACGGGCCGACGAACGATTTGGGGGGAGCCGGGGGGTTTCCATTTTTTCAAGGTGTTGACGGCTCACAAATCGAAAAAAGATACGAAACGGGGGGAAGTTCTAGTGGAGCGTATGTCTCCAGTCGCGTCTTCGGTTCGGGAAAAAGAGGAATGGACAGGGGGGAAAAAAGGAGGTTTCATAGCAAAGCATCTTATTAAGTGTGAGAGCTTTGACGAAACTCCACTTGAAGGGGGGAAAAAAGTAGCATGCTTGGGGGAGAAAGGAAGATAAAAGACCGAAAAAGGATGACGGACGGGAGAAAGGACAGTCGATTTTCACTGAGTAAACACAACTGAGGGTAGGACAGGCTGTTTTGCCGTTCACCGAAATCAAAACGGTCCGGGGGGGGGAGGGGGGGGAACGGAGGTGTGCGTGACGGGAAAAACCTCACTTCGAAAAAATCCGTCGCACACTTACATAGTCGTACTGTGAGAAGGCGAGAGGGGAAGGGGGTGACATGAGAAAGGAAAAAAAAACAGAACCCAAACGCACAACACCATTACCCGTCAACAAAACCTTATCAAGGGGGAAGGGACGAAGCTTCGCGGCGATAACTCTAGAGGAGGGCCAATGGGCAAACTAGTGACACAATGCACCTAAATCTACCTCCCGGTATTTATACGAAGTTGGAAGGTGGAGGAAACGGCAGCAAAGACGGAACCAAATGGCGCTTCGTCAAAAATTGTTGCAAGCAATTTTCGGCGAGATTGACGGGTACAGGAGAAAAAGGGAAGAAAAAAAAGTAGTCCACCAAAAACGATGAAAAAGTCACAAAAACAGTCGCAAGTACGGCAGGACGGGCGAACCCAACTCGCCAGCCCTCACCGTCATTTGCAAAATGGAAAAAAGCCAAAAGGGGAAAGAGGTAGTAAGGGTCTTAGCGGGTCAACAACCAGCAACGAAAAAAAGTCCGGCGCGGCTGCAATAGAAAAGTAATTGTTCAACAAAAAAAGTTGAAGGGGGGGAACCTGCAGCACTTCCAGACAAAAGCCCACCACGGAATGAGAAAAAAAGGGGGGCAGAAGGGACGCTCCGGAAGAGCTTTTGGCGAAAAAGAAAAAGGCGCAGGGGACAGTGAAGGTGGCATAGCTTAAAGCAACCTACCACCAGGCCCATGTGTATTGAAAGGACGGGGGGGGGAAGACAAAACTCCTGAAAAAAAGGACCGGCGCATCATACAGGGAGGAAGTAAAAACGCGAGGTTGGACGGTGAACAGGGGGGCAGCAAGCGGGCAAACCGAAGAACCAAACGATCAAATTGGGGGAAACATGAACGGTCGAATTTTTTACCCCAATCCGGCTTCGACGGGGGGACATGGGAAGGGGGGAGCGGGGGCAAAAAATGCAGACCCGACCAACCGTACCATGGCGTAGTGATGAATTTTTGTGGACTGGAGCGACCACGCGGGTCAAACCATCGCAAAAAAAAAAAAAAGGATGCGGGGAACAAGGTTCATTTATAGTTACTACAAAAGGGATTAAAGGTCAACATGACATCCGGTCAGACAATCATGGCCAACCGCGCAGAAACTGGGAATGAAGGGTGTGGGAGGGAGAAGCCATCATACGACAAGGAATGAAGGGGGGGGTTTTTTAAGGGGGGGACCAGGGGGAAGGGGGAACACATTTCTCTTACGTTGCATATTCACTGGGGTTGGTAAATCAAACTGAACTGTGGGGAAATCAAGAAAGGGAGGGTCAAAAAGTGGTGTCCGAAGGAGCACCAAAGTCCTTTTATAAGACAGCCACCGGGACGTCGAAGACTTTCCTGTTGATGATCCTACCGTATCTAATTACCTTTTCTTCTCAACAGGGGGGAAGAAAAGGGGGGGGGAAAAGTGTGTGCTGTAGGGAGTGACTGTTTCGACCGACGGGTACGCTATTTTCGCAAATGTTGATTTGCCCGTGAACAATCGAAACCGCCAATTTCGTTTGTGAACCGGAAACAACTAAATCAAGAGGGGACTAGACTGGGGGAGAAAGTCACCAGAAAAAGAGTCTAGAGGTTAAAGGAAATATCCAAGACACGATGGCCGGTTAAAGGCATCAAAAGCATCGCCAAAGCGACGGGGACATATATAGAGGAAGAGGAAAAGGGAAGGCACCACAGGGGGATCATGTGAACGGAACAAATTAAGATGGGGGTCTCAATGGTTGCAAAGATGAACAAAAACGCAAAGTCTAGGTCATCGGGGTCGGAGGGCGGAAAAATTGAATTGGTCCGACGTAACCGGAACGCAGCCGCCTCACGGGCCAGGGATACGATCAACTCGACTGCGGGTCCGGGGAACCGAGGGGAGAGCAAGAGAGGGGGGGGTCGCGAGGTAAGAGTAAGTACCCCTTCAGGTTCAATTTGTGTTTTGAACACAACGCCGATTTTCCTCCGCAAAATCGCCGGGAAAAAAAAAGGTCATGTTCTTGTTAGTGGAGGACAAGGGAGAAAAAAATGCTAGAAATCAATCTAAAGAATCTTGGATAAAGTGGGCTTCTCTTCCTGGGGGGAAAAGCAAGTGTCGTTTGACACGGGGCAAGGAAAGAAAGTGCAGTCAGCTGCTGACGCCGTCCCTGAAGGGGGAAGAGGGCCAAGTCAAAGAAAGAAGTTCGATAGAAAAAAAAAAAACGGAGAGAGGGAAGAGAGAGAGAAGGATTTTAAAAAAAATGAAAGGAAAGAAGACCGGCAAGGGACAAAAGAAGGACTACAATTTATTTCCTGCCAGCCGTCCAAAGACAAGTGGACAATTCCCGTCAGAGAAGCCAATTGGGGCAACCAGATTATGGAAGGGGGGGGGGAAAAGTTTGCGCAACTTGAAGAACCAGGAAAAAGGGACAAGGGGAAGTGTTCAGCATAGGTGCCGGGGGGGGGAAAATACGGCGGTGGTTAAATGCATAAAGGTAAAACGAGGGGGCAGTAAGGGGGGAGTCAGCCTCGACAAAGAGGACGAGCCGAACCGTAAGGAACTGGAAGGGGCAACTTTTTGGCTTGACCGTCACAGCTTCACTCGGCGGCACCCGTTGCGTTCGTTTCAAGTTCACCAACCTACGGAAGGCAGGGTTTAACAAACCGAGAGGAAAGAGCCAGAAGAAGGTCGTGTTAATGCAAAAAAGTAATCTCCAAAAGAATTGGGTCCTTTCAAATTATCTAGTTGAAATACGGCGGTACTCGGCCGCATTAGAGATGAGAGACTAGGGTTGGTCCGAGAAAAAGTGGGGGGAAGGGAAAGGGAAAAAAAGGGGAAGGACTGGAACTCGGGAGTGGAGGGGGGGACAGGAAAAGGTCTAAAGCGTGGGTGACGATTACCGCAGAGACTCTTGATGTGGATTTGAACATTGGGGGGGGGGAAACGGAAATTGAGGGGTAGCGGAATGTGGGGGGAAAAACAAAAAACAGGGGGACAGTTAAAGGAAAGTCTTCTGAGGAAACAACGAAATCGAAGCAGCAAAGGTTACGGGGGCAGTGGGACCAGGTGGAGGACCCGTATGAAGTCCTTAGAGAAGCAATCAAAAGGGAGGAAAAAACTTCCAGGGCTAAAAAAATGATTGGAAGATCACCTCTGTGGTGGAGCATTATCTAACAACAAAAGGAAAATTTTCAAGGGACGAGAGGAAGGGAAGTTTTCAGGGAAAGTGCCAAAAAAAAAAGTGTAGTGAACCGGCAACTACCGACTGTCACACCTTCAGTGTGTGTCAAAAAGGGAACAAGAAGAAATCAGCGTGAGGAGGGGGATGGCTTGTCTAAAAACCACAAAAAAAGTCACGGGTTGTCAAAGCGCGTTGGTGGCCATTGGGTGTCATGACTAAACCTGCTGTCAAGGGGGAAACACCTGCCCGGGGGGGACGTGGATCTCAAGCTCCCCGTTGAATTGGCAAATTAAAATCATCTTGGGGGGGCCGGAGGGGAAAATTTTTTTTTGGGAAAAAGTCGCTGGTAGGAACGCAGATATCCACATTCACCAGGGCAAAACGTCCTGAAATGGTGCTGTTTAATGATGGGAAACATTCCTCCCGCCCTAATCCTAATTCGTTAAAAAGGGCCACAACTTCGGGGGAAGGTTTTCAAGGAGATTTGGGGTGTGGCTGTCGGAAAGAACTCCGGGAAAAAAGGCAACCGTCAAAAAAATGTCACGGATATGGTAATGCGAGACTTTGGTGACGTTCTGTTTTGGGAAGGGCAAACCGAAAGGTAAAAAAAAAGGGACAAGAAACACTGGATCGGGGGAAGGTGGGTCAGAAATATTGGGCACCGGTAAAACTGGCCGCTAGGGGGTGTCGTCCTAATCGGGGGCTTCAAGAAGGAGGGTAGGTATTTGGGGAGGGGGGGTGTGAGGGGGTCTTGGCTGGAAACCGGTGCGGTCCAACGGGGGTTCAAAGGAAGGAGGCTAATTTAAGCTAGGCAAGTAAGTGGGGAAAGGTAATGGGTGTTTAGGTCGCCGGAATTCCCATTCCATCCTGTCAAACCGTGGAAGTTGATTTGGAAGTGACTGAATCACGGTCAGGGGGGACAAGAAGTTTTCACGTGAAAACAGCAATTACTGGACGACGGGGGGGGTGGTACGTTAATCTTGGGGTTGGGTACTATGGGGCGACAGGGAGGAAGTGTTAAAAAGGGGAATCATCGCTAACAAAATTGCTGGACAATTGGAGGGGCAACGATGGTTAGAACTTGAAATTGCTGCACTCGCAAGAAAGGACATTTCTCGAAAAAATAAAAGAGAGGGGAAATTTACGTGCAACGGTCGGAAATTGGAGTCACGGAAGGGGGAGAAGAATCGAAGTCACCTGCTAAGGGTGGGTGGGGGTAATCGGGTGGGGGGTGCGTTTGGTCTGGCGCTGCTGAAAGGGGGGGGTGGTTTTTTTGAAACTGAAGAAGGACGAAGAAAAGAAAAACTGGCACTATTGTTTGAGAACGTCAGTTGGACAAAAAACTTTCAATGGTGGGAATGCAAGGGGGGGAAATAAGCAAAAACAACCGAAGTGGGAGGGGTCAGGCTTCCAAACAGCGGTGCAGATTGGTTCGCATAAAACAGACCACAGGAAAGCTAGATTGCCTCAAGGGGGAGCGGATTGGTGAAAGGAGTCGCGCAAACGGGGGAGGGCAATGGACTGACAAGGAGAACCACGAGCGAACCAAAATCCGCTGCTTTCTCAATATGTTCAAAAAACACAGGGAAGTTGCGTGAAAACGAAGGCAGAGGACGAGAACAGAGGGAAGACTCCAGCTAAGAAGTCGTCATCGGGGTAATTCAAGTCTGACCGGTTCCAAACAGAAAAATGGGGCAAAAACCGGCGCAACCCGAAAAATTTCTACGGAAAGGAATCGAAGGGTCAGGGGGGAATCCAAAAAACTGAGGGATAAAAAGGATAGTCATGAACTCCTTCAGACCGATGAACGACGAACTGGATTTGGGACGCGGGTGGGAAAGGTGGGGGAATGTGGTGGGTAAAGGGCGTCCGGGAGGGGGAATACTAGGAACAGGAATAGGAATGGTTCTGATAGGGGGCCTCCGGGCTGTCGGAGTTGGCTGGAAGACGGTCCCGGTGGGGGAAACATTATGGGGAAAAGCAGCTATTTGGGGGGGCGGGATAGTTGGGGGGTCCGAAAAAAAAATGGAGGGAAAAGGGGCCATGTAAGAAAGAATCGGTTGAGCTACACCATGAGACGCCATTGGAACGCGGGGTCACTTGCGAAAAACAATCCCATTCACCGGAGGGTTTCATTTCCAACAAAGAAAAAAGGGACAGGTGTGGGTAGGAATGGGTAGTTCGTGACGGCAACACAGAACGCAAAATCCTTCGCACTACAATGTGGCCAGGATTTCGTAGAGCGAAGTTTAAGAAAGGCAGAAGAGGAACAACAACATCAAAAAAAAACAGAATTAAAGTCCCCAACAACTTTCAGCCGGAGGCGAGCTTATCTGCACCTACGAGAATCCAAGTTCAGTTGAAAGGGGGCAGGAAAGAGAAAAGATACGGAACGGGGGTGTCCGCTAAAGTGAATTGACTAGCCGGGGCATCACCAGCACTCTAAAAAGAAGGCTGCAACAAGGAAAAGAGGGGGACCATCAATTTGCGAAGAAGAATTGAAAACGGCAAAAAGGCCAGAAAAGAGCGACCACAACCGGACCACCCTCGCCAGGTAAAGGAAAAAGTGGGGGGGTTCACAGGGCAAAAAAAACAAACGGAGTCACTCCGCTGACTCTGGGGGGAGGGGTGGAAGGAAAAAATCACAAGTTACATTAAGGGGAACAGAATTAGGTCGACTTCAAAACACCAATCACGAGGACCAAAAAGGAAGCGGCAGAAACTTACAAAGAAAGAAGTTAAAACAGGACACTAGTCCGTTACGTCAGCCGAGCAACACCACCCGTAAAGTAAAACGGGCACATCACTTTCTCAATGACTGGGAGAAAGAAGTGAAAAAAAAGGGAATAAAAGTCGGGCAAAAGGGCCTGGACTGGTGCAAGTCAGCTTATCATCACCGGCCAAGGGTTCTTGAAATGAATGGGTTACGCACCACCAGCAAGTACAAAAAGGGTCGTCACATAAAGAGAAAATGCAGGTATTTCTTAGCAGGTGACTGTTCCCGGCACAGCAAGGTCACCGACAAACCAACACTATATGAACAAAAGGACCGCAGTTGTTGCGGAAAGTTTCCTGGAAATCGGAGTGGTCGTGGGGAAAGGTAAAGAACGGTGAAACAATCCAACGTTCAAATGGAAGGGCAGGGGGGGGAACGGAATTTGGGCTACGAGAAAAACAAAAGGAGGTGAAATCCATCGCACGCCTATGAGTGCTGTCAGAAGAACGGAGCTTGGAAAAATCACCTGCTGACAAGGCAAAAGGAGTGGCGCATCAGGGAAAAGGCGAAAAACAGGTAACCCTGGAAGGGGCGATACAGCCATCAAGGCAAGAGGAAGTAGTAGTTGGGGCCCTGGAAAAGAACGGGTAAACTGAGGTGAGGGGGGTAAGAAGGAGGGTGGAAGTAAACTTATGAATATCAGACCACGGTTCCGTGTGTTTCGCTCGGGAGAAAACAGGGGAAGGTTCAAAGTTCCAGCGCAATGGGAGATGACGGGAAATGACGGAAGGGTGGATGAATCGCCGGACTCTAAATTACCTTTACGGAGACCAGGTCAAGAGGTTGCTGAGTCGCAGGTAGTGGAGTGGGTGGTGCGCCCGCCAACAAGGGAATTGGAACTCCAATGGAGAAGGGATGGGTGGCATGAAAAAAGACAAAATCGAAAAAGGGGGAATGTTAGTTTTGGGGGGGTAATAAATCACGGATAAATCAGATCATCAGAAGAGGGCATCGTCAAAGCCGCGGCCGGGGAAAAAGGTTGAATGAAAATATCCATAAAAGGAGATAAAGGTAATCAAACAGCGTGAAAAAACGCGAGAGTCATATATCATGAGGGGAGAGTCCAGCCGGGTAGCACACCGATCATTGGGAAAGACCCACTGACGCTTATTGGGGGAGAAAAATGGTTTTAAAGGAAACAATACTACCGGCTTCGGAGATGTTCGAGGGAGGAAAAGTAAGAAATGACGGATGAAACACAACGGAAGCACGCCGTCATAAGAAGAAAAAGCGAATGGGCGGGGGGTGACATTTCCGCCGCGAAGAGATCGGAAAGTGGGGAGAGCAAGGCGGCACTAAAGCTTGGGGAAAAAAAGGTGGGGTACTAAAAAACGCCGTAAATGGGGAACTCCGCAAATCGCCCGATTACACATATGGATTTGTCGGGGTCAAGCCTTATTGCGCCAAAAGCGAGGAAAAGAAAGGGGAATCCTAGGGGACAGAAATGGGGGGGGGGGGGGGGGCTCGAAGGAAGGGGGAAGGAAAGTTTGGTGTAAAAAACGGGAAAAAATTGTCACGTAACAGTCTGACGCGGAGCAGTGAGATTAAAGGAAATGATT